>SAMEA3663186__coassemble_58_pt1 | contig 83489 bp, 75 predicted proteins | sample SAMEA3663186__metabat2_low_PE_012 | metagenome-assembled genome bin SAMEA3663186 (sample SAMEA3663186) | pig gut metagenome | biome: pig gut; feature: pig-associated habitat; material: faeces | place: Denmark | collected 2012
TATTCATTCAGGTGCAATCTAATCATCGGCAATTTCTGAAATAATCAAAACATCCCTTTTGCAATCTGCTTGCGCATTGTGCCAACCTTCATATCGCTACGTACATCCCTGCCGTTGCTGTGACGTATTGCACCGGGGGTCTTGATTCGCTTCTCGAGAGTACCGATCCTGCAATCGCTTCTGAGCTGACGCTGTTTAGTCATAAATAAATCCTCCATAAAAATGTTTTTTCAATCGGTTTGCGATTTGTTGTGTGTCTGCTCTGTTACCGGTCATCTGCCAAGGACCTGCAACGCTTTACCTGACAGATTGCAACAATGAGAGCTGCAATATCGTCTATCGCTATGGGAAGTGGATCAGGCATAATGATGTAAATTGCTGCCAAGATAATGATTAGTATAGCTTTGATTCTTTCCATTTTGAATTCCTCCCTGTTCTTTCTTTTTACCTTCTACATTTCCATTGAACCTTGAAGCATCGCTTATCCCGAGTTTTTTGCAATATGCATCGTTTCGCTCCATCTTTTCGTTCAACCGGATCGTTGCAATTCTGACTCTTACAGACATATTAATCATTCCTCCGTTCACAAAACTGTTGTCATCCGGTATGGTCATACTTTATAATGGTTTCAGGAAATAATAAACAGCTGCGTTGGCGATATAATAAGGGCTAATTCCGCCGAAAAGTCGAAATAGGGAGAATGACATGGGAAGAAGATCGACACGAGAGGATAAAAACATATATTTTTTGAGCCGTGAAACAGCAGGCATGACGAGAGCCGAGGCATCCGAGATTCTGTATATTTCGGAGGACCGTATTGAGAAGATCGAGTACGAAAAGTCAGCGCCGCACCCCGACGAAGTACTTGCCATGGCAGACTGCTATAAGAATCCCTCGCTATGCAATTACTTCTGCGCCCACGAGTGTCCCATCGGGCAGGAATACGTTCCCGAGGTCAGGATCAAGGAGCTGTCGCAGATCACGCTTGAGATGCTTGCCAACCTTAACGCGCTGACAAAAGAGAAGGACAGGCTCGTCGAAATAACCGTAGACGGAAGTATCACACCTGATGAGCTGTCCGATTTCAGGCGTATACACAAAACCTTTCAGCACCATGTTGAACTCGTCATTATTATCAAGCCCGACATAGTATTCACGCCAATCACTGACATCAAGTCTGCGAAAAAAGAAGTCTCTTTTATCGTCTTCGTTTTCGATAAGGCAATATATTCTTCCGTTAATGATCCTTCTGTAGCGTTCATAGTAGTCGGAGTCATTCTCTGTGAAAGCAAGTCGCTCTGCATACTCATCCCCGTCAAATTCGGGGTCAATCCACTGGTTCCACTTACGCTTGAGCCTTTTTTTTAATAGAACTATTGACATCAACAAAACCTCCCTTTTTCTAAACTCGGTATTCAACAGTGTAGCCGTGTTCCCTTGCCCACCGTTCAGCAAAGCTGTTTTTACGGCAAATAACCGTTTCAATCGGTGTCGCAATAAATGCTTCTGCGTGGATCTCTTTTACAGACCTGGGCAGATAAATCCTTCTAAGGCTTTTGCAGCCTACAAGAGCACAGCTCTCTATGCGTTCAATACTCCCGTCCGGGATTATTATCGAAGAAAGCTGTTCGCAGCACGCAAAAACACCGTCTTTCAATTCTTTTACTCCCTTTGGAATAGATACCTCTCGAAGCGCCGTGCCAAAAAATGCCTCAGAACCTATGTAATTCAGACTCTTCGGGAGCGTGATTGCCTCCAGCTTCTGACATCCTCCGAAAGCTCCTTCACCGATAGAACGGAGATTTTTGCACAGCTTGACGCTCTTTAGGCATAAACAGTCGGAAAATGCTCCATAGGGAATATTCATCAGCGATGACAGGTCTACATGCTCGAGCTTTGTGTCACAGAAAGCGCCGCCTTGCATAATCAGAACTTGCGACATATCGGAAAACTCTTTTAATTCTTTACACCAGTAGAACGCATACTCGCCGATGTACCGAAGAGAAGGGAGATTCACAGAAGTCAATTCTACACAATCGCTAAATGCACAGCTATCTACGGCGACAGCATCAACAGACTCAAACGCTGTGATTGATACAGGGGCAGCGGCGATGATCAAGGGGTCTTCGGAATAGAACACACCGTCACGCGCTTTATATGACTTGCCGTCACCGACAGTATTGGTTACATATTCTTTGTAGAATCGAGGCACCATGGTGTATACCCTCCTTACAGGTTGATATGCATTCTCAGATCGTTTCTCTTTTGGGAGAGCTTTCCCACTGCTGAGAAAGCTCTCCCGTTTTCATCATAGGAGACCTGAATGCACCATTGACGCTCATCATACAGGGAAGTATAGACGCTTTGAACTACACATTTTGCAAGGCTGTTTGAGGCTGTTCTTGCAAAGTCAGATGAATTGTATGTATCTAACATTATGTAATTTCCTCCTATACTCACGACTTGGACAGGCTGATTCTGATGCCACCCTCGCTTTTTATGAGAGCGCAAGGCTCTCCAGAATATCTCCGAACGTTTCCACAGGGATAATATCGATTTGCGCAGAGAGAAAGTCAAAATACTCGGCATTCTCTTTGAGTTCGAAATAATTGCGTGAAGGAATAAAGACTGTTTTTATTCCCGATTTCACTGCTCCCTCAATTTTTTCGGGAATACCACCGACAGGCAGAACCTTTCCAAAGAGAGATATTTCTCCGCTAACTGCGATATTGTCGGGAATGCTTAACTTTCTGCCGGCAGAATACATCGCCAAAGTCATTGCAACTCCGGAAGAATTCCCACCCTTCATATATGCGTTGGGGTAATGAATATGAATGCGGCACTCGTCCATAAGCTCGTTGCCGAGAAGAAAGTCCTTGCCTGTGGAAGCGGCCTCTTTAATCTCGTCATCAACGCTTCCTGTGACCTCCATAGAGCCGTTTGCGGACTTGAACGCTTTTGCCTCTATCTGAGTAACAAGTCCGCCTTGTGCTCCTACCGCAAGTCCGTTAACCACGCCTATGTGCTTTTCTCCTGTGCAAACATAGACGGGTGCCGACGCGCCGAGAACGCTGTTGACAAGCTCAAGATTTACGGTATCAAAACCCTTTGCAACGGCATGCTCGCTCAGTCTCTCCACGGCTCTTTTGATCGGACGAGCAGAGCCGGCACCGCAATGATTGAGAATCTCGGCTTTCGCAGCGCTGTCGAAGGCAACTGCTGTTTGAGTGGCAAATCTGTCCAGCAGCTCTGCCTTTTCGTATGAAGTATAGGGGGAAAACTCAAAAACCCTGAACCTGTCGAGCATACACTTTAACATAGGCACATCGTTTGCGGTAGCGATAAACAGGCAATCGTTGAGGCTTATGTCAATGTCCAGATAGTGATCGCGAAATGAGTGCCCTGAGTCCAGGAGCTTGAGGCAGAAATTCTGGATTTCCTTGTCTGCTTTTTCAAACTCCTCGAACAAAAAGACGCACGGGCCGTTGGCGATAGACTTGGTTAAAATAGACGGCTTCGGGACCTTGTGATTGTCACTTGCTCCGGTCAGATCGTCCAGATTAATCGCAGGCATGTCGATTCGAATCACGTTCATCTTAGAGGCAATACCTATAGCCTCGCCCAAATCAGATTTTCCGGTGCCGGGTTCACCTACGAGGTAAGCGTGCAAATTGTTCAGCTTGCCGGATACCTTGAGATAATTGAAGAATTCGGCGATTTCATGAATGACCTTCCCGTGGCCGATGTGTCGCTGAGAGGCGATTCTGATGAATTCATCCATGTCAAAATTGGGCTTGTTATGCTGCTTGAGCCCATAAAGAAGCTCTAACTTATCCCTCAGGAGAACTGAAAGAGCGAATTCATTGTCAGATTCGGCTTTGATCAACATAGCATGCAGCTCGTTAACCTTCTGCACTACTTCCAACGAATACAGCTTTTTCGATATTTTGAAAAGTCTATACGGGTCAGTCGGGAGTACGCCTTGAAGCATAGTCTCGGCATCTTTGAGGCTTATAATCCCGCCTCGCTGTTTTGAGGAGAAGCGCATAAGCTTTTTGGTAAAGTCCAGCATATCTACGCTATAATCATTAATAAGCTTGAGGGCAGCCTCCTCAAATTCAGGAAGCTGAGATAATCGCACAAACTTTTGAGCTTGCTCAATACGCTCACTGTCGTCCAGATTGGTGTCAATAATGCAGTCAAAGCAGCTTAGCGCTGCCTGATCGATCATGCGTTGATCCTCTGCAGAGCAGATTATTATGCTTGAGGTAATGGGCAAATCTATACGGTAAAATGGATCAAAAACGGTATCTTTTGAAAGCAACTTGCGGAGAGCTTTTTTCGCTGATCCGTGCTCGCGAGAGCTGCCGACTGTGTCTGCGGAATTCAATACGAATACTGCCCGGTCAGACATGGTCTCGAGCATCATCTCAGTCAAGATGTTACAGGTACTCTCATTCCAGACGCTCTTGTCTCCAAGAAGTTCAAACCCAGCATGATAAGAGCCAATGTCTCTCGCAGAGAAAGGTACTCTTAACACATCGGCGAGTGCCTTGGCAATAAACTCTGCATCATAAACTGAACCGACAAGCAGAATACGAGTTGCGCCGCCGTTGATTTCATCTACAAGCTTCTCCACATGCTTGTCGGTAAGAAAGGTTCTTTCTTTCAGAGCTTTTACTTCAGCCTCAGTCAGGCTATAATGAACCGGATCATTAGAAAAACAGATATTGAGGTATTCTTTGCCGGTCAAAGGCCTGCTGCTGTCATAGTCAACCGAGTACTCAAGAAGCTGCCTGTATAAGCACGCAACCGACTTTAACATCACATCTTTGCACAGATGATATTTTAACTGCAAGTCGGCAAGAAGCTTTAGTTTTGAGAGGTGAATATCAGGAGTCCATTTAATGTTTCCCATCTGCAAGAAGATATTATTTCTCTCGCCTATGCTCAGGTTCATAAAACGCTTTAATGCGTTCATGCGATCCTCGATATCCTGGATCTCGGAGAACATCTTGTACAATACTCTGTTAACGGCTACTAATGCAAAGAGTTTGAATACGCGCGGAGTCTGCTTTGCTATTACGAAAACATCCATTTTATCGAGCCGGGGCTGGAAAAAGCAGTTCTCAAAAGAAAGAACATAATCAGTTCCTTCACTTTTGAAGTGAGCAATTGTCTTATCGGAAATTGCATCGAGCTTCTCGGCTTTAACATTGATCACATAGAAGCCATGTTTGTCTTTTTCGATGATAGGATTCATATCGTTCCTCCTTCTCGGTCGGTTACGTTCATGGATAGGAAAGCTGATTGTTGTCATCAGCACAATTTGCCAATATGCTTTTTCAGTAATATGATAATAACAGAGCATGGTATTCACAGTCCATTCGCCAAAAACTGAAATGACGCAAAAGACTGAAGCAATATATCAATACGCAGAATATTGTCGTTTCAACTGCTTCAATATCACAATGCGGAGAATAGTGGTTGCTATTCTCCGCATTATGCTTATTCAAAGGGATTGCCGTTGGTATTATTTTTCATTCTCCTCATTTCAGTGAACACTGCTCCAGCTTCAAGATCAATTGCTTTTTTCACAAGCAGTATTGCAAAACCCAACACGATTATTGTCGGTAATGCGACATAAAAGGCACTAGCTATAACGATTCCGAGGATCACAAGAAACACAGCTAAAAGAATACGATTCTTCGCTTTATTCCATGTTGAAGCGATAACAGCGGCTCTTCTGCTTGAGTATTCGATCATTGCCGAGTTTACTCCGTTGAGTCTGCTGAGCTTGTCCCACAGAGAAGCGGCTTCTTCTCTGCGTGCTCTGTTGGCATCTCCAAGAAGATAGTCGCTGTATCCCTTGGTTACTGACGCAAGAAGAATGAGATAGAGAGCATTAACGCAGGTGTGATCGTTAAGCAAAGGGTAGATCAGATTCTTCGCTGTGTCCCAGTTGCCTACACGGAGGTTGTCCTTTGCCTTGTCAACAGTCTGGAGATAGTGCAGCTGTCTGTGCTCGTCCTCTGCGGATATTATTTCATGACCGCACGAATCACAGACTAAGCGACGTCTCTCTGAACTGTAGTGGTATGTTGTGCAGCCGCATGCGCTGCATCTCCATCCGCCGGACATATTGCTCGCCTCCTTTACTTTTCGAGTGTACCAATGAATGCAAGTATTATGAGAGCATACAACAGTAGAGCAGTGATCAAGCTGAATACAGCAGCCTTAACGCTTGCATCGATCAGGAGCAGTATTATTCCTACACCTACTACGGCCAATGTTAGGATAAAACTAAGAAGCGTAGGTGCGGCGGCAATGCGCATTCCTTTTACTGTCCAAATCGCAGCACTTCCCATGGCATTTACTATGGTCACAAAGGTGCAAAAGGAATACACTACGAATCTGCATTCAAGTGCTTCGGGGACAAGCCAGAAGAAGAGCACCTGGGGAATGGCAATGGATATTACAAGGACGATGATATCTATTGCCGGGATATGTTTTACATTGTTCATTTCAGAGTCCTCCTTAATTCTCGCCGGGTTTCTTAATGGGCGGAAGTCCGCTGTGACCAGTTCCACTACCTCCGGTGCTGTGCGGAGGTTCAGTGGGAGTATCCTCGCTTCTGCGTGGGGCAGGGTTGAATCCGTTCACCATGTTATCAAAACCCTCCCACATTGAGTCCGGCATCCTACGAAGCATAGCAAGCTGCATGGCAAGCGTGCTCAAATCGCTGATCCCGCCGGCTCTGTCGGGCATTACGTAATTTCCTCTTGCCGTACCGGTAAGCACTTCTGCAAATGTGCGGTTCCCTACGTTACCGCCGTAGATACGGTCAATATTGTATTGCTCTGTGTCGGTCTTGAGCTTTTCTTTCGCTTCAAACTGCTCAAGCTCACGGTACTGTGCCAAATACCTGTCACCGATGTTGATGTGATTAATGCTCAGGGCAGTGATCTCAATACCGTATCCAACAAAGCGGCTGTTCACAGCTGCGCGGACAGCACAGCTCATCGCCGAAAGGTTGTCATTCAGCGCAGAGACTCTTGTGAGAGAGAAGCGGCGGCTCATTTCCTCTGAGACAGGGCCGCTGAGTATATCACGGATCTTAGGGTCAAGGTCTTCCGTATGGAAGGCACTGCTGTGCATACCTACAAGCTTTTTTACAAAGCTTTCAGGGTTTATGATCCTGTAGTCGATAGAATATGCGGCAAGGGCTCCCATCGTCAGCTTGTATCGGTTTTCCGCAAAGAGAACTTCTCCGCTTCCGAGGGTCATGTGTGCTTCAAGCCGTGTTGCTACGAAGAAGACGCTGACAGTGATCCCCGGGTCTCCGTTAGTCATAAGGTTTCTGAACCTCACGAAGAAGGGACTGACACCGGTATCAACAGAGTATCTTCCTTCTGTGAAAGGCTCACTTACCACGCCGTTGACAACGAAGAATGCAACACTGTCGCTGGGTACTATAAGTATGCTGCCGTCTGTAATCGTATTGCTTGTTACGATACGTACAAGTCGGTCGCCGCCGGGATCACGAATGACCGTAGGTCTCATTGTTATTCCTCCTGTTTATGTATTATCGTTTCTCGCAGACTACAAGGCGTACAGGTCTTTCATCCACTCCCGCCATAGCTGTAAGGTCTTCCTTTATTGGGTCGCAGACAATGTAAAGGTTATGGCGCATCAGGGTGGATTCATTGCTTGCACGGTCGGTAGCCGAGAAAAAGACTCCGATCTGAGGGTGAGTATGGATATCGCCGAGATATTCGCTGGGACCGTAATCTAAAAACGGATCAAACAACTTGCCGTCTCTTCCGACGTTGCGTGCTTTTTCAAAACGGTTATATATGGAATGCTCAGCTTTTAGACGGTACTGCATAAAGTCGGATTTGCCGTCTGTGCTTACCGCAACATAGGTTTCAGAACGGGTGGCAGCATAGATGTATTCCACATCGCTGACCACATCTATGTAATGCCCATGAGCATCCATGAATCGGTGTCCGTAGAGATTTGCTTTTGCTTCATATCTGTTGTTGGGTGTCTTTTCTCCGTAGTCGAAGAACACCTTGATACGCTGCCACGCCTTGGGAAGAATAAAAGCGAAGTCATCTCCCTTTCCGAAGCAATAAGGTTTTATTGCCGTGCAGTTGTCCGCTATCAGCACTGCTGCATCCCAAAGAGACAGTCGGGGTAGGTCTTTAGCTTTCGGAGCGATAACGGCAGGCAAACCTGCCTTTTTCTCTTCCATTGCGTTGTACCTCCTAATGTCTGATTATTTTGGGAAGACCTCCGGGAGTACCTGCAACGATGAACTTCTTAGGCTGCGCTAACGATTTTCCACGGTTAAACATAAGCTTCGGATCAATGAGCGGAAACTCACCGGAGCCCTCCTTGGATTTTTGCCATGATATGGAGTCCCTGTCTGCCGGAGAATCATAGTTGGCGGCACTCGGAGCCGTTGAGTAAATACAGGCTCCGACTATGTTGTCAAAGACCTCGCGAAGAACGGTAATGGGTGCTGTACCTATGCACATCTTGCCGGACTGGAAGACGTTAATGTGACGGAGCGTCATATAGTACGGGAATTTTACGATCGGCCTGGTTTCAGGGAAGCCGGGCAGAATGTCCATAGTGCCCGTGATGCTCTCGGCACGCATTTCAGTGTCCCCGTTACGGTTTCGGATGTACATACGCACATCCTTGGCAAGCGGAGCGACATTCTTTGGAGTGACCGTAAATTCAAGCTTAGCGATCGTACCGGGGTCAGCTGCTATTTTTCTGATTCTTACAAGAGAAGGATTGTATCTGGCCTCAATGTCCTTAAGCTGTTCGTTGAAAGCATGGACATCGTCCGGGATGTAATTATCCGACATAAGGTACAGCTCCTTTCATGAAATCAAGATTTTTGGATATCAGGCTTTCGTCGTTGCGGCAGGCAAAGCAATACTGTCGCGCCTGTGGATAGGTTCGGTCAAGAGCACCGTTCAGACAGATTACGAAGAGATATGCACCAATGGGAAAGCCGAGGTCAAAAAGCGTCATGTCGAGAAGTCGGCTATCGCATTTACCGTTTTTGAAACCGTAAAGTGTTTCAACTATGCCGTCATTTACGACATCGGGAAGGACGATGTCGTCCGCCTTGCACCTATCGCAGAGGATTGAACTCGATATTCGGCCAGAGTGTTTGTACACATCTGCTGCGGCACCGCATCTGCGACAGAAATGCTGCGTGACAAAGGCCGTGAATTCTTCTTCTCCGAAACCGTGCGTGTGTGCGTCAAGCTCAAAATCGGCATGCCCGAGCGTTTGCTCCACGGCTGAAAAGAAATCTCTGAGCGTAGTAGTCAATACTGTGTCACATACGTAGTCGATACTCTCGGGATAGTGGATGCTGTTGCAGTCGGGGCAGTCCGCTCTTCGCTTTATCTCGGTGGGAAACATGGGTACCGGAGTATCGGGATTCCACACACGAAGTCTATTCTTTGCATCAATACCGAGATTAGTCTGTTTAACATGACTGCGAAGCTCGTCTGCCATGAGAATTGCCGCTTTAGCTGATGAAAGATTAGACACCCTCACAGTGGAAGTGCTGCCGTCACTGTTGTACCTGTAGCGGATGTCGTTGCAGCTGTGTGTCTTTTTTGAGCTACGGAAAGAATCTTCATCGCAATAACAGCGATAGCACGACTCCTTCTCATCAACCCGCCCCGCAAGCCCCATCTCAAGGTCGGTACCGCCGAATATATAGACTGGGCGCTTTTCAGGCGGCAGTTTCTTGATCTGCTGATTGACATACTCGCGGACAGCAACACTGTCCGGGGATGCAAAGACATAATCGTACTGAGCAAAGAATAACGGGCCAAGGTTCTCGACCGAACCGTTTATGTAATTGACCTTGCAGCTGTCAACACATACAGCATTTGCTCTTTCTGCAAGTGATATTGATTTGGGCCTCTCGCTGTCCTCTGGGAAACGGACAAGACAGCTCGTCTTGGCACCGTTATCCTTGTGATAATCATCGAGATCGCAAAGCGTTATGGTATTGCCAATGCCCATCTTCGCAAGGTATTCGACTGCATAGCTGCCGACGGCTCCGCAACCATTATTTAATATACGAAGGTCTTTATACGGGCTAATGTCCGTAAGCTTTGCTTGATTGAATTCGATAGCGTTGGATTTCATAATGTCACCTCCTAACACGGTTTTCCGTTTCTTTGAAATTGATGCCCTCGATAACAGGTGAAGCAGTCCTTCTGAGCATTATAAAACACCTGTTGCGATTCGCCCTTGCGGTTGCTGCTCCAACACTTGGGGCAATGCGGATAGTTGAGCTTATCCACGCCGATCTGATTTGCTTGTGGTAGTGAGGTGCTGATTCCTGCGATTGGTGCTGCACACCGCCTTACGATCGGAGGTGGCAGCTTTGAAGCCGCCGGCTTGGTTTTCGGATACGGCACCTTCGCTACATACTCCTTCTTAAGTCCCTTAACCACAAAGTATCCCACAACAGCAAGAGCAATCAATATTAGTACCATCCGCATCACCCCTTACCGCTGAGCATAAATACTCAGCCGTTATCGCCGTTGCTGTTTACAAGAAGGGTGTCAAAGCCGTCGGAGAAAAATCCGAGCTTTCCGAGAGCTGCCTCTCTGGGCTTGCTGTCAACAAGGCGGAGATCTTCGGGAGGCACAAGACCGTTGTCCCTGCTGCGGGCTCTCTTCAAGTGGATACCGCTGTCGGGGTCAATTCCCAGAGTCTTACGCCAGTCGCCGTTTGCAATGATGTCCTTGAGCAGCGTTTCCGCTGTGCATCCGGGCTGCTCATAGGAAACCAATGGATCGGTCTCATTGCATACAAAGAGTGTGTTGCCGGAATACGCTCCGTACCCGTTTTCGTTCATCATTTCGTCTACACTTGCCATGATTGTTACTCCTTTTCATTGTTTTCGCATCTGAACTGATGCGTCTATATATTAAATACAATAGAGCCAGCTCATGTGTCTATGAAGGCAAATTGAAACTGACACAATAACATGAAGTTTGCATCTCAATATAAAAAATCAGCGGAAAGAGCTAGATTGAAAGCTCTTTCCGCTGATTTCTGTAGTGGTATCTGTCAAGTTCCGCACTCATACCTCTCGCGAAGCCAGCGGGTTATTAACCTGCGTGCCTGGTTGGTTTTTACATGGTTCAGCCAGTCTATCTTGACATGGGCCCCCTCACATTTTTTGCCTCCGTAGTTTTCGGCCATTTCTGAATCATACTCTATTTCCACCTTGTCGTCCTCGGTTAGAATTGCATAGAGCTGTTTCTCAGAGGGGGTACTGCCGTTTATGCTTGCCTTGAGAGCGTACATACCGAGCTCAATATGAATTCGGAAGGCAAAATCCAAAGCGGTCGATCCTTTGGGAAGTTCGATCTGAGCATTGTCCGGACAATAGACCTTTATCGTGCCTTCCATCTCATCCAGATCATCCTGATCGAGCTTTTCAGGGAGATAAATGCCCTTCTCGCTGCCGTTACTGTAGATGAAGTAATCCTCCTGATTGTAGATGTAGATCACATATTTTGTATAGAACGCATCCTCTACGGTAAGCATAAAGCGCTTTCTTTCCGACTGACGGGGATTAATGGGTTCGATCGCAAAATCTGTTATCACGCATCTCTCTTCGGGTGAAAGGCACTCGTCCGTTGATTTTTGGTTGAAAGCCTTCACGAACACTTTCGAATAAAGGATCAGATCATTAAGGCTGGTTGCGTCAACAACGATGTTGAAATAGCCGGCCGGTGTGGTTTGCTTCGATATTGACTTTGCTCTCTGATCTACCGGCAATTGCTTAACCTGTCTGAATACCTGATGCGGATAGTAGTGCTTCATGGTGATCTCAGCCGTATAGGCTTGGATATAAAGCCCTTCGCAGTATCGCTTTACCTCACGGTTTACTATACCGTCTAAGAAGGACTGCGTTGTCTCTATATTCTTTTCGTTTGTGGAAAGAATACGACGATACATATTGCCAACTTCTTCATAGAGACCGGTTCTGAGATTTGAAACACGCCATATCTGGTCTTCAATGGCATCCACAAAATCATGAAGGCCGAATCTGCGGAACAGAGGAAGGTAAAACTCTTCCGTTTCATTGAGTTTATTCCGTATCTTATCGACCGGCATTCCGTCGATCGTTCTGAGGTTGTGGAGTCTGTCCGCAGCCTTGATATAGAATGCAAAGATCATAGACTCATCTTCCGTTGCCTTTTTGATGAGCTTATTTACGCTTTGCCTGTCCAGATCTTCCTTGCTTTGCTCGTCGTAGTCCTCACCGAGAGCTTCTTTTTGAAGCTTGTACTCCTCATACTCTTTCTCAACAGAGGTGACTGCCTGAACATATCTGGATATCTGAGGATTGATGGCATCGATCACCTCAACGGTAACGTCGCTGTCCTCAAGAACATCGTGAAGCAATGCTGCCGAGATGATATCGCTTTCTGCTCCTGCATCAGCCAAAATATCTGCAACCATGATCGGGTGTATGATGTACGGTTCTCCCGACTGTCTGTATACTCCACTGTGCGCCGATTCCGCAATTTTGTACGCCTGCTTTATATAAGCTATCTGTGGACGTCGCTTTTTGTGCAGCTTTTTGCATAAGTTGTTGAATTCATTTTCAATGGCCATGTCAAAAAGCAAGAGATCAATTTCGTCACACTTTTTAACTGCATCGCTGCCGATATTACTTACATCCTGAAGCCTCACGAAAACACGCTCATACGCCTGGTCTCCTTCAGAAGTTCTGATATTGCTGCGATAGAGCAGCTTAAGCTTCAGCGCGGGTCCCAAAAGTGCCGACAAAACGATATCTGCGTTGGCATTCAGGTTTTCGGCCATGATACCGGCCATATTAAGTCTGTACTGCAAAAACGGCATGGTCAGCGGCGCTTCTGTTCCATCTGGAAGTTTATTGACATAGCGTGTACATACGAAATCAGGCTGTTTCTCATAGACGTTTTTTATCAGGTCGTACACGCTCTGCAGGAATCTCCCCGAAGGGTCACGGTTTTTGCTGAATATGGCTTTAAGTCTTGCCATAGCCTCATCGCAGCTCAAAGGATTTCTGATATCTACCATAGTGCAGTCCTCCTCTCACGAACAAGCCCGATTACATCTGGCTGTCCATGCAGCGTTTAATAAGCTTATAAACGGCATGGTCATCCGACTTGCTTATCATGCAAAGGCTGTTGTATTCCTTCTCGGCACGGTTCTGAAGCAGACGGGAGAGGCGATTGTTGAAGATGAATCTTTTGTCATCTTCATCAAACCATGTGTCGATCGAACCGATCGTGCCTCCGCCAGAGTAAAGGTTCTTGAACAGGCTGATGATCTCATCTGTTTCCTCCTGCACGGATACCGTCCCCGAGGTCAGGCTCAGATGCTTTGCTATCTCTTCTTCCGATGCGTTCTCGAGCGGAGCTCTGGAAAAGATGATCTTTTGCGCCACCGGGCAGCGTGCGGAACCGTGGCTTACCGACAGAGCATCGCCGAGACCGCCTATGTAGTCAGCGTTGGGCTTCTTTTCGGGAGCGTTTAGGATGAGCAGACCCTTGTCTCTGTAGAATGAGCTCGACAAATCTATGAAAACGTGATTGCCGTTAAAAGAGACTTCTCCGGTATAGTGCTCATTATTGCTCTTATACAGCATTCTCAACTTATCCAGATGAGTATCTGCTCCATCTATTGCGAGTAAGTCTTTCCAGTGTACTTCGGCTTCCTCAACGGTTTTGAAAAACAGAGCATATGCGTATACACCGATTTCACCGAGCTTCTTTACCTGCTCATAGATGCTGATGATACCGTAGCGCAGTTTCCTGCCGGAATCGATCTGCCCGCTTGCATCAGGGGATGACTGATCGTAAAAATAAAGGAAAAAGTTTCCCAGTATGTCGCTGTGTGCGTTAGACTGCTTCTTGTCTGCATCTGGTTTTCCGTCGTTGAACTCAAGTGTTTCAAACAACAGTTCATCGGCAGTAAAGCTGATTGCTTTCTGAATATCCGGTACTACACACATCTTTGCGATAAAGTCAAAGGGGGGATATGCACCTCCGGATATATACGAGCTTAATGTTCCGGCTGCAACATTCATGTTCTTTGCAAACTGGGCCTGCGATATTCCCATCGCCTCTATCACTTTCCCGATGTTTTGACCGACATTTGCGATTTCGCTCTCTGCAATAACGTCCCACTCGTTCTTGACCTTTGTGCCCTTTGCCATTGCCATCAACTCCTTTCGTTACCAAAAGGATAGCTTTGATAAATCAATTTGTCAAGCGCTTTAGCAAAAATAACAAAATTTTTGCGCCGATCGCGTAGGCTTTCAATATGATCAGGGCAGAATCAAAACAGACTAAGTTAATACCGTTCGGAATATTGAGTTATATGCAAGTAATAATTAAAACGAAATTTTGCCTATTGACATGATTCGCTTTTTTGCGCTCTTGTATATTGCGCCACCGCAGGAGTACTATCATAATAGGTAAAAATCCGGTAGATAAGAGAGAATGATGTAACAAAAGAAAGGACGGGCTCGACTATGAATGGCAACAAAGAATTCTATATGCATAAAGCTGACAGCGCAAATCTTAAGAAATTATATCTTACTTCCATCAAGTTCGAGGATAACGGTTTCGACAGTTTCTTTGTCCAGGCACAGCTTCGCAAGGCCGCCGAAGGCAACTACCGTCTTGCACAGAGATGGCTCGGAATTCTTGGGCTGTGCAAGCTTATCCATCTCAAAGAGTTTTATTATCAGGAAACCATGTATAATCAGACCTATGATCTCGGCATTGAATGGCTCCGCAAGGCCGCCGATAACGGCGATCTTGTTTCCGAATTCATTCTTGCGAAATGCATACAGCTCGGTGTAGGTCTTGAGAAAAACGAATCTCTCGCCGAAACAGAGTTCGCAAGGCTTGTGCCCGGCATCACCATGGATGAAATCATATCCGTCAGCATTCTCTTTGACCATGTGCTCTCTCATGAAGCTCTTCGCCCGAAGGATTTATCCCGCTACTGCTGGCCTCTCCGCGGAGTGGATGGATTGGTTGCGGCATAATACAGTATTTGCAATACTCGTAGCAGCACTCGATTCAATTGAATTTAATCCATCGTATGACCAAAACCCGATAAAGCGTCTATGGGAACATCTTCAAGACCCTACAGGCATAGCTTTATTGACATTTTGAGATAAAAGTATTAGATTTTTTATTGAAAGGAGGGATATAGAATGACAAAGAAGGAAATGATTCTTCAGCAGTTACAGGAAAGCACGATCGCACCGTGCCAGTATTCGACGGATCTGGATTGATTGCTGTAAACAATTATTGCGGTTAGAGGCATTCAAGCACATTGAATGCCTCTAGCTATAGATTTTTACTGATTGGGGAAAGTATATGATTATTGATTCGAGTACCAGATTATGTTTGAGTATCGTCGCAACCGGAAAGTGTAATTGCGATTGTAGCTACTGTCATTTTTATGCTAGTCATGACAGAAAGGAATACAACAGAAACATAGATGACAAGCTGCTTTACCGATATGTTGAATATATTGCATATCTTAAGACAATAACACCTCATATTACGTGTAGATTGTCCGGTGGAGAACCGTTGGTGATGGGAAACAAAATGTTTGAGATTACTGATTATATTGCAGCCAACACCGGCATTAAGCCTTATGTCATGACAAACGGGAAATTGCTTTCCAAAGAGACGATTCAAATGGCAAAGCAGCATAACGTTTCTTCATTTGTTGTTTCTGTTGAAAATCCGTTTGATGTTTCCAACGGCGCAGTTGACTCCCGTGAAACGATCGAGAAGTTTGCCTTGTTGCAAAATGAGGATGTACCATTATATTTTGGAATGATGGTAATAGCTAACAACCAGTTCAAAAACATTTTAAAAATAGCAGATTTGTTTTTTGAATCGACGGGCACAATCCCTCCTATTTGCGAGATCAATTACCTGCCTTACGAGTCTCCCAGTGATGAGGAATTGGCCGATTTATACGAAAATGTCAAGAGTGTTGTAAGAAAGTACAACGGCAAAACCCCGCTATCATTGTTTCCTTATACAACAACCACCATTCCCTTCTCTATAAGGTTAGACACAGCCTCTACCAACAATGATACAGATAGAGTAAATATCAACTCCGGTGATGCTATTATGTTTACAGGTCTTTCTTCTGGCGCTGTAAAAGAATATGTTACTAGCTGGAATATAAACAGATTCTATGATTTGGAGCAAACTTTCCTTTTAGTAAATAGCGAGAGCTGGGGCAAAGCTTTGGCTGGTGACTATACTGCAACCATTACTTTCTCGGCAGAAGTTGTTGTTGAGTAATTCGTTCAACGCAAAGGTTGTGTTACTATGAAAAGAAAATCCACAGCCTGCCACATTGTTCGATTCCTATTTCTCGTTTTGATTATTGCATTGCTGCCTGTTTCAGTATGGGCGCAGGAAACAACATTGACGACAAACATACCTTCCGTTCACATCCTGCACATAGAATTGTCCGGAAACGGCAGAATCATCGTTGATGGTGTTCCATACGAAAAGACAGAAGACATACAAATCAGCCGACACAGTACACCGGTTATTTCTGCCACTCCGGACAGCGGATGGAAGTTAAAATCCGTTTCCTTCAGCGGTAAAGACATCACAGAGCAAATCCAAAACGGCACATTCACTTGTTCGGAGATGTGCAACAATGAAGAATTAATTGTTGTTTTTGAATCACAGAGCAATACTCCCCAAACCGGAGATCAAAGCAATATTGAGAATTTATGTCTTTTAATGCTGTTGTCTGTGATCGGAATGCTTCTGTGTGTGACGGCACAACGGAAAATGAGAGCGAACGATAAATAACAATTTACCCTCCCTGCTATGGGGAGGGTTTTGCTATGTAAACGCGGCGGCGAGCGGATTTTCCATAATGGTTAAAATTGGGAAATTCAAAAAATCGTGGTATAATATATATGTAAAGAAAAAGGAAAAGCAACGAGCCAGCTTATTTGAGCTGTAGGTTTTCTTTTTTGTCTTTAAATTATTGGGCTCGGACTTGTGACCCTATTTGAGCTTGCGAAGCAAGCGGATCAGGTGCCGGAGGCAAGGCGTTTACCACCTTGCGGGTGCAGCCTGTGCCATGATTTTTTGTCCTTTCTCTTCGTTGTCGTTCCTTGAAATACGTCAGCCTTGTGATTGAGCAAAACGAAGTCTGCGGCGCTCATATCACCTTAAGCTCAATCTGTATTTTCCGTCGTCGGAGCGGCGAAAGCCCACGCTTTCAAACATCCGCTGCGACTGTGTGTTGAAGGAATATATCTCCGCATACAGCTCCGGGATGTCCTTTTCCCTTGCCAAACGGACGATCTCACCGATGACCCGTCTGCCTATGTGCTTATTCTGAAAGCCCTTTGCCACCACGATGTTTATCTCGCCGTCGGGGTGCAGGCAGACGTCGCCGCACAGTCTGTTTTTGTACTTTATGTAGTACAGCTCGCCTCGCTCGTTCAGGTACCCGTACATGGACTTCAAAAGCTTCATGTCGTAGACCTCGTCCCTGTTGTCCACCTGCTTGCAGACCTCCGGGTCGAGGTACCACGCAAGTGCGGTCTTGTAGTTCGGGTAGTACCCGACGAGCTTTATCTCGCCGTCAACGCTTCTGCTTTTCATGCGCATCCTCCGTCTGCGGTCTTGCCGCCGCACCATTATACCTACCGAGCGGTAGGTTGTCAAGAGGGAGCGAAAACGACCCGTCTGCATCGCCGACGGGTCGTTTTGCTTATTGAGGTTTAAAGCGGCGCTTTGCCGTAAAGTCTGAAACACTGATCTTCTCGACGCATGTCGCATCGACCACGCTTTGAGTACACGGCATCCTGTCAAAGCCGCAGTGAGCGCACAGAAGCTCAAGCCCCTTTACCGCCTCGTCTCCGCTGACGGTCTCGATCTCGCCCCAGCCGATGAAGCTTTCGTAATCGGCGGTAAGTCCGCCCGTACTTTCGACAAACTGACGGCAGATGTCAAGCTCGACGCAGACCTTGGGTGCAGAGAGAGCAAGCTCGTGCCGGCGACCGGTCTTTGCGCCGTGGACGTAGAACGTAAAGCCGTCCTGCGTCCTTTCGTACCCGAACGACAGCGGCACGACATAGGATGTGTCCCCGTCGCAGAAGCCGAGACGCAGCGTATCGCAGCGCTCGACGAGAGCCGTTATCTCCGACGGCTCGGTTATCTCACGGTCTTTTCTTCTCATCAAAACAGATACACTCTCATTTCATACGGTCTCGTGGTGAAGCCGTTGGATATAATGTAGTTTTCCTCGTAGTTAGAAAACACCCGCTTGCCCTTTTCAAGCTCGTAGTCGGCGGGGGCATCAAAGCGCACGGGTTCCTCGGTGAAGGAGCAGACAACGAGCAGGCGGCGCTCGTCGTAGCTGCGCTCGTAGACATAAAGCTCCTTGCTTTCGGGGTAATATTCCTTGTATCTGCCGTAGATGACGAGCGGATTGTCACGTCTGAACAGAAGTGCGCTGCGGTAGAAGTTGAGCAGCGAATCGGGGTCGTCAAGCTGGCTTTCGACGTTTATCTCCTTGTAGTTTGAGTTGACGTAGAACCACGGCGTTGCGGTCGAAAAGCCTGCGTATTCGGCATCACTCCACTGCATCGGCGTTCTGGCGTTGTCGCGGGTAGACTTCTGCGCAAGCTCCAGCACCTTGGAGGCGGGCAAGCCGAGCTTGCGGGCGATGCGGGCGTTATTCTTCACCATGATGTCCTTGTACAGGTCGATGGAGGTAAGGCGGTTATTGAGCATACCGATCTCCTGACCCTGATAGACAAAGGGTGTGCCGCACTGGAACAGATAGCTTGCGGCAAGCATCTTGCCGCTTTCCGTGCGGTAGCGCTCGCTTCCGTAGCGGCTGATTATGCGGGGGTGGTCGTGATTTTCAAGGTACAGCGCATTCCAGCCCTTGCCGTACATGCCGTCCTGCCACTTGGTAAACGCCTTTTTCAGCTTTCTCAGGTCAAAGGGACGCTGCAAAAAGTCGGTGATGAAGCAGTCCGCCTCCATGTGGGCGAAGTTTATCATCATGTTAAGCTCCTGATCCTTGCCCTCTCGGACGTAGCTCAGTGCGGTCTCCGGCTCCATGCGGGGACCCTCACCGACGGTGAAGCAGTCGTAAAAGTCAAGCACGTCACGCTTAAACTCGGCAAGGTACTCGTGGACGTGGGGACCGTTCGTGTAGTAGCCCATACCCGTTGCGGCGGGCAGCTTTATCTTTGCGGAGGGCAGTCCCTCGACCTTGGAGATGTAGGTTATGACGTCCTCACGGAAGCCGTCAACACCCATGTCGAGCCAAAAGCGCATGATGCTCTTGACCTCCTCACGCACCTTGGGGTTGGACATATTGAGGTCGGGCTGCTTCTTCGAGAAGATGTGGAGATACCACTCGTCAAGCCCCTCGTCGTACTCCCAGGCGCCGCCCTCAAAGAGGCTGTCCCAGTTGTTCGGCGGGCGGTGGAGGCTCCTGCCGGGACGCCAGTAGTAGTAATCGTGATAGGGGTTGTCCTTGCCCTTTTTGCTCTCGATAAACCACGGATGCTCGTCGGAGGTGTGGTTTATCACGAGGTCCATAAAGACACGCAGGCCTCTCTCGTGAGCGCCGTCAAGCACCTGCTTAAAGACGTCGAGGTCGCCGTAGTCGGGGTGGATGTTTTTGTAGTCGGAAATATCGTAGCCGTAGTCGGCGTTCGGGGACGGGTAGAGCGGTGAAAACCAGATGCCGTCCACATTGAGGCTTTTGATGTAGTCAAGCTTTTGCAGCACGCCCCAAAGATCGCCGATCCCGTCGCCGTTGCCGTCGCAGAAGGAGCGGGGCCAGATCTGATAGACCGCCATTTCCTTGTACCAGCGCTTGTTCTCCATAGTCCGTTCTCCTGTCGTATAGAATATATTGCAATTTTAACACAGTGCGGCAGCGCTTGCAACGGGCAAAAAAGTGCTTGACTTTAGAGTAAAAGTGCATTATAATACACAAGCTGTAAGTGAATAAATCTAAACTCGGAGAAGTCGCGTAGTCCGGCCGAGCGCGCACGATTGGAAATCGTGTAAACCCCATAAGGGTTTCGAGGGTTCAAATCCCTCCTTCTCCGCCATAAAAAAGCAGCTCTACCACAGGTAGAGCTGCTTTTTTATGCATTGACCGTTGGAGGGATTTGAAAGGCGGCTCTTAGCAACAGTCCGGGGACTGTTGCAACCGCCGTGGCTTTTCCGCAGAAAAGCAAATCCCTCCTTCTCCGCCAAAATACAAGCCTCCATCTTTCGATGGGGGCTTGTATTTTGGAATCAGCAACGGGAGGGATTTGAACCCAAAGTGGGTTTCGCCGTGAAGAAAACGTGCCGGCGGCACGTTTTTAGGCGAAAGGTCCGCAGCAACTCGCTGACGGACACCTCCAGCACTTCGGCAAGACGGATCAGGGCATCGGCGTCTGGGACGGAAAGCCCCTTCTCCCATTTCGAGACGGTCTGCCTGAGCACATGAAGCCTTGCAGCCAGCTCCTCCTGCGAAAAGCCCTTTTGTTTTCTGAGCGTTTTTAAATTTTCACCAAACATGCCGTGTCACACTACTTCGCCATTAAAAATAGCGAAATAAGCGCTCTGCCGCAAGCAACGCAAATTAACATTGCCGTCAAGCGGTTTTGGATGGCGTCTTGACATCCGTTTAAAAAGCATACACGGCGCTGCAAAGGGCGGCGCCGTGTATTATTTCACTTTTTATAGCTGAGCTTGGGCTTATAGAACTCGAATATGACGGTGTGGTTGCCCTTTTCGTTCATCCACTCGTGACTCGTCCAGCAAACACGCATTGCGCCGAAAAGCTCCGAGAGCTTGACGGTGAAGGGCTTGCGTCCGATCTTGTATGCTATAAACTGCGGTCTGGAAAGGAAGTTTAAAAGCACGCAGCCGAGCAGGAAGCCGGTCACGGGGTTTACCTCGCCCTTGTAGTCCTCCGGGGGATTTGCAAGCTGTCCCCTCAGGACTTCGGGCGCGTTGCGCTTAAACCAACGCACGATAAAGGGGTTGAAGCTCTCGATGCAGTATTCGCCGGAGTACGAGCGCAGAAGCTCATAGGTCTTTTCGCAAAGCTCCTTGTTGCGCTTGCCGTTTTTCAGCTCGACGATGAGCGCACCCCTGCCACGAACGCACTTGAGCACCTCGGAAAACAGCGGTATCGTCTCCTCGGTACCGCAAAGCCGAAGCTTTCTAAGCTCCTCAAGCGTCAGGTCTGCGACCTTTGCCTCCACTCCGCACACGCGCTTTAGGTCGTCGTCATGGAACACGACCACCTCTCCGTCACGGCTGAGCTGAACGTCGAGCTCCATCCCGTAGCCTGCGGAGGCGGCACGCTCAAAGGCGGCAAGCGAATTTTCGGGTATCGACTTGTCCCTGCTGTGCAGTCCTCTGTGGGCAAAATTCTTGTACATAAACGGCTTTTTCTGAGCCTTTCCCGCTCTGCCGGGGACGGTCAGAAAGCACAGTGTCCCGGCTGCTGCGGCGACTGCCGCCGCTGCGGGCAAAATCTTTTTTACGGTATTGTTCACGGAACGCACCTCCCCTTATGCTCTTATTTTACACCAGCATAATTCCGAGGTCAAATAATTATCTGTTGTTTTATGTGAATTTTTAGTGTACAATTGTTTTTGTGCAGTCACGATTCCCGTCGAAGCGGCGGAAATACGCTACGCTCGGAGGTTTTACAATGAAGCTTAATTACAAGCGCACTATTTTTGTCGGCTTTGCCTTCTTCCTTATTTGCGCCTTTTGGCAGGCATACGACAATGCGATCCCCCTCATCCTGACCAACAAGTTCGGAATGTCGCAGACGTGGTCCGGCCTCATCATGGCGCTGGACAACATCCTTGCGCTGTTCCTCCTCCCGCTCTTCGGCGCCATATCCGACAGGCACAACGGCAAGCGGGGCAAACGCACCCCGTTTATCACGGTCGGCACCATCATCGCCGTCGTGACTTTCGTTGCGCTGTCCTTTGTCGATGCGGCACAGCTCAAGGAGATAGACAAGGTCTCCGCCATTGACGACGTCAAGACGCTTGAGTACATCTATGACGAGCAGGCGGACGAGACCCTTATGACCCCGGACGGCGAGAAGTTTGTCCTCAAAGAGCAGTTTACCCGTGAGGAGTTCTCCGCCATCAAGTGCCAGACCGTGAACGAGGCGGGCAAGACCGTCACCACCCCTGAATACACGGATTACGTCACCCCCGCGCGTCAGGCGTGCATACATGAGATAAGCACCGGCGAGCCGGGTATGCTCATTCTCTTTATTGCGGTCCTGCTCATGGTGCTTCTGTCCATGTCCGTGTTCCGCTCCCCCGCAGTCGCACTCATGCCCGACGTGACGATAAAGCCCCTGCGAAGCAAGGCGAACGCCGTCATAAACCTCATGGGTTCGGCGGGCGGCATCGTGATACTCGGCGCCGGAATGCTGCTCAAAACGAGCGACGTTCACAATTCCATGATGAGCTACGTCGCCTACTTCGGCATAACTGCGGGCGTCATGCTCATCGCCCTCGTCATCTTCCGTGCGAAGGTCAACGAGCCTAAGCTCGTCGAGATCATGCACGAGGACAGCCGCAAGTACGGCATCGAGGAAAACGACATCGACGAGGAGACCGGAGAAAAGCGCAAGCTCAGCCGTGCCGAGCGCAGGTCGCTCATATTCATTCTCGCCTCCATCGTGTTCTGGTTCATGGGCTACAACGCCGTCACTTCAAAGTATTCCGTCTACGCCGGAAATATTCTGAACAAGGACTACAACACCACGATGATGATAGCGCAGGTCGCAGCGATCGCAGCCTACCTCCCCGTCGGCATGGTCGCATCCAAGTTCGGCAGAAAGCGCACCATTCTGGCGGGCGTCGTGATGCTGTGCGCAGCCTTCGGCGCTGCGGCGTTCGTCAACGAAAACAGCAGCATCATCGTCATGTACCTGCTCTTTGCCCTTGCAGGCATCGGCTGGGCGACGATAAACGTCAACTCCTTCCCGATGGTTGTCGAGATGTGCTCCGGCGGCAACGTCGGCAAGTACACCGGCTACTACTACACCGCATCCATGGCGGCGCAGGTCGTCACCCCGATGGTGTCCGGCTACATAATGGACAGCTTCGGCATGAAGACCCTGTTCCCGTATGCTGCGATATTCGTCGCTCTCGCATTCGTGACGATGCTGTTCGTCATGCACGGCGACAGCAAGCCCATCGCAAAGAAGGGTCTCGACGCCCTCGATGTCGACGACTGATACGAAACAACCAAGAATGGCTTCCCCTCTGCCATGTGTCATAGGCAGTAAAAGGAGTAAGCGATTAAAAAAAGACTTCCCGTGTGGGAAGTCTTTTTTTGTTTATAAAATTGGGTGCGGCGGTGGGAGTAGGCCGCACCCAAAACCTCCGTTTTTCTTACGAAACCGGGGGCAACACTGCTCAGACGATGTTATACTTCTTCAGAAGCTCCACGACTATATTGTTGGTCAGCGGCTCCTTCAGAAGCTCAAGGATCGGCATGATGCTCGGCAGCAGGAACTCGGCAGGCTTCTTGCCGTCGAGCAGCTTGCTGGTGGCATACAGCAGATCTCGGATGTCGTACACCGAACCCCAAACCTCCGGCACGCCTCGATCGATGTTGCACAGCGTGTAGACCGCTTCCATGCCGGTGCGGATGGAATACTCGGTGGTGAACACGGTGTCACGGGGGGTATCGGCGAACTGACCGACGAATGCAAGGTTCACGGAGCCTTCGGGAACTACCTTCGGGCGGTCACCCTCGGCTCTGGGCATGAAGAAGGTCGTAACGTAAGGCATCATGCACGGAGTGGTGTTGCACTCGTTCGTCGCAAGATCCATGATCTGATCTTCGGGGATGCCGATGTGGTACAGCCACTCGGCTGCAAGCTCGATGCCGGTGCACTGGTACATGGGCTTCTTGATGAAGTCGCCCTCGTCGTCCCAACAGTTGAGCCCGTAGACCCAAATGAGGCAGTGATCGGCGGGCTGCTCCTGGAACTGACCCTGACGGTTTATCGTCCAGCTCACGAGCCAGCTTGAGTCACGGCAGGTGACGATGCCGCCGGTGACTACCTTGCCCGACAGAGGATCACGCTTGCAGATCTTCTGAATTGCATCGAGTATCTGCTTGTTTGCGGTATCGACCGTCCAAGATTCCCATGAGGTCTCCTTGATGCCCGCAAAGAACTTTTCGGGACGTCCGAACGCCGGATCCTGCGCTGCAATCTTCTTCCACATCTCGATGGAAGGGCCTTCGCCGTTCTTGACGGTGACGACGGGTGCGTGGGTGTTGTCGCCGTATGCGGAAGCGTCGCCCTGGCAGCCGTTGGTGCAAATGACGAGGTCATTTTCGGTCAGGTCGATGACCTTCTCAACGCCGCCCTGCGTGTACTCTATCTTCTTTGCGACCTTCTTTTCGGGAGTGCAGTCGCAGACTATGTTCGTAACGGTCGTATCGTAAAGGATCTTGCCGCCGTGGTCGGTTATGTACTTGCACATGGGCAGGATCATGGATTCGTACTGGTTGTAGCGGGTAAAGCGAAGTGCGCTCAGGTCGGGCAGACCGTCGATGTGATGGATGTAGCGCTGCAGGTACAGCTTCATCTCAAGTGCGGAGTGCCACTTTTCAAAGGCAAACATCGTCTGCCAGTAGGTCCAGAAATTCGTCGCATAAAATTCGTCGTCAAATATATCGTCGATCTTCTTATCCTCAAGCGACTTGTTGGTGGACATGAACAGCTTGAGAAGCTGCATTGCTGCGCCGGGGGTAAGTCCGTACTTCCCGTCGGTGTGCGCATCCTGACCCTGCTTTTCGGTCACACGGCACAGCGAGAAGTTCGGGTCCTCCTTGTTGAGCTGGTAGTATTCGGAGAAAACGGTCTCACCGGGGTTCACGATGGAGGGGATGGATTTGAACAGATCCCACATACACTCGAAGTGGTTATCCATCTCACGTCCGCCGCGCATGATAAAGCCCTTGGTCGCATCGTAAATGCCGTCGCAGGAGCCGCCCGCAAGGGGCAGATGCTCAAACAGGGTGATGTGATCTCCGGGCATCTGTGCATCTCGGATGAGGAAGCATGCCGCCGCCAGACCCGCAAGCCCGGTGCCTACTATGTAGGCGGATTTCTCGTCAATGCCCTCAGGCTTCTTCGGGGTCGCAAAAGCTTCATAGTTGCCGCTGCTGTAATACATTGTGGTTCCTCCTAATTTTATTTTTTCCGCACGTTGTGCAGCAAATTACGGATCGTCTCAGCATTTCACAATGGCTCTTATCGGGCAGGCAAAATAGCATGCACCGCAGTGCGTACATTTTTCCTGCTCTATAACCATCGGCTTTTTCGCAGCGTCGATGCATTTTACGGGGCATCTTGATCGGCAGCCCCCGCAGCCGACGCATTTTGTGCTGATAAAGTATTGTTCCACAGTGTTGTCCTTCCGGCAATCTTCACCGCCGCAGCTCCCACATTCGCAGTGAATTCTCAATATTCTATATTTTGCTTAAGTCCTCAAGTCCTTTTCTGTCAAGAATGTATATTCTACCTCTCCCCGTTTTGAGGAGCCCCTCGTCACGCAGTCTGTCGATCTCACGGCTCACGACGACCCGTGTCGTGCCGAGGTTGTTTGCGATCTCCTCGTGCGTAACGCTTATCGTTCCGCAGCCGCCGCAGAGCGCATCCTTTATGACAAGCTCTCTTGCGATGCAGCTTCTGACGCTGTTGAAGATGCAGAATGAAATGTTGTTCAGTATCTCCTGAGCAGTCTTTGCACATGTCTCATAAACGAACTTCGCAAACAGCGGCTCCTCGTATGCGACCGGCGCCATATCGCAGCGCTGCAAATACGCAAGGCTTGTCGGCGAAAGCGCCTGCAGCGACGGAACAACGTCCGTCTCCTTTGCGTTGTCGACGGTCATGATACTGAAGGCGTCGCCCTCGTTGAGCTGAAATAGCGTCACCTCACGTCCGGTGTCCGACGCAAGATATACCCTCAGCGCCCCGCCGAGGACAAAGATTATTCCGTCCTTTTTGACGGTCTTAAAAATAACATTCTCCCCCTGCCGATACGTTCGGAAGATCGTGTTGCTCTCAAGCAAGGTCCTGTGCTTCTCTCCGAGACTTTCCCAAAAGGAAACGCAGTCGGCTATGCCGTGCTTCATATTTATCACTCCACCAAATTTTTTCTCCCACGGAATTATGTGCCGCAGTGATCGGTACATATTCAAAAAATATTTGTGCGGAAGCATCTCTTTGTCTATAGATTATCAAACTTTGAAAACTTCTCCGCAACTTTTGATACCTAACAAGGCAAATATCTTGTCATTTTTTGAATTTTGTTTAAATCGCATAAGGGCAAGTGTTTGTTTTTGAGCAGGTTGCTTAAAAACTTTTAGGCATCTTTGGGGGCAGAAAAAAGACTTCCCTCGCGGGAAGTCTTTTTTATAAAATGTTGAGCTTATGCTTCCGCCTTGCCTCTGGTGAAGAAGAACAGGATCGCTGCGACCGCAAGCACGATCAGTGCGATCATGGGAAGCTGCTGCTCGGAGTAGGTGCGGATGAGTCCGACGACGTTGCCCGCAACCGCAAGCACCAGTGCAATTGCGCCGAAGACCTTGCACTTGGGCAGCTTAACGAAGGCTGCGATAAGTCCGAACAGTGCGCCGAGCATACCGAGTCCGATGTAGACCGCTCTGCCGACGAGGTCGGCGGTGGTGATCTCGCTCTCCTCATCAACGACGGCATAGCCTGCGTCGAGAGCGTCCATGCCGTTTTCGACCTTGGCTGCTATCTTCTCGTTTTCCATGAGCGTTGCGTAGCCTGCGTCGATCTGCTTCTGACCCGCTTCAAAGGTTTCAAGCTGAGTCTTGCCGTCGGCAAGCTGATCTTCCGCTGCGCTGAGCTTATCCTTGCCCTCTGCAAGCTGCTTTTCAGCCGCCGCAAGAGCCGCCTCGCCCGCACGAAGCTCCGCCTTGGACTTGTCGAGCTTTGCCTTGCCTGCCGCAAGCTTTACCTTTGCGTCCGCAATTCCTGCGTCGACCTGTGCTGCGACCTGCTCACGGATGCCCGCCTTGACCTGTGCCTCAACGCCGGCACGGATCTTTGCCATTGCTTCGTCGTTCGCCATGACGCCCGCCTTTATCGCATCGTGCTGCGCCTCGACGCTCGCTCTGATCTGAGCCTCGACTGCCTTCATCGTCGCTTCGTCCTTTGCGGCTTCGGGATTTGCCTCCTTGAACTTGGCAAGCTCCTGCTGGACCATTGCCTCGGACTGCTGCTTTACGGCAGCCTCGACGCCGGTGTCAAGGTTCTTCTCAATGAGTCCGTTGACGACTGCGGGGTTAGCCTTGATGTACTCCTCGGTCTTCTGGTCGATGACCGCATCCCTGTTGTTCACGGTGTAGTTATACTGTGCAAGGCTCGTGTCATATTCCTTCTGTCCGGCAGCGAGTGCGATCTTGCCGTTTGCTATCTTGATCTTGCCTGCTTCGTAATCAGCCTCGCCCGCTTCGAGGTCCTTCTGCCCCTGCTCATACTCGGCAGTACCGTCCTCGTAAGCCTTGAGTCCTTCTTCGTATGCCGCTCTGTTTTTCTCCAGCTCGGCAACGCCCGCCTTGAGCGTGTCCAGCTTTTCGAGCGTTTCGGCCTTGTTCTTTTCGCCGTCGCTCTTTTCCTGCAGGATGTCCTTAATGCCGAAGGCTCCCGCAACAAGCATGAACAGGCAGGCCAGGATCAGAACGATGCTGAATACCTTTTTTACCATTATTTTGTCCTCCTTATGTTATTATCTGTACATCTGACGCAAATTAGTATAAACCATCGTTAATAATTCCGCAACACATTTTGTCAGAAAATAAACAAAAAGGAGTTTTTTTGTTATAATGCATGAAACAAATTTTTAAATTTGTTCAAAATGTCGAAGTTTTTAGGCAAGTATGGTGATGCTTCTGCCCTTTGAATCTATGATCCCCTCGTCCTTCATCATGCGCAGCTCACGCATAAGGCTCGTGCGGTCAATGCAAAGGTAGTTGGCAAGCCCCGACAGCGAAAGCTCGGTCTCGAAGCTGTTTCCGTATTTTTCCTGCATATATTCAAAGTAGCTCAGAAGCTTCTGACGCACGGTCTTTTTACTTATCATGTTTATGCGCAGCGCAAGCATCTGCGCCTTCTTCGCCGTGAGCTTGAACAGATTGCTGTTGAGCTTCGTGTGATGCTCACAGGCGTTGGGGCATCTGCCGTAGATGCAGGTCATTTTTATAAACATCACCCGGCAGTCGGCGTCCGCCTCCACGACGTAGCCCAAGCCGCTGTACGGCAGAGCGAAGACCTCGCCGAAGATGTCGTTCGGACGGTAGTTTTCGAGCAGGGTGTACTCGCCGTCGGAATCGACGCAGTAAAGGTGCGCCTTGCCGCTGAGGAGCACGCAGAGATTTTTAAGCTCCGTTTCGTAGACGAGTATCGTGTCGCCCTTGCGGAAGCTGCGTTCCTCGGGCTTAAAGCAGCGGATCATCGCATCAATGCTGTCGTTCGTTATGTCCTTAAACAGCTCTACGTTTCTAAGTTCCATGAAATCGCCTCCCATGATTTGATATTAGCACATTTTTGTTGTATTTGCTACAACCATTTTGCCAAAAGTGTGATAATATAAGTTTTAAAGTGTTTAAAAGGAGGCTTTAACATGTATTGCACGAGAAAAGTTACCGACGACCTCACATGGGTGGGTGCCGACGACAGACGGCTTGCCTGCTTTGAAGGCGTTTACGGCGTTCCCGACGGCGTTTCCTACAACTCATACCTGCTTCTGGACGAAAAGACCGTCCTGTTCGACACCGTCGATAAGGCGGTGAGCCGCATCTTTTTCGAGAACATTGCGCACACGCTCGGCGGCAGAGGACTTGACTACCTTGTGATCTCGCACATGGAGCCGGATCACGCCGCAACGGTCGAGGAGCTGACGCTCAGATACCCCGACCTCACCATCATTTGCAACGCAAAGATCAAGACCATGCTCGGTCAGTTCTTTGAGCTGTCCGATTCTCTCAACTACCACATCGTCGCCGAGGGCGACACCTTCTCCAGCGGCAAGCACAGCTTCACCTTCGTCATGGCGCCCATGGTGCATTGGCCGGAGGTCATGATGACCTACGACCTCACCGACAAGATCCTGTTCTCCGCCGACGCCTTCGGTACCTTCGGAGCGTTAAACGGTCACCTCTTTAACGACGAGGTGGACTTCTTCTCCGACTACCTCTCCGAGGCACGGCGCTACTACACCAACATCGTCGGCAAGTACGGCGCTCAGGTGCAGGCGGTGCTCAAAAAGGCTGCCGGGCTGGAGCTTAACTACGTCTGCCCGCTGCACGGCTTTGTCTGGCGCAGTCACTTCGGCGACTTCCTTGAAAAGTACCTTCAGTGGAGTTCCTACACCCCCGAGGTCAAAGGCGTTATGATCGCCTACGCCTCCGTTTACGGTCACACCGAAAACACCGTGAACATCCTCGCCTGCAAGCTCGCAGAGCGTGGGGTCCCCGTTCGGGTGTACGACACCTCGGTCACTCCGGCAAGCTACATCGTGTCCGATGCCTTCCGTTACAGCCACCTCGTGTTTGCCTCCACCACATATAACGCCGGCATTTTCGTGACGATGGAAAGCCTCATCCACGACATCGTAAACCACAATCTCTGCGGCAGAAAGATCGCACTTCTGGAAAACGGCTCGTGGGCAGCGACCTCCGGCAAGCTCATGCGTGAGCAGCTTTCAAAGCTCAAAAACACCGAGTTTATCGGCGAGACCTTCTCCATAAAGTCCGACATCAAGGAGCCGCAGCTTACCGAGCTTTGCGCCCTTGCCGACGCCATCGCCGCCGATGTTCGCCCCGAAGTCAAGGTCACCGAGAGTGCAAAGACCGCAAGCGAGGTCGATAACGATGTATTTACAAAGTTCAGCTACGGCGTTGAGGTCCTCACCACCCGCACCGACGGCGTCGACTACGGCTGCATCATAAACACCGCAGGTCAGGTCGCAGCGGGCGACCCGAAGAAGCTCACCATCTCCGTTATCAAGAAGAACAACACCTGCGACATGATAATGAAGTCCGGCAAGTTCAACCTCTCCATCCTCACCGAGGACGCACCCTACGACGTATTTAAGCACTTCGGCTTCCAATCCGGCAGAGACGTTGACAAGTTTGCAGACGTCGGCTATGACAGCCGCACCGAAAACGGCATACGCTACGTCCCCGAATACACGAACGCCGTCCTGTCCTGTGAGGTCATCGACTGCCGTGACCTCGAAACGCAGATGCTCTTCATCGCAAACGTGGTCGAGGCAAAGGTGCTTTCCAACGCAAAGAGCTGCACCTATGCATACTACCATGCGCACATCAAGCCCAAGAAGAACCCGGCGCCGGAGCAGCGTGAGGGCTACGTCTGCAAGGTCTGCGGCTACTTCCACGAGGGCGAGCTGCCCGACGGCTTCGTGTGTCCGCTGTGCAAGCACGGTCCCGAAGATTTCGAACACGTCGTTCCCGAAAAGAAGGAACCCGTAAAGGGCTACGTCTGCAAGATATGCGGTCACTTTGAGCCTTGCGAGGGTGAGCTTCCGAAGGACTACACCTGTCCCCTGTGCCACCACGGTCCCGAAGACTTTGAACCCGCAGTACAGTGAAATAAAAATTGCACATAGGCTAAGCCTATGTGCAATTTTATAAAAAGAGCCAAAGGGAGAATTCTACACGGAATCTCTCCCTTTGGCTCTTTTTATACCGCTTACGGGAACAAGGATCAGATAAGACCCTTGAGCTTCTTGATGCAGTCGGGGCAGATGTTCTTGCCCTTGTAGTTGATTATATTGCGGCTGTTGTCACAGAATATGCAGGCAGGCTGATACTTGTGCAGAATAATATTGTCGCCTTCAACAAATATTTCAAGAGCATCTCTTTCGGCGATATCCAGGGTGCGGCGAAGCTCGATTGGCAGAACGATACGCCCCAGCTCGTCAACTTTTCTAACAATTCCGGTGGACTTCATTGTAATTCCTCCTATGATTAGCATATTCTAACAGAATTCACGTTACTATTATAACAAAACAAATCGTAATGTCAACAAAAATCGCAAAAATTGCAGAAATATTTCTTGTCCAAAAAACATGGCAAAAAACAATCATAAAAATTGCACTTAAATGAATACAATATACAAACATTAAGGAGGTGTTTGCCGTGTTAATGGGTGCAATTTGGACAAGCATGGTAGTAATTTCCATTTTCTTCGCCTATGCAAACGGAACGGCTTCCGAGCTGGGAAACGCCGCTCTTGAGGGTGCGGAGGCGTCTTTGGAGTTCTGCATCTCCGTCGGCGGCGCAATTTGCCTCTGGTGCGGGGTCATGGAGCTTATGAAGCGCTGCGGGCTTTCCGCCGCTTTGGGACGCATACTGCGACCACCGCTCAAACGGCTTTTCCCCGAAAGCGCAGGCAGGGAGGAGATCATGGAGCCGCTTGCGGCCAATGTCAGCGCAAACCTCCTCGGTCTCGGCAATGCGGCAACGCCGATGGGCATACGGGCGGCAAAGGGGATGGCGAAGCTCTCCGGCGGCAACGCTTCGGACGAGCTGTGCAGGCTCGTCGTGCTGAACACCGCCTCGATCCAGCTCGTGCCGACGACGGTTGCGGCGATCCGTGCCTCCTGCGGAAGTCAAACGCCGTTCGACATCCTGCCCTCGGTGTGGATAAGCTCCACGCTCTCCGTCGTGTGCGGGCTTTGCGCAGCGGCGATGTTTTCGAGGCTCAAAAAATGAAGCTCGTTTGCGACCTCATCGTACCGCTCATTCTTGCGGCGGTCGGCATCTGCGCCGTCGTGCGAAAGACCGACGTCTTTCCGGCGCTTACGCAGGGCGCCGCCGACGGACTGAAAACGCTGTGCGAAATGCTGCCCTCGCTCGCCGTGCTGTTTCCGGCGATATATATGCTCAGAGCCTCCGGCGCACTGAACGCCATAGCCGAGGCTCTGTCGCCCGTGCTGTCGCTGCTCGGCATACCGCCGGAGCTTGGCGTGCTTGCGCTGCTGCGCCCGATAAGCGGCGGTGCAGCCACCGCAGTCGGGGCAGAGCTTATCGCATCGAGCGGAGCCGACTCCCTCGTCGGGCGCACCGCCGCCGTGATGCTCGGCTCAAGCGAGACGACCTTCTACGTCATTGCGGTGTACTTCGGCGCAGCGGGGGTCAAAAAGACCCGCTGGGCGATACCGGCTGCGCTGTGCGCAGACCTTGCCGTGTTCGTGTTCTCGGCGCTGTGCGTGCGTCTTTTGTACTGAACTATGACAGCTTCGACCTCCGACGCATAGAATAAAGGGATCATGTGTTGGAGGATGTAAGCTTTGGACTATGTGCTGATAACCGCTCTGGCGATAGCGCTTTGCTGCGCTTTCGGCGCCGTGATCGGTTTTTTGTTTAAGGATATCAGCCCCACGGTCGAGGATGCGCTAAACGGGCTTGCGGCGGGGATCATGCTCTGCGCCGCAGCGCTCGGACTCGTGCTGCCGTCCGTGGAGTTTTCGGGCGACAGGGCGGCATGGCTGCCCGGACTTGGGATAATATGCGGTGCGGTGTTTTTGACGCTCATCTCCCGTGCGGGACCGGCGCTCACCCGTCGCATGGGCATGAACGGGGGAAGCGACCTCTCACGCAACCGTGCGCTCGTGTTCGTCGCTGCGATAGCGATACACCACTTCCCGGAGGGCATCGCCGCCGGGGTCAGCTTCGGCACCGGGGATCTCGGCGATGCAATACCCGTCGCAGCGGGAATCGCATTTCAGAACATACCGGAGGCAATGATAATCATCCCTCCGCTGCTGTCAAACGGTACGGGGAAGCGGCGTGCGGTCGTCGTGTCGGTCATATCGGGGATGGTCGAGGTCATCGGCGTGTTCTTCGGATACTTTGCCGTGAGCCTATCGAGGGCGATACTGCCCTTTGCGTTGGCGTTCGCCGCCGGGACGATGCTGTACGTCATCGTGGACGACATCGTGCCGCAGACGCACGAGCGCAGCGCCGGACGCCTTGCGTCGTATGCGGCGCTCCTCGGCTTCTGCATCATGCTCACCGCAAGACAGTTTTTGTGACGCAGCAAGCGGAAAAGAGGCGTACAGGGAACCTGTACGCCTCGGCCTTTTTAGCTTATATCACTTCATGTCACGGTACATGAACAGGACTACTGCCCAGCGGGGGCAGGTGGCGTTGGGACGGAAGGTGTCGTCTCCGTAGCCCGTGGTGACTCCCTTCTCGACCGCCCATGCGACCGCATCCCTGTAAGGGGCTGCAATGTCGGCGGCGTCCTCAAAGCCGGCAACGCTTCCGGAGCTGTCCGGTCTCCCCTCGTACCTCCACAGGAAGGTGACAAACTGCGCTCTCGTTACGCTGTCGTTGGGACGGAATGTGCCGTCACCGTAGCCCGTGGTGATGCCCTTCTCGACCGCCCATGCGACCGCCTTGCGGTAGGGCGAGGCTATGTCGGCAGCGTCCTTGAATATGTCGACGGAGCCCGTCGGCTCGGGGCAGCCTGCGGCACGCCACAGGAAGGTCACGACCTGTGCTCTCGTGCAGGCGTTCTGCGGACCGAAATGCGTTGCGTCAAAGCCGCTCGTTATCTGCTCCGGCTCGTGGTAGTACGCCCACAGGACGGCGTCATAGTACACCGCATCCTCCGCCACGTCGACAAAGGGATTTTCGTAGGTACCCTCGTTTTGAATGGTGAGCGATGCGTTGTTTTCCTCCGCCGAATCGGACAGCTTGAACTCGCCCCTTGTCTCATCGTTTATCTTGCCGAAGCTGTATTCCTCGTCAAGGTAGGTGAAGGTCGCATTATCCACATGCGGCGTAATTGTTGCCGTCTCACAGCCTTCGGGGAGCTCAAACACCACATACTCGCTTTCGGTGTCGCCCGCTATAAACAGGTACTCGGTTGCCCCGGAGACGGATATGGTTCCCTTTTCGGCATATATCGCATGCGACAGGTATTTTCCCTGTATGGCTCTGTCGTTTGAATCGAAATAATTGCCTACTATGCTGAAATACTTCTCCACGCTTCTTAAATCTATGCTTATAATGCCGTCAGCAAAAGTCGAAGACGGCGCCTGATATACTTTCCCATCCAAGCCTTTGTAGAGATAGGTTTCCCTATCGGGGATGTTGTTGTCATAGACATATATCCGCTCCTGTCCGTTGACCACGCTGTATCTGAGGAAGTTGACCGCATGAGCGCCATACTTATTATCTTTGCTTTTCCACGATATGGTGGTGACTTGCAAGGTGCCCTTGTCGTCAAAGCTGTGATCCTTAACGTAATTTACAATCTCTGCCCAGTCTGAGGAAATGTCGAATTTTTTGTTCAAAAAGTACGACCCGCCCGCAACTATGGCAGCTTTAGCTTTAGACCCCTGTATTTGTTGATAGTAGCAAATCGGTGCTTTAACCGTGTCTGTTTTGCTCAGGGCATATACATTTCCGTTTACGGCGCCGACCTGACCCTCGTCCAAAATACCCATGTAATAAGCCGAGCTTGTCATGGACATTCCGAAGCAGTGACCATGACCTTCGCAAGTGAAATTTCTAAAGCTGTAAGTTTCCTCTCCGAGATTGTAGGGATTAAAGTGCTTGGTTGCGTCGTCTATCCCTGCGTTGTGGCTGTGAGAGATATCAATCAGGCTCCATTCTTGTTCGGTTCCGTCGTAGTACACGTCCGTCAGACTGCTGCAGCCGTGAAAAGCATATGAATCAATGGTTTTTACGCTGCGCGGAATATTGATGCTTGTCAGACTGGTGCAGCAGAAAAATGAGGAATCGCCAATGACAGTAACCGAATCGGGTATCTTCACTTCTTTCAGGCTGCTGCATCCGTAAAACATTGCATAACTTATTTTTTCTATGCCGTTTGGAAGTGTCACTTTCGTCAATTCGGTGCAGGCATTGAACAGACCCCACTCCATACTCTTAACGCTGTCGGGTATGTCCGAACTGGAGAGATTTGTGCAGCCGGCAAAAGCAAAGCGCCCGATACTTGTGACGCTGTCGGGTATGAGTATAACAGCCAATGCATCATTGCCCGAAAATGCCCATGCACCTATGCTCGTAACGCCGTCGGGGATCTGATAGATGATCTCATATTGATGGACTTCACTGCGCAAAAGGCAGGTCTTGTCTTTATTAAACAGTGCCCCGTTATCTACGCAGTAGTTGGGGTTGTCTTCCGCAACATCTATCTTCCACAGTTTGCCGCAACCACCAAATGCTCCGTCACCGATATGCGTAACGCTTGCAGGTATACTTACGCTATTCAAAGCGTCGCAACCACCAAATGCAAGTTCTCCAATGCTTGTAACGCTGTTCGGTATTATAATTTGCTCCAGCTTGTTACAGCCCGAAAATGCGCCCTCTCCAATGCTTATAAGGCTTGCGGGAAGCGTTATATCGGACAAAGCCCAGCAGGAGCCAAATGCCTCATCGCCGATACTCGTTATACCGTTACGCAGAACGACATTCGACAATACCCAACATTCGAAGAACGCATAATCACCTATGCTTGTCACAGTGTCGGCTATATCTACTTGCGTCAAAGCCCTGCATTCAAAGAACGCATAAGTGCCGATGCTCGTTACGCCGCTCTTTACGATGACGGTTTTGATTTGCTCGTTATAGTCAAACCACGGCGTTCGGTTGTCTAAATGATAATAGTTATAGTCATGCATCTCTCCCGTTCCGCTGATGGTGAGAGTGCCGTCACTGTCTAAGGCCCATGCGAGGTTGTCGCCCTGCGCACCGCAGGTGCCGCTTGCAACAATGCCTGCCGCAAAAGCGGACGTCGGCAGCAGCGTACATATCAGCAGTGCCGCTAAAATAAATGAAACAATACGCTTTTTCATGTTGTAACTCCTCTCGGTTACTTGTGCCTACATTATATTGTACAACGCACCGAATTGCAACAAGGATAGTCTTGGCATTTAAAAAAGCAGGAACGCCCGCTGTGCGGGAGCTTCTGCTTTTTTGCAAGTCCGTATTTTACCGCAGTGCGCCCTGCTTCTGACGCAGGCTCAGGCAGTCGGCGATCATGGCGATGAACTCGGAATTCGTCGGCTTGCCCTTGATGTTCGACACGGTGTAGCCGAAAAACTTCTGCAAAACCTCGATGTCGCCCCTGTCCCATGCGACCTCGATCGCATGGCGGATCGCACGCTCCACACGGGAGGGCGTCGTGTTGAATTTCTTTGCGACGGTGGGGTACAGCACCTTGGTCACGGCGTTTATTATGTCCATGTCGTTTATGGTCAGGATTATCGCCTCACGCAGATACTGATAGCCCTTTATGTGAGCGGGAACGCCGATCTCGTGGATGATGTCCGTTACCAGCGCCTCAAGGCTCGGCTCGGAGCGGTACAGTGCGGGGTTTTCACGTCCGGCAGCCTGCACTCCGGCGCCCGCAGCCGCCTGACGCACACGGCTCAGAAGCGTCGATACGTCGCAGGGCTTGGGCATGAAGTAGGCGACGCCCGCTGCGGCACAGTCCGAAACGATCTTGTCGTTTATAAAGCCGGACACCACGATGGGCTTCGTGCCGGGGCTTGCCTCCGGCAGACGGTGCAGCACCTCAAGTCCGTCGAGCTTCGACAGAACGAGGTCGCAGATAAGCACATCCGGCTTCTCTTCTGAGGCCTTGGAGAGCGCTTCGATGCCGTCGCCCACGGCGGCGACCACCTCCATGTCGCCTTCGTCTCGTATAAGCTCCGACAAAAGGTTGCGGAATTCTTCATTGGTATCTGCAATGAGTATTCGGGTCTTGGTTTCCATAACACATATTCCTCCACTAAAATGCTTGAACGGCACTTCGTACTTTTTCTGAGCAAAACTACCGCTTTGTGGATTAAATTTATCATATTCAGCACCGTTTTGGCGCACGAAAAATGTCGGGAGTTCGGTAATTATGTTGACATAATTCGACGCAGCTTCTGTCGTCGTCCGCCGTCTTGCGTCGGAGACTGCGAATTTTTGTCGAATTTTGTCGAAACTTTTTGTAAAATTAAAGCCGCCACGCTTGTGCGGCTTTTAGGATCTGAAAACGAGTACCATCATGGTCGTCCACGCAACGAAGGCGAGGAGCATGGCGCAAAGGATCAGGGCACTGCGGTCATGGACTTCCTCGTCCGCCGCCTGCAAAGCGCCGGAGAGGTAGGCACGGTACATTGATATGAAGTGCCTGCCGTCGGAGTAGCCTGCCGCCCGACTTTGCGCAGGAGTCCTTCTGAATATGTTGAGTACGCCGTCCATTTCGATCCTCCTATATTTTCTGACACATATTTTAGTACAACGCCCGACGTATTTCAAGAGGGAAAACATAGAAGCGCTCAAGAGCCTGTTGCCTCTTGTCTGTGTATGGGAAATGTGGTAATATAAAATGATTATGTTTTGCCGGAAAGGATCCAAAGCATGAACATTGTAATTATCGGCGGCGGCAAGATCGGATTTTCCATTGCGCAGGAGCTTGCGCTGGAAAATCACGACGTCATCGTCGTTGAAAAAGACCCGGAGAGGGCGGCGTTTATCGAGGACACCATCGACGTTATGAGCGTCTGCGGCAACGGCGCCGTGATGGACGTTCAGCGCAGGGCGGGAGTCCCCGACGCCGACCTGATGATCGCCGTCACCGCAGGGGACGAGCTGAATCAGCTCGCCTGCATGATAGCGAGAAAGCTCGGCTGTCAGAACACGATAGCCCGTGTGCGTGACAGGGAGTATTCCATGCAGCTCCACGAGCTGAAGGACGAGCTGCGTCTTTCGATGGCGATAAACCCGGAGCAGCTTGCCGCAAGAGAGATATTCAAGCTGCTGCAATTCCCCGCTTTCATGAAGCGCGACACCTTTGCGGAGGGCAAGGCGGAAATCGTCGAGCTTGAGGTCACGGAGGGCAGTCCGCTTGACGGGCTGAGGCTCATGGATATGTACAACAAGATCCGTGTGCGTGCGCTCGTCTGCGTCGTCGTGCGAAACGGCGAGGCGGTCATACCCGACGGCAACTTCCTCCTCTCGGCGGGCGACAGGATATACGTCACCGCTCCCGCAACGGAGCTTGTGCAGCTCACGCATGAGCTGCGTCTGCGCAACAAGAAGTCGAAAAACGTCATCGTCGTGGGTGGCGGCAGGATCGCAGAGTACCTCATCCCGATGCTGCTGCGTTCCGGCACGAGGGTGAAGGTCATCGAAAAGAACCGCCAGCGCTGCATCTACCTTGACGAGTACGCCCCCGATGCGGACGTCATCTGCTCCGACGGCTCAAGCCAGTCGGTGCTGAAGCTCCACAACATCGCCGCCATGGACGCCGTCGTCCCGCTGACGAATATGGACGAGGAGAACCTCCTCATTGCGATGTTTGCCCGCAAGATAGGCGTTCCGCAGGTGCTTACTAAGCTCAACCGTGTGGAGTACGGCGAAATGCTCTGCGACCGAGACGCCGACAGCGTCATAAGCCCCAAGCTTTTAAGCTCGCACACCATAGTCAGCTATGTCCGTGCGATGGAGAACACCGAAGGCTCCGCAGTTATGACCATCCGCAAGCTTGCCGGAGGCAAGGCGGAGGCGCAGGAGTTTGCCGTCACCGATGCGACGAAGAATCTGGGCGTACCGCTCATGGATCTGAAGCTCAAAAGCGGCATACTCATAGCCTGCATACACCACGGCGGCAAGGTCATAATCCCCGGCGGCCACGATATGCTCCAAAGCGGCGACACCGTGGTGCTGGTCACCACCGCAGGGCGCTCGCTGCTCGACCTGAACGATATTTTTGGCAGGGAATGACGTTGACTTATGAACTTTAAAGCGATCGGAAAAACGATAGGCGTTATACTCAGCATCGAAGCGGGCTTCATGCTGCCGCCGCTTTTCATGGCGCTTGCCGACGGCAACGGCGATATTGCAAAGGCGTTTGCGATATCCGCCGCCGCAGCGCTTGCAGTCGGACTGCCCTTAGTGCTGAACAGGAAGTGGCAGGACAGGCTCGGCGCAAGGGACGGCTTTGCCGCAGCGGTGCTGGCGTGGCTTGCAATGTCGCTGTTCGGTGCGCTGCCGTATCTCCTCGGCGGCGTCATCCCGTCTGCGACGGACGCTTTTTTTGAGACCGTGTCCGGCTTTACGACCTCCAGCGCCACGGTCATATCGGACGTTGAGGCGATGCCGAGGTCGGTGCTGCTCTGGCGCAGCATCACGAACTGGCTCGGCGGCATGGGCGTGCTTGTGTTCCTGCTTGCGGTCACGCCTGCGGCGAAGGAGGGCGGCTCAATGTACCTCCTGCGGGCGGAGTTTCCCGGTCCGACGGCGACAAAGCTCGTACCGAGGATGCAGAAAAGCGCAAAGCTCCTCTACATAATATACATTATAATGACGCTCGTTATGATCGTGCTGCTGAGCTTCGATATGCCGCTTTTCGATGCGGTGAACATCTCGCTGTCAACGGTCAGCACGGGCGGCTTTGAGATAAAAAACGACAGCCTCATGTCATACAGCCGCTATGCGCAGGCGGTCACGACGCTGTTTATGATACTGTGCGGCATGAGCTTCAGCATCTTCTACTGCCTTGCGGTGCGGGACTTTTCCCGTATAAAGCGCAACGCAGAGCTCAAAGCCTTTGCGCTGATCTTCGGGCTTTCGTGCCTTATAGTCGGGCTGAGCTCCTACAAAAGCTTTGACAGCTTCGGCGAGGCTCTGCACTACACGCTGTTCGAGGTAAGCTCCATAATCAGTACCACGGCACACACGGCGGTCGACTCCTCGGTGTGGTCGCAGCTTGCGCTGTCGCTGCTCATGCTGCTGATGATAGTCGGTCCCATGTCCGGCTCCACGGGCGGCGGTATGAAGATCTCGAGACTGATGATACTGCTCAAGACGGCAAAACGGACGCTCGGGCGCATCATCATCCCCAACTCGGTCCACGTCATACACCTCGGCGGCGATGCGGTGGACGAGGAGACGACGGCGACGGTCAGCACCTTTTTTGCGGTGTATCTGCTGCTCATGCTCGTGACGGCGGCACTGTTGTCCTTTGAAGGCATCGGCTTCGGCGAGGGCGTGACGGCGGCGATCTCGTCGTTGAGCAACATCGGAGCCACGGAGATGACGGGCTACGGAGCGCTCGGAAAGCTGCTTTTGGCGTTTGACATGATCCTCGGCAGACTTGAGATATTCCCCGTGCTGGTGCTTTTTGCACCGCAGACATGGCGCAAGTGAGATATAAAAAACGCATCCGACGAAGTTTTTCGTCGGATGCGTTTTTTGTGGGCGGGTTTAAATCCACACCGTCTTTGTCGCACGTTTTCTCCCCCCTCGGCTGCCGAAATTAGCCTACGATGTCGTAGCCCTGATTCAGCACTGCGGTTTCGAGTGCGCTCTTTTCGACCGTTCCGTCGGTCGTCACAACGGCGGTACCCTTCTCGTGGGACACCTCAGCCGCCGTTACGCCGGACAGCGCCATAAGTGCATTGTGGACTCTCTTTTCGCAGCCGGAACACATCATTCCGTCGATTTTCAGTGTGATCTCCATAATTTTTACTCCTTAATAACTACTCTTTCGCCGTGTATCTCAAGCTTTCCGCCGCAATACAGACCTATCGCCTTGGGAAGCAGCTTCCACTCCGCCTCCTCCATGATGCGGGTCGAAAGGCTTTCCACGTCGTCGCCCTGCTTTACGGCGACGGGGTGCTGTGCGATTATCGCACCGATGCCGCCGTCGATGTTCGCAAAGTACGCCGTGGCTCCGGTGAGCTTGCAGCCTCGCTCAAGCGCCGCCCTGACGGGGTTCTCATTGCCCTCGAAGGCGGGGATGAGGGACGGGTACACGCCGATTATCCGGCTTTTAAACTGCGTCGCCACGACGCCGAGCGGCATATCGTAGCCCGCAAGCACGACGAGGTCAATGTCCATGTCCCGCAGCTTGTTGGCTATCGCCATGCTGTAGCTGAGCTTTGTGGGGAAATCCGAGGTCTCCACGACGTAGGCGGGAACATTTGCATTTTTCGCACGGCGCAGCGCATAGGGGTTTGCCTCCGTCATTATGACCGCCGTCAGTTCAAAGTCGGGCAGCTCCCCGAAGTACATTGAATCGAGAACGCATTGAAGTCTTGCTCCGTTGCCGGATACCAAAACGGCTGTTCTTATCATCGCCATCTCCTCCATAAACTATGCGTTATAAAGCATTGCCGCCTGCTCTATGTTCTTCCTCTCGGCGGTCTTTAGTGTAAGCCTCTCGCTCTGCTGCCTCGGCTCTGCGTACACCGTGGCGACCGCCGCTTCGAGCATTTCGGCGCTGAGCTCCTCAAGCTGAAGCGCTATACCGCTGCCGGTGTAGCGGATAAACGACGTGACCTTGGGGTCGTAGCTGATGCCGACGAGCGGCGTTTCGCAGTTTGCGGCGTACAGCAGCGTGTGCAGACGCATGGCGGCGATCACCTTCATGCGGGACATAAGCCCCATCGCAAGCTCCGGCGTTTTGATGACGTCGAGCCTGATGTGCTTTTCGCCGTACAGATCGGCGACAAGGTGGTTTGCGCCCTCGTCCTCGTTCGCGTTCATCGGAAGGAACACGGGAATGAGACCGAAGCGGCGGTTTATGCTTTTGAGTGCCTCGGCGATCTCCGGCGCCTTGTCCGCAAAGCCCCGCCAGCGGCGCAGACTCAGGCAGATATAGCTGCCCTTCGGCTCCATGCCGTACTCCTTCATAAGCTTTATGACCTGCGCATCGTCCGCCGGCTCAACCGAGACGACGGGGTCTGCGGAAAGGAGCGTTTTCGGCTTCGTAACGCCCATGGCTTTAAGCGTTCTCAGGCTGTCCGGGTCACGCAGCGTCACGGTATCGACGTAGCGGTCGATGACGTGTGCCGACTTTCTGCGGTCGACATCGTACAGCAGCGGACCTATGCCGCAGCCGTACATCTGAACGGAGCAGCCCTTTTTCTTGGCGCTCGCTATGGTGTAGAGGTAGTAGTAAAGGCTCCTGCGGCTCGTCACATCCTGAATGAGACTGCCGCCGCCGTTTATATACAGCTTCGTGCGTCGGAAAAGACGCTCGATGCCGAGGATGTTGCTCCGTGCAAGGGCGTTGACCTTGTGGAGGTGCTTTGTTTTCTTCGGATTTTTGGAGATGACCGTCACCTCCATGTCGGGCGAGACGGCGTGCAGCTGGCGGATCATTTCCGCAAGTATTGCCTCGTCGCCTGCGTTGTCGTGACCGTATGCCCCGCAGATGACCGTTCCGCAGCGGAGCTTACTGCGCTTTGCCTTGTAGCGGCGGATGACGGAAGCGTATATCTCAAGCTGCCGACGGCAGGTGTTCTCGGTTGAAAACTCCCTGTGCGCCTTTTCATAGACCGCATCGCCGAGTCTCTTGCGCAGCTCGGCGTCCCCCGCAAGGCGGGAAAGGCACTTGGCAAGGGTCTCGATGTCGGTCGGCTCGAACAGCAGTCCCGTCTTTTCGGGGATTATGAGCTTCGGCAGACCTCCGACACGGCTTGCGACGGTCGGTATCCTTGCACGGGCTGCCTCGGTGACGGCGTAGGGGAAGGTCTCGGAGAGGGAGCAGATGACGTTAATGTCAACACTGGAATAGTAGCCGTCCATGGGCGAGAGCCAGCCTGCGAAGAACACCTTGTCCGCAACGCCCTTTTCCTCGGCGAGAGCGCCGAGCGCCTCACGCTCCTGTCCCTCTCCGGCGATGAAGAGCTTGAGCTTGGGATTTGTGCGTGAAGCCTCGGCAAACGCACTCACGAGTGCGGAGACGTTCTTCACCGGGTCAAGACGGGCAGCTATGCCGACGATAATGTCGTCGGGGGCAAAGTCGCAGCCTATAGACGAGAGCCACTGCGTGCGGTCAAGCTTCGGCGGCGGCATTGAGAAGTCGATGCCGTTATATATGGCGTACATATCGTTGGGCTTAAACCTGCGTGAGATCAGCGTATCGAGCATCTGATCGGAGACGCAGACGCGGTAGTCCATCCTGCGCAGGGCGATCCCGTTGAGTACGCCGTAGCTCATCTGAGCGAGCGGACGACCGAGGTAGTCGAGCTTATAGTCGCTGTGGACGGTGCTGATGAAGGGGATGTCAAAGTCCCGTTTCAGTATGCAGCCGATGAGGTTTGCACGGCTGCCGTGGCAATGCACAAGCTCATAGCCGCCGTCCCGTATGATCCTCTTCGTCGCCCGAAGTCCCGATGCAAAGCCGCCGGAAAGCACGGTAACGGGGATGCCCCTTTGCCTTGCCTCCTCGGAAAAGCCCGCTTCCATGTAGCAGACGAGATCCGCCTGTATGCTTTTGTTGAGGTCTGAGAGCAGCGACAGAACGTGCGTCTTGGCACCGCCGGAGTCTCCTCCCGATATAAGATGTAAAACTTTCAAGGCAAGCTCCTTGTTTTTAATTTAAATCCATTATATAATTATATAGTATTTATCATATTCGGTCAACGAAGGTAACAAATTATGACTAAGATTTTTCTCATACGACACGCCGAAGCCGAGGGAAACCTCTACCGTATCGTGCAGGGACAGATGGATGCCGCCGTCACGGGACGTGGGGAGCGACAGATAGACGCTCTTTCCGAGCGCTTTCGGGACGTTCCGCTCGACGCACTGTATTCGAGCGACCTGCGCCGCACCGTCACCACGGCGTCGGCGATAACGAGGTATCACGAGCTGCCGCTCATAAAAATGCCGGAGCTGCGTGAGATAAACCTCGGCGAGTGCGAAGGGCTGAGCTTCGGCGACTTGGATCACATTGACCCCGTGCAGATGAGCTATTTTAACAACGACCCCATACGCTGGCGTGCGCCGGGGGCGGAGACCTTTGCTGAGTGTACGGACAGGGTGTATAATGCCATTTTGCGCATTGCGGAGGAAAACCCCGGAAGGACCGTCGCCGTCGTGAGCCACGGCATGGCGATAAGGAGCTTTCTTGCAAAGCTTTTGGATGTCAAGTCCGAGAACATCCGCACGCTGCCCCACGGCGACAACACCGCCGTCTCCCTCGTCGAGTACGAAAACGGGAGCTTTTCGGTGAAGTATTATAACGATAACTCGCACCTTCCGCCGGAGCTTTCTACCTTCTCGAAGCAGAGCTGGTGGAAAAGCGAAAACGGCGGCAAGGACGAGCAGAATCTGTACTTTGAGCCGTTTGACGTTGCAAAAGACCCCGAGCTTTACGCCGAGCTTTACGCCGAAAGCTGGCTTGCAGCGCACGGAAATCTCATAGGCTTCGAGGCGGAGGGCTATGTAAAAGACGCACTGGCGCACATCGAGTGCGACCCCAAATCCGTTCTCGGCGTATACGACACAAAGGGGACGCTCGTCGGCATCATCGACCTCGACCCCCGTCGGGGCAGAGCCTCCGGCTACGGCTGGATAAGCCTCATCTGTCTGCGGGAAAAGTACCGCAGCAAGGGACTCGGCATACAGCTTCTCGGCAGGGCGATAGTAAACTACCAGCAGCTCGGCAGAAGCGCCGTGCGGCTGTACGTCTCGTCCGAGAACTCCCACGTCATCGGCTTTTACGGGCATTACGGCTTTGAACGGATAAACACGGTACCCGGCTGCGGCGCTCCGCTGTATCTTATGGAGAAGAAGATCTGATGTGGACGGAAAACGCAAAAATCGAACGCCTTGACACGAGCGGCAGACGCATTATAGTCATATCCGACATACACGCAAACCTGCAATACTTCACGGCGCTGCTTAAAAAGATCGAACTTACGCCCGACGATGTGCTGGTGCTTTGCGGCGACTTTCTCGAAAAGGGCGAGCGCAGTCTCGACACGCTGCGCTATATCATGCAGCTTTCAAAGGACTACGACGTGCATCCGCTGTGCGGGAACTGCGACGGCTGGCAGGACTCCGTGGACGGGGTCTTTCCGGCAAAGTCGCTCAGAAGCTACCTGCTTTCCCGAAAAATCGGGCTTATCTGGGATATGCTCACGGACTGCGGCGTTTCCCCCGACGAGGAGACGGATATTCCCGCACTTTTACCGATGCTTGCGGAAAGGTACAGTGAGGAGTTTGCCTTCCTGCGTGCGCTGCCGCACGTCATCGAAACGCCGCACTGCATCTTCGTTCACGGCGGCATCCGCCCCGACGTACCCATAGGCGAACAAATGGCGGGCAACTGCATGAAGTTTGACGATTTTATGAGCCAAGGCTACAGCTTTGACAAGTGGGTCATCGTCGGACACTGGCCCGTGATGCTCTATCTTAAAGACCGTGTGTGCGCAAACCCGATCATCGACCGCACTCACCGCATCATCTCGATAGACGGCGGCTGCGTTTTAAAGGACGACGGACAGCTAAACGCCCTCATCATCCCTCACGAGGGGAGCGAGGACTTTCACTGGCAGTCGTGGGACGGGTTCCCTACGGCGAAGGTGCGCACGGGACAGAGTGAAAGCAGACGCTCCTACTACATACGCTGGGGCGACAACAGGGTGCAGGTGCTGCACCGAGGCGACGAGTTTTCGCACTGCCGCCACGTCCGCACCGGCTACGAGATGGACATTTTAACGAAGTACCTTTACGGTGACGGGGAGCTTGTCGAGTGCAACGACTGCACCGACTACGAGCCGGAGCTTAAACCGGGTGACACCGTCAGCATAGTCGAAAAAACAAGTCGGGGCTATTTTGTGAAGCACAACGGCACCTCCGGCTGGTATCACGGAGAGATATACGATGAACTTTGAGTTTTTGCCCGTTTCAAAAGAAGATATGCAGGAGAGAGGCTGGTGGTGGTACGACTTTCTGCTCGTCACCGGCGACGCATACGTCGATCACCCGAGCTTCGGTCCGGCGGTCATCGCAAGAGTGCTTGAGGCGGACGGCTACCGTGTCGCCGTGCTTGCGCAGCCGGACTGGCACAGTGCGGCCGACTTTCTCGCCTTCGGCAGACCACGCCTCGGCGTGCTGATAGGCGCCGGCAACCTCGATTCCATGGTCGCACACTACACCGCCGCCAAAAAGCGCCGCAGTGAGGACTTCTACTCCCCCGGCAAAAAGGCGGGAAAGCGCCCCGACAGGGCGACGATAGTCTATGCAAACAGAGCGAGAGAGGCGTTCGGCAGCGAGGTGCCGATAATCATCGGCGGGCTTGAGGCGTCCCTGCGCCGCTTTGCGCACTACGACTACTGGGACGACAAGGTGCGCCGCAGCATACTGTTTGACTCCGGTGCAGACCTGCTCGTGTACGGTATGGCGGAGGAAGCCGAGCGTGAGATCGCCCGGCGTCTGAAAAAGAAGATCCCCGTCTCCGAAATGCACGACATAAGAGGCACGGCGTTTATCGCCGCCTCACCCTCGGAGTGCGCCTTCGAGAGCGTGAGCGTTCCCTCCTACGCCGAGGTGCGGGAGAATAAGCGCCTGTACGCCGATGCGACCCGCATCGAGTACCGGGAGCATGACCCCGTGCGGGGCAAGGCGATCATTCAGGAGCATGACGGACGGTACCTCATCGTCAATCCCCCGATGATGCCGCTTGAGACGAAGGAGCTTGACCGTGTGGCGGAGCTGCCGTATGTCCGCACCTACCACCCCATGTATGAGGCGGAGGGCGGCGTTCCCGCTATCGAGGAGGTCAGGTTCTCGGTCATACACAACCGTGGCTGCTTCGGCGGCTGCAACTTCTGCGCTTTGGCGTTTCATCAGGGCAGAATGGTCACGAGCCGCAGTCACGAGAGCGTTATCCGTGAGGTCACGGAGCTTACGAAGCTCCCCGACTTCAAGGGCTACATAAACGACGTCGGCGGTCCGTCGGCAAATTTCCGCCATCACTCCTGCAAGAAGCAGGCGAAATTCGGAATGTGTCCCGACAAGCGCTGCCTTGCGCCGACGCCGTGTCCCAACCTCGACGCCGACCACTCGGACTACCTTGCGCTGCTGCGCAAGCTCAGGAGCATCCCCGGCGTCAAAAAGGTCTTTGTCCGCAGCGGCATACGCTACGACTATATGCTTGAGGACAAGAACGACGACTTCTTCACGGAGCTTGTCAGATACCACATCTCCGGGCAGCTCAAGGTCGCACCCGAACACTGCATCGACGGCGTTCTTGACTACATGGGCAAGCCGCATATCGAGGTGTACGAGCGCTTTATGGATAAGTACAGGCGCTTAAACGACCGCTACTCAAAGGAGCAGTACGTCGTGCCGTACCTCATGTCCTCGCACCCCGGCAGCACTCTCGGTGACGCCGTGGCGCTTGCGGAGTATCTGAACAAAAAGGGGCGTCAGCCGGAGCAGGTGCAGGACTTTTACCCCACCCCCGGCACCGTGTCCACCTGTATGTACTACACGGAGATAGACCCCATGACCATGAAGCAGGTCTACGTTGCAAAGAGCTTTCACGAGAAGGCGATGCAGCGTGCGCTTTTGCAGTGGAAGCGCCCCGACAAGCGCAGGCTCGTCATCGAAGCGCTCAAGGAGGCGGGCAGAGAGGACCTCATCGGCTACGGTCCGGAGTGCCTCGTGCGTCCCGATGTGCCGAAAAGAAAAACGCCCCCGGCAAAAAAGCCGGAGGAGCCGAAAAAGCCGTCGGCGCCCAAGAGCAAAAAGGGCTGGGCAAAGGCAAAGCCCAAGCCGGGCAGAGGAAAGAAAAGAGGTTAAGCCGTGGATGCTGTAACGATTTATTTTCTTGCGATAAACATAGTGCTGTTCGTCGTTATGGGCGTGGACAAGTACAGGGCGATAAGGCGGCGCTGGCGCATTCCGGAGGCGACGCTGTTTATACTCGCCCTCGTCGGCGGAGCCTGCGGCGGCACCGTGGGGATGTACAGCTTCCGCCACAAAACAAAGCACTGGTACTTTGCGGTGTTCTTCCCTCTGCTGGCTCTCGCCCAGCTTGCGCTGTATTTCTTCGTATATAAATAACGTAAAAAAAGACGGCAAAAGCCGTCTTTTTTACGTTTAATGCTCGTCGCCGTCGATGCAGCCGTCGTGCTTAAAGAGCAGGGAAATGCACCAGAGCGCCGCAAGTCCGACCAGAGTGTATATTACACGGCTGACCGTTGCTGTCTGTCCGCCGCATATCCAAGCCACGATGTCGAAGCGGAACAGTCCGATACTGCCCCAGTTGATACCGCCGATGATGCTCAGAATAAGAGCGATCCGGTCTATGACCATCATATTTAACACCTCATTTCGCATTTAGTTTGTGCGGATTATGAAATGTCATTCAGGAAAAAATTTCGATTCGACAAAAGTAGTGCCGCTTCGCTCTTTACAAAGCGGGCAAAGGGCGGTATTATCTAAGCACAGCTTATCCAATTGGTCCCGTTTTCGGGACCCGGCTCATATCTTTATCCCACAACCCTGTTTAGCAGACCGCAAAGCGGTCTGCTCTTTTTAATATTTGAATAGTTTTCAACTATTCAAATATTAAAAAGAGACGCCGCATTTTTCGTGAAGAGTTGCTTCACGAAAAACGTCGCTTCGCTCTTCAAAAAGTCCGACGAGTCGGACGTTTTTGACGGCTATAATCCGATTTGAGCGGGACCTTGTCCCCTCAAACTCCCCTGCTGCGTCTTAGTCTTACGCAGCAGCCGCACATTTGCTTCGGGAAAAGCATTATTCATTATTAAATTATATTAAAGCAATTGTAAATTGTTTTAATATAAAAAGAGACGCCGCATTTTTCGTAGTTTTACAAAAAATGCGGCGTCTTTAATCACTTCTTATGCTTTGCGTTTTTCTGATAAAGTATCGCAAGACCTTTAAGCAGCAGGTCGGGCTCATACTCTATCCTGCGGCGGCAGTAGGGTATGATGCTGCCGGAAATCCCACCCGTCGCAACGACGGTCACGGGCATATTCAGCTCTGCCTCCATGCGGTCTATCATGCCGTCTATCATCGCCGCCGTGCCGAAAACGGCGCCGGACTTCATGCTGTCCACCGTATTAGTGCCGATGCAGCGCTGCGGCGCTTCTATCGAAATGTTCGGCAAAAGACTTGTGCCGGATGCAAGCGCCGAGTACGAGAGCTTGACGCCCGGAACGATCGCTCCGCCGATGTACGCCCCGTCTCTGTCGATGGCGACGACGGTCGTTGCGGTCCCCATGTCCACCACGATAAGCGGCGGCTTATACAGCGCCGCAGCGCCGACCGCCCCCGTGATGAGGTCGCCCGCAAGCGTGCCGGGATCGTCGATCTTAACGTTCATGCCGGTCTTTATCCCGGCTCCGACGACGATGCAGTCAAGCCCCGTGAGCTTTTTGACCGCAGTCTTTATGGCAAGGCTGAGCTGCGGCACCACGGAGGACAGTATCGCTCCGTCGATGCTGCGAAAGTCGATGCCCTCAAACTCAAGGCTCTGCCGCATTTTCAGCGCATAGTCGCTCGAAAGGTCGTTGGGATTTGTCGCCATGCGGCTGCGGCAGACTATTTTGCCGTCCTCCACACAGCCCATCACGACGTTTGTGTTGCCGACGTCAATGGTCAGTATCATGCTCTGCCTCTTTTCCTGCTTTTGATGATGTGCGTAATGCCGGAGGAAAGTGCGATGTTCACGAGCAGCTCAACGACAAAGTTGATGCCCGCAAGTCCGAGTACCATGTACACGATGACGGACTGTCCGGCGTTTGCCGCCATGCCGCTGAGGGTGTCCATGAAGAACAGTGCCATTCCCGCAAAGAACAGTCCCGTGTTGACGACGGGACAGACTATGCCGGCAACGAGTACCGCAGCCTTCTCGCTTTTCCTGCACAGGAGACGGTACACAAGCCCCGCAGCGTAGCCCGCCGCAGTGCCCTTCACAAGAACGGTGAGGATAAGCCCGTACCACTTCATGTCAAAGAGCATGAGAATAAAACCGCCGTCCCAGCCGAAAAGCCCCGTGAGAAGCACGACCAGACTGAACACAAATCCGAGATACGCTCCGGCTCCCGCTCCGTACAGTGCTGCGCCGATGACGATGGGCGCAAGCGCAAGCGTGATGGATAAGGGTCCGAACTTAACGAAGGTACACAGCACCGTCAAAACGACGATGAGTGCGGTGAAGATCGCAAGGCCGGCCATTCTTTGGGTGCCGCCCGCTTTTTTGCCGTTATTCATTTTTATACCTCCTGCTGTCGCCCCCGTCCTGCGGGGTGCGGCGCTTTTGCGGCTACATGATACAACAAAGCGCCAACCTTGTCAATTGCGAATTAAACGCCCCGATGCGGGTAAAATATGCGCAAAGGAGTGTGCAAAAATGAGGATAAGGAAAAAGACCTTTATACTGATAATAACCTATTTCACCGCCGCAGTTATAGCTCTCGGCGCATACGCCTGCGTGCAGTGCGCAAGGAACACCGCCTACGCCCGCAGCGCAGGCTACGGCTACGGTCACGCCTTCGAGGAGGTCGTGCTGTCGGTGTCGAATCTCGACTCCGCCCTGAAGCGAGGCTCCTACGCCAAGGGCAGTGAAATTAGTATGCAGATCTGCGGAGAGATATATTCAAACTGCCTTGCCGCCGAGATGACCATGGGCGTGCTGCCGTTTTCGAGCTACGAGCTTGAAAAGACGGCGTCGTTTTTGGGCATATGCGGCGACTATGCAGCTTCCTTAATGAAAACCTGCGCCGCCGAGGGCTTTACGGACGCAGAGCGTGAAAAGCTCTCGGAGCTTTCCGAGACGGCGGGGACGCTTAAAGAGTCGCTCGAAAAGCTTCAGAGCGACGTAAACGACGGAACGGCGCTCATGGACGCACCGGGCGAGCCGTACTTCGACGGCGACGAGAGCAGTCTCGTAAGCTCACGCATGAGGGCGTTCGAGGAGGACTTTGGCGAGCTGCCGGAGCTTTCCTACGACGGCGTTTACGCCAAGGCGGAAAAGTCCGCTCCCGACAAAACCGTGAGCGAGGAAGAGGCGCTGGCAAGCGCAATGGAGTTTACGGGCAGATCGGACTTAGCGCTTGAGTTTGCGGGCGAGAACGGGAGCTACTGCTTCGGCTTTGAGGGCGGAAGCGTCATGGTGAACGCCGCAGGCGAGGTCATGAGCTTCAGTCAAAACCGCAGCGTTGCGGGGGATATGAGCGACGAGGAGCTGATCGCCAAGGCGGAGGAGCTTCTGAAAAACGCAGGCTACCCCGATATGCGGCTTCTGTCCACCTATCGCATAAACAGCGTGCTTACCGCAAGCTATGCGCCGGAAAGCTCCGACGGTGTGCTGCTCGACACCGAGAAGGTCACCGTCTCCGTGGCGGCGGACAACGGGGAGCTGTATGCGTTCAACGCAACGGACTACCTTGAAAATCACGGCACCGTCTTGTCAAAGCCGGAGATAACGCAGGAGAAGGCGCAGCTTGCCCTGCCGGACACGCTCACCGTCACCGACTGCCGCTTAATGCTCTGCCCGACCTACACGAGCGAGCGCCTGTGCTACGACTTCGGCTGCGTTTCCCCCGACGGTGACGAGCTTCGCATCCTCGTTGATGCCTCCACCGGCCGCCAATTCGAGATCGTGCTGAAATAAAGTAAAGTCCCGACAGCACAGTGCTGTCGGGACTTTTCGTCACCGCTGAAACTCGGCTTTCATTAAGGTGTATATGCCGAGATCGTTAATTGTGGAGCGCAGCGTGTCTTCCGAAAGGGGGAGGTTCATCAGGATACGCACGCTTCCGTCTGAAGAAGAGGCCTTTGCCCACACTCCGTCTAAGGAATAATGGGCAGTAAGCATACTGCCCATTGTTTTTTGCGCATTCTTGAGTTAGTTGTTTCTGCTGATTGGTTATGCAACTCTCATGTATATTTACTCATTAGAGGACGCAAAAAGAGGCCGAAGCTGCAAGGCTCCTGCCTCTTTATTTTTTATTCTCGCTTGAATAAGCTCGCCGTTTTTTGCTTTGCGCCCGTAACTCTCATTATCTCTCAATACTTAACTCGCTATAGACGAAACCGAGCATATTTGTTAGAACATTTTCAAAATCTCGTGTGTTATCTTTATAACCTGACACATAATGCGCAAATTCGTGCATAAGCACACCAGCAAATTCTTCTTTGTTCTCCAAAACACATCTCTTGATGATTATGGCATTCTCTTCAGTATCCCATACACCTTGAGTTACAAAGCCAAACTCATCCATACGAATGGTTTCGGAAATTTTAATGCTTGGTATGTTTCTCCCGTATTTCCTATTAAAGAGTTCATTAATTGGTGTTACAAGGGCAAAAGTTTCTTTTTCATAAGCAGTTAAGTTTTTGTACTCAATAAAGTTGTATTTGTAGCTCTCCCTATATTCATCAGATATAGTCCTAAATGTATTAACAACATCTGATATTTTACCGAACACTGCATCAGTTACCATAATGAGTTTTCTTCCGCTTTGATCCAACACCTCAACTTGATCATTTGTAAGTTGCGCCCGCTGAGATGGTGTCATAAAAACTACATTTCCGGATTTGTTTAGGGTCTTTGCTGCATAAGCTGCAATATCAACCCATCCAGTTTCGTCTTTATTTGTCCCCGCCATTACATTCCCGATGTCGGTCACAAGCGACCACATGACTTTGGCAGAAACGCAGTTCTTTAAAATATTTTTTATTGTTTCTGAATACGCAGTACGCCCTACATTTGATCTTTCACGGTTTAGAGCTTTCTTCATTTGCGCATTAATACTTGTAATATTGTAGCTAAATAGAAAATTATCTTCTGAGGCTATTTGGACACCATTGGCATATATGTAAGACTTGCCACCTGTTTTAGTTGTATATACTTCGCCATAATTTGTTGTTTCCAAAAGTTCCAGATCACTATCAAATACCAAAAACATAGATTTCGCTTTTTGCAGGTCATCCTGTTTTACGCCAGTAAGCACCACATCTGTGCCTTCCATTGTCGGATATTCGGGTTCAGAAAATACCGCATGCAAAGTTTGGATATCAAACCCCGCCTTTTCAGCCATCGCAAGAGATATAGTCGAGTATTTAGAATGAATTGTAACTCCGATGTGGTTTCTGTAAAATACGCCAAGTGCATCTTTCAATCCAACACCAAATTTACCAATCAAGTTAGTCGCAACAAGTTTTTCTTTGTTTTCATTCTGCGTAAAATGTATGTATTGCAGCCCGCGCCCGTAGTCTCTAATATGGCACACACCATCAGAATAGGAAATCTCGATTTTTTTCGTACCTGTTAAAGTCATTTCGTCCAAGGCATTAGCAATTATTTCTCGAATTGCATGCTCAACGCCCCAATGCTCTAGAACTTTTTCAATGTTTAAGTCAAACAAGTTATCCATTCGAACTCCCTCCATGCACAATAATATTTATAAAAGTATATCATATTTAGAGAAAAATGCCAATAAAGAAAGATTATTTTTTTCAATGTGGTGGTGAACTAATCCCATTACCGTTCCCTTACGTCAGTTTCTATTAATAAGCAGAGCACTTTTGAAAAAATGTGCTCAATCTTTTCGAAGATAGGTGCAAAAGCAACCTAAATGTACTATTTGTGAGAATTCCGGTCTTGCCGCAAATGTAATAATTGCTAAAAATCTAATCCAGTATAGTATTAAATTGCTTTGTTTAAAGATTTATCAGATACAAGTATTTTTAAAGGGAAGCTTACTTTTTGCGCATTTTCGTCTCTATGCACAAAAAATTTTTTCATTTTCCTGTTGACAAACGCTGTGGCTTGCATATAATAACATATGAACAGATGTTCAAATGTTAAAACGATTCGGAGGAGCATACCGTGAAAAAGACCTACAAAATAGACGTTGACTGCGCAAACTGCGCAAACAAAATGGAGCAGGCCGCAAAGAAGACCGAGGGCGTTCGTGACGCCGTCGTGAATTTCATGGCGCTCAAGATGACCGTTGAATTTGAGGAGGGTGCAGTCCCCGCCGAGGTCATGAAGAAGGTTCTGGCAAATTGCAAGAAGGTTGAGGACGACTGTGAAATCTATCTCTGATAGGTGGTTTGTATGAATAAGAAGCAAAAGAAAATGCTGCTGCGGATAATCGCAGCGGTGGCGCTGGCTCTCTTATCTCTTATCCCGGCGCTTGAAGGCACACTCGAAAAGCTGCTGTTTTTCGCCTGCTACCTCGTTATCGGCTATGACATTCTGATAAAGGCGGTCAAGGGCGTTTTAAACCGTCAGCCCTTCGACGAGAACTTCCTGATGGCGGTTGCGACCGTCGGCGCAATTGCACTCGGCGACTATGCCGAGGGTGCGATGGTCATGCTGTTCTATCAGATCGGCGAGCTGTTCCAGAGCTACGCCGTCGGCAAGAGCCGCAGAAGCATCAGCCAGCTCATGGACATCCGTCCCGACTACGCAAACATCGAGGGCGAGGACGGTGAGCTTCATAAGGTCGATCCCGACGAGGTCGCCGTCGGCACCGTCATCGTGGTGCGCCCCGGCGAGAAGATCCCCATCGACGGCGTCGTGACCGAGGGTGCGTCCTCGCTCAACACGGGTGCGCTGACCGGCGAGAGCCTCCCCCGTGACGTAAAGCCCGGCGACGAGGTGATAAGCGGCTGCATCAATCTTAGCGGTCTTTTGAAGATCCGCACCGAGAAGGAGTTCGGAGAATCCACGGTGTCGAAGATACTCGACCTCGTCGAAAACGCAGGCTCCAGAAAGTCCCGCTCCGAGAACTTCATCTCCCGCTTTGCAAGGATCTACACCCCTGCGGTGTGCATCTCGGCGCTCCTGCTTGCAATCGTACCTCCGCTGGTGCAGCTCATCGGCGGCGGAAGCCCCGACTGGGGCGACTGGCTGTACAGAGCGCTGACGCTGCTTGTCATAAGCTGCCCCTGTGCGCTCGTCATCAGCATTCCGCTCAGCTTCTTTGCGGGCATCGGCGGCGCAAGCCGTGCGGGTGTCCTGATAAAAGGCTCCAACTACATGGAGACCCTGTCCAAGGTGAACCGTGTGGTGTTCGACAAGACCGGCACTCTCACTCAGGGCGTGTTCCGTGTCAGCGAGCTTTGCCCCGTGGGTGTATCGGACGACAAGCTCCTTGAGTATGCCGCCCTTGCCGAAAGCTTTTCGACTCACCCCATAAGCCGCAGCCTGTGCGAGGCGTGGGGGCAGGAGATTGACTCCAGCCGTATAAGCGACGTGCGTGAGATAAGCGGCAGAGGCGTCTGCGCCAAGATCGACGGCGTTGAGGTCGCAGCCGGAAACGCAAAGCTCATGGCGGAGCTTAACATCGACTGCGGTGAGGTCTCAAAGGTCGGCACCGTGGTGCATATTGCGATAGACGGCGCTTACGCCGGACACATACTCATCTCCGACAGCGCAAAGCCCGGTGCAGCTCAGGCGATAGCCGATCTGCGCAAGGTCGGTGTCTCGAAGGTCGCAATGCTGACCGGCGACTCTAAAGATGTCGGCAAGAGCGTTGCATCTCAGCTCGGCATAGACGAGGCGTACTGTGAGCTGCTTCCCGCCGACAAGGTCAAGAAGGTCGAGGACTTCCTCGCAAGCGGCGACAAGCTCGCCTTCGTCGGCGACGGCATCAACGACGCTCCCGTGCTCTCCAGAGCGGACGTGGGTATCGCAATGGGCGCGCTCGGCTCCGACGCTGCGATCGAAGCCGCCGACATGGTGCTTATGGACGACGACCCCCGCAAGCTCGTCACCGCAATTCGCATCTCGAAAAAGTGCCTGCGCATCGTCTATGAAAACATCGTGTTTGCGCTCGGCATAAAGCTTGTGTGCCTCGTTTTGGGCGCACTCGGCATTGCGGATATGTGGCTTGCGATCTTCGCCGACGTCGGCGTCATGGTCATCGCCGTACTCAATGCGATCCGTGCGCTGAACGTAAAAAATCTGTGACAGCGGCGTCAAAGCGTGCTATAATATGAAAAAATTCCGGAGGTATTTACATGAATAACGAATGTACAAGCGAATGCTGTGAGACCCCGGAGGTACACTCCGAGCTGCTCAAGATCATCAGTGAAAAAATGCCCCCGGAGGAAAAGCTCTTCGACCTTGCGGAGCTGTTCCGTGTGTTCGGAGACACAACGAGAATGCGTATCCTGTTCGTGCTGTTTGAGGCGGAGGTCTGTGTCTGTGACCTCGCTGCGGCGCTCAACATGACGCAGTCGGCGATATCGCACCAGCTCAATCAGCTCAAGCGCAGCAAGCTCGTAAAGAGCAGGCGTGAGGGCAAGTCGGTGTTCTACTCTCTTGCCGACGACCATGTCCGCACAATCGTAAGTCAGGGCATGGAGCATATCGACGAGTAATAAGCAAAAAAGTACAACGCCCATGCGGCTTTTACCGCATGGGCGTTTCCATTTTTATTTAGACTCCGTGACCCACTTTATGATGTAGTCGGCAAAGCGCTTCGTCGCAGGACTGCGGCGGCTTATCTCCGGCATTGCAAGGGCTATCGTCCGCTTCGACGGCGGCACAAGCTCCCGTATCTCAAGGTCGTCGTGCCGACCCTTCAAAAGCAGCTCCGGCATTATGGATATGCCCAAGCCCTGCTCCACCATTGCGATTATCGCATAGTCGTCCTTCGTCGAAAAGCGCACCTTCGGCTCGATGCCCGCCGATGCGAGCGCACGCCGGGCGTCGTGGTTCGAGGTCTCAAGCAGCGTAATAAACGGCTCGTTTTCGCACTCCACGAGTGGGAACTTCGGGTACGACGCAAACTTGTGGTCGTGCGGCAATATGGCAAGGAGCCTGTCCTCCATGAGCGGGATGCTCTCGCAGGATAGCTTGTTCGGCACGGTCACGAAGCCGAGATCGACAAGCCCCTGCTCTATCCACTCCTCGACGTCGTAGTAGTCGCCGTTCAAAAGCTTTATGTCCACGTTCGGGAAGTCACGGCGAAACTCCTTTATGACGCCGGGCAGCCAGTGGACGGCGACGGAGGTAAATGCGCCGATGCGCACGGTACCTGAGTCAAGCCCGCGCACCGCACTGACCGTCTGCCGAAGCTGCTCGGAGTAGTTCAGGATCGCCCGCAGCGGCGGCATTATCCGCTCGCCGTCCGGCGTGAGCTTTACCCCCGCTCTTGAGCGGGTCACGACGGCAAAGCCGAAGTCCTCCTCAATGCCGCTTATGATGTGGCTCACCGCCGACTGCGTTATTCCGAGTTGCTCCGCCGCCCTCGTAAACGATCCGGTCTCCACCACTTTAGACAAAGTTTCGTACTTGGATATGTTCATTTTGCTGCACTCCATGAATTTCTTTCATGTTGACATGAAAATAATTAAGCGTAATAATAATATACCCTACTTTTTTGAAAATGCAAGGCTTTACGGCGATTTTCCGTCTTGCGGCGGTAAAAATCAACATCTATAATTCAACTTGTTTTTAAGAGATAAGCATAAGCATAAGGGGGGGTATCCAAACCCCGTTTTTAAGCGGATATGAGCGCCGCAGGCTTCGTTTTGCTCAATCACAAGGCACAAAGCCTTCCTCAATCGCAAAGCCTTGCCTGCAACGCACATCTCTCGCTTAAAAATCTACGACCTCTGCCATTGAGTTTTTGTTCTTTATCAAGGCGGAGGACGAAGGAATACTGACGTATTTCAAGGAACGACAACGAAGAGAAAGGACAAAAAATCATGGCAGAGGCGGAGTTCGGATGCTCCCCTTATGCTTAAGGGAGAAATCACTATGGGTTCCACGGAAATTTTAATGCTCGTTTCAATATGCATATACCTCGTCGGTATGCTCGTCATCGGTCTTGTGTACTCAAAGAACCAGACCAGCGCAGCGGAGTTCTACCTCGGCGGCAGACGCCTCGGACCTCTGGTCACGGCGCTGTCCACCGAAGCCTCCGACATGAGCGCATGGCTGCTCATGGGCGTTCCGGGTCTTGCATTCTTCTGCGGCATCGCAGAGGCGAGCTGGACCGCTATCGGTCTCATAATCGGCACATACCTCAACTGGCTGTTCGTCGCAAAGCGTCTGCGTCGCTACTCGGTCAAGGTCGGCGCTATAACCGTCCCCGACTTCCTTGCACGCCGCTTCCGTGACAAGTCCAAGGTCATCGAGACCCTCGGCGCTCTTATGATAATCGTCTTCTTCGTACCCTACACCGCCTCCGGCTTCGTCGCCTGCGGCAAGCTGTTCCACGGTCTTATGGGCTTCGACTACACCACCGCAATGATAGTCTCCGCCGCCGTCATCGTGGCGTACACCTCCACGGGCGGCTTTATGGCGGCATCGGTCACGAGCCTCGTGCAGAGCCTTGTCATGACCGCAACCCTCGTCATCGTTGTCGTGTTCGGCATAAACGCCGCCGGCGGCTGGGATCAGGTCGCACAGAACGCAAAGGAGATCCCCGGCTACCTCGATATGTTCACGAGAACGGCGATCGACGGCAGCGGCGCTAAGGCGTACAACCCCCTTGACATCGCCGGTACCGTCGCATGGGCGCTGGGCTACTTCGGCATGCCCCACATACTCACCCACTTCATGGCGGCAAACGACGAGAAGAAGCTTTCCACCTCCCGCAGAGTCGGCACCGTGTGGGTCGTCATCTCCCTTGCCACCGCAGTCGTCATCGGCATCGTCGGCTACGGCATGGCAAAAGCGGGTGCCATCGAAATGTTCGGCAGCGCCTCCGCCGCCGAGACCCTCATCCCCGCAGTTGCACAGCTTATCGCACAAAACGGCGCCCTGTTTGCGATACTTGCGGGCGTCCTGCTTGCGGGCATACTCGCAGCAACGATGTCCACCGCCGACGCCCAGCTTCTCGCTGCGGCCTCCGGCGTCACGCACAACCTGCTGACCGACGTGTTCGGCGTAAAGATGTCCGACAAAAAGACCATGTTCATCGCCCGCATAGCGGTCATCTGCATAGCGATACTCGGCATACTGTTTGCCCTCGACCCCGAAAGCTCGATATTCAAGATCGTGTCCTTTGCGTGGGCGGGCTTCGGTGCGACCTTCGGACCCGTAATGCTGTTCGGTCTGTTCTGGAAGCGCTGCAACCGCTTCGGTGCGATCGCCGGAATGTTCGGCGGCGCTGCGACCGTGTTCGTTTGGAAGTATGCGATAGCCCCCCTCGGCGGCATCCTCGGCATCTACGAGCTGCTGCCCGCCTTCGTGGTTTCGAGCCTGCTCATTGTGGTCGTGTCGCTCCTCACCCCCGCACCCGGCGCCGAGATCACGGCGGAATTCGACGCCGTCAAAGCGGCAAAATAATTGTAAACATAAAAACAACGCTGCACCGTGTGCAGCGTTGTTTTTATATGCCGTCCTCAGTCGCGGCGGCGGGAGCCGGAGACGATTATTATGAAGCGCAGGAGCTGCATGATGGTCACCGCAAGGGCAGCGACGTAGGTCAGCGCCGCAGCGGTCAGCACCTTCTTTGCGCCGCCGTACTCGTCGCCGACCAAAAGATTGGTCTCCCTTATGCACGACAGCGCCCTGCGGCTTGCGTCAAACTCCGTGGGCAGCGTCACGAGCTGGAACACGAGGCACAGCGCATAGCACGCCACGCCTGCGTATGCGATGTACACGAACACCTCGCCGAGCGAAGCCAGCACCAGACCGATGATGATAAGCGGCACCGAGAGCTTTGCTCCGATGTTCGTTATCGGCACGATGGCGGTCCTTATCTTGACGGGGGTGTAGTTCTCGGCGTGCTGTATGGCGTGTCCCGTTTCATGGCAGGCGACGCCCACGGCGGCGATCGAGGTGCTGCCGTACACGCTGTCGGACAGCCTTATGACCTGTGCCGTGGGGTCGTAGTGATCCGTAAGCTCGCCGGAAACGTGCTCTATCCTGATATGCTGAAGCCCGCTGCGGTCGAGAATGTACCTTGACGCAGCCTCCGCCGTTATCCCTCGGCGGTTGCGGTACTGCGAATACTTTTTGTATGTGCCGTTCACATGAGCCGACGCCCACATCGAAAACAGCACCGCCGGAAGCACAAGAATGATGTACGTCCAGTCTATTCCGTAATAGTAACCCATAGTTTGCTCCTTTGTACCTTAAATTTTTACGGCTCCACACGGAGATTGTCTATACCGTTTTTCTCAAATTCGTCCATGTATTCGTCCATGCGCCGGGCAAGCTCGTCGGTCTCCCGCAGCCCCTCGTAGTTTAAGTCCCTGCGGGCAAGCTCCTCGGCGAGGATGTCAAAGAACACCGCATCCTCGTAATCGGCTATCGCCTCGTGGATACCGCCGTTTTCGTATGCCCTCGACGGGAAAACATGACCCTTCCAGCGCTGGATGAGCGAATCCATGCCGCAGCGGGTGCATTGCGAAAACAGCTTCTCCTGAACGATGTCGTAATCCTCGAATCTGTCCGACGCACGGGTGGAGTTGAGGATCCAGTTGCCTATATATACAAGGTCCAGCAGTCTGCGGAATTCCTTTTCGGTGAGATCAATGTTCATGTTGCCGGCCTCCGTTTCCTTGTTGTATCTCTATTATAGCATATCGCCTGTCCATATTCTACTCAAAAATATTCTTGTAATTCTTAGTATTATAGCATATTATATTATGTTAGTGACAAAAAATCTTTTCCGACGGAGAGTTCGTTATGGACAACAGACCCGTGTGCGTTTTCGACTCCGGTCTCGGCGGGCTTACCGCCGTGCGGATACTCAGAAAACTCATGCCAAATGAGAATATAGTTTATTTCGGCGACACCGGGCGTATGCCCTACGGCGGCAGGAGCGCCGCTCAGATACGGCTCATTGCGCAGCAGAATCTCGACTTTGCGCAAAGCTTCGGCGTCAAGGCGATCATCGCCGCCTGCGGCACCATATCGAGTAACGCAGCCGATCTTCTCCTCGCCTGTCCGGTAAAGACCGTCGGCGTTCTCGCCCCCGGCGTGAGGGAGCTTGCGCAGACCGGCAAAAAGCGGCTCGGCGTCATCGCCACCGCAACGAGCATCAAAAGCGGCTCGTTCCAAAGGGAGCTTTCCGCTCTTGCCCCCGATGCGGAGATCTGCGCCCTCGCCTGTCCCGACTTCGTTCCGATGATCGAGAGCGGGCGCTATCTTCCCTCCGACCCCGAAGTCAGGGCAACGGTCGCTCGTTCGCTCTCGGAGCTGAAGGAGCGAAAAACGGAGGCCTTGCTTCTCGGCTGTACGCACTACGGGCTTATCGCCGATGCGATACGGGACTTCCTCGGCGACGAGGTCGAGCTTATCGGCGCTGCCGACGCTGCCGCAAGGGAGCTGTGCGCATACATAGAGGGTGCCTCCGCTTTCGGCGACGGCGGCAGTGAGGAATACTACACCAGCGGAAGCATCGCAGATTTTGAGGCTCTCGCCCCGCTCATGCTGGGCTATGAGCTGAAGGCGGCGGTGAACCACGTTCCGCCCTTCCCACTGGAGGTTTTATGATGAAGGTTCGCATAAACATTGACGGCGTTTCGGGTCTCGGCAGAGACGAGGACACCGTGAGCATGATGACGGAGGGCAGCTACTCTCCGATTGAAGGCGGCTGGCTCGTGCGATACGAGGAAAACGAGGCGGCGGGGCTTGACGGCACCAAGACCGCAATTAAAATTTACGACGACTGCGTCGTCGTCGACAGGCACGGCAAGCTGACCGCAAGGATGGAGTTCCGTCCCGGAAGCAGCAGCCGCTTCCCGTATAAGACGGAGTACGGGCTTTCACTGCTGGGCATCCACACCCGCAAGCTGAAAACGGACTTTAACGAGGACGGCGGCAGCCTGAGTATCCGCTACATGGTTGACATTGACCACCTCGTGTCGAGCGAGAACAGACTCGACATGACGGTGAGAAAGATTTGAGGTACAAACGATGAACATGATACAGTGCGCAAAGCAGCAGATCACGGAGCTTATCGGCAAGGCATACGCCGCCGCTGCCGAAAAGGGCGAACTGCCGGAGGGCGTTGCACTTCCCGGCAGCGTTGAGATCCCCAAGGACACCGCAAACGGCGACTACGCCGCAAACTACGCCCTCGCCGGTGCGAAGGCGATGCGTATGCCGCCCCGCAAGGTCGCAGAGATATTGCTCGCAAACCTTGACTTTTCCGGCTCCTGGTTTGACTCCGTCGAGATAGCGGGACCCGGCTTTATGAACTTCCGTCTCGGCGAAAGCTGGTACTCGGACGTTATAAAGACCGTCCTCCGTGAGGGGTCCGATTACGGACGCAGCAACATCGGCGAGGGCAAAAAGCTCATGGTCGAATTCGTCTCCGCAAACCCCACGGGTCCCATGCACATGGGCAACGCCAGAGGCGGCGTCCTCGGCGACGCACTGGCGTCCGTGCTGGAAAAGACGGGCTACGACGTTACCCGTGAGTTTTACGTCAACGACGCAGGCAATCAGATAGAGAAGTTTGCCGTCAGCATCGAGGCACGCTGCCTCCAGCTCCTCCTCGGCGAGGACGCCGTCGAGTTCCCGGAGGACGGCTACCACGGCGACGATATAAAGGAGCTTGCCGCCGCCTTCTGCGAAAAGTACGGCAGAGAGATACTCTCGATGGACGAGACCGAGCGCCGCAGCATGATGGCACGCTTCGGACTTGAGCGCAACCTGCCCAAGATGAAGAGCGACCTTGAGCGCTACGGCATACACTACGACCGCTGGTTCTATGAGTCGTCCCTGCACGAAAGCGGCTACGTTGAGGAGTCCGTGAAGCTGCTCTCCGACCGTGGTTACACCTACGAAAAGGACGGCGCTCTGTGGCTTGCGACCTCCCGCATACTCGGAGACAAGCTCCGTGCCGCAGGCAAGAGCGAGGAGGACATCGCAAAGCTCGATCTTAAAGACGACGTGCTTCGCCGCAAAAACGGCTTTTATACATACTTTGCCGCCGACATCGCATACCACCGCAACAAGTTCGAGGCGAGGGGCTTCGACAAGGTGATCAACGTCTGGGGCGCAGACCACCACGGTCACGTCGCAAGACTCAAGGGTGCAATGGATGCACTGGGGCTTGACGGCGAGCATCGGCTCGACATCGTGCTTATGCAGCTTGTTAAGCTCATGCGTGACGGCGAGGTCGTCCGTATGTCCAAGCGCACGGGCAAGGCGATCTCCCTATCCGACCTCCTCGACGAAGTGCCCGTGGATGCGGCAAGATACTTCTTCAACTCCCGTCCGGAGTCTCCCGTCGAGTTCGACCTCGACCTTGCCGTGCGGCAGGACAGCGAGAACCCCGTGTACTACGTTCAGTATGCGCACGCAAGGATATGCTCGCTCATAAGCGCCGTCGGCGTCGAGATCCCCGCCCCCGATGCGGCTGCGCTTTCGCTTCTAAGCACCGCACAGGAGCGTGAGCTTATAAAGCAGCTTGCGGCGCTGCCGGAGGAGCTGCGGCTTGCGGCAAGGGACTACGACCCCAGCCGCATAAACAAGTACGTCACCGAGCTTGCGGCACGCTTCCACCGCTTCTACACCGCCTGCCGTATAAAGGATGCGGAGCCGGAGCTGCGGGATGCCCGCCTCCTGCTTTCCGACGCCACACGCCGTGTGATAGCGCTCTCCCTCTCCGTCATCGGCGTCTCCGCCCCCGAAAGAATGTAACGAAAAACCGATGCTTTGCAATTGCAAAGCATCGGTTTTATATTTTACTTGCTCACCTTATCCAAAAATGCCGTGCAGCCGAGGCTTATGTCACGATACGTCGTCTCGAAGTCGCCCGTGTACCACGGGTCGGCAATGTCCGTCGGCTTATCCGTGAAGTCGAGCAGCAGACGAAGCTTTCCCTCCGGGTCGCCGCCGAAGATCTTTCGCATTTCACTCATGTTCTCCGAGTCCATGCCGATGATGTAGTCGTAGCGTCCGTAGTCGGCGGCGCAGAGCCGTATCGCACGACGCTGCGAGCAGTCGATGTTATGCTCCTTTAAAAGCCGCTTCGTGCCGTAGTGGACGGGGTTGCCGATCTCCTCGGCGCTCGTTGCGGCCGAACGCACCAGAAATTTGCCCTCAAGCCCACGCTTCGCTATCATGTCCCTAAGTACAAACTCCGCCATCGGGCTGCGGCATATGTTGCCGTGGCAGACAAACAGCACCTTTGTCACTTTAATACTCTCTTTCGTTTACGCCGTGCGTCACGGCTTTTTTATTAGCATACCACCTTTGTGCGGAAAAATCTGTATACAATTTTCAAAAAATATAAAAACACCGTTGCAAACAAGGTGTTCAAAATGGTATCATTTGCGTCGGGTGATAACATGATAAACACGACCCTGTGCTACATATGCCGGGGCAGCGACTACCTTATGCTGCACCGCACGAAAAAGGAAAACGACTTAAATCACGACAAGTGGATCGGCATCGGCGGAAAATTCTTGGAGGACGAAAGTCCCGACGACTGCCTCCTGCGTGAGACGCTTGAGGAGACCGGGCTTACGCTCACGAGCTACCGATACCGTGGCATCGTCACGTTTGTGAACACGAAGTACCCCTCCGAGCTTATGCACCTGTTCACCGCCGACGGCTACACCGGCGCCCTGCGTGACTGCGACGAGGGCGTGCTTGAGTGGATAGACCGGGACAGGCTCTCGGAGCTGACGCTTTGGGAGGGTGACAAGATCTTTCTCGACCTTCTGCGGCGGGACACGCCCTTCTTCTCGCTCAAGCTCCGCTACGACGGCGATACGCTGCTGGAAGCCGTTTTAGACGGCAAGCCGATGCAAATATAGCCTTGTATTCTCATATCATTTACCGAGGTGATGATATGAGAATTTTTATTGTCCGCAGGGGCGACAGCCTGTACTCCGTCGCCCGACGCTTCGGCGTGAGCGTCACGGAGCTTGCAAGGATAAACGAGCTTAGCGCACCCGACAGGCTGAGCGTCGGGCAGGCGCTCGTCATACCCGACGGCGCTACCCCCGACTCCGAGATCGAGGTAAACGGCTACGCCTACCCCGGCATCGGCGGCGAGGTGCTGCGGCGCAGTCTGCCGTCGCTTACCTTCCTCTGCCCGTTTTCGTGGCAGGCAAACGCCGACGGCAGCTTAACCCCCATCGACGATCAGCGGCTCATCGACGCTGCGAAGGACAGCGCCACGGCTCCGCTGCTGACCGTGACGAACATCGGCTCTTCGGGAGGCTTTTCGAGCGACATTGCGCACTCGCTCCTAACGGACCCCGACGTGACACAGCGCTTTATTGAGAACATACTGACCGTGCTGCGGCAGAAAAAATACTACGGTCTGAACCTGAATTTCGAGTACCTCTACCCCTTCGACCGTGAGGCGTACAACGACTTTCTGCGGCGCATATCCGAAACGCTGCACCCGCTCGGCTACTATTTGAGCACTGCGATAGCGCCCAAGACCTCCGACACGCAGCAGGGCGTGCTGTATACCGCACACGATTATGCGGCGCACGGTAAATATTGCGACAGAGTGGTTATAATGACATATGAGTGGGGCTACACCTACAGCTCGCCGAGGGCGGTGTCTCCGGTCGACCGCATCCGTGAGGTGCTGGACTACGCCGTCACACGCATTGACCCCGGCAAGATACTCATGGGATTTTCAAACTACGGCTACAACTGGCGGCTGCCGTGGAAGCAGGGCGAGGCGGCGCAGGTCATATCGAACGCAGCGGCAGCCCGGCTTGCCGCCTCCGTGTTTGCGGAGATACACTTCGACCCGAACGCCGAGGCGTCCTACTTTAACTACACCGACCCAACGGGCATACGTCGGGAGGTCTGGTTTGAGGACGCACGCAGCATCGCAGCGAGACTGAAGCTCGTTTCCGAGTACGGGCTTGCGGGGATCAGCTACTGGACCCTCGATCAGCTCGGCGTTACGGGTCTGTATATCCTAAACTCCATGTACAATACGGAAAAAATACTGTGAAGCGCTTTACAAAACGTCGAAAAAAGGGTATTATACTTTATTATCAATAATTCAAACCCCAAATTACAGAAAGGTACACTCGGTGCGAAAGGTACGGTCCATGGCAAACAGCGACAACGAAAGAAATTACAAAGAGGAAATCAAGCAGGAGGCGTTTACGCTTCCCAATATGTTCAGCTATCTGAGGCTCATCCTCATACCCGTTTTCGTGGTCTTGTATGTGAAGGATCACTACGCCTACGCACTCGGCGTACTCATCGTCTCGTGGGTGAGCGATGTGCTTGACGGCTTCATCGCAAGGCGTTTCAACATGGTCACGGACCTCGGCAAGTTCCTCGACCCCCTCGCCGATAAGCTGACGCAGGCGGCAATGATAATCTGCGTTGCGACGACGTATCACACCATGTGGATACTCGTCGGTCTCCTTGTCATAAAGGAGCTTGCAATGTTCACCATGGGTCTTTACGTCCTCAAGGTGACGAACGAGCTCAACAGCGCCCGCTGGTACGGAAAGCTCTGCACCGGCGCACTGTACATTGTTATGATGCTGCACGTCATCATCCCCGACCTGCCTGCGCCGATCTCCCTCGGCTCCCTACTCGCCTGCGCCGTTCTTATGATGTTCAGTCTTGTCATGTACATGATAATGTACATGAAGATACTCAACAAGTCGGAAAATGCCGACAAGCTCGAATAGAACGGCAAATGATACGAAAGCTCTCCGGGTGGATCCGTGCGATCCTGCCCGGAGTTTTACATTTGAGGTCTTTTTATGAAAATACTTATTTTGAGCATAGGCACCGGCGGCAGATATGACGCCGCAGCCAAGAACATAAGCTACTACTTCTCCGAGCGGGGACACATCGTGCGCACCGTCGATTATCTGACGCTTGCCGCCCCCGTCGGCGATGCCTTAAAGCAGGGACACGCCTTTGCGTCCCGCCATATACCGCACCTGTACGGCATCGGCAGAAGCATCGGCGAGATGAGCGCACCCGCACCCGCAAAACCCGTCGTCGGCGCATTCAAGGCGCTTTTGGAGAGCGAAGGCTTCGACGCCGTTATCTGCGTTCACATCTCCGGCGCTCTGCTCGTCTCCGCTTACCGCACGCAGTATGCATCCTCGCTGCCCTCGTTCTTCTTCACGACGGATTTCTACTGTCCCGCAGGCTGCGCCGAGCTTAACATTGACCTCGTCCTGCTGCCGCACGCTCTGCTGCACGATGAGTTTGCGTCGGCGGGCGTCGCCGAGAGCAGGCTTTGCGTCACGGGAATGCCGCTTTCCGCCGACATTCTCGACTCCGTCCCCGAACACGAGGCGAGGCAGGCGCTCGGACTTCCGGAGCACGGCAGGGTCATCCTGCTTTGCAGCGGCACCCTCGGAGTCGGTCCCATACGGCGCACCGTCATGCGGCTTGCCGGGGCGCTCGGTCCCGACGACAGGCTCATCGTCCTGTGCGGCACGAACCTCCGTCTAAAGCGTGAGCTTGAGCTGTTTAACTACAATGACACCCGCATCAGCTTTGAGGGCATGACCGACCGCATGAGCGTTCTGCTCGACGCCGCCGACATTCTCGTCACTAAGGGCGGGAGCATGATAAGCGCCGAGGCCGCCTACAAGGATCTGCCCATCGTATATATCGACGCAATTCCCGGTGCGGACGCCGAAAACGTCCGCTTCATGACGCACCGGGGCTTTGCCGCCTCCGGCGAGACCGCCGAGGTCGTGGCACGGCTCACCTCGTCCTGTCTCAGCGGCTCACTCGACCCCGCCTCGATGCTTGCGCTGCGCTGCGAAAGCTTCAAGGACGGCTCCGCCGCCATATACAAGGCGGTCACCGACTTCTGCGAGGCGATGCCCGTCGAGCGCCGTGAGCGCAAGCTGCTGTTTGTTATGAACCCCGTTGCGGGGAAGCTTGCCGTTCCGAAGCGCTTAAGCGACATTCTTGAGGTGTTTTCACGCAACGGCTGCATAAGCACCGTTTTTCCGACCGAGGGTGCAGGCGACGCCGAACGCTTTGCGTCCGAGCTTGCCGGGGACTTTGACCTCGTCGTATGCTCCGGCGGCGACGGCACCATGAGCGAGACCGCCGCAGGTCTCATCGCCGGCGGACACCACGTTCCCGTGGGCTACATACCCTGCGGCAGCACGAACGATTTTGCAGAGTACCACGTCATCCCGTCGGACGTCTGCGCCGCAGCGCAGCTCGCCGTCACGGGCGGGACAAGCCCCGTCGATATCGGCAGGCTCTCCGGCAGGTGCTTTATAAACGCCGCCGAGTTCGGATTGTTCACGAGAGCCGCCTACTCCACGCCGCAGAAACGTAAAAACTTCCTCGGCTTTTACGCCTACGTTCTTGAGGGCATGAAGGAACTCGGCGAGATTAAAAGCTCGCACATGACCTTCACCGTCGACGGTGAGAGCATCGAGGGCGACTTCATCTTCGGCATCGTTGCGGCGGCAAGCTCCCTGACCGACAGTGCGCTCGAATTTTTCGGTCAGCCCGTCATTTCGGGCGACGGACTGTTTGAGCTGGTGCTGATCCGCCAGCCCTCCTCGCCCTTGGAGCTTGAGGGCATACTGCGGAGCCTGCGCATGAAGGACCCGAACTCCTCGCTCGTTTCTTTCCGTCGAGGCAGACACATTTCGGTCACGCAGGAGGGTGAGCTTAACTGGGTCGTGGACGGAAACCTCCTCGTAACGAAGGACAGCTACGACATCGAAATTCTTCCCTCACGCATCGACCTCATCTGCTGAAAAACATAAAACTTCATGCCTGAGCGCCGCACAAGGAAAATGCGCAAATGCCGGTGCATGAAGTTTTTGTGCATCATTTTCGGTTGTCCCACAGGGACGAGGAAATGGTACATTTCTTTTTTGCTATGTTTTTTGCATAGCAAAAAGCCTCGGAAATGCAAGCATTTCCGAGGTTTTTCGTTTGTCTTGTTATGCCGCCTTCGGGGTCTGGGCGGACTTCGAGCTGAGCTTCTGGTAAACGACCACTCCGCCGACGAGAACGATACCGATAATGTCGGTCAGCGTTCCGGGGATTATGAGGGTCAGACCACCGGCAGCAAGCAGGAATCTGAAGAACCAATTGACCTTCTTGTACAGATGTCCGCACAGTGCGGTCGCAACGCCGAATATGCCGATCATCGAGGTTATAGCAACCTGTATCGCTTCGGGAACGGTGGTGTCCACGAGCAGGAGGCTGGGGCTGTAGGCAAAGACGTAGGGTACGATGAAGGCTGCGATCGCAAGTCTCGTCGCCGTGAGTGCGGTTTTCATCGGGTTGGACTTCGCTATTGCCGAGCCTGCGTATGCCGCAAGTGCGACGGGAGGCGTGATGTCGGCGACGATGCCGAAGTAGAACACGAAGAAGTACGCCGCAACGGGGTCAATGCCGATGGCGGGGTCGATGAGGATGGGAGCGCAGGTGGTCGCCATGATGCAGAAGTTTGCGGTCGTGGGAACGCCCATGCCGAGAACGATGCAGCAGAGCATGGTGAGGAACAGTGCAACGAACTTAACGTTGCCCGCAAGTCCCGTGACTGCGCCGATGAGCTGGCTGCCGAGGCCCGTCATGGTGATGGAGCCTGCGACGCAGCCCGCCATTGCGCAGGCGGCGATTATGGAGATGCAGCTCTTGCCGCCGTTGGCAAGGGAGTTGAATATCATGAAGCCGGTCTCTTTGACGATGACGCCGCCCTTGGAGCCTTCCGCCGGAGCGGGGGCTTTTATCGTTGTGCGGCAGATCTCAAACAGTCCGACGAATATCGCAAGGACTATCGCAACGGATGCGGAGAACGCCATGGTGTAGGTGTTAGTGGAGACGAGAACGACAAGCACCACGAGGGGGATGAGCAGGTAAATGCTGCGCTGGAGCTTCCAGAAGGAAGGCAGCTCGGATCTCGGAATGCCCTTCAGTCCGACCTTTTTCGCCTCAAGGTGAACGGCGACGTAGATGCCCGCAAAGTACAGGATGGCGGGGATTATCGCATAGACGATGATCTTCGAGTAGGGCTGACCGAGGAAGTCGATCATAAGGAAGGCTGCTGCACCCATGATGGGGGGCATGATCTGACCGCCGGTGGAAGACGTCGCTTCGACGGCGCCCGCAAATTCGGGCTTATAGCCGGTGCGCTTCATCATCGGGATGGTGACAGAGCCGGTGGTGACGGTGTTGCCGACGGAGGAGCCGGAGACCATTCCGCACAGTGCGGAGGACAGGACCGCAACCTTCGCAGGACCGCCTGCGGAGGAGCCGGCAACGGAGTTTGCAAGGCTTATGAAGTAGGTCGAAATGCCCGTGCGCTCAAGGAAAGCGCCGAAGATGATGAACACGACGATGTACTTCGAGCAGACATCGATCGGTGTGGTGAGCAGACCGGTGGTCGTGTAGAAAAGATTGTACACGACTTGCAGCAGACCGTTGAATGCGCCCATAGGAACCGGAGCCGCAAAGCTGAAATAGTACCACGCATACGCCATGAATGCGCCCGCAACGATGAGGATGGGGACGCCGACGCTGCGGCGGCAAAGCTCCATGACTGCGATGATGCCGACGATGCCTATCGCAATTTCGGGGATAGTCATGCCATAGAATCTGCGATCGATTATGCTCTCGGAGTTTATGCAGAAGTACATGAACGCCGCAGTACCCGCAAGCATGATGATAATGTCGTACCAGGGGATATGATTTACCTTCTGTACGCCCTTCTTGGCGGGGTAAAGGATGTACCCGATGAAAAGACCGCAGGCAAGAAAGCTCGTCAGGCGCACACGGTCGTCAACGGTAATGAACATGGTGAACACGATGCAGAAGATCGAGAATGCCGCTGCGATCGCCATAACGACATACTTCGGCACGCCCTCCCAAATACGGGTGTTCGACTCCCTGTCATACTGTTTCATCACCGCTTCGACGTCTGCGGCTATGCTTTCGGCGCTCTGTTCGGTGCCGGAGGAGTCTTCGGCAAAGAGGTCGACGTCTTGCGTCTTGCTCTTGTTCTTTTTAAATAGGGACATGATTCTACGTTCCTTTCGTGGGATACTTTAGCCGCCTTAAAAGCTGCGGCTCCCGCAGGGGAGCCGTAGCTTCGTTTCGCATTATTACATTAAGCCGGCGTTAATTACTTGGTCTTAACGTCAATGCCGTTTTCGCTGAAGAACTTTGCTGCACCGTCGTGGAAGGGAACCGCAATGCCCTCGGTTGCGAAGGTGAGGTCAAGCTCTGCGCCCTTTGCGTGGAGTGCGGTGATGGCATCCTTGTTGTCGAAGATGGACTTCACGATGTTGTATGCGCACTCGTCGGTCAGGTTTGCGGAGCAAATGAGGGTCGCCTTTACGGTGACGGTCTGAGTGTCAACGTCAAGACCGTCGTAGGTGCCTGCGGGGATGGTGTAGGATGCGTAGTAGGGGCAATCCTTGAGCAGCTTCTCCATATGCTCGTCATCGATGGAGATGAGGTTTATATTTTTTGCGGATGCGAGGGTCGCAACTGCGGGAGTCGGTGCGCCGGCGCAGAGGAAGGCTGCGTCGATCTTGCCGTCCTGCACGCTCTCGGTGGAGGCGTCGAAGGACTGGTATACGGGGTTGATGTCATCGAGGGTCATGCCGTAAGCGGCGAGAACGTCGATGGTGTTGTAGTAGGTGCCGGAGCCCTGGTCACCGACGCAGACGGACTTGCCCTTGAGGTCGGCAACGCTCTTGATGCTGGGGTCGATGGTCACGATCTGAACGGTCTCTGCGTACAGTGCGCACAGAACACGGAAGTTGTCGAGCTTTCCGCTTTCGGCAAAGCTGTTGGTACCTTCAAAGGCGTAGGTCATAACGTCGGACTGGACGGTAGCAAGCTGGTAAACTGCGCCCATGCTCTCAAGGTTTGCGGCGGAGCCGCCGGTGGTGACTGCGGTCATGGAAATGTCGAGGTCCCCGCCGACTACCTGGCAGAGGATGCCGCCGAATGCGTAATAGGTTCCTGCGGGGCCGCCTGTGCCCATGGAGAGTCCCTTGGAGCCGTCGACCGTCTTCTCGTCGGTATTATCATTGATCTTTTCGCCGATGGTGCCGTCACAGGCACACAGTGCGAATACCATCATAACCGCCAGAAGCATGGCAAATATTCTTTTCATGTCATAATCCTCCTGTGATTGTTTTGCATAATCAATTTTGAAAAATTTCATTTCAATAAATTCAACATGATGGATTATACACCCCTTTAACGCCTTTTTCAATAGCAAAAATGAAATTTTTTAAATCCAAGGCTGCAAAAATTTTCACAAGCCACTTTAACAACGCAAAGAAGAATGTGTTTTCTTGCAAGATGTGGCGAATATTTTGCAAGTTTATTCAATATCTTGATTTTTCCGACCCGAAAACTTGCAAGATGAATTTTCGGCTTTTCGTTTTTTGCACTAATTAACCAATTTTTGCTCCGTATTTTGTGCGGTTTTCTACACCGCTTCTGTCGAAAATGCTTGCAATGCGCTGCATTAAGTGCTATATTGTTTCCATGTCAAATACAGTTGTTTTTATCTGACGGACACCACTTGAAAGGCGGACTTACAATATGAAAATTGCATTGCTGGGCTGCGGCGTAGTCGGCGGCGGCGTTTTGGACATCATAGACAAGCGCTGCGACATGGAGCTTAAATACGTTCTCGTGCGCAGGGCAAAGCCCGAACTCGGCGACCGTGCCGTGAGCGACTTTAACATTATTATAAATGATAAGGAGATCGACACCGTGGTCGAGGCGATGGGCGGGCTTTCCCCCGCATACGAGTACGCCTGCGCCGCAATGCGTGCGGGCAAGAACTTCGTCACCGCAAACAAGCACCTTGTCGCACATTATTATAAAGAGCTTGTCTCCCTTGCAAAGGAAAACGGCGTTGCCTTCCGCTGCACCCCGGCGGTCGGCGGCGGAATACCGTGGCTCGTGAACCTTGAGCGTGTCCTGCGTTGCGATGCGGTAAGCTCTGTTTCCGGCATAATGAACGGCACGACGAACTACATCCTCGATGCCATGCACAAAAACGGCGCCTCCTTTGCGGACGTTTTGGCGGAGGCTCAGCGTCTCGGCTACGCCGAGGCGGACCCCGCCGCCGACATCGACGGGCTTGACATTCAGCGCAAGTGCGTCATCTCCGCAAACGTCGCCTTCGGCGTCGTACTCGGCGAGGAGGACGTCCCCGTGTTCGGCATCCGCAGCATCGGCTCCTGCGACATCGCAGCCGCCGAGAGCTTGGGGCGCATCTGCAAAATGCTCGCCTTCGGGAAATCGCTCCCCGGCGGCATTGCGGCATACGTCGAGCCGTGCTTCGTGAAAAGCGGAGAGCCGGAGGCGGCGGTCTCGGCAAACCGCAACCTCATCTCCTTCGAGACGGAGCTTACCGGCAAGGAGTGCTTTTACGGTCAGGGTGCCGGAAAGTACCCCACCGCCTACAATGCGGTTCAGGACTGCGTCGACATTCTCTCCGGTGTGAAGAGCTTTTACACCGACGGCTTTGTTCCCGCACACAGCGACAACTCCCTTGAGGAACACCCCTACTACGTCCGCTTTGCCGGCTGCGACGAGTGGCTGGAGGAGGTCTCCGAGAGAAGCTGCGGCGAGGGCGTTATAACAAAGCCCCTGCCCGTCTCGGTGATGCACGCATGGGCAAAAAAGGCAAAGGAGGCGGACGCCGGTCTGTTCTTTGCGGGACTGGTGTGAGACTATGCTGAAGGTTGCAAAATTCGGCGGCTCCTCGATGGCGGACGCCGGACAGTATAAAAAGGTGAGGGACATCGTTCTCTCCGACCCCGCCCGCAGCGTTATCGTCGTTTCGGCGGCGGGCAAGCGCTTTGTGGGCGACCACAAGCTCACCGATCTTTTGTATCTCTGCCATGCGCACATCCGCTACGGCGTCGATTGCAGCCCCGTGTTCGACATGATAGCCGAGCGCTACCGTGAGATATGCCGTGAGCTTGAGCTTAAAACGGACATCGAGGCGGAGCTTTCCGCCCTGCGGGAGGAGCTGTCCGGCGGCATAAGTCAGGATCGTCTCGTGTCGAGGGGCGAATACTTCTCGGCAAGGCTTTTGGCGGATTACCTCGGCTTTGAGTTTCTCGACGCCGCCGATTGGCTGCACTTTTCCTTTGACGGCAGCATCGACAAGCAGCGCTCGTACACGGTACTGCGGCGCCTTGCCGAGGGCAGGCGTGTCGTCATCCCCGGCTTTTACGGGGTGATGCCCGACGGCAGCATCAAGGTACTCAGCCGGGGCGGAAGCGACGTGAGCGGAGCCTTGACTGCGGCAGCACTCGACGCCGACGTCTACGAAAACTGGACGGACGTGTCCGGCATTCTCATGGCGGACCCCCGCATCGTCGAAAACCCCGACACCATATCACGCATCACATACAGTGAACTGCGGGAGCTGAGCTACATGGGAGCGCAGGTGCTGCACGAGGGTGCGGTGTTCCCCGTGCGGGAAAAGAACATCCCGCTGAACATCCGCAACACAAATGACCCCTTGCACCCCGGCACCGTCATCATGGAGAAATTCCCAGACGACGAGCAGTCGGAGCGCTTCATAACCGGCATCGCCGGACGGCGGCACTTCACGATAATAACCGTGTCGAAGGCGGGGCTTAGCTCCGAGATCGGCTCTCTGCGCAAGATACTTGAGCTTTTCGAGCGCCACGGGGTCTGCGTCGAGTACACGCCCTCCGGCATCGACACCGTTTCCTTGGTGGTGTCGGCGGAAAGCGTTTCCTCCTGCCTGTATGCGCTCGTGGGCGAGGTGCAGAAGGCGCTCTCGCCGGACGGCATACAGATAACCGACGGCATATCCGTCGTTGCGGCGGTCGGCAGAAAGATGGCGTATAAGCCCGGCTCGTCGGGCAGACTATTTGCCGCACTCGGAAAAAGCGGCATAAACATAAGAATGATTTCTCAGGGACCTGAGGAGCTGAATATAATAGTCGGTGTAAACGACGACGATTTTGAAAAGACCGTCAGAGTCCTGTATCACAGCTTTGTAAAGTGAGGTTAAAAAATGAAAAAGTACAGCATCGGTATTCTCGGCGCAAGCGGCGCCGTCGGCAGAGAAATGATGAAGATACTCATCGAGCGCAGCTTCCCCGTTGCGGAGCTTCGCCCGCTGGCAAGTGCGGCATCCGCCGGCAAAACGCTCGACTTCGGCGGAAAAGAGGTCGTCATAAAGGAGGCTTGCGCCGAAAACTTTAAGGGGCTTGACATCATCCTCGGCGCAGCGGAAAACGACATAGCCGAGAGATTCATCGACGACATCAAGGCGTCGGGTGCGGTATTCATCGACAACTCCAGTGCCTTCCGTCTCTGCCCCGACGTGCCGCTGGTCGTTCCCGAAATCAATGCGGACGACATCAAGCTGCACAAGGGCGTCATCGCAAACCCCAACTGCACCACCGTCATTTCCTGCACTGCGGTAAACGCACTGAACGCACTTTCGCCCATCGAGAGCATGGTCGTGTCGTCGTATCAGGCGGTGTCGGGAGCAGGCATCGGAGGTCCGAAAGAGCTTTTCGGCGAGGTCGAGGCGCTGCAGAAGGGCGAGGAATACGCCCCCAAGGTCTTTGCATACCAGATAGCCTACAACGTCATACCGCAGATCGGCGGCGAGGAGTTTTCCGGCTACACCTCGGAGGAGATGAAGCTCCAGAACGAGGGTCGGCGCATCATGCATCTGCCGGAGCTTAAGGTGAGCTGCACCTGCGTCAGAGTCCCCGTCGTGCGCAGCCACAGCGTTTCGATACGTCTGAAGTTCAAGGAAAAGGTGAGCGTCGAGGCGGCAAGAAAGGCGATAGAAGCCGCTCCCGGCTGCCGCCTGTGCGACGATCTCGGCGCCGGTATCTATCCCATGCCGCTTGACACGAGCGATCAGGACCTCGTGTTCGTCGGCAGGATAAGAGAGGACCTCACCGACGAAAAGGGTCTGTGCCTGTGGTGCTGCGGCGATCAGGTGCGCAAGGGTGCGGCGACCAACGCCGTGCAGATAGCCGAAAAGCTCATAGAGCTGTGATAAGACGATCCCTCCGGGTACTTACCCGGGGGGATTATACATTGTGTGTAAAATTGCAGTACAAAAAGCCGCAATTTTGTTTTGCATATCCTCTTTTCTTTTTCCCGTGTATTTGATATAATTTCAATGATAATATCGGCTAACCATCAAATACAGAGAGGAAGATTTAAATTGATCTCACACGGCAAAGAAATTAAGGTTTTCGCAGGCAGCTCCAATCCCAAGCTCGTAGACGACATTTGCAGGTATCTCTTTAAGAACGTCGGAGACTGCGACTGCGCAAGCTTCGCAGACGGCGAATGCTCCATTTCCGTAAAGGAGCCGGTCAGAGGTGCGGACGTTTTCATCGTTCAGTCCACCTGTAAGCCCGTCAACGACAACCTCATGGAGCTGCTCGTCATGATCGACGCAATGCGCAGAGCCTCCGCAGGACGCATAACCGCAGTCATCCCCTATTTCGGCTACGCCCGCCAGGATCGCAAGGCAAAGAGCCGCGATCCCATCTCCGCAAAGCTCGTCGCAAACCTTATCACCGCCGCAGGTGCGGACAGAGTCCTCACCATGGATCTTCACGCCGCCCAGATTCAGGGCTTCTTCGACATCCCCGTTGACAATCTCTTCGGCGCTCCTCTCTTTGTAAAGCACTATGCCGACATCTTCGGCAAAAACAACGAAGACGTCGTGGTCGTATCTCCCGACGTCGGCAGCACCGCCCGTGCGAGAAGCTTCGCAATGAAGCTCGGCGTCAACATGGCCATCGTGGACAAGCGCCGTCAGAAGGCAAACCACTCCGAGGTCATGAACATAATCGGCTCGGTGGAGGGCAAGACCTGCATCCTGCTTGACGACATGGTCGATACCGCCGGTTCCCTCTGCGGTGCGGCAAATGCGATCGTCGAGATCGGCGGAGCTAAGGAAGTCTACGCCTGCGCAAGCCACGGCGTCCTCTCCGGTCCCGCCATCGACAGGCTCAACGCAAGCTGCATAAAGGAGCTGCTCCTTCTCGACACCATCCCCTATCCCACCGGCAAGCCGGAGTGCGGCATAATCAAGTACCAGTCCGTCGCTCCCCTGTTTGCCGAGGCGATCAGGAGAATTTACGAGGAGGCCTCCATTTCCAATCTGTTTGACTGATATTCGAGGACAAGTGATGTTTGACAAATTCCGCAGCAGAGGCGGGGTATCATGGATAGTCGTATTCCTCGGCAATCCGGGACCCAAATACCGTGACACCCGCCACAACGCCGGCTTCATGGCGGCGGACGCCATGGAGAAAAAGCTGGGCGTCTCCATAAATAAGCTGCGCTTCAAGGCGCTCACGGCGCAAGCAACGCTCGGCGGCGAAAAGGTGCTGCTGCTCAAGCCCCAGACCTATATGAATCTTTCGGGCGAGTCCGTTTCTCCCGCCGCCGCCTTCTACAAGGTGCCGCCGGAGCATATCATCGTCGTGTCGGACGAGGTGTCTCTGCCCATCGGCAAGCTGCGTATCAGGAAAAGCGGCTCCGCCGGCGGTCACAACGGGCTTAAAAACATCATCGCCATGCTCGGAACCGACGCTTTTCCCCGCATCCGCATGGGTGTGGGTGCGCCGCCGCACGCAGATTACGATATGGCGGATTGGGTGCTTTCGTCGTTTAAGAACCAGGACGCAGACGATATGCGCTCTCTTGCCGTGCGTGTGTGCGATGCCGTTGAGTGCTATATCGCAGAAGGCCCCGACCGTGCAATGAACAAGTTTAACTGAGAAGCTTAACGGGGGCAGCGTATTGCTCCCGTTTTTTAAAGGGAAAGGATGATACAACATGAAAAAAAGCTGCATCGCCATGCTGCTGGCGGGCGGACAGGGTTCGAGACTGTATGCGCTGACGCAGAACGTCGCAAAGCCCAATATGCCCTTCGGCGGCAAATACCGCATAATCGACTTCCCGCTCTCAAACTGCGCAAACTCTGGCATCGACACCGTCGGCGTGCTTACGCAGTACCGCCCCTTACAGCTCAACAGTTACATCGGCGGCGGTCAGCCTTGGGATCTTGACTCTGCCGACGGCGGCGTTTTCATTCTGCCCCCCTACCAGACTGCGGGTGAAAACGGCTCGTGGTTCTCCGGCACCGCAAACGCCATCTATCAGAATATCGGCTTTATCGAAATGTACGATCCCGACAACGTTCTCATCCTCTCCGGCGACCACATCTACAAGATGGACTACTCCGATATGCTGCGTGAGCATACCGAGAGCGGCGCCGCCTGCACCATCGCCGTGCTTCAGGTGTCCATGGACGAGGCGTCCCGCTTCGGCATCATGAACATCGGCGGCGACGGATACATAAACGAGTTCGAGGAAAAGCCCAAAAAGCCGAAAAGCAACCTGGCTTCCATGGGCATATACATATTTAACTGGAAGAAGCTGCGTGAGTACCTCATCGCAGACGAAAACGACCCCGCCTCCGTCAAGGACTTCGGCAAGAACATCATCCCCAATATGCTGCGAAACGGTGAAAAGCTCTGGCCCTACCGCTTCGACGGCTACTGGCGTGACGTCGGCACGATAACGAGTCTGTGGGACTCAAACATGGATATGCTCTCGAACACCCTCATCGACCTTTACGACCCAAAGTGGCCCATCCGTTCGAGAGGCTCCGTGTGTCCGCCCCACTTTGCGGGTGAGAACGCAAGCATCGTTCACTCCATCGTGACCGAGGGCTGCGTCATCGAGGGCAAGGTCGAAAACTCTGTGCTGTCAAGCTCCGCCACGGTCGCTCCCGGCGCAAGCGTGCTGTACAGCGTGCTGATGCCCGGTGCGCAGGTGCGTGAGGGCGCCGTCGTCGAGTACGCCATCATCGGCGAAAACACCGTCGTCGGCAAGGGCGCACACATAGGTCAGGCTCCCGACGGAAGCGAGGCTTGGGGCGTTGCGACCTGCGGTCCGAACATAAGCATACGAGACGGCGCATCCGTTCCGGCGGGCGCCATGATCTACACGTCCGAGGAGGTTTGAGCCATGTCCGATTTTCACGGTATCATTTACGCCTACGGCGCTACGGTGGAGCTGGGCGAGCTTGTCCGCCGCCGCACCGCCGCCTCCATGCCCTTCTGCGGCAGGTACAGACTTATCGACTTTGCGCTGTCGTCCATGATGAACGCCGGCATCCACAACGTCGGCGTTATCATGCAGCGTGACTATCAGTCGCTGCTCGACCACATCGGCAGCGGCAAGGACTGGGACATGGGCCGCAAGATAGGCGGTCTGCGTATGCTCCCGCCCTTCGGTCTGCCCGAATACCACAAGGGCGACTACACCGGCACCATCGAGGCACTAAATGCCGTCTCCACATACATCGACGACATTAAAGAGGACAATATAATAATGATGCACGGCAACACCGCAGCGAATCTCGACCTTGCGGACATCTGCCGCAGCCACATTGAGTCCGGTGCGAAGATCACGGCGATATGCACTCGCCTTGACCCCGATTACCGCCATCACCGCTACGACCCCGACGAAAACGGCTTTGCCGACGGCATCATCTACAATCAGACCGGCTCCGGCAAGGGCTTTGCCTCGCTTGAGGCGTATGTCATTTCAAAGTCTCTGCTCACAAGGCTCATGGCGGACTGTGCCGCAAACAACAGCTATCACTTCCACCGTGACGCTCTTGCGTACTACCTCGGTCAGGGCGGCAGGATACACGTCTATGTTCACGAAAGCTACGCCCGGCGTATTATGAGTACGGATGCATATTTCCGTGCAAACATGGATATGCTCGACCCGGAAAAGCGCAATGCGCTCTTCCCCAAGGACCGCCCCGTGCGCTCGAAAAGCTCCGTGGACGTCAGCACCTACTACGGCGAAAACGCCAAGGTCAGCCGCTCCCTCGTTGCGGACGGCTGCCGCATCGAGGGCGAGCTTAAAAACTGCATCGTCTTTTCCGACGTGCGCATCAAAAAGGGTGCAAAGCTCCGTGACTGCATCGTAATGCGTGGTGCGGAGATCGGAGAAAACGTCATCCTCGGCAACGTCATCGCCGACAAAAACGTAAGGCTCTCCGCCGATCAGACCCTGATGGGAAGCGAAAGGCTCCCCATCGTCATCCCAAAAAACAGCAGCATTTAAGGTGAATTTATGACAAATCAGATTTCTCGCGATGAGGTGCGCTCTGCCATTGAGGATAAGCTCTGTGCGCACTTCGGAGTAACAAGCAAAAACGCAACGGACGATCAGGTGTTTCGTGCAAGCGCCATCGTCATCCGTGAGATCATGAGCCGCCTCCTCGCATTCGAGGAGGAAAAGACCCCTGACCGTGAGGTGCATTACCTGTCCATGGAGTTTCTGATGGGCAGGAGCCTGATGAAAAACGCCTTCAACCTCGGCATTTCCGAGGCGCTCACGGGGGCGCTGTCCGACCTCGGCAGAAATGCGTCGGACATCTTTGAGGAGGAAAACGACGCAGGACTCGGCAACGGCGGTCTCGGACGTCTTGCCGCCTGCTACATGGACTCCATGGCGACGCTCGGCATCCCCGCAACGGGCTACTCCATCTGCTACGAGCTCGGCATCTTCCGCCAGAAGATCGTTGACGGCAAGCAGACCGAGGTCGCAGACGACTGGCGCAAGAGCGCCGAGAGCTGGCTTATTCCCCGCAACGAGGATGCGGTCGAGGTGCGCTTCGGCGGTCACATCAGCTCGTACTGGGACGGCTTCGGGCGCTACCACGCCGAGCATCAGGGCTACACCACCGTGACGGCGGTGCCGAGGGATATGCTCATTGCGGGCTATGGCGGTAATCGCATAAACACACTCCGCCTGTGGGACGCAAGAAGCACTAACGCACTCGATATGTACCTGTTCTCCGAGGGCGAGTACGTTAAGAGCATGGAGCAGCGCACCATGAGCGAGGTCATCACGAAGGTACTCTACCCCGCCGACGACCACATCGAGGGAAAGCAGCTCCGCTTAAAGCAGCAGTATTTCTTCGTATCGGCGACCGCTCAGACCATCGTTAAAAAGCACGTCGAGCGCTGGGGCGATATCCGCAGCTTTGCAAAGCACCACGTCATTCAGATAAACGACACCCACCCGACCCTCGTCATCCCCGAACTCATGCGGATAATGATGGACGAATACGGTCTCGGCTGGGACGAGGCGTGGAGCATCGTAAGCTCCGCCGTGGCGTACACGAACCACACCGTTATGAGCGAGGCGCTCGAAAAGTGGCCGCAGTCGCTCGTGCAGAGCCTGCTTCCGAGGATATGGGAGATCCTGTGCGAGATAAACCGCCGCTGGTGCGAGCTTCTGATCTCCCGCTTCGGCAGCGGCGAAAAGACGGGGCGCAACCTCATAATCCGGGACGGCTGCGTGCATATGGCAAACCTCTGCCTTGCGACCTGCTTTAAGGTAAACGGCGTCTCCGCCCTGCACGGCGAGATACTTCGCAACGACCTGTTCCGTGACGTGTGCGAGCTTTATCCGGAGCGCTTCACCTACGTCACCAACGGCATCGACCACCGCCGCTGGCTTGCGCAGATAAACCCCCGCCTGCACCGTCTCGTGACCGATCTTTTGGGCAGCGACGACTACCTCACCGAGCCGGAAAAGCTCATACGCCTGAAGGACTTTGCCGCAGAGCCTGAGGTGCAGCGCCGTGTGATCGAGATAAAGCGGCAAAATAGGCACGACTTTGCCGCATTTGCACTTAAAAACGACGGCTTCGTGCTGAACACGGACGCCGTTATAGACGTTCAGGTAAAGCGTCTGCACGAGTACAAGCGCCAGCTCATGTGCGCCATGCTCATAACCTCGCTCATGCAGCGCATACACGACGATCCCAATGCGGAATTTCTGCCCCGCAGCTTCGTGTTCGGAGCAAAAGCGGCGGCGGGCTACCACACCGCAAAGCGCATAATCGAGCTTATCTGCTCGCTTGCAAACGAGATAAACTCCGACCCCCTGTGCCGTGATAAGCTTCAGGTGTACTTCATGGAGAACTACCGTGTCTCCGCAGCGGAGGCACTCATGCCGGCGGCCTGCGTTTCGGAGCAGATCTCGACTGCGGGCAAGGAGGCCTCCGGCACCGGCAACATGAAGCTCATGCTAAACGGTGCGGTCACGATCGGCACTCTCGACGGCGCAAACGTCGAGATGTACGAGCGCCTCGGCGACGAGAACATGTTCCTGTTCGGTCTCCGTGCGCACGAGGTCGAAGCGCTCAAGGCATCCGGCTACGACCCCGGCGCCATCGTGCGCAGCGACAGGGAGATCGCCGACATTCTCGACCGCTTCAGCCGCGGATTCTCCGACGGCAAAAGCTACGCCGACCTTGCGTCGGGTCTCAGCTACGGCGACCCGTATATGCTGATTGCCGACTTCCGCAGCTACGCCGACACCCACCGCAGAATGTACGATGTCATTGCCGACGACGGGAGCTTTGCCCGCCTGTCTCTTACAAATACTGCGGAAAGCGGCATCTTCGCCGCCGACCGTGCGATAAGGGAGTATTCCGAAAGCATATGGAAAATAAAACCGTGATCGTAATCGGCGCCGTAAATATGGACATTTGCGGCAGACCGGCAAAGCCCCTCGTTGAGGGGGATTCAAACCCCGGCAGCATAAGCATGAGTCCCGGCGGCGTCGGGCGCAACATTGCGCACAATCTGAGCCTTTTGGGGCTTAACGTCAAGTTCATTGCGGCGGTCGGGACGGACACCTTCGGCGAGGGCATCATACAGAGCTGCCGTGAGTTGGGCCTTGATATGCATCTGTGCCGCAGGATCCGAGGGGGACACACCTCCTCCTACCTGTACATCACCGACGAAAAGGGCGAGATGCAGCTCGCTGTCTGCGACACCGACATCGCCGGAAGCATAACGCCGGAGTATCTGTACTCCTGCTTAAACGAGATAAACCGTGCCGACGCAGTGGTCGTGGACGCAAATCTCACGGAGGAGACGCTGCGTTGGATAGGTCAGCACGTCACCGCACCTCTGTACGCCGACCCCGTTTCCACCGCTAAGGCAAATCGCCTAAAGCCCCTGCTGCCGTACCTTTACGCCTTTAAGCCGAACGCCATCGAAGCGATGAGCATGACGGGCGAAAGCACCTCCCTGCGTGCGGCGGAAGCGCTCATGGCGCAGGGCGTGAAGCGCATTTTCGTCTCGCTCGGCTCTGACGGCATCGTTGCCGCCGAGGGCGGTTCCGTCATAAAGCTGCCATGCATCAAAACCGAGATCGTCAACACGACCGGCTGCGGCGATGCGGCGACCGCCGCCATCGTCTGGGCGGGCGTACACGGCGCAGACCTTGACGAAAGCGCCGAGGCTGCGATGAAGGCGGCGACGCTGACGCTGCAATGCGCCGAGGCGGTAAACCCCGACCTCTGCGAGGAGCTTATACAGTAAACCGAAAACACCGCTTAGGGCGGACTCAGATAAGGATAAGTCGGTTTTGAGCGGCTCTTTTCCGCCCATACTTCATAAAAAATCTCAGTAATACACAAAGTATTGCCGAGATTTTGTTATTTTGTCTGAACGAAAAATATCTCGCTCAAAACTGCCATGCACCCTGTAAAATCGGATTTT
>SAMEA3663186__coassemble_59_pt1 | contig 58591 bp, 48 predicted proteins | sample SAMEA3663186__metabat2_low_PE_012 | metagenome-assembled genome bin SAMEA3663186 (sample SAMEA3663186) | pig gut metagenome | biome: pig gut; feature: pig-associated habitat; material: faeces | place: Denmark | collected 2012
CGAAGCCGGGGATGACCATCTTTCTGGGAACTGCGCCGGTGGCGACGATGATCTCGTCGAAGCCGCGGACGGTGCCGAGGTCGTTGATCTCGGTGTTGAAGCGGATGTCGAGACCCTGCTTCTTGACTTCGTTCTCGTACCAGGTGATAAGAGCCTTGTCGTTCTCCTTGAAGCTCATTGCGGAAGCAGTGAGGAACAGACCGCCGATCCTGTCGGTCTTCTCAAAGATAACGGGCTTGTGGCCGCGCTGCTTCAGAACCAGAGCTGCCTCTACGCCGCCGATACCGGCACCGATGATAGCGACCTTCTTGGGGTGCTTGGTGGGAACGATCTTGTAGCGGTTGTGCTGCATGGTGGAAGGAGTCAGAGCGCAGCGGCCAAGGTGCAGGGAGTCTTCCAGACCCTGGATGTTTGCGGTGCCCTTGTACTTTGCAAAGTTGAAGCAGCCGTTGTGGCAGCGGATGCAGGGCTTGATCTCGTCCTCGCGGCCTTCCTGGATCTTGATGATCCAATCGGGATCGACGAGGTTCTGACGTGCGATTGCTATTGCGTCCAGACGGCCGGCGGCGATCTCTTCCGCTGCGGTCTCGGGAAGCATACGGCCTGCGCAGGCGACGGGCTTGTCGGTGAATTTCTTTATGTGCTCAACATCTGCGAGGTTGCAGTTGTCGGGCATGTACTGAGGCGGATGTGCCCAGTACCATGCGTCGTAAGTACCGTTGTCGCAGTTGAAGAAGTCATAGCCCATGTCGCCGAGGTACTTGATTGCCTTCTTGGACTCTTCGTAGTCACGACCCCACTCTACGAACTCTTCTCCGGGAACTGCGCCCTTGCCCCAAGTCTTGGTGTAGGACTTGACGGAGTAACGGAGGGATACGGGGAAGTCTTCGCCGGCGTACTTCTTGATGCACTGTACGATCTCAACGGGGAAGCGGAAACGGTTCTCGAAGCTGCCGCCGTACTCGTCGGTACGATGGTTCCAGTTTTCCATGGTGAACTGGTCGAGGAGGTAGCCTTCGTGAACGGCGTGGATCTCAACGCCGTCAACGCCTGCGTCACGCAGCATCTTTGCGGTCTTACCGAAAGCGTCGACCATCTCGCGGATCTCCTTAACGGTCAGGGGACGGGAAGGCATATCCTCAGCCCAGCGGTTAGGAGTCTCGGAAGCGGAAGCACAGGAGTACTGTACGTCAACGATGGGGGAAGCGATCTTGTTCAGGATGGGGTTCTTGCCCAGAGCGACCATCCAGGGGGTAACTGCCATGGAGCGGCCGAAGCCTGCTGCCAGCTGGATGAACAGCTTTGCGCCGGTCTTGTGGAACTCTTCCATGTAGGGCTTGAGCTCTTTGAACATCTTCTTGTTCTGATAGAGCCAACGACGGCCCATGGTGTCGCGAACGCACTGCATACCGGGAAGCACCAGGCCAACACCTTTCTGTGCTCTCTGGAGCAGGAAGTGTGCGGCTTCCTTGTCGAAGTGGCAGGGCTCGAGCCAGCCAAACAGAGAGGTACCGCCCATCGAACACTGGACTATGCGGTTTTTGATTTCCACATTACCAATCTTGAAGGGAGTAAACAGGGCATTATACTTTTCGTTCATAGTATGTTTCCTTTCTTCTTATTATTAACGGTGACGATCCGTTAGTTTACTGTAGCAGTTTACTGCAACCCTATCATTAGGATTTTAACACAGTTTGTACACAAATTCAACAACAAACTTTGGCAAGTGTTAAAAATATTACCGATTTTAATCCTGTTTTTCCGATCTCCGTGCGGCGGAAAACGGCGAAAAGGGCGTAGTGTTACCATTATGTTACCTTTTCGGCGGTTTGTCAAGAGTTTTTAAACAGATAAAGGGAGACGGGGGTCGCCGTCTCCCTTCGGAGCTTATCTCAGTCTTTATCGAGGCAGCGCTGCATGAACAGCACGACGTGCCAGCGGGTGCAGGTCATATCGGGGCGGAAATCGTTGTTTCCGTAGCCGACGGTGACGCCGCTTTCATACGCCCACATTATTGCGGGGAAGTATACGCTCGTGTCGGCAACATCGGTGAACACGTTCTCTGCATTTGCTGCGGGCTTGCCCTCATAGCGCCACAGGAAGGTCACGAACTGTGCTCTCGACACGGGGTCACCCGGGCAGAAATGATCTGCATCAAAGCCCTGAGCTATGCCCTTCTGTGCTGCCCACGTTATTGCGGTGCGGTAGGGGCTGTTCTCGGCAACGTCTGTAAACGGGCAGTCGCCCTTTACCTCGGGGCAGCCTGCGGCACGCCACAGGAAGGTCACGACCTGACCCCTCGTGCAGGGAGCGTCGGGACGGAATTCCGTTTCGGTGTAGCCGGTGGTTATCTGCTCAGGCTCGTGGTAATACGCCCACATGATCGCATCATAGTACACCGCATCCCCGCTCACGTCGGTGAAGGGATTCACGGGAGCCGGAGGTGCGGGAGGCGGCGTTACGTCGCCGAAGGTCTTATAGTAGGTGACCGAGGCGCTGCCGAGCTTATAGAGCTTTACGTCCATCTGATTGCTGGAATCGAGATAGGTCGTGAATCTCGGAGAGCTTGCGTTGTAGCGCAGGACGCCGTTTGCGGCATTTGAATGCTCAAAGCGTCCGAGGCTCACGTTCCACAGGAAGGCGGTGTCGCTCTCCGAAACGCTGCTCACGCTGTTGTCGAGGCTTATTTTCTTAACGCCGTCGCAGCGCAGGTAGCTGCCGTTGTCGGAGCGGACGGCGTAGTAGCTGCCGACCTTAACGAGGGTGAAGTAGTTGCTCTTTGCGGCGTTCGTTATGCAGTTGTCTGCGATGGTCGCATCGTTATACTGGAGGTATGCTCCGGTGGAGCCTGCCGTGTCGGACATCATAACGTCACGCTTCGGAGTGGGCAGACCTATGACGTAGGTGCCGCTCCAATCCTGCTGCTCCTCTGTCACCAGCGCAGCGCTGCCGCCGGGAGTGCTGCCCTTCTCGGTCCTTGAGAAGAGCGCATAGAGCGTCGTATCCTCAAAGGCGGTGTAGTTGCTGCCCGCCTTGTAAACGGTGGGAGCGGTGGCGGTCTCGTCCTTTATCTCGGTGGGGGTCCAGCCGACGAAGGTGTAGCCCTCGGCGCCCGTCATGCAGGAGGGCAGAGTCACGCTGCCGCCCTGAACGGTGCTTATGGGTGCAATTTCGTCGAGCGACGCAAAGCTCACCGTCACGGCTGCCGCCTTTTCAAAGTACACCTTCACGGTGCAGTTGCTCTTTATCTCGCTGAGCGTGAACACGTTTCCGTCACGGTCGAGCTTTGCGGCGCCGGCGGGGGTGACCTCCGCACGGGAGACGACATAGCCATAGGCGGGAACTGCGATCACCTTGCTGCCCTTTACGCTCACGCTGCCCATCGTCGGGTCTGCGGAGACGGCGGTGATCTCATACTTTTCCATATCCTTGCCCTCGCCGGAGGGGGTAACGAGGCCTGCGGGGACCTCTCTGCCGAAGATGAGCCATGCGTATTCGGGGTAGTCGATGAATACGTTGCGGTTGCCCTGAATGCTTTCGATGCAGTCGTTGCGGCTCATTTCCCAAGTGTCGACGGGGTCCTCTGCGCACCACTGAAGCAGGGTGTCGAGGTCCTCGATAACGGCAAGACCGTTATTCTTGCTGTCGTCCGAGTCAAATGCGGGAAGCTTTGAGGAATCCACGTTCTCGCAGAGGTTGGGCTGCTCCCAGCGGACATAGACATACAGAAGGATGCGTGCAACGTCGCCCTTGATGTTGTCGTTGACCTCGACGAGGTCGGCACCGGGGAGATAGTACAGCACATTGTTTCCGTTGTACTGATAGGTGCTGTAGCTGTCAAACACGCCCACGACGTCGCCCATCGTGTAGTTTGAGCGGGTGGAGTTGACGCTGCTGTTCTCCGGACGCAGGTGGTGCAGGTCGCTGCCGCCGTTTTTCTGATAGAAGCTTGCACGGCTCTTGGGCCAAACGTGCTCACGGCTGATGCTCGAATTGCTCTCGGCGTCCGAGTAGCAGAGGATCTGACCGCCGTTTGCGGAGGCGTCGGTGTCCGTCCAATAGCTCGTGAGGCTGCTGTAGCTGACCTTATTTGTCATGGTATCGGACATGAGGTCGCTCAGCGCATTGTACAGCTCACCGTCCATGGCTTCGAGCGACGAATCCGTCGCAACGCCGTCAAGCCGGCTCAGGCTGTCCCAATCATACTTTCCGCTGTAGTAGCTCTGCGCCTGCTCGCTGAGAGAGGTGCAGACCTCGTGACGTGTGCCGGTGTTTCTGCTTGCGGCAAACGCCGTGCCGCCGAGACCCCACAGAAGGGACAGGACGAGGCACAGGCAGAGCAGTCCGGCAAGTGATCTTTTGAGTGCATTCTGCATGGCTTTCTTCTCCGTTTATATTTTTGAGTGTCTCCATTGTAACACGGGCTTCGGCAAATGAACAGCATTTTATTGAAAATTCCTTTGACCTGTGATAATATTGTGACAATAATTTTCTGTGGAGGTAATATCATGGATGCACTCGAAATGCTTTGCGGCAGACGCTCGATAAGAAAATACCGTCCGGAGCAGGTGGACGCAGGCCTTCTCTCCGAGGTCATGAAGGCGGGGACCTACGCTCCCACGGCGATGGGCAGGCAGTCGCCCGTCATCATTGCGGTCAGAGACCCGGGGGACAGAGCCGCCGTTTCCGCTCTCAACGCCCGTGTCATGGGAAAGGACGGCATCGACCCCTACTACGGTGCGCCCACGGTGCTGCTCGTTCTCGCAACGGAGGATGCCGCTACCGAGGAGATCGGCATACTAGACTGTGCCGCCGTCTGCACGAATATGCTCAACGCAGCCTACGCCGTGGGTCTCGGCTCATGCTGGATAAACCGCTGCAAGCAGATGTTCGAGTTCCCCGAAGGCAAGGCGCTGCTCAGAAAGTGGGGGCTTTCCGAGAACCTGCGGGGCGTCGCTTCGATGGCGCTCGGCTATGCGGACTGCGAAACCCCCGCTCCCGCTCCCCGCAAGGAAAACTATACGCTGACGGTCTGACCGCTGCTTCTCGCCCTCCGACCGAGGTCGGAGGGTTTTTCAATATTTAATATATAAGTTGAAAAAAAGCAAATATGTGTTATAATATATTTTTAAGAAAAACATACGGAGGTATTTAAAATATGGGTAAAAAACAGTTTAAGGCGGAGAGCAAAAGACTCCTCGACCTTATGATCAACTCCATCTACACAAACAAGGAGATATTCCTGCGTGAGATCATCTCCAACGCATCCGATGCGATAGACAAGCTCTGCTACCTGTCCCTCACCGACGACAAGGTGGGTCTTGAGCGCAGCGACTACCGCATCCGCATCACCGTCGATAAGGACGCCCGCACCATCACGGTCTCCGATAACGGCATCGGCATGACCATGGAGGAGGCGGAGAAGAACCTCGGCGTCATCGCAAAGAGCGGCTCCTTCAAGTTTAAGGGCGACATGGATTCCGACAAGGCCGAGAGCGAGGACATCTCCATCATCGGTCAGTTCGGCGTCGGCTTCTACTCGGCGTTCATGGTCGCCGACAAGGTCACGGTCATCTCCAAGGCGTACGGCAGCGACGAGGGCGTTAAGTGGGAAAGCACGGGAGCCGACGGCTACACCGTCACCCCCTGCGATAAATACACCGCCGGAACCGATGTCATCATGCACATCAAGGAGGACACCGAGGAAGAGATCTACGGCTCCTATCTTGAGATATGGAAGCTCAAGGCTCTCGTCAAGAAGTACTCCGACTATGTGCGCTGGCCCATCGTTATGGACATCACCCGCACCGAGCAGCAGCCTTCTGAGGAGCTTGACAAGGACGGCAACCCCGTCATGCACAACGTCACCGTGACCGCTCCCGAAACCGTCAACTCCATGGTCCCCATCTGGCAGCGCAGCAAAGCGGATGTCAGCGACGAGGACTGCGCCGAGTGGTATAAGGAGACGAACAGGGATCAGACCGACCCCGCCGCCGTGCTTCGTGTCAACGCCGAGGGCAGCGTGTCCTATAAGGCGATGCTGTTCATCCCCGGCAAGGACATCGACAACGCCGCAAGCGGCGCTGCGAAAAAGGGCGTCAAGCTCTACTGCAACGGCGTTCTCATCATGGAAAACTGCGACAAGCTCATTCACGATTACTTTGAGTTCGTCCGCGGCGTCGTAGACTCCCCCGACCTCAGCCTGAACATTTCAAGAGAGGTGCTTCAGCACAACAGGCAGCTCAAGATAATCGGTCAGAACCTTGAAAAGAAGATAAAGGGCGAGCTTGAGAAGATGCTGCGTGAGGACCGTCCCAAGTACGAGACCTTCTGGAACAACTTCGGCATCCACATAAAGTGCGGCGTCTGCGACGAGTACGGCCGCTACACCGACTTCCTCAAGGACCTGCTCATATACTACACCGGAGAGGACAAGCAGGTAACGCTCAAGGAGTATGTCGACAATATGCCCGAAAGTCAGAAGGCGATATACTACTGCGCAGGCGATACGCTCAAGCAGGCGATGAGCCTCCCCCAGTGCGAGGACGTGCGCTCCAGAGGCTATGAGATAATGTACCTCACCGCACCCATCGACGAGATGGTGCTTCAGCAGATACGCATGGTAGACGGCAAGCCCTTCATAAACATCGTCACCGACGACCTCGGCTTCCAGACCGAGGAGGAAAAGAAGGCTGCCGCCGAAAAGAGCGAGGAGGAAAAAGAGCTTCTCGACTTCATGCGTGACAGCATCGGCGACGAGAACTTAAAGCAGGTCGTTTTCTCCAGCAAGCTCGTATCCTCCGCCTGCTGCCTGACCACAACCGGCGGCGTGACGCTGGAGATGGAAAAGTATTTCCGTGTAAGCCCCTCCGAGGAGATGCGGAAGATCCGTGCAAACAGAGTGCTTGAAATTAACCCCGATCACCCTGCGTTCAGAGCGGTCAAGATGGCATACGACAGCCTCGAAAAGGACAAGGCGGCAAAGCTCTCGAAGATTCTCTACGCTCAGGCGCAGCTTATTGCGGGTCTTGAGCTTGAGGATCCGGCAGCCTACTCCGATATGGTGACCTCACTCTTCTAAAGAACATGAGCCGACGGGGGTATCTCCCCCCGTCGGTGAAAGGAAGTCTTTCATGGGCAAACGCTTGGGAATATACATTCACATACCCTTCTGCGCCAGCAAGTGCGCCTACTGCGATTTTTACTCGCTCCCCGGCTGCGACCGCAAGATGCCGGACTATCAGTCGGCGCTGCTGTCGCACATATCCGAGTCTGCGGAGGCGGCAAAGAGCTTTGAGGTGGACACCGTGTACTTCGGCGGCGGCACCCCCAGCTACTACGGCGCAAAGCGCATAGTCGAGATACTCGACGAGCTGAAGCTTCAGGGAAATCTGCGTCTCGATTCGGAGATCACCGTCGAGGTAAACCCCGACAGCGTAAAGTACGACGACCTAAAGCTCCTGCGCAAGGCGGGCGTCAACCGTCTGTCCGTCGGCGTGCAGTCGGCAAACGGTGATCTTTTAAAGATCATCGGTCGGCGGCACAACTTCCGTCAGGCGCAGACCGCAGTCGAAAACGCAAGGCGTGCGGGCTTTGAGAACGTGAGCCTTGACCTCATCTACGGTCTTCCGAGTCAGACGAAGGGCGACTGGGCGGACACGCTGTCGAAGGCCTTGGAGCTGCACCCGGAGCATCTTTCCTGCTACGCACTGAAGCTTGAGGAGGGTACTCCCATGTACCGCTATGTAGGCTCCCCCCTCATTCCCGACGACGACGAGCAGGCGGATATGTACCTCTACGCCGTCGAGACGCTCGAGCATTACGGGCTTGAGCAGTACGAGATATCGAACTTTGCGGTGCCGGGCTACGAGTCGAAGCACAACCTCAAATACTGGACCATGGGCGATTACATGGGCTTCGGTCCCGGTGCGCATTCGTATGTCGACGGCGTGCGTTACAGCTATGTGCGGGATCTTGACCGTTATATTGCCGCCGTGATGGGAGACAAGCAGATAATCGATGAGTACGAGATCTGCCTGCCCGTGCAGAAGGCGGCGGAATACATTATGCTCGGTATGCGCACCTCGAGGGGCATATCCGAGAAGGAATACCATAATATTTATCTCAGCGACTGGTCGCCCATGGAGCGCAAATTCGAGGAGTTTGCGAAAAAGGGCTGGGCGGAAAAGCTCGGCGACCGCTGGAGGCTCACTCCGTCGGGCTTCCTTGTGTCCAACTCGCTCATCGTCTCGATGCTTGAATCGCAGACGGAGGCGAAGGTGGAGTACAATCCGTGGATGAAGGACGCCTTCGATGCGGAGGAAAAGCAGCCGCTCCCGCAGGGCGATCTTGAAAAGTTTAAGGAATTTTACCGTAAGCAGGTCGAAAAGAACTGAAAGAGGAACCGATATGGCAAAGGGCAGACACCTTGCGAATAAAAGCAAGCCGGCAGAGAAAAAGAAGGCTCCGAAAAGTGAGAAACGCTCAAAGCGGGGCAGAAACGTCGTTTTGGGCATCGTTCTCGGACTGACTGCGGTCATTGCGCTGTGTGCGCTCGGCGGCTTCATCGTCGGCAGCGGCGACACCGTATACCCGAACATCAGCATAGGCGGCGTTTCCCTCGGCGGCATGACCGTCTCGGAGGCGACGGTGGCGCTAAACGATGCCGGATGGAACGGAGGGGACATCTCCCCCGTCACCGTGTCGCTCCCCGGCGACCGTGAATTTACCGTCACGGCGGACGATGCCGGACTGCGGCTCGACGCCGAAGAAGCGGCGCAGGCGGCATACGCCTACGGTCACGGCGACGACCCCTTCGAAAACCTGCTTGCATATTTTAAATGTATAGCCGGAAAGACCGACGGCGCTGCGATAACCGCAGCGGTCGACGAAAAGGCGCTCAAAGCCAAGGTCGAGTCGGAGCTTTCGGAGTTTAAAAAGCTTGCGTCGGAGGCTCAGATCGACGAGGAGGCGGCGACGCTCTCCCTCATCAAGGGTGCCGAGAGCATGAAGCCCGATGCAGACGAACTTTGCTCGCTCATCGCAAAGGCGTTTGAACAGGGCGACGAGCGCATAAGCTACGCCGCCGGGATAGAGGAAGCCGAGACCCCGGACTTTGAAAAGCTCCGTGAGGAGATAAAGTGCGATCCCGTAGACGCCGCATACGACGCCGAAAACCACTGCCTTACGCAGAGCAAGGCGGGGCTTGACTTCGACCCCAAAGAGGCGGCAAAGCTCTTTGACAAAGCCAAACCCGGTGAGCTTGTCGTCATCCCGCTCACCGTCACTCAGCCGAAGCTTTCCTCCGAAACGCTCGGCACCGAGCTTTTCGCAGACTGTCTCGGCTCAAAGACGACGACCTTTAAAAGCAGCTCCTCGGATCGCTGCACGAACGTCCGCCTTGCGGCGGAGAAGATAGACGGCGTGGTGCTGAATCCCGGCGAGACCTTCTCGTTTAACGACGTTGTGGGAAAGCGCACCTCGGCTGCGGGCTTCAAGCCCGCCGGAGCCTATGCCGGAGGCAAGGAGGTCACGCAGATAGGCGGCGGCATATGTCAGGTGTCGTCAACGCTCTACTGCTCTGCCCTGCTTGCAAACCTCAAGATAACCGCCCGTGACTGCCACTATTTTGCGGTGTCCTACCTGCCCTACGGCATGGACGCCACCGTTTCGTGGGGCGGTCCGGAATTCAAATTCAAAAATGACAGGGACTACCCCGTTAAGATAGTCGCAAAATGCGATATGACCGAGCGCTCGCTCACCGTGGAGATCTGGGGTACGGACGTTGACGGCAGCTACGTTGAGATAACCTACGCCGCCTCGACCGCATACGACAACCGCTATCCCGACGTTGCGATCGGCACGAATGCCACCACCTACCGCAACGTGTACGCCGCCGACGGTACGCTGTTAAGCCGCACCAAGGAAGATACGAGCTACTACCACTACCACGAGGAGAACATAAAGTGGCCGGAGGAGCCGACCCCGTCGCCTGCGCCCACGCCCTCCGAGGAGCCGACTCCGACTCCCTCGGCAGAACCGACCCCCACCGAAACCCCGGCTCCGGCGGAGCCTTGACAATACAAAGGAGAAGAGAAACATGAACAAGGGAAAATTCTACATCACCACCCCAATCTACTACCCCTCCGACAAGCTGCATATAGGTCACACCTACTGCACCGTCGCCACCGATGCGATAGCCCGGTACAAGCGAATGTGCGGATATGACGTTATGTTTCTCACCGGCACGGATGAGCACGGTCAGAAAATCGAAGAAAAGGCGATCGCCGCAGGCAAAAGCCCCAAGGACTTCCTTGACGGCATAGTCGAGGGTGAAAAGGGCGTTCTGGATCTGTGGAAGCTCATGAACATATCCAACGACCGCTTCATCCGCACCACCGACGACTACCACTGCAAGGCGGTGCAGCGTATCTTCCGCAAGATGTACGACAAGGGCGACATCTACAAGGGCGCATACAAGGGAATGTACTGCACCCCCTGCGAAAGCTTTTGGACCGAAAGCCAGCTCAAGGACGGCAAATGTCCCGACTGCGGCAGAGAGGTGCATTACGCCGAGGAGGAGGCCTACTTCTTCCGCCTTTCAAAGTACGCAAAGCCCGTTCAGGAGCTGCTTGAAAGCGGCACCTTCTTGGAGCCCGCCTCCCGTGTCAACGAGATGATAAACAACTTCATAAAGCCCGGTCTTGAGGACCTCTGCGTTTCCCGCACGAGCTTCAAGTGGGGCATCCCCGTCGACTTCGATCCGGGTCACGTCGTGTACGTTTGGGTCGATGCGCTGTTTAACTACTGCACCGCACTCGGCTTCCTCAACGACGGCTACCCCGACTCCGACTACGAAAAGTATTGGCCTGCCGACGTTCACATAGTCGGCAAGGAGATAGTCCGCTTCCACTCCATCATTTGGCCCGCAATGCTCATGAGCATGGAGATGCCGCTGCCCAAGAAGGTCTACGGTCACGGCTGGCTCGTCATCGACGGCGGCAAGATGAGCAAGTCCAAGGGCAACGTCGTCGATCCCTACCTGCTTGCGGACATGTTCGGCGTCGATGCGCTGCGCTTCTTCCTGCTGCGCACCTTCCCCTTCGGCTCCGACGGCAACTTCTCAAACGAGCTTCTTATCTCCACTATCAACACCGACCTTGCAAACGACCTCGGCAACCTCGTCTCCCGCACCACCGCCATGGTCGAGAAATACTTCGGCGGTGAGCTTTCCTCCGAGCGCCGTCCCGATGCGCTTGACGACGAGCTTATCTCCATGATCGAAGGTACCGCCGCAAAGTACGAGGAGCAGATGGATAAGTTCCAGCTCCACCTTGCGCTTGAGGAGGTATTCCGCCTCATCCAGCGTGCGAACAAGTACATCGACGAGACAGCCCCCTGGGTGCTGGCAAAGAACGAGGAGGACCGCCCCCGCCTTGCAAGCGTGCTTTACAATCTGCTTGAGGCGCTGCGTGTGTCCCTCACCATGCTCCGCCCCTTCATCCCCGAAAGCTGCGATAAGGCGCTTGCGCAGATAGGCGCATCCGACCTTGCGACGTGGGAAAACGCAGGAAAGTACGGCGTTCTGCCGCTCACCGTTTCCGTCCACAAGGGCGAGACCCTGTTCCCCCGCATCGACGCCGCCAAGGCTCTTGAGGAGCTTGAGCGCCGCAAGAGCACTCCCGCAGCCGCTCCCAAGTTCCCGCCCGTGCTGCCCGACGTGAGCATCGACGACTTTGCAAAGTGCGATATGCGTGTGTGCAAGGTCATCTCCTGCGAGGCAGTCAAAAAGAGCAGCAAGCTTTTAAAGTTCATTCTCGACGACGGCTCCGGCACCCCCCGTCAGATTCTCTCCGGTATCCACGCTTTCTACGAGCCGGAGCAGTTAGTTGGCAAGACCGTCGTGGCGATACTCAATCTCCCCGCCCGCAAGATGATGGGACAGGATTCCTGCGGTATGCTCATAAGCGCAGTTCACGAGCATGACGGCAAGGAGGAGCTGCATCTTCTGATGCTCGACGACTCCGTTCCCGCAGGCTTCCGTCTCTGCTGATAAAGCCAAGGAGAAACGCATTGAAAAACGTAACTGACATATTCGGAACGATGGTGTTCAACGACTCTGTCATGAAGGCACGTCTCCCCGGAGAGGCGTACAGGCAGGTACAGCTTTCGATAAAGCTCGGCAAAGGGCTTGACCGCAGCACCGCCGACGTGGTCGCAAACGCCATGAAGGACTGGGCGATCGAGAAGGGCGCAACGCACTTCACCCACTGGTTCCAGCCCATGACGGGCATAACCGCCGAAAAGCACGACAGCTTCATCGCTCCCGCCGACGGCGGCAGAATAATCATGGAGTTTTCCGGTAAGGAGCTTATAAAGGGCGAGCCGGACGCCTCCAGCTTCCCCACGGGCGGTCTGCGTGCTACCTTCGAGGCGAGGGGCTACACCGCATGGGACCCCACCTCCTACGCATTCATTAAGGACGACACTCTCTGCATCCCGACCGCATTCTGCTCCTACGGCGGCGAGGCGCTCGACAAAAAAACGCCGCTGCTGCGCTCGATGGAGGCGATAAACCGTCAGGGTATGCGTGTGCTGAGACTGTTCGGCAACGGCGACGCAGGCTTTGTCAAGACCACCTGCGGACCCGAACAGGAGTATTTCCTCATCGACGAGGACGTGTTCCTGCGCCGTCCCGATCTTGTGTACACCGGGCGCACCCTGTTCGGCGCAAAGCCGCCCAAGGGTCAGGAGCTCGGCGACCACTACTACGGCATGATAAAGCCCCGTGTCGCCGCATTCATGGCAGAGCTTGACGAGGAGCTTTGGAAGCTCGGCATCCTTGCAAAGACCGAGCATAACGAGGTCGCCCCGGCACAGCACGAGCTTGCCCCCGTGTTTACGACGACGAACATCGCCGCCGACCACAATCAGATAACGATGGAGCTTATGCAGAAGATCGCAAAGAAGCACGGCATGGTCTGTCTGCTGCACGAAAAGCCCTTTGCGGGCGTCAACGGCTCCGGCAAGCACAACAACTGGTCCATGACCACCGGCACGGGTGCGAACCTGCTTGAGCCGGGCGAAACGCCCTACGAAAACGCACAGTTTCTGCTCATGCTCTGCGCCGTGATACAGGCGGTGGACGATTATCAGGATATGCTGCGCCTGTCGATCACGAGCGCCTCGAACGATCTGCGCCTCGGTGCGGACGAGGCTCCCCCGGCGGTCATCTCCGTGTACGTCGGCGAGGAGCTGGAGGAGATACTCAATGCAATCGAGCGAGGCGAGCCTTACGGCGGTAAGGAGAAGGAGCTTATAAAGGTCGGCGTTCATGCGCTGCCGAAGCTCCCCAAGGACACCACCGACCGCAACCGCACCTCCCCCTTCGCCTTCACCGGCAACAAGTTTGAGTTCCGTATGCCGGGTTCGTCAAGCTCCATTTCCGGCGCAAACGTCGTTATAAACACCGCCGTTGCGGAGTCGCTGCGGCAGTACGCAAACGAGCTTGAGCTGTCCGACAACTTTGAAAACGACCTGCACGAGCTTATCCGCCGTGTCATCCGCAAGCATAAGCGCATCATCTTTAACGGCAACGGCTACGGCGAGGAGTGGCTCAAGGAGGCCGAACGCAGAGGGCTTTTAAACCTCCGCACCACCCCCGACTGCGCCCACGCATACCTTGAGCAGAAGAACGTCGAGCTGTTTATTCGCCACAGCGTCTACTCCGAGATCGAGCTTGCGGCACGCTATAAGATGAAGCTTGACAACTACTGCAAGGTGCTTCGCATCGAGGCGGAGACCATGCTGCATATGCTGCGGCGTGACATTCTGCCCGCAGTGAGCGCATACTCGGCGGAGCTTGCAAACGCTGCGATCTCAAAGCAGGAGCTCGGCATCGAATGCTCATTCGAGAAGGACGGCGCTGCGCACATAAGCCGGCTTATTTCTTCCTGCTGCGACGTTGCCCGTGAGCTGGACGCCGCCATTGCCGACGTGTCGGCGCTGCCGGAAAACTACACCCGTGCGGTCGCAGGGCGTGATCGGCTCATACCGTCGATGACAAGGCTCCGCAGTCTCGTTGACGAGCTTGAGGTACATACCTCTGCGGAATACTGGCCCATGCCGACCTACGGCGAGATACTCTTCAGCGTAAACTGACACATATGAAAAAACCGAGGTGCTATGCACCTCGGTTTTTTCATTTTCGTTTAATGTTACGCAACGCCGAACTTGGTCACAAGCACGACGATGTATGCGGCATAGCCGGCAAGCAACAGGATGCCCTGAAGCCTGTGCGTCTTGCCCGTGATGATGGGTGGGAGTATCGCAAGCAGCGTCATGCCGAAGCAGACGGGCATATCCAGTACATACGACTGCCTGCCGATGGTAAGGCTGCCCTCGGACACGAGGGAGCATACCGGCAGAATGAGCGCAAGGTCGATGACGTTTGCACCGATGATATTGCCGACGGACATCGAGGCTTCCTTCTTGCGGATGGCAGTCAGGGTCGTTATAAGCTCCGGCAGAGAGGTGCCGATGGCGACCATGGTAACGCCGATTATCGCAGCGGGAACGCCGAGCAGCGCCGCAAGCTTGCTGCCGTAGGTTATGAGAAGCTGCGAGCCGCCGACGATCGCCGCAACGCCGACAACGAGCAGGACTATCATCTTCGGTGCGTCCTTTTTGTCGGCGGCGTCCACCGCCTCGGTGCCGATGTTCTTCTTTGCGTCACGGATATTGTCGTAAATGTACACGGCAAGGATCACAAGCAGGATGATGCTCGGCAGAAATTCAAGTCTGCCGCCCCTGCAAAGCAGCCACAAAAGCGCTGCCGCAAGGGACATGAGCGTTGCCTTGAGCCAGAAGCTGCCACGCTTCACGGCCGAGGGTATGCACACGAGCGAAATGCCCATGATAAGACCGATGTTCGCCGTAACGGAGCCGATGGCGTTGCCGACCGCCATGTCGTACTCACCGTCAACGACGCCCAAAAGCGACACGGTAAGCTCCGGCAGAGTGGTACACAAACTGACTATCGTCGCACCGACGATGAACTTGGGTATTCCCGTTACATTAGCGATCCACACGGCGGAATCCACGAACCAGTCTCCGCCCTTGATGATAAGAACCAGTCCCGCAACAAACAGTAGGACGACTATTGCCGTATCCATTTTACTCTCACTCTCTCCTGTTATTATCAGTATCTTCCGCTCATTGCCTCACGGCAGTAATGGTTGAATCTCCGCTCACGCTCAAGCGTGGAAGCGTCCATGTGTCCGGGGTACAGCTCATAGTCCCCCGGCAGCTCGCATATGCGCTTAATGGAGCGCATCTCGGCAGCCATGTCTCCGCCGGGGAGATCCGTTCTGCCGCAGGAGCCTCTGAATATCGTGTCGCCGGTGAACAGTGCGTCCTCGCATATGAGGCACACGCTGCCGGGGCTGTGTCCCGGCGTTGACATCACCGCAAACTCAAGCGAACCGACCTTTATAACGTCGCCGTCGGAGTAGGTCTTTCCGTTTTCGGGGAGTCTGAACATCATGCCGCTCATGCCCACACGGTAGCCCTCGTCGGCGGGGTGTATATAGGTCGTAGCTCCCGTCTCCTCGGCGACCGCCTGCACCGCACCCACATGGTCAAAATGTCCGTGTGTGAGCAGTATTGCCTTGCAGGAGAGCTTGTTGTCCTCAAGGTAATCGAGTATGGTGTTGCTCTCGTCGCCGGGGTCTATAACGGCACAGTCAAGGGTCTTCTCGTCCGTAACGACGTAGCAGTTTGCCTCAAGCTGTCCCACGGGAAGTGTTTTAATAAGCATTTTCAAAGCTCCTTCGTATCAAGAATTATCGTAACGGGACCGTCGTTTACGGAGCTGACCTTCATCTCGGCTCCGAACTCTCCGGTGCCGACCGAAAAGCCCCGCTTGCGGCAGTTTTCGATCACTCTTTCGTAAAGCGGTATCGCCTTTTCGGGTCTCGCCGCATGGGAAAAGCCCGGCCGCCGTGAGCGGCAGTCGGCAAACAGCGTAAACTGGCTGATGATAAGCAGCTCCGCTCCCGCCGTTTCGGGATTCAGGTTCATTTTGCCTGCCTCGTCCTCAAATATCCTCAGACCGCAGATCTTGTCGGCGATCTTATCCGCCTGCTCTGCGGTGTCGTCCTCATGGACGCCGAGCAGCACGAGAAACCCCTTGCCTATGCTCGCCTTCACCTCGCCGCCGATGGCGACGGAGGCGCTGTCAACCCTCGTCAGTACCGCTCTCATTTTTTCTCCTTCCGTTTCTGCTGACCTCACTGACGCCCCGTATCGAGGAAAGCCTGTTGATGACCGTCCGCAGAGCATCCAAATTCTTCACCTCAAGCGTTATGCTCACGACGGATTTGCTGCCCTCGATGTCTCTTGCGTTCATGCTCCGCACCTTGGCGTTCAGGGCGTTGAGCGCCGTCGCAATGTCCATGATAAGACCGCTGCGCTCGTGCGAGACGACCTTGATCGTCGTGGTGTAGGTCTCATTTATATCGTCCGCCCAGTCGACCTTTATCCAGCGACCCTCGCCCTCCGGGTCGGCGCTTCGGCGGATGTAATTTTCACAGTCGCAGCGATGTATAGACACGCCCTGCCCCCTCGTGATGAAGCCTGCGATCTCGTCGCCGGGGATGGGGGTGCAGCAGCGTGAGAACTTTATAAGGCAGTTGTCAAGCCCCTCGACAAGCACGCCGTGGACGGGTTTTACCTTCTTTTTCGCCTGAGTTTCACGGCGCTCCGCCGCCTCGGTCACCTTGTCAAGCACGGTCTTCTTCTCGCTTGCGTGGTGCAGACGCAGAAGCTCGTCCTTCATTCGGTTGACGCTTCTCGTGGCGGTCATGCCGCCGTAGCCGATGGAGGCGTACAGCTCCTCAAGGCTTGCGCAGGAGACCTTTTTAAGCAGCAGAGGCAGCACCTCCTCGTCGCTTATCTCCTCCGGGCGCAGTCCCCTGTTTTTAAGCTCCGCCTCGAACATCTCCTTGCCTCGGACGATGTTCTCCTCACGGCGCTCTTTTTTGAACCACTGCTTGATCTTCGTTCTCGCAGAGCCGCTTTTTGCGATGTTCAGCCAGTCACGGCTCGGACCCGGCGCATTCTTCGCCGTGCGCACCTCCACGATGTCGCCGTTTTGGAGAACGTGGTCAAAGGTGACTATCCTGCCGTTTACCGACGCACCCACCATGCTGTTGCCGACGGCGGAGTGTATGCTGTAGGCAAAGTCGATGGGCGTCGCCCCTGCGGGAAGATTTATAACGTCGCCCTTCGGTGAGAAAACGAACACCTCGTCGGCGAACATATCGATTTTCAGGTTGTGGAAAAAGTCCGTTGCGTCGGACTCCTGCTGGCTTTCAAGCAGCCTGCGCACCCAAGCAAACTTCTCCTCGTCGCCGGTCTTAACACCGGTGTCGCCCATCTTGTACTTCCAATGGGCGGCGATGCCGTATTCGGCGGTGCGGTGCATATCCCAAGTGCGTATCTGCACCTCAAAGGGTATGCCCTCGCTGCCTATGACCGTGGTATGCACGCTTTGGTACATATTCGGCTTCGGTGTCGAGATATAGTCCTTGAAGCGTCCCGGCACGGGCTTGAACATATCGTGGATGATGCCGAGAACGTTGTAGCAGTCGGGTATCGTGTCCACAATGACCCGGAAGGCGCAGAGGTCGAATATGCCGTTTATGTCGAGCTTCTGCGCATACATCTTGCGGTAGATGCTGTATATATGCTTTATGCGGCTGTATATCGTGACCTCCAGCCCCTCGTCCGTGAGGCGCTTTTTGATCTTCTCCTCCATGGACGACATGAAGCTCCTGAGCGTTTCCATGCGCTCGTTGAGTACGTCCGTTATCTCCTTGTAGCCCGTGGGGTCAAGGTACTTGAGCGCCAGGTCCTCAAGCTCCCACTTCGCCTTCTGCATACCGAGGCGGTGGGCGATGGGGGCGTATATCTCCATCGTTTCGAGCGATTTTATGCGCTGCTTCTCGGCGGTCTGGTACTCCATGGTGCGCATATTGTGCAGCCTGTCGGCGATCTTTATGAGGATGACCCTGATGTCCTTGCTCATTGCCATGAGCATCTTTCTCAGGTTCTCCATCTGCTCGTCTTCCTTGCTGGTGTACTGCACACGGGTCAGCTTCGTGACGCCCTCGACAATGTTTGCGACGCTCTCGCCGAACTGCTTTGCGATGTCGGCGTGCGTGAGCGGCGTATCCTCGATGAGGTCGTGCAGCAGAGCGGCGATGACAGAGTCCTCGTCAAGCCCCATATCGACGGCGATGTCCGCAGCGGCGACGCAGTGGGTCACATATGGCGAACCCTCCTTGCGCTTCTGCCCGGCGTGGGCAAGCTTTGCCATCTCGTAGGCGGCTTTTATCCTTCCCAGCTCCATTTCGGGACAGTTAACCTGTATTTTATTTTCAAGCTCGGCAAACATTTCGTCGGGGTCAAGCTTTCCCCGCTCCTGCGCCGCATTACTTCTGTCGTCTTCCATTTTCTCTCCTGAGCCGTTTTATTATCCTTGAATCCTCAAGATTCACCTTTGCGGAGTCCCGTATTATGTCGGCGCCCAAAATGCCGCCGGAGCTGCCCCTGCGCATAAGCCCAAGCTCAAGCAGTACGCACAGGCAGATGCAGAAGCTCTCCGGTCGCAGTCCGACGGGACACTGGCGCAGCACGTTCTCAAAGTCCTCCGCTACCGTACCGCCGAGGGACTGCAGACGCCTCCACGCCTTTACGAAGTCCGACCTGTCGGGGCAGTACACCGCCGCACGGCGCAGGGCAAAAGCGTCCCCGCCCGAAAGCAGGCTCCTGCACAGCTCCCTCGGATCGTGCCGCCGCACGGCGGTGATCTGAAGCTGCACCGTTCGGTTTTGGCGGAACTCGTTTATCTGCGGCGTAAAGGCTATGTCGATGCAGTCGCCGACGCCGACGTTTAGGTCCCTTTCGCTGTGCGAAAAGAACACGCACTCAAAGCTTTTCCCCCGATAGCTCACGCCGAGCCGAAGGTGACGCCCGCCGCCGATCTCGTTGATGCGGTCAAGCCGGCAGCCGAGGATGCACATGAGCGGCTTTGCGTTGCCGTTGCCGAAGGGTTCGAGTCGGGAAAGCGCCTCAACTCCCTCCATGTCGAGCGACTCCGGCTCCGTGATCTCAAGGTCGCAGCAAAGCTCCGGCAGCTCAAGCGGCTTGTTTTTCTCGTAGTATTCCTCAAAGGCACGGCAAAAATCGTCCAGCCGTTCACGGCGGATATTGAGTCCCGCCGCAAGCGCATGACCGCCGAAGCTCTCAAGGTACTCCGAGCAGGCGGACAGTGCGTCAAACAGGTTGAAGCCGCCGCAGGAGCGGCACGAGCCTTTGCCCTTTTCACCGTCGAGACATATCATAACGGTCGGCACGGAGTATTGCTCAGCAAGCTTCGATGCGGCGATGCCGATGACACCCTGGTGCCATTTTTCGCTCGACAGCACGATGGGAAGACCGGGGCTTTTGCGGCTCATCATGCCCTTTGCGTCCTCCCAAATACTCGTTTCGAGCATCTGACGGCGGCGGTTTAGGTCACACAGCACAGAGGCGAGCGAGCTTGCCTCCGCCGGGTCCTTTGTCATTAAAAGCTTCAGCGCCACGGGAACGCAGCCGAGCCTTCCGGCGGCGTTCAGCCTCGGCGCAAGCGAGAAGACGATGGTCGTTGCGGTGAGGCGCTTGTCCCCCGCTCCCGACTCCCGCAGCAGAGCGGCGATGCCGGGTCTGGGGCGATGCTCCATTGCGTCGATTCCGCAGCGGACGATGTAGCGGTTTTCGCCGACGAGCGGCACGACATCCGCCAGCGTTCCGATGGCGGCAAGCTCCGCATAGCGCTCAATGACCGGGGCGCTTTCGCCCTCGACGGCGCAGACGAGCTTCAAAGCGACGCCGACGCCCGCCAGCTCCTTGTTGGGGTAGGGGCAGTCCGGCTGCTTTGCGTCGATGACCGCAACTGCGGAGGGGAGCGTCTCCTCCCTGCACTCGTGGTGGTCGGTGATGATGATATCGACGCCGATCTCTTTTGCATACTTCGCCTCCGCCGCTGCGGTGATGCCGCAGTCGACGCTTATGATGAGGCTCACGCCCTGCGCTTTGAGCTTGTCGATCGCAGCACAGTTTAAGCCGTAGCCCTCGGCAATACGGTCGGGAATGTAGGCCAGGCACTCTGCGCCCTTCGAGCGCAGCCAGTCGCTGAGCAGGCAGGTGGCGGTGATGCCGTCCACGTCGTAGTCTCCGTACACGGCGAAGGTCTCACCCGCACCGAGCGCCGACTTTATGCGTGAGACCGCCTTGTCCATGCCCTTAAAGAGCATGGGATCCCTAAGGCAGTCCGAATCTCCGTCAAGAAATTCCCTTGCCCTTTCTTCCGTTTCTATTCCTCGCACCGCAAGCATGGACGCAAGCAGCGGAGGATAGCCCGCCGCCAGCAGTGCTTCGGGTGCGTCGCCGCAGCAGCGTGCTGCACTCCATTTACTATAATTCATTCCCAACACTACTTCATAATATATTATAATAGAATATAATATCAAATTACGGCAGATAACGCAAGCATTATAATTGTTGACAGGCGATGCGGCAAATGGTAAAATAAAGCGGTAAAAATGCCGGTGTGGTGGAATGGTAGACACGGCGGACTTAAAATCCTCTGATGGCAACATCGTGCCGGTTCGAGTCCGGCCACCGGCACCAAAAAGCCTGCAAATCTCAGTAGAGATTTGCAGGCTTTTTACTTATTCACTCTTCGCTGTTTAAACTCCCTGTCGATGGGGTGGGAGCATACACGGCGCATTACCATGACGGCAATGCGGAAAAGCGAAGAACTGTCGGCAAAGGAAGCAGGGGCGAATACCTTTTCCAAAGAGAACGTCGTCCCTCCGCTCCCGTACTCCACCTTTTCAAATCAAAACCGAAATGCCGCTTGCGGAGCTCGGCAAGGGCTGATACAATGTTAATCAAAGCATTTAAAGCATAAGGAGGACACACATGATCCGTGAGATTTGCAGGGACGAGGACTTCCTCGCCCAAAGGTCCGACCCCGCCACGCCCGACGACCTCGGCACGGCGCAGGACCTTTTGGACACGCTCATAAGCCACAAGGACGGCTGCGTCGGCATGGCGGCGAACATGATCGGCGTTAAAAAGCGCATCATCGCCTTTGAGAACGACGGCGAATATATGGTCATGCTGAACCCCGTCATCGTGAAGCGCTCCGGCGCTTTCGACGCCGAGGAGGGCTGTCTTTCGCTCTCCGGCGTGCGGAAAACGAAACGCTTCCGCAGCATCAAGGTTCAGTGGCAGAACGAAAAGTTTCAGACCCGCCTCAAGACCTTCACCGGCTGGACGGCGGAGATCATACAGCACGAGATCGACCACTGCGACGGGGTCATCATATGACAAAAATCGAGAGCGCTCTGTGCAAATTCGTTTATGTGTGCGATTGGGTTCGCCGGGCGCAATAGCAGCCTCTGCACTTGTCGTCTGCCGAGGATCGGAGTCCGTCACTAACAAATTTAATAGCTGCTCATAAATTGACCCATATCTTCCGTTTCCCTTATATTCGCCTTATAATCAGTGCATAAGAACCTTGCGGTTCAAAAAACAAGGATGAACGGTTATGCTTAACAAAAATGTTGTGAAGCTTCTGAAAAGCCTGACTTTTTGATTCACACTCAAAAAATCCCGGTAATACTTTGCGTATTACCGGGATTTTTCAGCTTTCGATGAGCCGTCCGAACGAACCGATTATATCGTTATTTATCTCGCCCGTGAGCGCCTTGTTGTAGTTGCATATGAAGGTTCCGGCTATGAGTATCATCATGCCCTCCGCCTCTTTTCTGCCGACCTCCGGTCCGTAGATCTTCGCAAGACACGCCTCCATGACACGCCGCCACTCGCAGAACTCCGACATTACAAGCTCCGCCACACGCTCGTTGTAGTGCGCAAGAACATAGGTCTGCGTCGTGGCGTTGGGGCGCTCCTCGCCGGTCTTTCCGTTTGCAACGTAGCTCATAAAGTCGTTCATGTACGCAAGATTCGACGGATAGTCGCTGCGGTCATGCTCCTTGAACCACGCTATGCACTTCTCGCTCATAAAGTCCCTCGTATAGCGCACATAGCTGACTATCAGGTCCTCTTTGTTTTCAAAGTAATTGAGAAGCTTCGGGTGCGACATATTCGCCTCCGCAGCGATGTCACGCAGCGAGACGTTCGTCAGCGGCTTTTTGTCGATGCAGCGCTGAAACGCCATGAGTATCTCCATGCGCACGGCTTCTTTATCAACTATTGCAGGCATTTTTGCCTCCTTGCTATTTACATATTTTTATTTCCGTGTTAATATCTTACCAAGTGGTAAATAATTTCGGAGGTGCGCCATGGAAGCCCGTCCCCCAATCAAAATTCACATTCTTCACTGCGGCACCGTCTCCGTCTCGCCCTCGGTCCCCGAAGGCGGGCTGAGTCTCGGCGGCGCTCTGGGCGGCGTTTTCTGCCCCGAAAGCAGGAGAGTTACGCTCCCGGTCTCGTGCTATCTTATAGAGCATCCCGCAGGAAGGGTACTTGTCGATACCGGCATCAGCCGTGATATAAGCCCCGACGGGGTTTTTGACCGCAAGGCGGCAAACCGCATCCTACCGACGTATCTGACGGGCTTTTTCCGTCCAAGCGTCGAGAAAGGCTGCACCGCCGTCGAAAAGCTCGAAGGTCTCGGCATTGCGCCGGAGGATCTCGACATTGTACTGCTCACGCACCTCGATCCCGACCACACCGCCGGACTGCGCTCGCTGAGAAACGCCAAGCGCCGTCTCATGCCGCAGGAGGAGTTTTTCTGGAGCTGCCGCACCGTGTTCCGTGTACGTCAGCCGTGGAACCTGTGGGTCGATGAGGACACCGAATATTTTTGGTTCAAGGGTACGGGCATCGGGCCGAACTGGTGGTCATACGATCTGTTCGGGGACGGCAGCGTGACCCTCGTAAGTCTCCCCGGTCACACGTTCGGACACATCGGCGTCAAGATCGAGAATAACGGCAAATCGCTTATTCTATGCTCCGACGCCTGCTTTAACGGGCGCAACCTGAGTACCATGACCGTGCCGGGCTTCGGCTTCAGCGAAAAGAGTATGCTGCGCTCGCTCAAGTGGCTGCGCAGTGAGGCTGAAAAGCCGGGCTGCATCGGCGTCATCGCAAATCACGACCCCGACGTCCCGGAGCAGGTCATAGAGCTGTAAGCGAACGCACGACGTGCTGGCAGAGCAGGAGTCCCGCACTTGCCGGCACCCACACGAGAGAGCCGGGAACGCTGCGCCTTCCGGGGGGCGGCGTTTCCGGCTGTGCGGCCTCCATTGCCTCCTCGGTCGAAAACACGACGTCAAGATGCTCGATGCCCCTTTGCCTCAGCTCCTTGCGCACCACTCTCGCCAGCGGACAGCCGCTGGTTTTTTTGATGTCGCTTATCTTAAGCTGCGATGCGTCGCACTTATTGCCCGTGCCGAGCGCCGAAACTATCGGGATGCTGCGATTTTTCGCCGTCTCGATGAGGTCGAGCTTGCAGGAAACGAGGTCTATCGCATCCACGATGTAGTCGTAGTCGGCGAAAAACTCGTCCCTGTGCGCAGCGTCGTACAGTCCGACGATAGCATTGACGCAAAGGTCGGGGTTAAGGTCGAGCAGGCGGGAGCGCACGACCTCCGCCTTGGGCTTGCCCAGCGTCGAGGTAAGGGCGCAGAGCTGACGGTTCAGGTTGCTCTGCGACACCGTGTCGCTGTCGACGAGGGTCAGTCTGCCGACGCCGCTCCTCGCCAGCGCCTCGGCGCACCATGAGCCGACGCCGCCGAGACCGAACACGGCAACGTGAGAGCTTTGAAGCCTGCGCACCCGCTCGTCGCCCAAAAGCATCCATGTTCTGATGTTTCTTTCGTTCATAAGATATACCTTAATTTATTAAAGCCGCCCCAAAGGGCGGCTTTAGGTTTAAACGAATTATCTGCCTACATATCTTGCGGCAAAGCCGGTGCTTGAGGTGATCTTCTGATCCTTACCGATAATGCCGTCTTCCCACTCCTGAACGGCCTCGTTGCGGAGCAGAGCATCTGCAACGTAGTCGCAGTAGTTCATGTCGCCGCTTTCCTCGGTGGGAGCCTGATTGTTGTCACGCTCGTTGAATCTGACGACGTAGTAGCCGGCGCCCTCGATCTCAACGACTGCGATCTCACCGCTCGTGCGGTCGGCGCTCTTTATCCACTTCTCAAGAGCCTCGGGGTACAGGGTGCCGCTGGAGCTGCCTGCGGTGCTGCTGATGGTGTTGCCGGCTGCCGCCTCAACGACGGTGGGTCCGGCTTCCTTGGTCTCTCCGCTTTCGGAGGCGGGTTTCTCGATGCCGTTTGCTTCCTCGTATGCCTTGACAAGCTCGGTAAAATCACCGCCGTGGGCGAGGCTTGCTCTCATCTTTTCCGCCTGAGCCTTTGCTTCCGCAAGGCTCTCCTCGGTGGGGGCGTTTGCATTGCCGTTTTCGTCCGTACCCTCGGTCGCAGCGGCAAAGTAGTAGTAATCGAAGCTGAACTTATCGTAATCGTCCGCAACGGAAGCGTACTTCTCGCTGAGCTGCTCCTGCGTGTAGGTGTAGGTGGCTCTCTGCTCGGTCTCGACCTTTGCCGCAAGCTGCTCAAGCTCCATCATGCTGCGGACGACATCCTCGTTGACACCCTTGCCGTAGCAGGCGTAGATGTAGTCGTCAAGGCTGTAGCCGTTGGTCTCGGCAGCGGACTTTAAGGACTCGATGTTCTTGTCAACGTTTGCAAGCTCCTCCTCGCCGAGCTTTATGCCGTTTTTCTCGGCATAGTCTGCAAGGACCGCCATCTGACGAAGGTAGGACACGGACTGATCCATGAAGTAGTCGTCCCATGTGTAGTTCTCGCCCTTGTCGGCAAGAGTGCAGACCTGCGTATCAAAGGACTTGGTGGTGTCCAGTCCGAACAGGGACGCATAGCTGCTGATGTTCATAAACTGGGTGCCGTAAACATAGTTTACTTCGGCAACGCTGAAGCTGCGGCTGCCCGCCGGGAGACCGTAGGCGTCGTTTGCTTCGTACTCGACCGTGACTGCGGTCGCCTGTCTGAAGAACAGACCGCTGTTGATATAGATAACTGCGGCAAAGACCAGCACTATCAGGACCGCAACGCTGATCCACTTGATCTTGCTCTTTCTTTCCTTTTCCGCCGCCTTGCGTTTGGCAACGGTGCGCTTGTCGGTTCCGTCAAGACGTGCGCTGCTGCGATTCTTTTTCTCGGTAGATGCGCTCATTTAAGTATCATCCTTTACTAAAACTTCGGCAGGGCATGAACGCCCTGCGGGACGGCAAATCGGGTCAACCGTCCGCATTTTAACTTATACATTATAACCCATGCTTCCGTTTCTTTCAATAGCATCGGCAAATTTTGCAATTACAAATTTTACTCTCGGACAAAAATTGCCGTCATTCTCCCCCGACCTTGTGCATATAATAGCACTATGTTGATTTAATTTAGAGGTGGCGAAAATGAAAATGGATATTGATGACATGATTTTCGGTGACGTCAATCCCGGTCCCAGCAACAGGTGACCGTGCAGGCCGGCGGGACTTTGTCCCCGTCGGCTTTTTTGTTTTACATATCCGGTCAAAGATGCTACAATGCTCTCATATCGTAAAGTGAGAGGTGCAGCAATGAGAATAATGGGTGTCGACTACGGCGACGTTCGCATAGGACTTGCCGTCAGCGACGAGATGAACATACTGGTCGGGGATGCGTGGACGCTCACGGAGCGCAATGCGGACCTTGCCGCCGAGAAGATAGCCGACGAGGTACAAAAGCGCTCGGTGCAGCGCATCGTTTTGGGGCTGCCGAAGAACATGGACGGCAGCGAGGGTTCGAGAGCGGAAAAGTGCCGTCTGTTTGCGCAGAAGCTTGAGGAAAAGACGGGGCTTTGTCCCGTGCTTTGGGACGAGCGACGCAGCAGCATCGAGGCGCACGCAATTTTGCACGCAAACGGCAGACGTGAAAAAAATCACCGCAAAAACGTCGACGCCGTCGCCGCAAGCCTCATCCTCGAAGGCTACCTCCGCAGCTTGTAAAAAGCGTGAAAGCTTACAGCAAAGCAAACATTCCGTTTGCAGTTGTGCGAATCTTGCCGCGGCAATTACCGCACACATAACAAAAGAAACCGCCGATGGGCGGTTTCTTTTGTTATAATAATTCTTACTTTGCGTATTCGACTGCCTTGGTCTCTCTGAGGACGTGGACCTTGATCTGACCGGGGTAGGTAAGCTCCTCCTCGATCTTCTTTGCGATGTCCCTTGCAAGCAGGACCATCTGATCCTCGGACACCTCCTCCGGCTTGACCATGACACGGATCTCACGACCCGCCTGGATCGCATAGCTTCCTGCGATTCCGGGGAAGCTCTTCGAGATCTCCTCAAGCTTCTCAAGACGCTTGACGTAGTTCTCGATATTCTCGCGCCGTGCGCCGGGGCGGGATGCCGATATTGCGTCCGCCGCCTGAACGATGCAGGCAACGACCGTCCTCGGCTCGACGTCGCCGTGGTGCGCCTCGATAGCGTGGATAACGGCTTCGCTCTCCTTGTACTTCTTGGCGATATCGACGCCGATGGAAACGTGGCTTCCCTCGACCTCGTGGTCTATCGCCTTGCCGATGTCGTGGAGCAGACCCGCTCTCTTTGCGGTGTTCACGTCCACACCCAGCTCCGCTGCGATAAGACCCGCAATGTGGCTGACCTCGATGGAGTGCTGAAGCACGTTCTGACCGTAGCTCGTGCGGTATTTCATACGTCCGAGGAGCTTTACGATCTCCTGATTGACGCCGTGGATATTCGTCTCGAAAACGGCTCTCTCGCCCTCCGCCTTGATGGTTGCGTTGACCTCACGCTGGGCCTTTGCGACCATTTCCTCGATGCGGGCGGGATGGATCCTGCCGTCGGCGATGAGCTTTTCAAGCGCAAGCCTTGCGACCTCACGGCGCACGGGGTCGAAGCTGGACACCGTGATCGCCTCCGGGGTATCGTCGATTATAAGGTCGCAGCCGGTGAGCGTTTCGATGCTTCTGATGTTGCGGCCTTCTCTGCCGATGATACGGCCCTTCATCTCGTCGTTGGGGAGAGGTACGACGGAGACTGTAACTTCGCTTGCATGATCTGCGGCGCAGCGCTGAATGGCGGTGACGATGATCTCTCTCGCTCTTTCCTCCGCCTCGTCCTTTGCCTGTGCCTCGATCTCCTTGACCTTAACGGCCATTTCGTGTGTAACTTCGTCCTTGAGGGCGTTTATCATGTACGCCTTGGCTTCCTCTACCGTGTAGCCGGAAACCTTCTCCAGCATTTCGAGCTGGCTCTTCTTGATAAGTGCGATTTCCTCCTGCTGAGCCTCGGCAGCCGCAATTTTATGATTCAAAGTCTCGGTCTTGCGTTCGAGTGCATCGGTCTTTCTGTCGAGGTTTTCTTCCTTCTGCTGAAGTCTTCGCTCCTGCTTCTGCAGGTCGGCACGACGTGCCTTTTCTTCCCGCTCATACTCCGAGCGGTTTTTGTGTATTTCTTCCTTTGCTTCGACGAGAGCCTCACGTTTCTTGCTCTCGGCGCTCTTAATGGCTTCGTTGATTATCCGCTTTGCTTCTTCCTCGGCGCTGACTATCTCCCTCTCCGCAACCTTTTTGCGGTAGGTGACGCCCAACACGAATGCGCCCGCAAAAGCAACAACGATCAGTACAATTGCTAACCATAAATCCATAGAAAGTAAACACACCTCCATTCTTTAAGAATTTTGCGGTGGTTTAATGATGTTTTTTGCATCTAAGTCAAGACAGACCATCAAGCGTATCTGTCCGGAAAATTGAACCCTAACATCGGAAACCTCCCCCGGTTTCCGCTTGTTATCCGATTTATTTTATCCCCTGCCGGAAGTTATGTCAAGTCAAATACTCCTATATTATTAAAAATTTTGTTGCGTTTAATTTCAAAGCGGATATAATTTAAGCATACTACCTTAACGGAGGTACGGCATTTTGAATCCCGTCACTTGGTTTTTCCCCGTCGCTGCGATACTGCTCCTCGTCCTGTTTTTTATAGGAATGCCGTCGCTGCGGCGCTGCCCCTTGGACCGCATCCCCAAATCGGGCTATGAGTACGGCACAAGGGATTTTTTCGCCCTCGGTCTTATTGTAATTGTATACGCATTCGTCGCCTTTTATAATCTCGGCTCGACCGAAGCGCCGCAAAGCTTTCACCGTTTTTCCGACGGCGAGAGACTCACCGTCACGCTGTCGGGTGACGAGAGCGTGTCCTCGGTCATGTACTACACCGGCATCGGCACCGGAAGCTACACGCTCCAGTATTCCGACGACGGCGAGAGCTTTTACGATGCGGCGCTGCTCGATCAGAACTACGCCGCCCTGCTGAAATGGAAAAACGCCGAGCTGTACTCCGGCGTTTCCGATAAGCCCCGGAGCATCCGCATCATCGCCCACGGCTCGCCGTGGCTCGGCGAGCTTGCGCTGCGCACGCCGGACGGCAGGCTCATCCCCGTCACGGGCGGAGGCAAGCTTTTCGACGAGCAGGCTACCGTCCCCGAATATCCGAACTACTTAAACAGCAGCTACTTTGACGAGATATACCACGCCCGCACCGCATACGAGCATATCGAGGGCGTCTACCCCTACGAGGTCTCGCACCCGCCGCTGGGCAAGCTCATCATCGCAGGCGGCATCGAGCTTTTCGGCATGACCCCTTTCGGCTGGCGCTTTTCCGGCACGCTTATCGGCGTTTTGATGCTGCCGCTGCTCTACGTTCTTCTGAAGAAGATGTTCGGCGGCGTGTCCGTTCCCGCCTGCGGCACGGCGATATTCGCCTTCGACTTCATGCATTTCACGCAGACCCGCATTGCGACGATAGACAGCTACGCCGTGTTTTTCATCCTGCTTATGTACCTGTTCATGTACCTGTATATAAGCGGCGGCAGGCTCAGATACCTTGCGCTTTCGGGCGTCGCCTTCGGCATCGGCATCGCCTGCAAGTGGACCTGCTTCTACGCCGGTGCGGGGCTTGCGGTCATATGGCTCATATACCGCATACGCCGCTTCGAGCTTAAGGCGTTTCTGAAAAACTGTCTGTTCTGCCTCGTGTTTTTCGTTCTTATCCCCGCTGTCATCTACTATCTGAGCTACTTCCCCTACGGGCAGGCGATAGGGCTTCATGGACCCGGAATGTTCTTTAAGCGTGAGTATTTCGACCTCGTTTGCGGCAATCAGGAATTCATGTTCACCTACCACTCCGGCGTTCACAGTGAACACCCCTACGCCTCACGCTGGTACCAGTGGCTCATAGACGAGCGCCCCATACTCTACTATCTGCAATATTACAGCGACGGCAGCCGCTCCTCCTTCGGTGCGTTTTTAAATCCCCTGCTGTGCTGGGGCGGGCTTGCGGCGATGTGCGTCATGCTGTGGCTTGCGCTGTTTCGCCGTGACAAAGCTGCGGGCTTTATACTCATCGGCTACCTTGCGCAGCTTCTGCCGTGGGTGTTTATCTCACGCATCACCTTTGAGTATCACTACTTCCCCTCGGCGGTCTTTCTGACGCTTGCGCTCTGCCGCATATTTGCGCTCATGCAGACCTGCACGAAGCACTGGCGCATGAAGCTTTACGGCTTTACCGGGCTGTGCCTCGGACTGTTTCTCATGTTCTATCCCGTGCTGTCGGGAAAGCTCATAAACGCCGAGACCGCAAGCGCCCTCCTGCGCTGGCTCCCCTCCTGGCCGTTTTAAGCAAGCAAAACACGCTCCTTCTCATGGCTCTACACTTCCGAGGGAGCTGTCGGCGTAAGCCGACTGAGGGAGAGATTTCTTTAAGCCTTCGGCATATAGCGGAACAGGAGCATACCGCCTATCATCAGCGCAAGCCCCGCATATTTCGTCCACGAAAAGGCGAGCTTTTCGCTCCCCATAAGCCCGAATGCGTCGATGAGCGCCGCCACCAGAAGCTGCGATATGAGTATGACCGATATCGCCACCGTCGTGCCGAGGCTCTTTATGCCGAGCATGACGGTCAGCGTTATGACGATGCCCAAAACGCCGCCAAGCCAGTAGAGCTTATTCACCTGCCCAAGCTCGGTGAAGCTTCCGTCACGGTGAAACAGCAGCACCGCCGCCGCAAGCAGGAAGGCAGTACCCTGAACAAACACGTTCGCCTCCGTGTTGCCGATGCCCTCGCCGAGGCGGGTGTTCATAACGCCCTGAACGCTCATCGCCATTCCCGCAACTATGCTAAAAACTATTCCCCAAAGCACGAAAATACCTCCCGAAAATTTGCTGCGGCTCTTGCTAATCCGCAATTTGTATGATAGAATCCGCATGTAGAACACATTCGCCCGTCTGCGGCGGACTGAACGGAGGATATGCGCCAATGAACCCCTTGAAGCCGAAATATTATCTCGTGGAAGCGAGCGCTCTGCCGGAGGTCTTTGTAAAGGTGACGGAGGCGAAGTCGCTTCTCGAAACCGGAGAAGCACGCACGGTCGCCGAGGCGGTGGACAGGGCCGGTCTCAGCCGCAGCGCCTTTTATAAGTACAAGGATGCGATAGCGCCCTTCCGTGACCTGCGCCGCGACTCTATCATGACCTTCCACGTCATGCTGCACGACAAGCCCGGTATGCTTACCTCCGTGCTTTCTATTTTTACCGAATCGAGGGCGAATATTCTCACGATAAATCAGAGCATTCCCGCAAACGGCGTTGCTCTCGTCACCGTGTCCGTCACGGCGGAAAACCTCATCGTCAGCTCCGACGAGCTGCTGGCAAATCTCCGCAGCGTTCCCGGAGTTATAAACGTCGATATAATGGCGGGATAAGACCCATCCGAATATAATGAAGCAGACTAAGGTCTGCTTCATTTTTAATTTGGAGGAAAACAATGCTGATAGTACAGAAATTCGGCGGCAGCTCGCTTGCAAACGCCGAAAGGATCAGAGCGGCGGCAGACATTATCGCCCGCACTCTGAGCGCCGGGCATACGCCGGTCGCAGTACTGTCTGCCGGAGGCGGCTCAACGGATATGATGATTTCCGGGGCGAAGGAGTTGAGCTCGTCGCCGCCAAAGCGTGAGATGGACGTTTTGCTCTCCACGGGGGAGCTTAAAAGCGTGGCGCTCATGTCCATGCAGCTTGAGAGCATGGGGATACCGGCGATCTCGCTTTCCGGACGGCAGGCAGGCATACGCACCGATTCGGTTTTCGGCGACGCCCGCATCGAGGACATCGACACACGCAGGATACGCCGTGAGATCGCCTGCGGCAGAGTTGTTGCGGTCGCAGGCTTTCAAGGGATAAGCGGCGGCGACGACATAACGACGCTCGGCAGGGGCGGCTCCGACACCAGCGCCGCAGCGCTGGCGGCTGCGCTCGACGCCGACAGGTGCGAGATATATTCCGACGTGGACGGGATCTACACCGCCGATCCCCGTCTCGTCCCAAACGCAAAAAAGCTCTACCGGATAGACTACCTCTCCATGCTGCGCCTAAGCCGCAGCGGTTCGCAGGTGCTGCACGAAAAGGCGGTGGAGATCGCCATGCTGCGGCGTGTGCCGATGCTCATGCTCTCAAGCTTCTGCGAGTCCGAGGGAACGCTCATGAGCGCCGACACCCCCGCTCCGCCCTTTTGCGGCATAACGAGGGATAAGACGCAGAACAAGATAACGCTCGTCGGAAGCGAGGTGGGCTTCGACTCCTTGGCGGAGATGCTCTCCGTGCTGGCGGATGCGGACATATCCTCCGTTCCGGCAAACTTTGAGCCGGGCGAGGCAGCGGTCTTTACCTCGGAAGCAGAGCTTCTGCCCGCCCTTCGCATCCTGCACTCCCACTTCTTCGGCTGAAATAGCGAAACGGCAAGAGATCTGCATCTCTTGCCGTTTTATTCAGAGACCGTATACAGCGCTCGGAAGTAGCCTCTCTTTTCCATAAGCTCCGTGAAGCTTCCAAGCTCCTCGATCCTGCCGTCACGCATAACGACGATCCCGTCAAAGCGCCGCAGGAGCGACTCCTCCAAGGAGTGCGTCACTACGATGCGGGTAATGCCGTCAAGGTCAAGAATATCGCTCGTGACCCTGTGCGCCGTCTGTGCGTCGAGCGCCGCCGTCGCCTCGTCCGCCAAAAGCACCGACGAGCGCTTGAGCAGGCTCCTTGCGATCGAGATGCGCTGCTTCTCGCCGCCGGAAAGCTCCTTGCCGTTTTCCCCGCAAAGGCAGTCCCCGCCACGCTTTGCGATAAGCTCGTCGAGGTGTGCGCACCTCAGCGCCGAACGTAACTCGTCTTCGGGGAAGCTGCGAAACATCGTTATATTGTCCGTGATCGAGGCGTTGAACACAAAAACGTTCTGCTGAATGACCGACATCATCTCGTACAGCGACTCCGGCGCAAGCTCGCTCAGCTCCGTTCCGTCAAGCCGTATATGCCCGCTATAGCCCGAATTTTCCGCCGTGAGGAGCTTTAAAAGTGTCGATTTGCCGCTCCCGCTCGCACCCACGACGGCGTATGCGCCGCCCGCCCCGAGCTTTGCCGTCACGCCGTGCAGCACCTCGTTTTCGCCGTCGTAGCTAAAGCGGACGTCCTCAAGACAAATGCCCTCCTCAAGTCTTTCGTGATGCACTTCCCCGCCGACGCTTTCTCCCTCACGGAGCGCCGCCGCAAGCTTTGCTATAAGCCCCTTTGCTGCCCTCCGTGAGCCTAAAATTGCGGGAAGCTCTGCAACCGGATCTATCAGCATATTCATAAGGTTCACGAACATAATGACGGTTCCCGCCGTGATACCCTTGCCGCTGAGCGCAAGGTATGCACCGACCAAGAACACCGTGAGCTGTGCCGTGATGCCCGTCACGGCGCCGAACATGCCCACCAGCACCCGCAGGCGGCGTCTGCCGAACTTCTCATGCTCAAGCGATTGGTTGTTCTCTGCAAACAGAGCGAATATCTCCTTTTCCGCCTTGAAGGTCTTGACCACGGTAAACCCGCCGAGGCAGTCGGACAGCGCTGCGGTGAAGTCGGCGCTGCGGTCGGACACACGCCGCTCCGCCGCCGTGAGCCTGCTGCCGGTGAGGAGCGACGCCGCAAGCGGCAGAGCCGTCACCGCAGCGGCGACGAGCGTGAGCGTCGGGGAGTAGCACAGCATGAGCGCAAGCGAGCCGAAGAATGCGGTCGTTTTCGTGATAAGCTCAAGCTGCCTGCCGAGGTAGTCCGCCTCGATGCTGCCGACGTCATTGGTCATAGCCGAGAGGTACGCCGCCGTACTCTCGTCCTTAAACGAGGAGATGTTTTTCTCCGTGAGCTTCTTAAACGCAAAGTCCTTGTACTGCCGCAGCGCCTTTTCGATGAACCACGGCTCCGACGCATATTTGAGCATGAACGACGCAAAGCAAACGAGTATGAAAACCCCCGTCAGGAACGCAAGCTCCTCAAGCGGGTAAGCTCCGCTCACTCCCGACGCCGTGTCGATAAGCTGCTGCATGAGCCACGACACCGCAATATTCAGCGTTCCGCCCGCCAGCGCAGCCACGGCCGCAACGACGAGGTTTAAGCCGTTTCCCCTGTAAAAGCGGGAAACAAGCTCTCTTTCGAGCGCTCTACTTTCCATCGGCGCTCAGCTCCTTCCACATTGCGGAAAGCTCCTCACTCTCCATCGCCTCAAGCGTTCTTTCGACGCTCTCCATCGCTGTCTCACCCAAGTCGTCGTAGACTCCGGCCTCCTCGCTGCCGCCGATAAAGCGCAGCGCACGGACGCTGTAATCGGGCGCTGCGTCAAAGCGCTCCGAAAGCTCCTTTGCACGGAGAAGGTCGCCCCGTGCGGTGCTCATCAAGCCGAGCTTTAGGTGCGAATACGCAAGGCAGACGAAAAGCACGGCGTTCATCTTGTCTAAAAAGCAGCTTCCGCCGCCGCTTTTCAGCCCCGAAAAAAGCTCCGTTCCCCATGTGATGACGTTCTCTGCGGCGGCGTAGTCGTTTTCCTCAAGGCAGACGTTTACATAGCCCATCACGATGTGTACAAGCTCAACGATACTTCCGAGAAGTGCATCGGAAAGGTAGGGTCTTGCATCCTTCGGGCGCTCGCAGTTGGCCGCAAGCGCAAAGCCGATGCGGGCGTTGTATGTGCCGCCGACGTTGTTTTTGCGCAGCAGCTCCACCGCCTCGTCCGCACGCCCAAGTCCCAAAAGTATCTGCGCCATCTCACCGTACAGCGTGCTTTCGCCGATCTTCGGGTCGGTGTTCTGCGGCAGCAGCAAAACGGCGTCGGAAAGCACTTCGAGCGCCCTCTCAAGCTTCGCCTTATCCCCCTGCGACACACCGAAGCGGCAGTAAAGCTGTGCCGAGGCGTAAACGACCTCAAAGCTGTTCGGGTACTTTTTGAGCGCCTTTTCGCACTCGGAAAGCCCCGCTTCGTCCTTTTCAATGCGGCAGCGACGCAGTCTTTTGACCGTTGCGTCGATGCGGTTGTCCTTTACCCCGTAGCCGAGCAGCACATCGACGGAGCAGTCGAAAAAGTCGGCAAGCTCCGTTAGCGTCGTTATCTCCGGCAGCGACAGCGCCGCCTCCCATTTGTACACCGCTCCGGCGGTCACGCCCAGCGTTTCCGCAAGCTGCTCCTGCGTAAGACGCCGCTCCCGTCTGAACCTGCGAATATTTTCCGCAAGACTTATTTCCATAACGCTCACTCCTTTTTATTCGGCTGCAAGCTCCCGTTTTCCGTCGGGATGCGTGCGATGCCGCTGCGTCCCTCATCCTACGCTTTCTCTCCCTCCGTCAAACCCTGACGGTTTTGCCGCCTCCTTCGGAAGCGTAGAGGCATGAGTGCGGCGGTCATTTTGCCGCAGCGAAACACGCTCCAGTTCATGGCTATGCACTTCCGAGGGAGCTGTCAGCGTAGCTGACTGAGGGAGAGATTTTTCAAAACTTGCAGCGCACATAAATTCCACTTATGCCCGTATTATATCAGGGCGCAGTCGGTTTGTGAACACACCGCCGATACCGGCGGAATATTATTTTCTCTACCGTTGGTACGAAAAATGCCCTGCGTCGCAAAACGCAGGGCAAAAATCGGTTTTACCGATGCTTATATCACAAATTTCCCGTCCTTAAAGCAGTCCTTTACGACCTGCACGAAGCGCTCCGTTGCAGGAGACGGGCGCAGCCCCCGGCGCACGGCAATGCCGATGTCACGGTGCTGCGGCACATCGAACTCCTTGAGTACGATATTAAACGGCATTCTCTCCGTAACAAGCTCCGTCAGCACGCTCACGCCGAGCCCGCTTTCGACCATCGCCATTATCGAGTAGTCGTCGTTGACGTCGCAGAAGGTGTTCAGCGGTGCTTTGAGCAGCGCTATGAGCATCGCAAACTCCTTGACCTCACTGTTCGCCTCGTCACGCAGCTTTATAAAGCGCTCCGTGCTGAGCCGCTCCAAGGGGTACTTTTCGGCGGCGGCAAGCTCATGCTCCGGCGGCAGAACGGCAAGGATGCGGTCACGGTGCAGAAAGCTGAAATCCAGCTCCGGCGAACAGGGGGCGGTTATAAAACCGCAGTCGATCTCCCCGGCGAGCAGAGCGTCCTCCGTGTCGGAGTATTCCATGTTCTCCAGCCTGAAGTCGATGTGTGGGTAGAGCTTTTCAAACTCCTTGAGTATCTTCGGCAGCCACTGGGTCGAAACGCTGGAGCAGGAGCCGATACGGATAAAGCCCGTCTCAAGCCCGTGTATGGCGTTCGCCTGATCCTGCATCTCCCTGTATTTTTCGCAGAGCGCACGGACATATGGCAGCATCTCGATGCCGTCGGACGACAGAGCAAGCCCCGCCCTGCTGCGCTTTAGAAGCATAAGCCCCCACTCGTTTTCGAGATCGGCGATCATGCGGCTCACTGCCGATTGCGTGTAGCCCAGCTCGTCCGCCGCCTTAGATATGCTCCCAAGCTCGATAACCTTCAAAAATGCCGAATATTTATGTACCGCCATAGTTTTTATCCATTCTTAAAAATCATATTTAACATGATATATATTCGCTTGTTTTCTGTATGGGCTTAGTATATTATATATTAGTATCAAGGATAAAACAAGGCAAGTTTTTACAAACTGTCGTTTTATTTTAAGTGTGTTTCCATACTCTCTCTTTTGAATAGTACCCGCCCTAAACCGACTAAGGCGGGTAAAACGAAAACGCCCCGTTTGGGGCGTTTTCGTTTTGCAAAGCCTTAAGCTGACGGAAGCCGAACCCCTGTCAGCTTAAAAATAGCCGGAAACTCCGTCGGGGGCTGATGCGCCGCCCTTCGGGGTCTTTTCCTTTGCTCTGTAGTCGTGTCCCGTTTCGACCGGGGCGCTGCTTTGCTCTCGCTCTTTTTTCTTCTTTTTCATATTAACCTCCGAACAGACACAGCAGAACGCCGTAAACCACGCTTGCGCCGACGCCGTAGACGATGACGGGTCCTGCGATCACGAACATCTTTGCCGCCGTACCGGTGACAAGCCCCTCGGTCTTAAACTCAAGCGCCGGGGCGACGACCGAGTTTGCAAAGCCGGTTATCGGCACCAGACTGCCGCCTCCGGCAAAGACGGCGATGCGGTCATAGACCCCAAGCCCCGTGAGCAGCGCTCCGATGAACACGAGCGTCACGGAGGCGGCGGTTGCGGCGGCGGTCTTACCGAGTCCCGCATCGAGGTACAGGTCGCCAATAAGCTGACCGATGCAGCAGATAAGCCCGCCGACGGCAAACGCCTTGAGCATATCCGGCAGCAGCGGCGACGACGGCATATGCCGCTCGGAGTAGTCCTTGTATTCGTCGTTTGTCATTTTCATATGAAGCCTCCATTAAACGAACCATAAAAAAGAAATAACGGATACCGTTTTGGTATCCGTTATTTTTACCGTTATTTTCGATTATATTCTCAATGATTTTTGTCGTCGTCTTTTTCGTCCTCGGTTTTGTCGGGAAGGTCGGGGGTGTCCCACTCGGAGGGGGCGGACATATTCGGCGCTTCCTTGAGACTGCGGATCTTGCTCAGCGTCTCCTCCGCAGCTTCTTTAAGCCCGGTGCGTTCAAGCTCACCGACCGCATCCCACAGGTAGTCCACACGGAACTCCTTGCCCTCGAAAATGCGCTTAATATTGCCGAGGTGCTTTATTATGATCGGCGGCACGACGGAGGCGAGTATCTTTGCGCCCTGCCAGTTGCCGCTCTTTATGCCGTGATACAGCGAATAAAATGCGGAGGTGCATATGGGGACAAAGCAGAGGTACCTCGTCGTGAGCAGTACGCTTACCGCAACGCCGAGCGAAACCGCAAAGTCCTTAAAGCCGAAGGCGATTATGGTGCCGCCGAGACAGGCAAGGCCCTTGCCGCCCCGAAATCCCATCGCCGCCGGGAACATATGCCCCAGTATGCAGGCGGCTCCCGCCGTCTCGCCCGACGATTTGAAGCGGGGGAACGCCTTTTGGCACAGCTTTACGGAAAGCGTCGCCTTGCCGATGTCGAACGCCATGACGGATATGCCCGCAAGCTTGCCTTCGAGCATCATTATGTTTGTGCCGCCTGCGTTGCCCGAACCCATCTGGCGGACATCGTAGCCGTGATAAGTGCTGATTAGATACGCAGGGTTGATGTTTCCGAGTGCATACCCCACGCCCGCACAGGCGATCGCCTGCACCAAGTCTTTGCCGTTTTTCATTGTCTGACCTCGTGAAATGCCGTGATAATAAAAACACCGATTCCGATGTTCCATATATTTTAGCACATCGTCACGCTTTCGGCAAGTCTCGGCGAAAATTTACAGCTTAATCAATATTTGTCCAAGCTCTGCGGGAGAGTGGGCGACGGGAGCGTTTAATTTTTCCAGCTCCTTTGCGCTGCGAAAGCCCCAAGACACGAGGACGCAGCGGGTTCCCGCAGAGAGCGCCGTTTGGAGGTCTATCTCCATATCGCCGACGTACACCGTCTCCCCGACGGGAGCGCCGATGTCCTGACAGCAGAGCAGCAGCGGATCGGGCGCCGGCTTCTTTCTGATCTCCGGCAGCTCGCCCCGCACCTCGGTAAAGATGCCGGGATAAAATCTCTCCATGAGCTTTTTCGACAGGGGGTCCGCCTTATTCGACACCACGGCAAGCGTAAAGCCCTGCGCTTTAAGCTCACGCAGCAGCTCCGGCATACCGTCGTAGGGTCTTGTCCCGTTGCAGCAGTTTTCCGCATAGTGCGCCTTGAAGAGGCTCAGCGTCTCCGCCACCGTTTCGGGCGAAACGCCCTGCGGCAGCGAGCGCTCTATGAGCTTTGCGATGCCGTTTCCGACGAAGCTCCGCACCTCCTCACGGCTTCGGGGCGGCATTCCGCCCGCAAGCAGAGCGTGATTAACCGAGGCTCTCAGATCGTCCAGCGTATCGAGCAGCGTACCGTCAAGGTCGAATACCGCAATTTTGTTCATGGCTTTACCTCCGCCGGTTTTTTACACATTATATATCCTCGGCGGATGCAATGCAAATTCTTTTACTCTCTGTGCATCTTCCGCAGGAAGGCTGCGACCGCCAAGGCTATCGCAAGCACGGTGTAGCCCGCAAGCACGCCGACGTGCAGAAGGGCCTCCGTACCGCTGCCGGAGACGAGTCCCCGCTCAAGCTCGACGGCGTGGACAAAGGGCAGCGCATAGGCAATGTCACGGAACGCACCGCCGACAAGCTCAAGGTCAAACCATATGCCGGAGAGCCACGCTGCAAGGTTCGTGAGCAGCGCACCGCATATGCCTCCGACCTGCTTTACGGTGAGCAGGCTGCCGCACAAAAGTCCCAGCGCAATGAAAAACAGCGACACGGGAACGATGCTCAGAAGCGACCACAAAACGCCGAGGTCCGGTTTTAATCCGAGCGCAAAGGCGGCGGCGTAGCACACGGCGCTCTGCCCGACGGATATGGGAATTATCGGCAGCATATAGCCGCAGATAAAATCACCCGCCCGCATGGGGGTCGTGTACAGTCTGCGCAGAAACGAGGTCTCACGGTCACGGGCGATGAGCGTCGCCGAAAACAGCGTCATAAACGTCAGTCCGAAGATGCACATACCCGGCGCAAGAGTCTCTATCTCGAACATCGGCACGGGGATGTTCGCCTGTATTGCGCTCAGCAGCAGAAGCAGCACGAGCGGAAAGCCGAGACTGAATGCGACGGTCAGCGGATCACGCACTATCTCTTTAAGGTTCCTGTTTGAAAACGCCAGCATTATCATTGCTTTTCCCCCTTTACGAGCGCCACGAACGCTGCCTCAAAGCCGTCCTTCCCTGCAAGTGCGCACAGCTCAGGCACGGTACCGAGGGCAATGAGCCTGCCCTCCTTCATTATGCCGATGCGGTCGCAAAGCGCCTCCGCCTCCTCCATGTAGTGCGTCGTCAGCACCACGGTGACCTCCTCCGGCAGACTGCGGATGAAGTCGTGAAGCTCGCTTCGTGCGATGACGTCAAGCCCCAGCGTCGGCTCGTCGAGAAACAGTATCTCCGGCTCTCCCACGAGTGCAAGCGCAATGCTCAGCCGACGCTGCCAGCCACCGGAAAGCTTGCCCGCCTTCCTGTCCGCAACGGAGCCGAGGTCAAAGCTCACTATCAGCTCCTCGGTCTTGCTTCTTGTCTTATCCTTTGAAAAGCCGAACACTCCGCACATGAATTCGAGGTTCTCCCGAACGCTCAGATTCGGCGCCACCGCAGTCTCCTGCGGCGATACGCCGATGATTCTTTTCACCTCGGCGCTCTCGCTCACTATGCTTTTGCCGTTCAGGCAGGCGTCGCCCGAATCGGGTCTTGTAAGGCAGGACAGCATCTTCACCGTAGTGGTCTTGCCGGCGCCGTTCACGCCCAGAAGTCCGAAGGTCTCGCCGCCGTGAATGCTCAGCTCAAGCTCCGACACGGCGGTCAGAGTGCCGTAGCGCTTCGTCAGCTTTTCAATTCTTATCGCTTCCATTTTTCACACCTCTTTTGTCCGCAAGCATTGCGCCGTACATATGCGTCAGCGCATCGCTTACAAAGTCCATGTCCCATTCCAAATAGCCCGTCGCCACCATGACGGCGATGCCGTGGACGAATATCCACATCTCAAGATGAAAGCGCTCCGCCTCCGAAGGCTCCAGCCCCGTGGCGGCGCATATCGCAGTCAGAAGCTCCGGCGAAAGCCCATGCTCCTGCGGCGGCTCGCCCCGGCGGTCACGCATGAACAGCAGCCGGAAAAGCTCCGGCTCCTCGGCGGCAAAGCGAATGTACTCCATTCCGCTCGCCTTGTAAGGCGGGTACTCGCCCCGGTGCATTGCCTCGCTTATGCGGCGCTCGTACAGCCCGTCGGCGGCGCACAGCACCCGAAGCTGAAGCTCCTCCATATTTTTAAACAGCCCGAAGATCGGCTTTGCGGAACAGCCCAGACGCTCGGCAAGCGCTCTCGCCGTCAGCGCCTTTGCGCCCCGTGTGCGCACAAGCTCCAGCGCTTCCGTCACTATCTCGTCCTCGGTAAACTTGAATTTCGGCGGCACGGTCTCACTCCTTTTAAGCAACATATGTTGCGCAATCTATGTTGCTTATTATAGGTCTCCTTCTCCGCCTTGTCAACTCTTTTGACAAAATTCAAAAAATGCCGAAAAACGCTGTGTTTTCCTATACAAAACGAAAAATCTGACAAATGAATTATTTAACAAACTTGTTGTAAATGCAGACAAACTGTGCTATTCTTAGGTAGAGAAATTGTACAGTATATATTGCTTCGGACACGGTGTCCGAAAAAATCATATTTATTTTGCACCCTTCAAAAGCGGGAACAGGGAGAAAGGAATGGTCCAATGAGTAAGTACTCAGGCTACATGGGCAGAGTCGCAAAGTTTGACCTCAGCACCGGCAAATTTGAAGACTATCCGTGGAGCGACAAAGACAGGGAACTGTACATCGGCGGCAAGGTCATGGCCGCAAAAATTCTGCTTGACAACCTCACCGGCAAGGAGGAGGCGCTCTCGTCCGATAACATCGTCGTTATCTCAACGGGACCCCTCACCGGCAGCGGTGTACCCAGTGCATGCAGATTCAACATAAGCACGATCTCCCCCGTCACGGGGCTTATTGCCTCGGAGAGCTGCGGCGGCAACTTCGGCTATCACCTCAAGAGAGCCGGCTTCGACGCCCTCGTGCTTACCGGAAAATGCTCCGGTCACTCTTGGCTTGAGATCTACAACGACGGCTTCGTGCTGCACGATGCCGACGCTCAGGGGATCTGGGGTCAGCGCATTTCCGACGCTCAGCAGAGCGTTCAGGACATTCTCGACCGTGACTACGGCTGCCGTGTCAAGTGCGGCATCATGGTCATCGGACCTGCGGGCGAAAACCTCGTGTCTCACTCCGGCATTTTCAGTCAGGAGCGCATAGGCTGCTCCGACGGTCTCGGCGCCGTGTTCGGCGCAAAGAACCTCAAGGCGATCGCCGCTGCGGGCAACCATGCCTTTACCGTCGCAAATCCCAAGAAGGATCTTGCGTGGAACCGCAAATGGATAAGCCACCTAAGAGAGCATCCGCTCACGGGCGACATTCTGCCCAAGCTGGGTTCCCCGGCGATCGTCGGCGGAATGCAGGATAAGAAGCTCCTCGGCTCCGGTGAGTCCGAAGGCTGCACCGTCGGCGAAGGCGGCGTAACGAACGTCGGCTGCATCGGCTGCCCCGTGAAGTGCGAGCGTGCCGTTCCCGTATCCGGCGGCATCGTGAGAAACCCCGAATACAAGGCGCTGTCCCGTCTGAGCGGCTCTAATGATACCATACTCAAATGGAACCGTGAGCTTGACGAGCTGGGTCTGGATGCGGTTTTCGCCGCCGAGACCCTTGCATGGGCGATAGACGCACACGAAAAGGGCGTTTGGAAAAACGACCTTTCCTCCGACGAAGCTGCCGTTTCCGCCCTGTGGGAGGACATCGCTCTCCGCAAGGGCGCAGGCGCTGAGCTTGCCGAAGGCTGCGAGGCGCTGAGCAAGAAGTACGGCGGCGACTGCTGCAGCGACGCTTCCGCACTTGCGGCATACGAACCCTGCACCGCAATAAGCCGTGAGCTGAGCTACTCCGCCGGAAACCTCGGCGGCTGCATGGCGTTCCTCGAAAGCCTCGGAGTAAACGCCTCGGCGTTCTCCCCCAAGCTTCAGGCAAACCTCACCGTGCTGATGCAGAGCATTTTTGAGACGATCTCCGCCAGCGGCCAGTGCGTCTTTACCGGCTATGCCGCTCTGCCCGGTGCGATCTTTACCGACGGCGGCAAGTCCGCTGCGGCGTTCGGAAAGCTGCTTTCCCAGTTTGCACCGATCATCGGAATACTGAACAAGCTCCCGGAGCTTGCGTTCTTCCCCGTTTCCGCCTTCCATCACGACCGTGCGATGAAGTACACCGTCGGCATGAGCATGACCCCCGGCAAGTACATACGCAGCGGCATGAGAGGCTGCACGCTTGAGCGCTCCCTCGACGCACTTTTCGGCGTCGCCGAGAAGGAGCAGACGGCCGAGGGTGAGGACGACTCCGTCATCGGAAAGCTGAAGAAGGAATACTACTCCGCAAGAGGCTGGGACAAAAACGGTGTCCCCACACAGGCGGCTTTGGCAAAGCTCAAAATCAAAAAGGGTGCGTCGTAACGCCTTGCGTTAAGATCGCAATAATGCAGGAGGTCAAGAAATGTCACATAAAATAACCGATAAATGCAAGGGCTGCGACGACTGCGCAGAGATCTGTCCCGTAAGAGCGATCACCGGCGAGATGAAGGAGATGCACGAGATCGACCCCAACCGCTGCATCGACTGCGGCGCCTGCTGCAACGTCTGCGAATACGAGAGTATCCGCGACCAGTTCGACAGACCCACCAAGTACACCCCCAAGGAAAATTGGAAGAAGCCCGTCATTGACGCAAAGCTCTGCAACGGCTGCTCTCTCTGCGTCGAGGACTGCCCCGCCTACGCTCTGGAGATCACTCCCCCGGAGCAGCCCGGCGATGTCCACCACTCTTCCGTTTTGGCAAGGCCCGACGACTGCAACGCCTGCGGAATGTGCGAGCGCCGCTGCCCCGTCGGTGCGATTTCCATGAAATAAGCTGTAAGCATTCAAAAACCGACAGCAAATTGCTGTCGGTTTTTGTTGTTTAATCCCTATACAAAAACTTGGATTTGAAATTTTCAAAAGATGTGTTACAATGCTTCTGTCAGATATGTAAAATACATATTTTCAGTACATTATAGGGAGGTTACACCATGGCATTTGTTATCGGTAATGATTGCGTTTCCTGCGGCACCTGCAAGGAAAACTGCCCCGCAGAGGCTGTTTTTGAGGGAGACGGCAAGTTCGAGATCGATCCCGAAAAGTGCGTTTCCTGCGGCACCTGCGCAGAGAACTGCCCCGTTAAGGCCATCAAGAACGACGAAGAGTAATTCTTGACGAATAAAGAGTGCGGCGAAAGCCCGCTGTTTCGGAAAACGGTGTTTCCCAATGGGAAACACCGTTTTCCGCATTAAGGCAAAACCTTCGGTTTTTTTGCCTTAATGCGCAACGCCACATTTTTCGTGAAGTGAGTCACGAAAAATCTCGCTTCGCTCGTCAAAAAGTCTGACGACGTTTTTGATGGCTATAATCCGATTTGAGCGGGACCTTGTCCCCTCAAACTCCCCTGCTGCGCCTTAGTCTCACTCAACCGCCTCTGTTTATCCCCTTCCGTGGTCTTCGGAAAAGAGTGCTTTCTTGGGGAAGCACTCTTTTCCGTTTTCTTCCGCAAAAACCGTATTGTTTGTTTGACTAATACGTCGTACCGTATTATAATAAAATGAATTATTGTATTAAAAAGGTGCATTATGGAGAGGAAAGTAAGCTTTTACGAAAAGTACATAAAGCGTGCGCTTGACATCCTTTGCTCTTTGGCGGCTATCATCCTGTTTTGCTGGCTGTTTGCCATTGTCGCTCTGCTGGTGCGCATAAAGCTCGGCAGCCCAGTGATCTTCAAGCAGCCCCGCCCCGGCAAGGACGAGAAGGTCTTTATGCTCCACAAGTTCCGCAGCATGACCGATGAGACGGACGACAAGGGCGAGCTGCTGCCGGACGAAATGCGCCTTACACGCTTCGGCCGCTTTCTGCGCTCGACGAGTCTCGACGAGCTGCCGGAGCTGTGGGATATCCTCATCGGCAATATGAGCATTATAGGACCCCGCCCGCTGCTGGTGAAATACCTACCGCTGTACAACGACGAGCAGCGCCGCCGTCACGAGGTGCGTCCCGGTCTCACCGGCTGGGCGCAGGTACACGGACGTAACCTCACCTCGTGGGAGGAGCGCTTTGCATACGACACGGACTATGTGGATCACCTGAGCTTTGCGCTCGACGTGAAGATCGTATTTATGACCGTTCACTGCGTTTTTGCCAGAGAGGGCATCAGCGCCGAAGGCTCTGCAACAATGGAGGCATTCACGGGAACGGAGGCTGTGACGCATGAATAAAGAGGTCATCATCATAGGCGCCGGAGGTCACGGAAAGGTCATTGCGGACATCGTTCGCAGAAGCGGCGATACGCCGCTCGGCTTTTTGGACGACGGCGAGGCGCTCCCGCCCGAAATTGCGGGCATTCCGCTGCTGGGCAAGGTCTCGGACTACGCAAAATACCCGAACGCCTTTTTCGTGATCGGGATCGGCAGCTCCTCGGTTCGTGAAGCGCTTGCGCAGCGGCTCTGCGGCGTGCGCTGGTACACGGCGATACACCCTTCTGCGGTCGTCTCCGAGCTTGATACGCAGATAGGCGTCGGCAGCGTCGTTATGGCAAACGCCGTCGTAAATCCGTCCGCCGGCATCGGCGAGCATTGTATTTTAAACACCTCGGCGGTCGTGGAACACGATAACCGCATCGGTGATTTTGCCCACATTTCCGTCGGCGCAAAGCTTGGCGGAACGGTGTCGATAGGGCGTCATACATGGGTCGGCATCGGAGCGACCGTCAGCAACAACATATCCGTCTGCGACCGCTGCGTCATCGGTGCAGGCGCCGTCGTCATTCGGGACATTAAGGAGAGCGGAACATATGTCGGAGTCCCTGCAAGAAAAATCAAATAAACGTATCCTTATACTTGCCAACAACGACGTCGGACTGTATCGCTTTCGCAAGGACCTGCTTGCGGAGCTTTTGATCGCAGGCAACGAGGTGTACATTTCCCTGCCGGACGGCGGCTTTGTTCCGGAGCTTGTGCAGATCGGATGCCGCTTTATCGACACGCCCGTCGACCGTCGTGGGATGAACCCCGTGCGTGACGCAAAGCTTTTCCGCCGCTATCGGAAGATGCTGCGTGCGGTAATGCCCGACCTCGTTTTGACCTACACCGTAAAGCCGAACGTCTACGGCGGGCTTGCCTGCCGCATGGCGCGCGTTCCGTATGTCGTGAACATCACGGGTCTCGGCAGCGCCCTCGAAAACGGCGGTCTGCTCCGAAAATTCGTGCTGGCACTCTACAGGCCCGCCCTCGCCGGCGCAAAGACCGTGTTCTTTGAAAACGCCGGAAATCGGGACGATCTCGTCGCCACCGGCGTCGTACCTCAGGGTCGGGACGCAGTGCTGCACGGCGCCGGCGTTAACTTGGACGACTTTCCTTGCGCAGCCTATCCGCAGGATGCGCCGCTGCGCTTTTTGTTCGTGGGGCGTGTCATGCACGAGAAGGGCGTCGACGAGCTTTTTTACGCCGCAAAGCAGATGAAGCAGGAGTACGGCGACGGGGTGGAGTTCCACTTCGTCGGCTCCTTTGAGGAGAGCTACAAGCCTCTCATGGACGAGCTGGAGCAGTCCGGCATCGTCAAATACCACGGCTATCAGTCGGACATGAGACCGTTTTACGCAATGTCCGGCTGCGTGGTGCTGCCCTCGTACCACGAGGGTATGTCAAACGTGCTGCTGGAGGCGGCGTCCTCCGGCAGACCGCTTATAACAAGTGCAATTCCCGGCTGCATGGAGGCGGTCGAGGACGGCGTAAGCGGCTACCTCTGCGAAAGCAGAAACGCCGAGGCGCTGCTTATCTCTCTGCGCCGCTTTGCGCAGCTTACGCCGGAGGAGCGACGGGACATGGGTCTTGCGGGACGCCGCCGCATGGAAGCGCTCTTTGACAAAAAAGCGGTCGTTGCACGCACCGTTGAGTACATAAACCGCTGATCGGGGGAACTTATGGAGCTTTTGTTTGTATACGACGACAAGGTGGCGCAGGACTCGGAGGGCAACTATTACGTCGGCTCCGCCTTTTCGCAGGAGGTCTTTGACCGCTACCTTGAGCATTTCGACAGGCTGACCCTCATCATGCGCAGGGCGGATGTTCGCCCCGACGACACCGAGGCGCTCGGCAGGATGAACCGCATAAGCTCGGAGCGCATAAGCGTCGTTTTTATTCCGAATACGCTTTCGGGCATACGCTCGTTTTTGAGTCTCAGGCTTCGGCGGCAGATAAAAAAGACCGTTGAGGAAAACATCACACCCGACCGTGCGGTCGTCATACGAATGTCGTCCTACAGCGGCGCAATAGCGGCAAAATACTGCCGCAGGATCGGAAAGCCGTTTTTGGTCGAGGCGGTCGGCTGCCCGTGGGGCAGCCTGTGGAATCACAGTCTGTTCGGTAAGCTCCTTGCTCCGTTCAGCTACCTTCGGATGCGCCGCACGATGAAGCACGCTCCCTTTTCCGTGTACGTCACGGAGGAGTTTTTGCAGCGCAGATACCCCACCGAGGGCAGGAGCGCCGCAATATCCGACGTCGAGCTTATCCCCGCAGACGACGAGGTGCTGCACCGCAGGCTCGACAAAATATCGGGCATGGGCGAAAGGATAAAGCTCGGCACCGGCGCTGCGGTGAACGTTGCGGTTAAGGGGCAGCGCTTTGTGATCGAGGCTCTGCATATGCTCAGGGAGCAGGGTGACACCCGCTTTGAGTATCACCTCGCCGGCGGCGGCGACAACACCGCATTGCGTGAGCTTGCGGAAAGGCTCGGCGTTTCCGATCAGGTGATCTTTGAGGGCAGTCTGCCGCACGACAAAATGTTTGCATGGCTCGACGGGCTGGACGTTTACATACAGCCGAGCCTTCAGGAGGGTCTGCCGAGGGCGGTCGTCGAGGCGATGAGCCGGGGTCTGCCCTGTCTGGTCTCCAAAACGGGAGGTATGCCGGAGCTTGTAGGCGAGACGGCGATTTTCAGTCGGGGCGACGTTCGGGCAATAGTGAAAATGCTCTCCGATCTCACGCCCGACCGACTTTGCGAAACGGCAAAGGCAAACTTTGAGCGTGCAAAGGATTTCGATAGGGAAAAGCTCACGGAACGCCGCCGCAGCTTCTACGGCGAATTTGCAAAGGAGGCACGGGATGTCGGAGCCTAAAAGAGTTCTTCACGTTTTTGCGGCCCTCGACTCCGGCGGCGTGGCGAATTTCGTGATGAACGCCTACCGCCGCATAGACAGGTCGAAGGTGCAGTTTGATTTTGCGCTCACCTCAGGGCAGGAGTCCATGTCGGACAGCGAGGCCCGCTCTCTCGGCGGCAGGACCTTTTACTTTTCGCCGGAGCTCAGCCTGTGCGAAAGCCTGCGCCGTGTCCTCACGGAGGACGGCCCCTTCGACGCCGTGCACAGCCATGTGTTTTTCTACTCCGGGCTTGTACTGAAAACGGCGAAACGCTGCGGCGTTCCCGTCAGGATCGCCCACGCCCACAACGCCGACACGGGCGAAGGCTCGTCCCTTCTGCGGAGGGCGTATCGCACGGCGATGCGGCATCTCATCCGCAAAAACGCCACGCTGATGCTCGGCTGCTCCGAAAAGGCGTGCCGCTATGTGTTCGGCGAGCGCTGCATGAGCGATGGCAGAACGCTCGTCATGCCGGACGGCATCGACTGCGAGCGCTTTGCATTCAATGCCGAGGTGCGTGAAAGAGTCCGTGCAGACTACGGGCTTGATGACAAATTCGTCGTGGGTCACGTCGGGCATTTTAACCCGGCGAAGAATCACGAAAAGATACTCTCCGTGTTCGCCGAGCTGTCGAAAAACCGGGAAAACGCCGCCCTGCTTTTGGTCGGCGACGGCGAAAACGAGGACGAAGTGCGCCGCAGCGTCGAAGCGCTCGGCTTGGGTGACAGGGTCGTCTTTGCCGGGGCGCACAGGGACGTTGAAAATATGTATCAGGCGATGGACGTTTTCCTGTTCCCGTCACGCTACGAGGGCTTCGGCATGGCGATGATAGAGGCTCAGGCAAACGGTCTTGCCTGCGTCGCCTCGGACGTTGTGCCGCAGGACACGAACGCCGACGGCAGAGCGGTGTATCTGCCGCTGAGCGCAGACGACGGCGTTTGGGCAAAGGCTCTGCTCTCTGCGCCCGAACGCTTGGCGAGCGGCGCCGCCGTAAAGCAACGCTTTGACGTGTCCGCCACGGCGGAGCTGATGACCGAAATTTATCTGCGATAAACGCACGTCCGTCAACAAGGGGTTTACATGCAAGATTTTCGTATGACAAATGAATATTACGACGAAAACCCAAGGCTTTCGCTTTCGTGCATCGTCGTTGCGGCAGTGTTCTTTATCGTCCTGTCCCAGATCCTTTTTGAGAGGGTACCGGACGCTTTGACCCTGACTTTCAGACCTCTGATCATCTTTTTGCTTGTCGTCAAGGCGCTGCAAAGCGGTTCTCTGCGCTTTGCGGCCCGCAACATCGCTCTTGCGACCGCTGCGTATTTTGCGCTGGTGCTGGTGCTTAACGACTGGAACTCCGACGAATTTATGAACGGCGGTGCGGCCGTTCTTTACGTCCTCATGTTTTGGGCGGTCGTCGGAACGGGCTGGTCAAAAGCGGAGGTCAGGTTCATTCTGTTTGCCTGCTTTGCCGCCTCGGTCGTCTGTGCTGCGATCATGTTCTATTACAATCCGTACAACGACCTAAGTGTCGCAAGAGACGGCACCATGATCTTCAACGGCGCACCTATAAACAGGAACAAAAACGCCTACCCCTTCGGCATGGCTGCTCTCATCGGCATTGCGTATCTGCTCAAGGGAGGCAGGCACAAGCTCGTGTTCGGAGCGGCAACGCTGTTTGTTGCATATGCGCTGATGTACAGCCAGTGCCGAGGTGCATTCTTCTGCACCGTCGCCGGTGTTCTTATCCTGCTTCTGTCGGAGATCCGTGCGATCTATAAGAAGAATCCCGCAAAGGCAACGCTGTTTGCGGTTTTGATGATCCTTGCTTTTGCGGCTGGATACATTGCCATAAAAAGCAGCGATTTCAGCCGACTCGTTGATAGCGACTCCACCTCCGGCCGTGAAACCGGCATAAGAAATGCGTGGAACATGTTCCTCGGAAGTGATCTGTTCGGGAAGATCTTCGGCAGCGGCTTCATGTACGAGCAGCTTCACAGCGACACCGTCGGCGCTCACCTCGTTTACCTCACGCTCCTTGTTTCGACGGGGCTCATCGGCATGACGCTCGTTGTTCTGATCTTCGCCTCGACCTTCAGGCGAGTGCGGGGAGACATCCCGCTCGCCCTTTGCAGCTTTGCATTTGTCCGCACATTCTTTGAAGGAATGGATTACTACATTTATATTCCCCTTATCTTAGGCACGATCATATTCAATTGCTTTGAATTGAACGGAAGGAGCTGCAATGAACTCTTTGCTGTCAAAAAGCGGTAAAATTAAACACATCACTCTTATTCTTGTGTCGGTATTTGCGGGCATGCTGTTCTGCTGTGCGTATACAAGCCCGCTGTTCCCATACTACAACAACAGCGACTCTGCGATCTTCATGCTGATTGGCAAGGGCATGGCAGAGGGTAAGCTGTGCTACGTTGACCTGTTTGACCACAAGGGACCGATTTTGTTTTTCATTCAGGCACTCGGTTGGAAAATCGGCGGCAGGACCGGAATTTGGCTGCTCGAATGCATCGCCATGCTGGTATCGGTCGCTGCGATCGAGAAAATATGCCGAGAGCTGAAAGCAAAGTCCTTTATCCCGCTCGCAGCGTCGGCGGCGGTGCTGTTTGCCGTTTTCTGTCACGGTAATCTAAGTGAGGACTACAGCCTCCCCTTTGTTTATATCAGCCTGTATTTTGCGATAAAATACTTCGTTTCGGGTAATGAGAAGCACCCTGCGTCATATGCGTTTTTTTACGGTATCGCATTCGGCACGATAGCGTTTATACGCATAAACAATGCTCTCATAATATGTGCGCTGATATTGTGCATTGCCATTGATCTTATTGTAAAAAAGCAGTACGGCAGCCTGTTTGCAAATCTTCTTGCCGGGCTTGCGGGTATAGCGCTCGTAGCGCTCCCCGTCTGTCTGTACTTTTATCTGCACGGCGCTCTTTATGAGATGCTGTATGCGTCATTTTTGTACAATCTCATATATGCGGGCGAAAGCACCCACGCCGGAATTCTGAACGCCAAGCTCCCGTTTTATGTGATGCTATACGCCCCGATAGTGTTTTCGATCGCCGTTTTCATCGTGAAGCGGAGGAGCATGACAAAGCCGCTGTTTCTGACAATGCTGACATCGGCGGCGCTTAGCCTACTGATGCTTGTGTACGCAAATATCTACGAGCATTACTTCACAAATGCGATCCCGATGTTTACGGTTGCGGTCGCTCTGGCGGTACCGTCCGCAGATCTGCGCTCGGCTTTTAAAAAACGGAAAGACACCTTAGCCGCCGTGCTTGGAGTGATCGTAATCGTGTATATCGGCTTTGCCGCATACAGAGCGGCGGCGCCGATATACAAAGGGTACCTGACCGACATATCCTACGAGAGATACAGTCAGATGAACGAGAGCGCACAAATTATCCCCGAAGAAGATCGCAGCTCGGTGATAGGCTATGACATACCTCCCGAATGGTATATGGACTGTGACATCGTACCCTGCTATAAGTACTACATCCTACAGCGCTGGTGGACGACCCCGGTCACCGACGTTTACGGAGATTTTCTGAATTACCTCAGCACCGAGCATCCCGCATGGGTAATAACAAGAAAACAAATGACGGACGAGGGAGTAGCCGAGATACTGGAGAACGACTACATCTTGCAGGAAAGCAATGATTACGCTTGCTTCTACAAATACATAGGAGATTAGATATGAGAAAACTTATTTCGCTCATCATACCCTGCTACAACGAGGAAGCCGGACTCGGTATTCTCTACAAGGCGCTGACGGAGGTATCCGCCAAAATGTCCGAGTATGACTTTGAATACCTGTTCATAAACGACGGCTCGAAGGACTCTACTCTCGATCTGATAACCGAATTTGCAGACGGGGATCCTCGTGTAAAGTACATTTCGTTTTCGAGAAACTTCGGCAAGGAGGCGGCGATGTACGCAGGCTTCTGCAACGCAAAGGGCGACTATGTCACAGTCATGGACTCTGACATGCAGGATCCTCCGTCGCTTCTTCCTCAGATGGTGGAAATACTCGAACAGGGCGAGTACGACAGCGTTGCGACCCGAAGAGTCACCAGAGCCGGAGAGCCTCCCATTCGGTCCTTCTTTGCCCGTGCTTTCTATAAGATCATCAACAGAATATCCGATGCGAACGTCGTTGACGGAGCAAGAGACTTTCGTCTGATGAGGCGTGAAATGGTGGACACCATCGTGTCAATGGGCGAAGCGAACAGATTCTCAAAGGGCATATTCGGTTGGATAGGCTTTAAAACATATTGGCTTTCGTATGAAAACGTCGAGCGTGCCGCAGGCGAAACAAAATGGAGCTTCTGGAAGCTGTTTAAATATGCGATCGACGGTATGGTCAACTTTTCACAGGCGCCGCTTATGATATCCGCTTGGGTCGGATTCTTCTTCGTGCTTGTGTCGCTGCTTGCAATAGTGTTCGTCTTTGTCCGCAAGCTCGTGTACGGCGGCTCCGTTGAGGGCTGGGCATCGCTCGTTTGTATAATGCTGTTTATTGCGGGCGTCCAACTGTTCTGCATGGGTGTTATGGGCAGCTATCTTGCAAAGATCTATCAGGAGTCCAAGCACAGGCCTCATTACATTGTCGGTAAGACAAATATAGATGACGTCGTAAAAAAGTGAGCGGCGCAGGGCTTTTCTGCTCATTTCACAAAAAACTCGGCAACACACAAAGTGTTGCCGAGTTTTTTGTTATCGGTGAATTATACTATCAAGTGCAACTTCCGAGCATTTTCGGCGCTTGACGGGGGAGGCAGGACAATAATATAATGGAAACAAACCAAAACCGAACGGAGGTCAGACCATGCCGAACGAACATATTCGCAGCGCAAAAGCCGCCGTCGGGAAGATGAGCGACTCCGAGCTTCTCCGTCTGTGCGAGGGCGCAGACTGCTGGCACACCGCCGCCTTTCCCGAATACGGCATTCCGAGCGCCATGATGTGCGACGGACCCCACGGGCTTCGCCGCCAGCCGGACGACGCCGACAACCTCGGCATCAACGTCTCCGACCCCGCCACCTGCTTCCCCGCCGCAGTCTCGACTGCGTGCAGCTGGGACACCTCACTCCTGTCCGACATCGGCAAGGCGATAGGCGAGGAGGCGAGGGCGACCGGCGTGTCACTCGTCCTCGGTCCCGGACTCAACATAAAGCGCAACCCCCTGTGCGGGCGGAACTTCGAATACTTCTCCGAGGACCCGCACGTCTCCGGCAAGCTTGCCGCCGCATTCGTCAGGGGTATGCAGTCCGTCGGCGTCGGAAGCTGCATCAAGCACTTTGCCGCAAACTCGCAGGAGGAGTGCCGCTTCTTCTCCGACAGTCTCATGGACGAGCGCACGCTGCGTGAGATATACCTTGCCGGCTTTGAAACTGCGGTGCGGGAGTCGAAGCCATGGGCGGTGATGTCGAGCTACAACAAGCTCCTCGGCGAGCATACCGGCGAAAGCCGTCGGCTGCTGCAAAAGATACTGCGCTCCGAGTGGGGCTTTGAGGGCTTCGTCGTTTCCGACTGGGGTGCGGTCTACGACCGCTGCGCCGCCGTGAAAAGCGGCTGCGACCTGATGATGCCCGGCGGCAGCGGCTACGGCAAAAGCGCCGTTTTGAAGGCGCTGCGCCGGGGTGAGCTCTCCCGCAGCGACCTTGAGAAAAACGCCGAGCGTGTCGCCGAATTTGCCCTGCGCTCCGAGAGCGTCACGCAGGCTCCCTGCGACATGATGGCGCACCACAGGCTTGCACGCAGGGCGGCGTCCGAAAGCGCCGTTCTGATGAAAAATGAGGGTGCACTCCCGCTCCGAGGCAGCGCCTGCATGATAGGTCACATGGCAAAGGATCTGCGCTATCAGGGCGTCGGCTCAAGCCACATAAACCCCTTTGACCTCAAAAATCCGATCGACTGCGCAGACTACCCCTTCGCCGAGGGCTGCCGCAGTGACGGCAGCACGGACGACAAGCTGATACATGAGGCGGTCGAGCTTGCGAAAAGCGTTCACACCCCCGTGGTCTTTGCCGGACTTTGCGACGACTACGAGTCCGAGGGGTTTGACAGACGTGATATGCGTATGCCGGACGGTCACCTGCGCATGATCTCCGAGGTGGCGGCGGCAAACCCCAACACGGTCGTCGTGCTGCTGTGCGGCAGCGTCGTCGAGCTGCCGTGGATAGACGACGTGAACGCCGTTTTGTACATGGGTCTGCCCGGCGAGGCGGGCGGTGAAGCGATAATCGACCTTCTGACGGGCAAGGCAAACCCCTCCGGCAAACTTGCCGAGAGCTGGCCCGTAAGGTACGGGGACGTCCCCTCCGCCGAGGTCTACGGTGAGAGGGACGCCGAGTACCGTGAGGGTGTTTTCGTCGGCTACCGCTATTACGATGCCTCCGGCGTAAAGCCGCTGTTCCCCTTCGGCCACGGGCTGAGCTACACGAGCTTTGCCTACTCCGACCTAAGCTGCGACGGAAAGTCCGTCACCGTCACCGTCACGAACACGGGTGAGTGTCCCGGAGCCGAGGTCGTGCAGCTCTATATAGAGCCGCCCAAGGGGGAGATACTCAGACCGAAGCGTGAGCTTAAAGGCTTTGCAAAGCCGGTATTACAGCCCGGCGAGAGCGCAAGCGTGAGCCTGCCAATAAGCTCCCGCAGCTTTGCCGTTTGGAATAACGGCGGCTGGGTCGTGCCGGAGGGCGTTTATCGCCTGTGCGTCGGCGGACTGAGCCTCGACTATGCTCCCACGGCGTTCGGCAATACGAAGAGCGCAGCCCCGTCCCTTGCGGGAACGTGGTACGAAAAGCCCTGCGGCGCTCCGCCGCTTGCGGACTGGGAAAAGCTCATGGGCAAAAAGCGCTCGGGGCTTTTAAGCCCCAAGAAGGGCTTCGACCTTGACAGCTGCATCGAGGAGATGATGCCCGTCTCCCCCGTGATGCGGCTGCTGTACAAGGCGGCAGCGGCGCTGCTTGCGAGCAAAAACGGCTGCAAGCCGGATATGTCGGACCCCACCTTCCGCATGATGATGAGCTGCGCCGTCGGAAGCTCCATCCGCAACATCTGCATCTGCGGCGGCGTCCCGGAGGGGATCGTTCGGCTCCTTGTGCGCATCGCCGAGGCGCAGAGAAAAAGACAGAATTAAAATCATTGTTCTTTATGCTGTCTTAACTCTTGATATTGTCCGAAAAGCTTAGTATAATGCTGTCTATCCCGGAGGTGGCACAACATGAACGATATGCAAAGCAAAAACGACACGGCGCTTTCCAAGCGAGACTATGCGGAGGAGTTCCGCAACCGTGTGTGGTTTATAAAGGATATGCTCTCTCGAAGCACCGCAAAGGGCATTGTCTACGGCAACTCCGGCGGCAAGGATTCCGCACTCGTTGGAATACTGTGCAAGGCCGCCTGCGACGACACCGTGGGCGTCATTATGCCCAGCGCAGACCAGTCCTTCGAGCAGAACACCAAGGACGCATACGCCCTCGCCGAAGCCTACGGCATCGAAACGAGGTACGTCGATATAACCGAGGTCAAGGCGTCCGAGCTGAGAGCGCTCAAAAACGTCGTCGAGCTGAGCGAGATCGCCGAAGCGCACATTGCGCCGAGGCTTCGCATGACCACGCTGTACGCCATCGCAGGCTCCGAAAAGCGCATAGTCGCCGGGACCGGCAACCGCAGCGAGCGCTTCCTCGGCTTCTTTACGAAGTGGGGCGACGGCGCATACGACTTTAACCCCATATCCGACCTCACCGCAACCGAGATCTACGAGTTTCTCGCATTTCTCAAGGCGCCCGACTTCATCGTGAACAAGGCTCCCTCGACCGTGAAGTACGACAACGAGACCGTCGAGGGCGGCATAAAGTACAGCGAGCTTGACACCTATCTGCTGCACGGCGAGGTGTCCGAGGAAGCGCTTGAGAAGATCGGCAGGATGCACGCAAAAAGTCAGCACAAGCGTGACCTCAGCCGCACCTTCTCCTGAATATGACGCAAGCACACCCTCCGGGCAGAATGCCCGGAGGGTGTGGTTTTTGTTGTTCGGCACAGAAACGGTGCAGTGCAGCCCACGTCCTGCGTCATCTCTCCCTCCGTCAAAATCTGACGATTTTGACGCCTCCCTCGGAAGTGTAGAGGCATGAGATTGGCGGTCAGTTTGCACTGGCAAAAGACATTAAGTGTGCCGCTTATCCGCCGTCTGATTAAAAATCACCGTATCTGCCGATACGGTGATTTTAATATTTTTACTTCATCAGCTCTTCCATCTCGTCGATCAGCTCGCCGAAGAGGGACAGCGCCTCGTTCACGGGCTGCGGCGTGCTCATGTCAACGCCTGCGATCTTCAGCAGCGAAATGGGATCGGTGCTGCATCCGCCGGAGAGGAAGCGCTTGTAATCCTTGACGGCGCTCTCACCCTCCTTGAGTATGCGGTTCGCTATCGCAACTGCGGCGGAGAAGCCGGTCGCATACTGGAACACATAGTAGTTGTAGAAGAAGTGCGGTATTCTCGCCCACTCAAGCGCTATGCCGTCGTCGGACACCATGTCGGGTCCGAAGTACAGCTTGTTGAGCTCAAGGTACTTTGCACACAGTGCGTCGGCGGTGAGGGACTCGCCCGCCTCGCTCATTCTGCCCATCTCAAGCTCAAACTCCGCAAACATCGTCTGGCGGTAGACCGTTCCCTTGAACTGGTCAAGGAAGTGGTTTATGAGATACGCACGCTCCTTCTTGTCCTGCGTTTTGCCGAGGAGGTGGCGCATGAGCAGCACCTCATTGCAGGTGGAGGCGACCTCGGCGACAAATATCACATAGTCGGAGGTGGATATGGGCTGGTTGCGGCAGCTGAGGTAGCTGTGCAGCGCATGACCCATCTCGTGCGCAAGGGTGAACTGGCAGTCGAGGTTATCCTTGTGGTTGAGCAGGACATAGGGGTGCGGACGTGCGGCACCGGAGGAGTAGGCTCCGCCACGCTTGCCGACGTTCTCGTAAACGTCGATCCAACGGTTTTCAAAGCCCTCCTTGAGCATTGCAACATAGTCGTCGCCGAGGACTGCAAGCGCCTCAAGCACGGTCTCCTTCGCCTGCTCGAAGCTTATCTCCGTTGCGGCGTCGGACACGATGGGCGTGTACACGTCATACATATGAAGCTCGGAGACGCCGAGCAGCTTCTTGCGCAGGGCAACGTAGCGGTACATCTTGTCCATGTTGGCGTGGACCGCTTCGATGAGGTTCATGTAAACGCTCACGGGGACCTCGGTCGCATCGAGCGCCGCCTCCAGAGTGGAGGAATACTTCCTCGCTCCGGCGAAGAATCTCAGCTGCTTAAACTGAGCGTCAAGCGTTGCGGCGATGGTGTTTTTAAACTCGCCGAGGCGATCGTAATAGGTCTCGAAGGTCTTTTTGCGAAGGTTCACGTCGGAGCTTTCGAGCAGCGGAACAAAGCTGCCGCCGGTCAGCGGGTGCGCCACGCCGTCTGCGTCCACAACGTCGGGGAACTTGAGGTCTGCGTTTCTGAAAACGCTGCCGATGCTGTCCGGCGAATCCGCCATCTCGCCTGCGGAGGCAAGCAGCGTCTCACATTCGGGGGACAGAATGTGTTCCTTTCTGCGGCGCATCTGATAGATGCTGCGGCGATAGGTCTCAAGATCGGGACACTCGGCGTAGAACTTGTCGAGGGTCTCGTCGGAGATGCTCATGATCTCAGGTGCGGCAAATGCGTTTGCGCTGCCGATCGCAACGTACACGCTCATCGCCTTGCTGCGCATATCCTGATAGAAGCTGTTGCCGGTGTCCTCGTCGCCCTTGCAGCTTGCGTAGCCGTACAGCTTGCCGAGGCGGACGGAGATCTCGTCGCACAGGCGGAAGTAGCCGAGCAGCAGCCCGGCGCTTTCGCCGAGTCTGCCCCTGTACTTGAGGATGCTTTCGGGGGCGGCTTTGAGGTTTTCGTATTCACTGCGCCAAAGCTCGTCGCTTTCAAAAATATCGCCGAGGTTCCAGGTGTCCTTTTCGGCGACCTCGCTGCGCTTCAGTATGGGCTTGCTCATGGTCGTTCCTCCTTTGAATTTACTTTTTGAATGCCACGGCGTCGGTCAGCACGAGGTCGAGACCCGACGTCGAGGTGTACTGGTTGAGCTTTCTGCAAATGTCAGCCGCCTTCATGTTTAGGAATTTGACGGTGAGGGCATCCTTCTGGGACTGGCTCATCGCAGAAACGACGCCCTTAATGAGCTTCATTGCAAGCTCAGGCTTTGCGGAAACGGCCTTGCGTACAATTATATTGGTACCCTCGCCCTCCTGGAGGATCTTCATTATATCCGGCAGGAATTTGTCGATGGTTTTATCGTAGTCGATATCTCCGACCTTAAAAGTAATTTCAACCATAAAAAATATAGCCTCCGATGAAAAAATACAGGGAAATTATATAGCACGGGACAGTATTTTTCAAGCGATATATTATAAGTAATGCGGGCGAAGGCAGACGAAAGCTGCGTCATTAAAGGAAAATTTACAAATCGGAGCGGCAAAACGAAAAAAATCGGGCAAAAATATTGACAATCGGCTTTGAAACTGGTATTATCTTAAAGCTGAACATAGGGAGCGCCCGTGCGGGCGTAGTTCAATGGTAGAACACCAGCCTTCCAAGCTGGATACGTGGGTTCGATTCCCATCGCCCGCTCCATATATGCGGCATCAGCGATATGCGCCAATAGCTCAGCAGGATAGAGCAACTGCCTTCTAAGCAGTAGGTCGGGGGTTCGAATCCCTCTTGGCGTGCCAATTAAAAATTATGGTGGGTGTAGCTCAGTTGGTTAGAGCACCGGATTGTGGTTCCGGGTGTCGAGGGTTCGAGTCCCTTTACCCACCCCATACACAGAGGCCGGTCAAGTGCCGGCCTCTGCCCATAAAAGATGGTGGGATGTAGTGTAATGGTAACACCTCAGACTTTGACTCTGATATAGTGGGTTCGAGTCCCGCCATCCCAGCCAAAACATATATGCCCCAGTAGCTCAGTAGGCAGAGCACCTGCCTTTTAAGCAGGGTGTCCGGAGTTCGAATCTCCGCTGGAGCACCACGTCGTCGCAAGCTTCGCTCAGCTTG
>SAMEA3663186__coassemble_61_pt1 | contig 47393 bp, 46 predicted proteins | sample SAMEA3663186__metabat2_low_PE_012 | metagenome-assembled genome bin SAMEA3663186 (sample SAMEA3663186) | pig gut metagenome | biome: pig gut; feature: pig-associated habitat; material: faeces | place: Denmark | collected 2012
CGCCGCTGCGATAGCAACGCAAAGGTCAAGTGCGGTGCTGAGTCTGCCGGTGGGGGCGAGGATGCCGCTCATAAGGAGATACACTCCGTAAGCGACCGCAGCCATTATGAGCGTCGCAAGCACGGGACGCAGCAGAACACGGCTGAGCCTGGGCGCCTTGTCGAGACTGCGGCACATGAAGACGTAGTTCATGGCGCACATCGAGAAGTAGCAGGCGATGGTGCCTATAGGCGCACCGTAGATGTTGATGTCGGGATTGCCGACGAGAATGTAGTTTACGGCGATCTTGACGGCACCGCCGATGACGATGGATATGAGCGTAAGCTTTTCCTTTCCGGCCGCCTGAAGGACTGCGGTACTCATAAGGTACATACATACGAAGATGGATGCAAAACCCAGAGTGAAGAGGAGCATGGGTCCGGATTCGTGAACGTCGGAGTACAGAAGTCTTATGACGGGGTCTGCGAGAACGGAAAGACCGATGCCCATGGGCAGACACATGGCTGCCGAAATACGAAGGGAGTCTTCGGAGATCTTTGACGCCTCATCCTTGAGACCACCGGCGAGCTTCATTGCGATAGCCGGAATGATGGAGATTGTGAGCGGGGTAATAAAGGCTGCCGGCAGATTGTAAAGCGTCTGAGCGTAGCCGTAGGTGCCGTAAAGCGCCTTTGCTTCGCTGTAACTGAAGCCGGCGGCGTTCTGGAGTCTGCCCATACACTGGCTGGAGTCGATGAGGTTTACGAGCGAAAGCACTATGGAGCCGAGCGCTATGGGGACACCGATGCGTATGAGATTCTTCAATATAACGGAGTCGGAATCGGGAACGTCCGGCTCTGCAAGGGTGTCATAGCGGTAATTGCGGTGCTGCGACACGATCATGTATATGAGTGCCGCAAGCGAGCCGACGGTAACGCCGAACACGGCGCCTGCCGATGAGACGGAGTTGTCGTAGCCGTTGCTCGTGAAATACCACGCAAGGGCAAGTCCCGCAATGACCTTCGCCAAAACCTCGATGACCTGACCGACGGTGGTGGGGATCATGTTGCCGTGACCTTGCGAGAAGCCCCTGTAAGAGGAGGTTATGCAGCACAGAAGCACGGAGGGCGCAAGCACCCAGATGCTCTTGGCGGCGTCGGGATTATGAAGCACGGTGCCCGCAAGCCAGTCGGGGAAGAGCAGCATGACGAGGGTGCAGACAAAGCCGAGGACGAAGAACGCCTTCTGCGAAACGCTGAAGGCTCTGCGCACCTGAAGGTGACGCCCCTGCGAATTTGCCTCGCTTATCATCCTCGAAAGTGCGACGGGAAGACCTGCGGTCGCAAGCGTCAGAAAGACGCCGTAAACGTTATACGAGGAAAGAAACAGCGCATAGCCCTCATTGCCGAGCATATTGCCCAGAGGGATCTTGTATATTGCGCCGAGTATTTTCATTATGATTACGCCGACGGTCAGTATGACGGCACCGTGGAGATAATTCTGCTCCTTGGATCTTGCCAAAAAAATCGCTCCTTTTTGTGCAGTGGCAATTGGTTAATATATATCATGCGCCCATAAAAATCAAGGGAATTGTGTGAATTAGAAAGACAAAGCCGCTTTCACTGCGGCTTTGTCTTGCATCACGGTATATATTCCAATATGGCTACCTGTTCGGGGGTGCTTTTGTCGATGGTGATGGTGTTGCCGGGATACTTCTTCACTATGGGCAGCGGCATATACTGATCGGTAAACGCCTCGACCCTTTCAAGGCGGCGGTTGCCGTACTTGCCGTGTGCGTAGTGCATGGGGATGACGACGTTTGCAAAGAGCTCGTCGGCAAGGGGCTTTGTCTTGTCGCTGGGCATGGCACGGAAGCCGCCGGCGGCGATCATCAGAACGTCGGCTCCGAAAAGCTCGTTCTTTTCGTTGTCGGTGAGTATGGCGCCGAAGTCGCCCATGTGAACGATCTTATAGCCGTCCCAATTGAGTATATGTATCCTGTTCTTGCCACGAAGAAGGCCCCAGCTCGTGTCATGGAAGGTGTCGATATACGACAGCTCGTAGGGGCAGGGCTTGGTCGGATCGGGTATCGTGACGGCTGCACGGTTGTTGTGCCCGGGATGCTCGTGGCTGCACAGCACGGCGTCAGCCGTGACCGAGAGCGTGGGGTAGCCGCCGAGCTGACGGCTTTCATAGGGGTCTATCACAACGCTGTATCCGTTGTGGCTTATCTTGAAACAGGCATGACCGAGCCAGCATATTTCCATGGTAATACTTCCTTGTCGTTGTAGTTTATTCTTCAAGAAGCTCCTCGCCTATGCGATAGACGTTTCCGGCTCCGACGGTGAGTATCAGGTCGCCGGGGCGGGCGTTTTCCGCAAGATCACGCTCGATCTCGGCAAAGGTGGGGAAGAACTTTGCGCCTTCTATCTTCGCTGCGAGGTCTGCGGAGGATATTCCGAGTACGTTCTTTTCCCTTGCGGCGAATATCTCCGCAAGATACACGAGGTCGGGTCGCCTGAGCTGACGCACAAAATCGTCAAACAGCGCCTTGGTGCGGGAGTAGGTGTGCGGCTGGAACACGACGACCGTGCGCTTGTAGCCGAGGTTTTCGACAGCGTCGAGCAGCGCTTTAAGCTCACCGGGGTGGTGAGCGTAGTCATCGTACACATCGGCGCCGTTAAACTTGCCCTTAAACTCAAAGCGCCGACCCGCACCCGAAAAGCCGGACAGACCGTACTTCACGGCGGTGGGCTTTATTCCGAGACAGAGACAGGCTGCCGCAGCCGCAAGAGCGTTCATCAGATTGTGTTCGCCGGGAACGTGGATGCGCACGGACTCGATACACTTGCCGCCGTACATTATGTCGAAGGTGGTGACGGAGCCGATGCGGACGACGTTCTTTGCGTACACATCCGCCTTGGGACTTCGCCCGAAGGTGACGATTCGTCTGCCGATGCCCTCAAGTGCGTCCATGGTGTTTGCATCGTCGTAGTTTGCGACGACGTAGCCGTTTTCGGGGACGTGCATCGCAAAGCTGCGGAAGGAACGCTTTATGTCGTCAAGGTCCTTGAAGAAGTCGAGGTGATCCTCCTCAATGTTCAAAATGACCGCCACGGTGGGGTAGAAGGAAAGGAAGGAGTTATAATACTCACAGCTCTCCATTATAATTGTATTGCCCTTGCCGACACGGTGGCTTGCCTTTAAAAGCGGCAGCGTGCCGCCTATCATGACGGTCGGGTCCTTTTCCGCCGCCATGAGAATGTGCGTACACATGGACGTGGTGGTGGTCTTACCGTGCGTTCCGGCGATGCAGAGGGCGTTTTCATAGCCCTTCATAATTGCGCCCCACGCCTGCGTACGCTCGTAAACGGGGATGCCCAGCTCCCTTGCACGGACGATCTCCGGGTTATCGTCGTGAGCGGCGGCGGTGCGGACGACAAAATCCGTGTCCTCCGAGATGTTGTTGCCGTCGTGACCGATGTAAATGTTTATGCCAAGCCCGCGAAGATGGGAGGTGCGCTCGCTCTCTGCAATGTCGGAGCCGCTGATGCTGAGCCCGCAGCCGACGAGCACCTCGGCAAGCGGCGACATGGAAACGCCACCTATACCGACGAGATGACCGTGACAATGACTGTTTAAAAATTCGGAAAAGTCTTTCATATATACACCTGCTATACGCAAAATTAACAATTTCGTATTGATGTTGAATTGGGCTGATGATATTATAATACCGTAAAATGAATCTGGCAACATTTTTTAATCAAGGTGAAGCTATGCTCAAGGTCAATCCGCCTAAATATGTCAGACAGACCCTCTTTGCCCTTCAGGCGAGAGGGCATCTTGCGTATCTCGTCGGCGGCTGTGTGCGTGATGCGATAATGGGAATCACTCCGCAGGACTGGGACATATGCACCAGTGCGCTGCCGGACGAGGTCATGGACATTTTCCCGGACTCCAGTCCCACGGGCTTAAAGCACGGCACGGTGACGGTCAAGGTGGGCAGCAAAAGCTGTGAGGTGACGACCTTCCGCACGGAGGGCGATTACCGTGACCATCGCAGACCCGACTCCGTCACCTTCGTCTCCGACCTCATAAGCGACCTCGGTCGCCGAGATTTTACCATGAACGCCATCGCTCTGTCGGCGGACGGCATGGTGTCCGACCCCTATGACGGCATAACGGACATCGAAAACGGCGTTATCCGCTGTGTCGGCTATCCGACGCTGCGCTTTGACGAGGATGCTTTGCGTATGTTCCGTGCGCTGCGCTTTTCGGCTCGCCTCGGCTTTGAAATAGAGCCGAACACGCTCGATGCGATAAAGCAGAAGGCGGAGCTGTGCAACGCTCTTGCGCCGGAGCGTGTGCGTGACGAGCTTGAGAAGATACTGCTCAGTCCGAGACCGGAGGTCTGCGCCGATGCCATCTCCTTCGGGATGCTGCGGCGCTACGTCACCGGCTCCGGCTGGGAAGCGCCGCCGCTTGCGGACCTGTCGGAGCTTCCGAAAAAGCCGCTGCAAAGGTGGATCACATTTTCTATAATGCTTCAGAAATACGGCTTTATTCCCTCTGCGGAGGACTTTCTGCGTGAGCTTCGGCTTGACGGCAGAACGGTTCGCTGCTGCCGCAGTGCGGAGGAAATGCTGAGAGATCAGCCGCCCTCCGGCAAACTGGGCTGGAAGCGGCTTTTAAACCGCTACGGGGTCGATTCCGTGTCCTGCGCCGTGTCCGCATACGGGGTGCTGCTGCACACCGACTGCGAAAAGGACTTCAAGGCGGTGCTCAAAAGCGGAGAGTGCTTCTCCTTGAAGCACCTTGCCGTCACGGGGGACGATCTTTTGAATGCCGGACTTAAAGGTCACGAGCTTGGCGAGATGCTCAAGTTCCTGCTCGACTATGTGATGGAGTTTCCGGAAAACAACAAGCGTGAGATACTTATGGAGCTTGCAAAATACTCGGAGGAAAGCTGATGAAAAGCGACGAAATGCAGAGCCTTGAACGAGAGTGCATGGGCTGCCGAGGCTGTGAGCTGTGCAAAACGAGAACAAATCTCGTGTTCGGCAGAGGCAACCCCGACAGCGAGGTCATGTTCGTCGGCGAAGGTCCCGGAGAGCAGGAGGACTTGAGCGGTATTCCATTTGTCGGCAGGGCGGGTAAGCTCCTTGACGATATGATGGAGATGATAGACCTCTCCGACAAAAACGTGTACATCGCAAACACTGTGAAGTGCCGTCCTCCGAAAAACCGTGACCCTCTGCCGGAGGAGAAGCTTGCGTGCCGCAGCTGGCTCAACCGTCAGCTTGAGATCGTAAACCCCAAGATAATTATATGCCTCGGCAGAATAGCCGCCACGGAGATCATAAGAGAAGATTTTAAAATAACAAGGGAGCGTGGGCGCTGGTTCACCGTAAACGGGGTACAGACCATGGCGATATATCACCCCTCAGCGCTGCTGCGTGACGTGACGAAGCGACCCGACACCTTTACCGACCTGCGTGAGATCAGAAGCGAGATACGCAGGCTGTGCAAAAATACTTATTAGAAAGAGCGTTTTCGGATGCTGAAACTGATCGACGTCAACTTTGAACTTAAACAAATGATGGAGCCGTATTTCCGCACGGAGAATTCACGAAGTGCGGATTTTTGCTTCGGCAACATCTATATGTGGGACAAGCGCTATAAGCAAAGCGTAGCTCCCGTCGAGGGCAGACTGGTGACGAGACTTGTCCGCCATGGAGAGACATATTTTGCGTTCCCGGTGGGTGAGGGCGACCTGAGACCCGCCATAAACGAAATGCTTGAGATCTGCCGCAGCGAGGGTATACCGCTGAAAATATGCGGCATAACGGACGAGCATATAGGGCTTCTAAACGACGCCTTCGGCGGCTGCTTCGAGCTTTCGGAGGACAGAGCCTACTCGGACTACATCTACCGTGCCGACAAGCTTTCGACCTACTCCGGCAGGGCAATGCACGCAAAAAAGAACTTCTGCAACCGCTTTGAAAACGAACACGAGTGGCGCTTTGTGCCGATAACGAAGGAGATGCTCCCCGAATGTGTCGCCATGCTCGACGAGTGGACGGAGGAGTCTGAAGGTCGGCTCACGCACGATATAGGCTATGAGCACGATGCGATACTGCGGGGCTTTTCCCACTACGACGAGCTGGGTCTCATGGGCGGTGCGCTGTACTCCGGGGAAAGACTTCTCGGCTTCTCGGCGGGCGAGGTCATCTCGGACGACACCTTCTGCACCCACTTTGAAAAGGCATACCCCGACGTTGCGGGCGCTTACCCGATGGTGTGCAGGGAGCTTGTGCGCATGGTCTGCGAAAAGAACCCGGAGGTATGTTATGTAAACCGAGAGGACGATATGGGAAACGAGGCGCTGCGGCAGTCGAAGCTGTCGTATAAGCCTGAGTATATATTAAATAAATATGTTGCGGTATGGAAAACTTGAGGATAAGAGAATATACGAAAAATGATTTGCCCTTTATTACTGCGCTGTGGGGCGACGCTTTCGGCGACGCCGAGGTGCTTGTGCGGCGGTTTTACGAGCTGCTGCCGGAGATGGGAACGGCGTTTGTCGCAGAGTGTAACGGGGTTCCCGTCGGCATGGCAAACGTGCTTTGCGCCGTCGTGTGCGGGCAGCGCTGCGGCTATGTCTACGCCGTGGCGGTAAAGCCCGAAGTGCGTGGCAAGGGAGCGGGAACGGCGCTTATGAAGCACTGCCGCAGGATGTTTTCAAGGCTGTGTACCCTGCCTGCGTACGAGGGACTGTACTCTTGGTACGCCGACTGTCTCGGTGCAGACAAGGTGAGCCGCTGCATATATGAAACGATCGCCGCTAAAGCCTCCGACGTCGAGATAAAAAATCTTTCATCGGCGGAATATGCGGCGATGCGAAGCGAGTATAAGCTTAACACGGCGTTCCCGCTGGCTTGGTACGAGTACCAGCGGGAGCTTTGTCGTTATTACGGAGGCGGCATGTTCCGCAGCGGACGCTCGATAGCCTGCGGCTACCTTGAGGACGGGGTTTTGAAGATTAAAGAGTGCCTCGGTCCGACGGATCTCATACCTGAGCTTTGCCGCAGACTCGGTGCGGAAAAGGCGGAGATCAGAACTGCGTTTCATGCGGGAAAGCCCTTCATTGCGGCAAGCTTCCCCTTGCCGGAAACGCTCAATATGTGCATAGCGCTTGACTAAAACTTCGGGAGCCTTATGGCTCCCGAAGTTTTATTTATGAGAGGATCGCTCTGTCGTTTGCAAATTCGTTGCCGCTTGCTTTCGTGAACATCTCAAGCAGATTTGCGACGGTGAGCTTTTTCTTTTCCTCACCGGATATGTCGAGGATTATCCTGCCGTTGTGCAGCATGATAAGGCGGTTGCCGTATTCTATGGCGTCACGCATATTGTGGGTTATCATGAGCGTGGTGAGCTTGTTTTCACGGACGATCTTGTCGGTGAGCTGCATCACCTTTGCGGCAGTCTTGGGGTCGAGTGCGGCGGTGTGCTCGTCAAGGAGCAAAAGACGGGGCTTCTGCATCGTCGCCATGAGCAGGGTCAGCGCCTGACGCTGACCGCCGGAGAGGGTACCGACCTTCGCCGAAAGGCGGGTCTCAAGACCGAGATCCAGCTCTTCGAGCATACGGCGGTACTCCTCACGCTCGGACTTGCGGATGCCGGGACGCAGACTGCGGTGTGCGCCTCGGCGTGCCGCCAGAGCGAGATTTTCCTCGATCTGCATACCTGCTGCGGTACCCATCATGGGGTCCTGATACACTCTGCCGAGATACTTTGCTCTCTTGTACTCCGGCAGGGAGGTGACGTTCACGCCGCCGAGGAATATGCTGCCGGAGTCGGGAAGCCACGTTCCGCAGATGGCGTTCTGCATGGTGCTTTTGCCTGCGCCGTTGCCGCCGATGACGGTCACGAATTCGCCCTCACTCACGGTGAGCGACAGGTTATCCAGCGCAAGTTTTTCGTCTATGCTGCCGGGGTTGAATATTTTGGTGACGTTTTTCATTTCAAGCATTTTGCGCACCCCTTTTCGATACGCTGTGTGCAGCGCGGAGCTTTTTCCTGAGGTAGGGTATGCCGAGGAACAGAGCGACGACAATTGCGGAGAACATCTTCAGAAGGTCGGTGTCGAAGCCGGAGAAGATGATGATCTGGTACACGACGTAGTACACTATGGCGCCGGCGATAACGCCGAAGAGTCTGACGGCAAAGTTAGTCGAGATGCGCTTTGCAAGCACCTCGCCGATGACGACCGCCGCAAGACCGATGACGACTGCGCCTCTGCCCATGTTGATGTCGGTGTAGCCCTGGTACTGGCACAGCAGAGCGCCGGAAAGAGCGACGATGCCGTTGCTTATCGCAAGACCGAGGATCTTGGTAAGACCGGTGTTTATGCCCTGCGCACGGCTCATCACGGGGTTTGAGCCGGTCGCACGGATGGCGCAGCCGATCTCGGTGCCGAAGTAGAGGTACAAAACGGCGACCGTCACGACCGCAAAGATCGCAAGAACTATAAGCGCCGAGTCAATGTCCATCTGCGAGAGGATAACGGGGTTTGACCTTGAGGATATCGCCTGATTTGCCTTGCCGAGGATCTTGAGATTCAGCGACCACAGCACCATCTGGGTGAGTATACCCGCAAGTATGGCGGGTATACCCAGCAGAACGTGGAGAAATCCTGTTATGCTGCCTGCGGCGATGCCGGCAAGAACTGCGCAAAAGACGGACAGCCACGGGCTTTGACCGGAAAGCATCATCATGGTACACACCGCAGCTCCGGTGCAGATGGAACCGTCCACGGTGAGGTCCGCAATGTCAAGGACTTTATATGTAATGTATACGCCTATCGCCATAATGCCCCAGATTATGCCTTGGGCAACGGCTCCGGGCAAGGCTCCGAGCAGATCCGTCATAACAGTTACTCCTTTTGCTTTTCTAAATGATCGTCAGTCGAGCGGCTCGTAGCCGTCGGGAACGGTGATGCCGAGCTCTTCGCAGATCTCGGGATTGTACTTCTTGCTTGCTTCGGCGTATGCAATGGGCATATCGGAGATGTCAGCCTCGCCGAGCAGGATAGCTGCCGCCATTTCACCGGTCTTGTAGCCGAGGTCGTAGTAGCTGATGGAGAGGGTCGCAACGCCGCAGCCGGAGCAGATACCGGCCTCGCCCGCAATGACGGGGGTCTTGGCGCTTATAACGATGTTGCCGATGGTCTCAACGCAGCTTGCTGCGGTATTGTCGGTGGGGATGTAGATGACGTCGCTGTCGGCTGCCGCCTTGGTGGTGACCGCAGCAATGTCGTTGGAGTCGCTGAAGGAGAAGCGGGTGCAGGTGATGCCCTTGTCGCTGAGGTACTTCTCAACGACCTTGACCTGGTAGTCGGAGTTGGGTTCTGCCGAGCAGTAGAGAAGTCCGACCTTCTTGGCGTCGGGGAACAGCTCAAGGATCATTTCCGCCTGCTCCTCAAGAGGAGCGAGGTCGGAGGTGCCGGATACGTTTCCGCCGACGGTGCCGCTAAAATCGTCAAGCTTCAGAGCGACGCCGTACTCGGTGACGGAGGTGCCGAGGATGGGGATGGTCTCGGTCGCATTGTATGCAGCCTGGAGAGCGGGAGTCGCATTTGCGAGGATGAGGTCAACGTTCTTCGAAACGAAGGAGTTGACTATGGTGCTGCACATTGCGGCGTCGTTCTGAGCGTTCTGCTCGTCGAACTGCACCTTGTCTGCGCCGAGCTTGTCGACGAGAGCGTCCTTGAAGCCCTGAGTTGCGGCGTCGAGAGCTTCGTGCTGAACGAGCTGGCAGATGCCGACGGTGAACACCTTGTCCTTGGCGGAGTCCTTGCCGCCGGAGCAGGCTGCGAGAGAAAGGCAGAGGCTTACGATGAGTACCGCAGCCAGAAGAGCCGATGTAATTGATCGTTTGGTTTTCATGTTGATTCCTCCAAAAAGCATTGAATTGATGTTTTGCGTGGTCGGTGCAGTGTCGTCATGCGGCAAAACAAAAATGCCGCACGGATTTGTGATCCGCCGGCATTGTAACAATCACGCTTAAAAGACGCAACGTTATGCAAACATTCGTTTACGGGCATCACAAATCGCTTTTATTCTCGTAAAGTAAAAATAAAAGTAATAATAACGATTTGCAAATGCGAAGCGAACGTTCATCATCCTGTTTACGTCTCCTTCCTTTAGGATGGCATCACTATAGCACCGCAAAGTGTAAAAGTCAATAGGTGTTAATAAAAAAACGATCTGCCGTCTCCGCAATGGGCAGAAACGGCAGAAAGCATTGAAAACACTGGGCTTTCAGATCATATATTTCTTAATTGCATCGCCAACGGTGTCGGGATCCATGGTGACGCTGATAACAAATTCAATTTTTTCCTTCTCGGAAAAGTCCTCCAGCCAATCAAGAAATTCGCCGAAAACGACGGGATCCTTGTTGCTGACGATCTTATAAAAATTATCTACAAAGACATGAGTGATGTCGTAGTTGCCGGAATGAAGGCCGCAAATAAAGCCTTTTATAAATTCATAAGAACCCGTGTCATAAGACCCGGCCTCGATAAGCCTTGCCTGATAGGGAATATCGTAAGTGAGCTTCTTTTCCTTTTCGATGCAGACCACGTCGCCGTTTTCCATCTTCACGGCTTCACGGACGAGATCCACGAGTTTCTTCGTTTTACCGGAGCCTTTGAGACCCAGGATCAACTTAACCATTGTGACCACGCTCCTTTGTTGTGATTTATATAATCAGATTAACATCTTTTCGAGCGTAAAGCAAGACCTTTCTTTCCGGCAGCCGGAATTTGCACATTTTGCCGAAAATCAGGTGCCGGGCTTGCCGAGCAGACGGAACATATTCTTTTTATAAGCCTCCACACCGGGCTGATCGAAGGGGTTAACGCCGGACATATAGCCGGAAATGGCGCAGGCGACCTCAAAGAAGCAGACGAGAGCGGCAAAGCCCGCTTCGTCCCTCGACGGTACGCTGATGACGATGTTCGGAACGCCGCCGGATATGTGGGCGGACTTCACCGCCTCGGCTGCGGTCGCACAAATGTCGCCGAGGTCCTTGCCCGCAAGATAGTTGAGCCCGTCGGGGTCGCCCATCTCAAAGGGCAGCAGGAAGGCGTGCCGAGGCTTATCAAAGCTCACGACCGTTTCGATGAGAGTTCTCGGTCCGTCCTGAATATACTGACCCATGGAGTGCAGATCGGCGGTAAGCTCGACGGAGGCGGGGTAGATGCCGATGCCGTTTTTGCCCTCGCTCTCGCCGTAAAGCTGCTTCCACCACTCCGCCATGAAGCGGAACGACGGCTCGTAGCAGGCGAGGATCTCAATGCCTCTGCCCCTGCCGTAAAGGTGCTGCCTTGCGGCGGCATACTGCCATGCGGGGTTTTCGGGCGAACGGAGATCGAGCGCTTTAAGCTCCTCGATCGCACGGTTTACGACCGTCTTTACGTCGATGCCGGCGACAGCCATGGGCAGAAGTCCGACCGCCGACAGGACACTGTACCTGCCGCCGACGTCGTCGGGAACGACAAAGCATTCCCAGCCCTCGGCGTCCGCCATGGACTTCAAAACGCCCTTTGCTGAGTCGGTCGTCGCAAAAATGTGCTTCTTTGCGGCGGCGCCGTACTTATCACGCAGCAGCTTCCTGAACACACGGAAGGCTATTGCCGGCTCAAGCGTGGTGCCGGATTTCGAGATGACGTTCACGTCGAAATCACGGTCGCCGAGCTTTTCTATAATGTCGGTGAGCGCATCGGGGGAAAGTCCGTTTCCGGCAAAGAGGATCATGGGATCATCCTCCGAGGGAACGGGACGGAGAAGCTCGATAGCGCCCTTTGCGCCGAGATAGGAGCCGCCGATGCCAATGACGACGAGCGCCTTTGAGCGTGATCTTATTTTCTGAGCGGCGGCGAGGATGCTTTTAAGCTCGCCGTCTTTTATCCTTGCGGGAAGGTTGAGCCAGCCCGTAAATTCACTTCCTGCGCCGGTGCCGTCAACCAGATCTCTGTGAGCCTTGGCTGCGGCGGCGTAGTCCGGACCCGCCGGATCGAAGAACGCCGCAGCGCCCGATAAATCCACTCTGACCATATGCTGCCTCCATTGTTTTTGAATTGCGTTTATTATACTCCTGTTTATTTAAAAATCAAGTAAATTGTGGAGGCAACGCTATAAATACCCCAATATTTAGTGCAAAAATACGGGGAAAGGAGAGAAGATTGTCAGTTCCGACCTAAAAGACTGCCGACGAGACTGAGGAAAATGTCCGAAAGCCCCATCCTCTGCACGTCGTGAGAGGCTACGAGAGGTACGCTGAACGCTTCCTGCCCGTTTATCAGAACGCTCATGCTGCCGAGGCTGTCGCCCTTTTTGACGGGCGCCGCCACGGAATCGGGAAGCTGCAGCGTATATTCGATATTACCCGAGCCCTGCTTTGAAATGAGCGCCGCTTCGGGACCCGTGTACTCCGGCTGAACGCAGTCGCCCTTGCCCAGCTCGACGGAGACCGGGGGCAGGGCGGACCCCTGCCGCAGGGGACACAGAGTGTAGTTTGCGAAGGCGTAGTTTAAAAGCGCCTTTGCGTCGTTGTTTCTCGAATCGACGCTTTCGGCGTGCATGATGACCGCAATATACTCCACGCCGTCACGCATGGCGGTCGCAGACAGACAGTACATCGCAAGCGAGGTAAAGCCGGTTTTAAGCCCGGTGCAGCCCTCGTAGTAGTAGACGAGCTTGTTGGTGTTTGAAAGTCCGAATTCACCGTTGCGTATGGAGTCCATCCATATCGTGGTGTAGTCCTTTATGAGATCGTGCCGTATAAGCTCTCTCGACATGAGCGCAATGTCGTATGCGCTCGTGTAATGCTCTCTGTCGTCGAAAAGCCCGGTGCAGTTTGTAAAGTGCGTGTTTTTCATTCCAAGCTCTTCGGCTCTCGCATTCATGCGCTCGACGAAGCTTTGCTCCGAGCCGCACAGATGCTCCGCCATCGCAACGGCACAGTCGTTTGCCGACACGACGGAGATGCACTTGAGCATCTCGTGGACGCTCATCTTCTCGCCCTCCTCAAGGAAAACGCAGCTTCCGCCGAAGGAAGCCGCTCTCTCGGATGCGATAACGGTGTCGTCGAGCGAAATATCGCCGTTTTCGATCGCCTCGACGATGAGCAGCATGGTCATCACCTTCGTGACGCTTGCGGGCGCCATGCGCTCGTGTGCGTTTTTCTCGTATATCACCTCGCCGCTTTGCTTTTCCATCAAAACGGCAGAGGGGGCTTTGATGTCTATCGCGTCGTCACGGAGCGTTTCGGGCGCGGCGGCGCCGCCGAAGAGCTGAAGCGCAGCCAGCAGTGTAAACAGCATTCTTTTCATGGCATATCCCTCCGAGACATACTATGAGGGGCGGGTATCGGATAATGCAGGTTGACAGAATTATGCTTTATTCGACACGGATGAATCGGGCAATAATGAACGCACAGTGAACAAAGCCGCTGTAAATACAGGGTTTTAAACATTTTCAACACAGTTTTCAACATACGCAGCCGCAAGTCGACGGCGGTAAATATGCACATTGAGTTTACATAACACATATACGGAATTGTTATAATTATACGAAAAATTCACAGAATAGTTATTGACGTTATTTGACTGCGATAGTAAAATAAAAAGGCTAAGTACATTGCAAGGGGGAAAGTGATGAAGCGGCGTATTAAATCGAATAACCAGTACTTCCGCTGGGGTTTGACGGCGTTTGTCGTCGTTGCTGCCAGCATACTGTTTTATTTCGGACTGGACTATCTGGGCGATATGTTCAAGGTCTTGGGAGAGCTTCTCGGCATACTGAACCCCTTTGTGTGGGGCTTTGTGATATCGTATCTGCTGCTGCCGTTTATGAACATATTCGAGAGCAAGCTCTTCAGCCCGCTCACGAAGAATCTCTACGAGTCGCACCCGAAGATGAAGCGGCGCAAAAAGCTGGCGAGGGGACTTTCGGTATTTCTTTCGGAAACACTTATGATACTGCTCATTTCGACTCTGCTGTATCTTGTAATACCGCAGCTTTATGCCAGCATCGAAAGCATAGTCACCGCAGCGCCGGACTATCTCACGAAGGCGTATGCAAAGCTTGACAAGCTGCTTGCAAACCACCCCGAAATGGACAAGTACGCAGAGGCGATATTCGGGAATCTGAACAACACGCTCATAAAGTGGGCGCAGAATACCGTCCTGCCGAATATGGACACCATCATTGCGGACGTGACGAGCGGCGTTTACAGCGTCGTCATGGGCATCTACAATGTCGTCATCGGCATGATCGTCTCCATATATGTATTGTATAACAAGGAATCCGTCCGCACCCATTTTAAGAAATTACTGTACTGTGTCTGCAAGCCGAAAAACGCAAAGCGTGTAAACTCCGTTTTGAAGTTCACGAATCAGACCTTCCGCAACTTCATTACGGGTCAGCTCACCGACGCACTCATAGTCGGCATTTTGTGCTTCATCGGATGCAGCATACTGAAGATACCCTATGCGCTGCTCATTGCCGTGGTCGTCGGCGCAACGAACGTCATCCCGTTCTTCGGACCGTTCATCGGCGGCATACCGTCGGGACTTTTGGTGCTGATGGTCGATCCCTTCAAGTGCCTTATATTCGTCATATTCATCGTTGCTCTCCAGCAGGTCGACGGCAACATCATCTGCCCCAAGATAATGGGCGGCTCCGTCGGCATAAACGGCTTCTGGGTAATGTTTGCGATCATACTCGGCGGCGGACTGTTCGGCTTCTGGGGCATGCTTTTGGGCGTTCCCGTGTTCGTGGTCATATACACCGGCATCAATACGCTCATAGAGCGCAAGCTCCGCAAGCGCAATCTGCCCGATGACGACGCAAGCTACGAGGACCTCGACTATATAGAACCGCAAACGGGCGAGCTTGTGAAGGTCCCGCCCACCATCGTAATGGCGGCGGAGCCTAAGTCCGAGGAACCGAAAACCGAGGACGCACAGGAAGATAAAAAGTGAAGATAATAAAAACGCTTTCGGCTAAACCGAAAGCGTTTTTATTATCGGAATTTACCTGTGCGCAAGGGTCTGCGACGCACGGAGCAGGGAAGCGCAGAGCGCATCTGCGTCGTCTGTGGTGTTGTAGCGTGAAAAGCTTATGCGCAGAGCGCCGTCAATGACCTTTGCGGGAAGACCGATCGCTTCGAGAACGTGGCTCCTTGCACCCTTCTTGCAGGCTGAGCTGCGGGAGACGAATATCCCGTCCGCCTCAAGGAAGTTCATCAGCACCTCGCTCCGCCAGCCGGGGAGCGACACGCTGAGTATGTGCGGTGCGCCGCCGCCGATGAGGACGAGCTGCGGTATGAGTGATGTGAGCCTTTCGGCGGTGTAGGCCCGAAGCTCCGAAAGCTGCTTCTGTGTCTCGGCAAAGCGAGCGTGTGCGATCTCCGCCGCCGTGCCGAAGGCGGCTATCTGAGGCATTGCCTCGGTACCTGCTCGCAGACCGCTCTCCTGCGCTCCGCCGAGTATGTAGGGCTTGATTTTCACCCCGCTTTTGATATACAATGCGCCTATGCCCTTGGGTGCGTGGATTTTGTGACCGCTTATCGAGATCATGTCCGCACCGCAGCCCTTTGCGGTGAAGGGCAGCTTCATAAATGCCTGCACCGCATCCGTGTGTAGGAGTGCAAATGAACCCCGCTCGTCGAGCAGACGGCGCATGGCGGCGATGTCCGTTATGCCGCCCGTCTCGTTGTTGACGGTCATAAGGCTCACCAGCACGGTGTCGGGGCGCAGAGCCTCGGCAAGCGCCGAGACGCTTATGCTGCCGTCAGCTTCGGGAGCAAGGCGGGTGACCTCAAAGCCCCGGCGCTCAAGCTCCGAGAGGGATTTTCTCACCGCATCATGCTCCACAAGCGAGCTTATAACGTGCCTTCCCCGGTGCTTCATCGCTTCGGCTCCGCAAAGGATCGCCCAGTTGTCGCTTTCCGAGCCGCAGGAGGTAAAGAAAAGCTCCGACGGCTTGCAGCCGAGGGCGGAGGCGACCTGCCCCCTTGCTTTTGTCAGAACGACCGCCGCCTCACGTCCCTTGGTATGGGTCGAGCTGGGGTTGCCGTAAAACGATGTCATGGTTTCAAACGCCGTCTTTGCCGCTTCGTCGCAGACTCTCGTTGTGGCGGCGTTGTCAAGATAGATTTCCATTTTGTACTCCTTAGGAGAGATTTACGATGAAATACATTATATACACTTTGGGCTGCAAGGTCAACCAGTACGAAACTCAGGCTATGGAAACGCTGCTCGGCGAACACGGCCATACGCCGGCGGCGGAGGGCGAGACCGCCGATGCCGTCATCGTGAACACCTGCGCCGTGACCGCCGAGGCGGGGCGCAAGTCGAGACAGGCGATAAACCGTCTGCGTGAGGAAAACCCCGGTGCGGTCGTTGCGGTGTCCGGCTGCTATTCGCAGCTCAGCCCCGACACCGCCGCAAAGCTCGGTGCGGACGTCATTTTCGGCACCGGCGACAGGGTGAAGCTCGTCGACGCCATAGAGAGGGCCTGCGCCGGGGGCGCATCGGAGCGCTGCGTCGATAAGCCCTTTGAGCGGCGAGTGTTCGAGGAGCTGCCTGCGGGAGCCGCCGAGGGCAGAACGAGAGCGCTGCTCAAAATTCAGGACGGCTGCGTAAACTTCTGCACCTATTGCATAATCCCGTACACGAGGGGACGCCTTAGGAGCCTGCCTATTGCCGACGCCGCATCCGCTGCCGCCAAGCTCTGCGCCGAGGGATACAGAGAGCTTGTGCTGACGGGCATCGAGATCGCCTCCTACGGCGTCGATCTTGAGGGAAAGCCGAGCCTTGCCGACGTCGTGTGTGCAATTGCGGAGGCGGCGCCCGATATGCGGCTGCGTCTCGGCTCGCTTGAGCCGACGGTCATAACCGAGGACTTCTGCCGCCGCCTTGCGTCGCTCGGAACACTGTGCCGGCACTTTCACCTTTCGCTGCAATCCGGCTGCGACAGGACGCTGAAAAACATGAACCGCAAGTACGACACCGCAACCTTTTTCGAGAAAACGGAGCTTCTGCGGAAATACTTCCCCGACTGCGGGATAACCTGCGACATCATCGTGGGCTTCCCCGGCGAAAGCGACGAGGATCAGCGCACGACGCTTGACTTCATCGAAAAGGTCGGATTTTCCGACGCTCACATTTTCCCGTACTCACGCAGACCCGGCACCCCGGCGGATAAGATGGACGGGCAGATAGACAGAAGCACCAAGGCGAGACGCTCACGGGAAGCCAGAGCCGTTGCAGCCGAGGCTCGCCGCCGCTGCCTTGAGTCCTGCGTCGGAAAAACGCTCCCGGTGCTGTTTGAAACGAAGGACGGAGACAGGTGGCAGGGTCACAGCGACACCTACTTTTTGGTGGAGGCAGAGGGCGAGGACCTGCGGGGATTGGTCAAAAACGTCAAAATCACTGGTGTTTCCGGGGAAATACTCGTAGGAGAGATACGTTGACGTGCGCCCGCATCGGTATTATAATTTAAAGTATTAGCATGACGAAGAATTCCGAAGAAGGTGAAACGATGTTTTCGGAGAGAGTTTATAATTTTGCGGCAGGCCCTTCGGTCATGCCGGAGCAGGTGCTGCATAGCGCCGGAAGCGAGATAATGAATTACGCAGGCAGCGGTATGTCCGTCATGGAGATGAGCCACCGCAGCGCCTGCTTTGCGGAGATTTTTGAGGATGCAAAGTCACGGCTCAAAGCGCTGTTAAAGGTGCCGGACAGCCATGAGATACTGCTGCTTCAGGGCGGCGCAACGCTTCAGTTTGCCGCAATACCCATGAACCTTTTGGGGCAGGGAGGCACGGCGGATTACGCCGTTACGGGGAACTTCTCCCGCCTTGCCGCCGAGGAAGCGAAAAAGTACGGCAATGTTCACATCGCCTGCGACAGCACCCCCTTCGGTCACGACCGCATACCCGACACGGTGAATGAGACCGAGGGCGCAAGCTACTTCTACTACTGTGCAAACAACACCATCTACGGCACCGAGTGGCAGACGGTACCCGACGTTAAGGCGACGCTCGTGTGCGATATGTCCTCGGATATCCTCTCAAAGCCCGTGGACGTTTCACGCTATGGACTGATATATGCAGGAGCGCAGAAGAACATGGCGCCTGCGGGACTTACGGTGCTTATAGTTGACCGCAGTCTTGCGGGGAAGGCGCTGCCGATAACGCCGAAGGTCATGGACTACAAGGTGCAGATAGATAAGGACTCCATGCTGAACACACCGCCGTGCTGGTGCATATATATGCTGGGCAAGGTGCTGCGTTGGGTGGAGGATATGGGCGGACTTTCCGCAATGGAGGAGCGCAAAAAGCTCAGAGCGGGACTGCTGTACGATTACCTCGACGAGAGCAGGCTGTTTATCCCCCATGCGCAGAAAGGCTCACGCAGCGACATGAACGTCACCTTCCGCACCGGAGACCCCGCACTTGACGAAGAGTTTGTTAAGGGCGCTGCATCGCAGGGGCTTTTGAACCTTCGGGGACACAGACTCACCGGCGGCATGAGGGCTTCGATCTACAATGCAATGCCGATAGAGGGTGTGCAGGCGCTCGTTGCGTATATGAAAGACTTTGAGGTGGAACACCGTGTTTAAAATAAAGACCATAAACAATATATCGCCCGTGGGACTTGCCAAGCTCGTGCAGCTCGGCTGCATGGTATCGCCCGATGCCGAGAACCCGCAGGGCATCATAGTCCGCAGTGCGGATATGCACGGCTTTGAGCCGAACCCGGAGCTTATGGGCATCGCCAGAGCAGGAGCGGGCTACAACAACATTCCCGTGGAAAAGATGGCGGAGCTGGGAATATGCGTCTTTAACAGCCCCGGCGCAAACGCCGAGGCGGTAAAGGAGCAGAGCGTCTGCTCGCTCGTCATGGCGTCGAGGGACGTTCTCGGTGCTGCCGAGTGGGTAAAGAGCATTTCCGACAGAGGCGGCGAGATACCCGCCCTCGTCGAAAAGGGCAAGTCCGCATTTTCGGGTCCCGAACTCATGGGCAAGACCATCGGCGTTTTGGGACTGGGCGCCACGGGTGCGCTCGTTGCCAACGTCTGCCTTGCAATGGACATGACCGTCATAGGCTACGACCCCTTCATGTCGGTGGAAGCGGCATGGCGTCTGTCGAAGGACGTTGACAGGGCGGAGGACATCGGCGAGATATTCAGAAACAGCGACTATATCAGCATAAACATCCCCTATAACGAGAACACGCATCACCTCCTCGACGAAAAGGCGTTTTCGATGATGAAGCCGGGTGTGCGCATAATAAACGAGTCGAGAGCGGAGGTCGTCGATGACGATGCGATGCTCCGTGCGCTTGAGAGCGGCGTCGTTGCAAAGTACGTCACCGACTTTCCGAACGAAAAGATCCTCGGCGGCAAAAACGTCATTGCGCTGCCGCACCTCGGAGCCTGCACCCCGGAGAGTGAGGACAGGTGTGCGGAGATGGCGGCAAAGCAGCTGTACGATTACCTGAAAAACGGCAACATCACAAACTCCGTCAATCTGCCGAACGCAAAGCTTGAGCGCATGGGCGTGTGCCGGCTGTGCGTCATACACCGCAATGTGCCGGGTATGATAAACCGCATACTCGACTTCGTTACCGAGAGGAACATCAACGTTGAGCATATGATAAACAAGCCGAGAGGCGGCTATGCTTACACGATGATAGACCTCGGCGACAGGATAGACGAGGACATGACAAACAGCATACGGAGCATGGACGGCGTGCTGAGAGTAAGAGTGCTGTGAAAAAAGAGGATGCATAGGCATCCTCTTTTTTCTGTAAACTTTATATTAACTGCACCCGAAAACGGAAATTGTGTGATATAATAAAACATTACAGAATGTCGGCGAAAAGCGTCGGCACAGACCTCAAGGAGGGAGCCTTTATGAAAAAACTGTTGCCCGTACTTTTGTGCCTTGCCATAGCTCTCGGACTGTGCGCCTGCGGCGGCACCGAAGAGCCGAAAACGCCGGAGGTCACCGCAACGCCGGAGCCTGTGCGTTTTAGCAAGGAGGACGGAAAGCTCGACACCGAGAGCTACTACAACCCCAACGGCATGAAATACGCCTCCGTCGAGTATAGCTACGACGGCAGCGGAAGGGTGATAAGCGAAAGACACCTCGGTCTTAACGACGCAGAGGAGGGCGTACTCTCATACGAGTACCTCGACGGCGACAAGATAAGCAGCCGCAGCTATAAGCTCAGCGCCGGGGACGGCAGCTACACCGATTATTACACGGAAAGCTATGAGTACGACGCATCGGGACTTCTTCTGTCGATAACGAGGACGGAGAGCGGTGCCGTCACGGCACGCACCGTCTACGGCTACGATGAGAGCGGAAATCTCGTGAGCGAGAAGCGCTACGAGGGAGAGGACTTCTGCATAGCGGAGTACGATTACCGCATCGACGCAAACGGCAGGGTGATAAGCTGCACCCGCAAGGACTATATCGAGGGCGACAGCAGCGAAAATAACTACGCATACGACAGCATGGGCAGACTGCTCACCGACCAGTGCTACGACGAAAACGGCAATGTTGTCAGCCGCACGGAGTACAGCTACGACGAAAACGGCAATGAGATAAAGCGCAGCGTGTTCGCCGAGGGCGGGGAGCTTATAAGCAGCACCGAAAAAAGCTATGAATACGACGACATCGGCAACATCATCTGCTGCGTTACCTCGCACTCCGACGGTACGCCCGGCAGCACCGTGCGCTACACATGGCAGTATAGCAAGGGATAATTAACAAATATTTTAAATTTATTTTCTTTTGTCTGTGTTAACATATACTCATTATATATTGTGCGCCGAGGTGTGGAAAACGCCGAAGCGCACGGCTTTTGAAAATTCGATTCAAGGTGATATTTGATGAGGAATTGGTTTATACGTTTTATGACCGGACGCTACGGAGGCGACCAGCTCAACAGGCTTGTCTCGTTCGTGAGCATTGCATTTGCGGTGCTTGCTATAATATTCAGCTTCGCCATGAGCGACAGCCCGGTCGGCAGCGTGCTTTGGGTGATCGCCCTTGCGTTTCTTGCTATCGTATATTACCGTGCGTTTTCAAAGGACTTCAACAGACGCAGCGACGAGAATACCCGCTACCTGAGGCTCAGATACAAGGTCTCGTCGTTTATAAGGCTCAGGCAGGAGCGTTGGAGACAGCGCAGGGAGTATAAATTCTTCACCTGCCCCTCATGCAAGACGACGCTCAGAGTGCCGAGAGGCAAGGGCAGCATCAACATAGTGTGCCGCAAGTGCGGCTACTCCTTCAGAGGCAAGAGCTGAGCCATGTTCGGCTTTGTTGCGGCGAATCCCGCCATGCTCACAAAGGAGCGGTTTGCCCGATATAAGGAGTGCTACTGCGGGCTTTGCCATGCGCTCAAGGACAGGTACGGCTTTGCCGCAAAGCTGGGGCTTACCTATGACATGACCTTTCTTGTGCTGCTGCTCAATTCGCTGTACGAGCCGGCGGAGCTTCACGGCGAGGCGAGGTGTTCGGCGCATCCGCTCTCCCGTCGGGGCTACTGGCAGTCGGAGATAAGCGACTATGCGGCGGATATGAATGTTCTGCTTGCCTACCTCAACTGTCGGGACGACTGGCAGGACGATATGAATGTCTTAAAGCTTGCCGAGGCGAGAGCGCTAAATAGCAATGCCGAGCGTATACTTCTCATGTATCCGAGACAGGCTGCCGCAGTCAAGGCGGGTATGTCTGAGCTTGACCGCATCGAGAAAAGTCGGGTGCCTGCGCCCGACGCCGCAGCAGCCGCCTTCGGCGGGCTGATGGCGGAACTGTTCGTGTGGAAAGAGGATCGCTGGAGCGGGAGACTTCGTGCGCTCGGTATGGCGCTCGGAAAATTCATTTATATTATGGATGCCTGTATTGACCTGCGGAGCGATAAGCGCTATTATAAATACAATCCGCTTCTCGACCTGTACGGGCGCATCGACGAGGAGGAGCGTTTTCGGGAGATACTCGAAATGCTCATGGCCGACTGCGTAAGGAGCTTTGACGCTCTGCCCCTGGTGCGGGATGCCGACATACTGAAAAATATACTTTGTTTCGGTGTTTGGAATAAATTCAACAAGCACTACAACATAAAAGGAGCAGTGCCTGATGGTACAAGACCCCTATAAGGTCCTCGGTGTTTCGCCCGACGCATCAGACGAGGAGATCAAAAAAGCTTACCGTGAGCTGGCAAAGAAATATCACCCGGACCGCAATCCGGGGGACGAGTACGCCGCTCAGAAGATGAACGAAATAAATGCCGCCTATGACCAGATCAAAAACGGCAACGTCGATCAGCAAAGCGGCTACGGACCCTACGGAGCGGGTTACAACCCCTTCGGCGGTTTCGGTGGTTTTGGCGGCTTCAGCGATTTCGGCACCGGCGGCGAACAGCCGAACGATCCGCCGGAGTACCGTGCGGCGATAAACTATATGCGCAACCACAGATACAGCGAAGCGATAAGCGTCCTTGCGACGATCCCGGTGGCGCAGCGCGACGCAAGGTGGTACTACCTTAACGCAATGGCAAACCTGTCCGCAGGCAACAGAATTGCGGCGCTTGAAAATGCAAGGCGTGCCGTGGAGATCGAGCCGGACAACACCCGCTATCAGAAGCTTTTGGATATGCTGCAAAACAGCGGCAGAGAGTACCGTGACTATTCGGATCAGACCTCGGTCGGCTGCTGCGACCCCTGCGGCTGCTACCTCTGCTTCTCGATGTGTACTCCGTGGGGCGGTTGCTGCTGCTGACGGAATAAAGCGCTATGATGTAAGAAAAGGGACTGCAAGCAGTCCCTTTTATACTATGCAAACAGCCGTTCGGCTTCCTCGGCGCAGAACTCGTCGAGGGAGGCAAAATCGACCTTCGGGCGGTAACACGCCTCAAGCTCGTCGTGCAGGAGCTTTGCCTGCTCAAGGTAGCGGCAAGCCTCCGCAATGAGCGACCTTTTAAGCTCCTGACGGTGCCGCAGCTCATCCTTGTGCCTTGCGAGAGCCTCCTTAGGCACGAGCGCATCGAGCCGTATCCGGCGCTTTGCCTTCGCCCCCGGCATGAGTGATGCCGACACGAAGCCAAGCCCGCAGTCAGGCAGAAGCAGCGCCTCAGTAAGCTCCGGCAGCAGCGGCGAGCGGCAGCGGATGATGCGTCCGCCGAAGTGCCGCAGCAGCTCATCAAAGTAGTATTTTTCGAGACCGAGGCGGTCGTCGATGAGATAAACGTGTTTACATAATTCTTCAACGGTGCCGCAAAGCACCTCCTCTCCGGTGCAGCCGATGGAGTGGATGAAGCGTTCGCTTATCCGTTTCGGGGCGCCGCTCTGGGCGCTTGAGCCGAGAGCGGCGGCGCTCCTTGCGCAACTTTCGGCGGCGGAAACCGTGTTTTTTGCGATAAGTCCCGGAATTTCGGCACTTTTTACGCTGCCCGCCGCAGAGAGATAGGCGTAGGCGCTTTTGTACATTGCTCTGTATTTTTCGGTGAGCTGCGGGATGCGCTCGTCGTCGCAGTGCGCGCAGAAGCGACCGAGGTTTACATAATCAGAATCATATCCGAAGAACCTCGGTTCGAGGATATGCGGCGCCGTGGCGTCGGCGTAGCCTATGCGCAGTTCAGGAAAGTACACGCCGTCAAGCGACTCAGGGTCGCCGGAGCAGAGTATGTAGACGACCTCGAAGCCGTGCGCTTCGGCGCTTTCGGCGAGCTTCCGCATGAAGCTTGACTTACCGCAGCCGGGACCGCCCTTTATAAGCCGCAGGCAGTCGCCGGGGCTTGACGCAAAATCGCCGTACAGCGAGTGAAAGCCGTGGGCGGAGTTTGCGCCCAGAAAAAATTCTACAGCCATAATTTGACCCCCATACATAAATTCAAATCATGCTATGCAGCCGACGGCGCATATGTGAAGGTAGGAGGAACACGGTGAAAAAATACGTCTTTTTCGATTTCGACGGAACGCTGTTCGACACGGCGGAGGGAATAGTCAAAAGCGTGCAGTATGCACTCAAAAAGCTTGGGATAGATGCAGAGCCGAGCGAGCTTATGTGCTTTGCAGGACCTCCGCTTGAGGATATGTTTAGGCAAAAATACGGCATGGACGAGGCCACGGCGCTCAAGGCGGTCGGCTATTTCAGAGAGCGCTACAAGCCGATAGGCTGGAAGGAGTGCCGACCCTTTGACGGAGTGGCGGAGCTTTTAACCAAACTTCGGCAGGCGGGCATAACGATCGCCGTTGCGACCTCAAAGCCGGAGTATTTCACCAACGCTATCCTTGAAAATGCGGGACTTCTTACCGCTGTTGACTTTGTCGGCGGCTCGCTTTTTGACGGCACGAGGGGCAAAAAGCACGAGGTCATAGCCTACGTTTTGGAGCATTTCGGCATCTCACCCGACGAGGCGGTGATGGTCGGCGACAGAATGTACGACGTTGACGGAGCCAAAAAGTGCGGCATGGACTGCATCGGTGTTTCCTACGGCTACGCAGAGCCGGGCGAGCTTATGAGCCACGGCGCACTCTGCGTTGCGGACACGACGCAGGAGCTCTACGAGATACTGACAAAATGAAAAATGACGGTGCTTTGCACCGTCATTTTTCACGTTATCGGAAGTCTTATGATCTCAAGATCCCTGTCCATTGCGTACTTTATCGTGTTCCATGTGCCGCCGCTTTTGCCGTCGTAGCAGGCGATGAGAATGCTCGACTTATCGACCATGTAGCGGTTGCGGTCCATCATGCAGGTGGGCGTGTAGCGGTTGGAGACAAGATGCACGGCGTCGCACTCCATGAGTATGTCGCGGTAGCGCTTGCGGCTTTCCGCAGGCCAGCGCTCGTCCTGTCCGTCGTACGGAACGGCCGCTTCGAGGGTTATCCCGACTCTGCGCTTTCGCAGGGCGATTACCGCCTCGGCGCAGTACATATCGCAGCCGAGAGCCATGCCGCATATAAAGTGAGTCACGCCCGATTCGCAGACCGCCTCGACGACGGAACAGAGCTTTTCCTTAAACCCGACGCACATGGGGTCATTTTCGTTGTAGCCCCACGGAAGCTTTGCGGGTCTGTGTCCCGTAAAGCAGCAGCTTTTCCCGAATTCCATTTGCGTTCCTCCCTTTATGCTATGAAGACATTTTATCCCATTGAGAGAAAAAAGTCAAAGGCTATTGACAAAACAGCATAGGTGATTATAATGAAATCAACCGAATAGACGTATCTTCAGGGCAGGGTTCAATTCCCGACCGGCGGTAAAGTCCGCGAGCCGAAAGGCAGATCCGGTGTGATTCCGGAACCGACAGTACAGTCTGGATGGAAGAAGATGCTTGCGTTATCTGCGAGCGCCTGAAAGATATTATCTTTCGGGCGATTATTTTTCTCGGAGGTAACAAAAATGGAAAACCTGAAAAGCCTGTATTTGCAGGTGAAGGACAATCTTACCTTTGTCCTGACCTGCCTTGCGGTGTTTGCGGCGCTTTTTGCGCTTGCGCTCATCTTTGAGCGCTGCGTGCTGAAGCAGCGCAAAAAGCTCGGCAGCACGCACTTTCTTGCGTACACCGCAATTTTCTCCGCAATGGCGGGAGTTTTGATGTTCATTGAGATACCGCTGTTTTTCGCTCCCTCATTCTACGAGATCGACCTCAGCGAGATACCCATAATGATCTGCACCTTCTACCTCGGACCGGTGGCGGGCGTTGTGGCGGAGCTGCTCAAGATCATCGTGAAGCTGGCGTTTAAGGGTACGACGACCGCATTCGTCGGCGACTTTGCAAACTTCGTCGTCGGCTGCTCCTTCGTGCTTCCGGCGTCCTGCATATACCACCTCAAAAAGAGCAAGAAGTCGGCGCTTTGGGGCATGGTCGCCGGCACCGCCGTGATGACGGTGTTCGGAAGCCTGTTCAATGCGGTGTACCTTTTGCCTGCGTTTTCAAAGCTTTTCGGACTGCCGCTCGATGCGATAATCGCCATGGGCGGAGAGGTGAACTCTGCGATAAACAGTGTTTCAACCTTGGTGCTGTTTGCCGTCGTGCCGTTTAATCTCCTGAAGGGCATTATCATTACGGTCGTCACCATGCTGCTGTATAAGCGTGTGTCGCCGCTGCTGCACAAGGGCGACGAAAGGCTCCGCCAAAGACACGCTAAGTAACAGCCGAGAGCCTTCGGATGCTTAAAAACAGGTTGAGGCACTCGTTAAAGTAGATTATCGCAATGTAGCCCGTGAGGGCATAGACGGGCAGCAGCTTCCACACGAGGAGAACGCCGAGGGCGGCGTCGAGGATGTTTATCCCCATGCTCCAAAGCTGCTGACCGAGACCCTTCAGGCAGCCGTCCACCACCGTGTCGAGGTACATGATCGGGATGAGCGGAGATAGCACACGGATGTAATACCCCGCCTCGGACGAGGAGTAGACGGCAAGACCGATCTTTTCACCGAAAATAAACAGCAAGAGAGCCACGGTTACGGAGTAGCCGAGGCTCTTTTTTATCAGAGAGCGGACGCAGCGGGCGATCTCGCTCCTGTCGTCACGCATCTGAGCCTCGGTAAGCTCCGGGACGATAAGCTCCGAGAGCGCCGAAAGCAGGCAGGCGGGGAAGGCGATGACGGGCATGACCATGCCCTGCACCGTGCCGTATACCGACAGCGAACGGTCGGCGGAACAGCCGGACGCCTTGAGTCCCCTCGGAACGAGCAGATGCTCCAGCGTCGAAAGCGCACTTCTTGCGTAAGCGGAAAAGGCGAGCGGCAGCGCAAGCCGCAGCATACGTCCGCCGAGACGAAGGCATTTAACGCTGCCGGGTGCCGCTCTCCCGTCGGTGAGAAAGAACAGCAGCATAAGGACAAAGGACAAAAGATCGCCGCAGACGGTTCCCGTTACGACGGCGGAGCAGCTTGCTTCGATGTCGCCCTCCGGCGCAGAGCGCAGCAGCACTACGACGATAAGGATCGTCGAGAGCTGCTCTATAAGGTGTACGAGCGCCGGCTTCCACACTCTGCCGCAGGCGGTGAAGTAGCCGCTCATGGCGGCGGTGAGCGATATGAGCGGCATGGAGATCGCAAGGATGCGCAGAGGCTTTACCGTCCTTGCGTCGCCTATCCAAAGAAAGCCGATGGGTTCGGCAAAGCTTCCGAGCAGCAAGAAGGCGGCAACGCCGAAGCACAGGGCATAGGCAAAGCAGCGCCTCATCGCCGAGGCGACCGCAGAATCTCTGCCGCAGCCAAGCTCCTCGGAGACGAGCCTTGTTGCGGCAAAGCGCACGCCGGAGATGGCAAAGGTGCTGCACAGAAAGCCGACGGACAGCACAAGTCCGAAGAGACCTATCCCGGCAGCGCCGATGCGCACCGAGAGCCACACCCGATACGCCATGGAAATAAGGCTCATCAGCAGGGAGGTGCCGGTGAGCAGAGCGGTATTAAAAATCAAACGCTTTTTTCTGACCATGGAAAAGCCTATGAGTCGGGTCGGAAAATATGCGTAAAAACGCCGGAGGCACTCTGCCTCCGGCGTTTAAGCTGACTCCCCTTATGCTTAGTTTTGTACGTTGTAGATCTTTTTGACGTGCTTTGCACCGAAGCCGATGACGAATATCGCCGCAAGCAGGTTTATGAACATTGCGGAGGATATTATGGCTCGTACTGGCAAAAACTCCGCCAAGGCTCCGGCGATAAGCTGACCGCAGAGGGTACCCAAGGTGTTCAGCGTACCGAAGGTGCCGTTAAAGCGGCCCTTGCGCTCGTCGGGAACGTAGTGCTGCGTTGCGGATATGCGAATGTTGTAGCTCGTAACGCCGAGGATGCCGACACAGAAGCACATTATCATCATCACCCACACGGGGAAGTACAGGTAGCTGCCCTCCAAAAGCGACAGAGTGATGTAGACAAACAGTGCGATCACAAATTTTCTCTGCACCGGCAGATGCACCTTGTAGTGGATAAAGCCGCCGATGCCCCGTCCGACAGCCATCATGCCCCAGACCATCATGTAGACGTATTCGCCGTTGTGGAAGGTGCTTTTGAAGTAGGGCAGGGTCAGCGATCCCGTGGCGCCTCCCGCAAAGGAGGAAAAGACGAAGTATATCGCAATGGCAAGCAGACCCTTTTCGCTGTACAGATACTCCATGCCCTTGCGGAAGTCGGAGACAAAGCGGCGTATCCCACCGCTTACCTCGCTTGAGCTCTGCTTTTGCTTTTCTATGTACTTTTCCTCGGCGCCGATGTGGGTCTCCATGACCGCCGCAATGAAGTAGGTGCAGGTGTTAAAGAGAAACAGCGGCACTATTCCGACGGAGTTGTACACGAGTGCGGAGATGGGGATCATTATCATTGCAAGGGTCTCAAGCGTGCTTGCGATGGAGTACGCCTTCGAGTAGTTGCCCTCGGTGATGAGCAGGGGATAGAAGCTGTCGTAGGCGACGTAGTAGACGCTGCTTATGGTGCCGAGCAGGAAGCAGCCGACCGCCAGTATCGGGAAGCTGAAAAGATCCAGCATGAGTATCGCCGCCAAGATGAGATACAAAGCGGAGCTTATAAAATCAAGGGTGTAGATGGTGCGTTTTCGGGAAAAGCGGTCAAGAAACGGACCGCACAGCACCGGTACGACCGCATTCGGCAGCATATAGATGACGTTGTACAGGGCGAACATGAAGGTGGACTTCGTGTAGTCGAGTACAAGCAGACTCATGGCAAAGCCCGACAGCGCACTGCCGAGCATGGACACCACGCTGCCAATCGTGATTATCGTAAAATCCTTTGTCCAAAGGGGATTGGGGCTAAGTTCGTTATTCATTTTTCCTTTCTGTCGGGCCATTCTTCGGGCCTCGTTGCGTTGTCTTTTATGATGTACGCCTTGTCGGCGATCTCCGCCATGGGGGAGTCCGAGAGGGAGTCGGAGTAAAACTCCTCGGTGGCGGAATCGGGGAAGGCTTCACGGAAGCGGCGGACTTTTTCGTGACCGAAGCAGTTTAGACCGTGTATCTTTCCACTGTGCTTGTCCATCTTCGTCGCAAGCAGCTTTACGCCGAGCTTGTCGGTGATGGGCTTGAGCAGGAATTCCGGCGATGCGGAGATTATGAGATCGTCGTCCTTTTTCTGCTTGAGATACCAGTCGGAGAGCTTATGCTCATGCTCCTTCCAAAAAAGCTCGACCTCGGAGTCGATGTCCTTAAGGTGGGGCAGAAAGCCGAACGCCTTTTCCTTGAGATGCTCCTTTGAGTTAAGCCCCACGAGGTAGCCGATGCCGGCCGCCGCAGCAGCAGGGAGCCAAAACAGATAGAGCGAGGGACGGCGCTTTAAGCACCATTTAATGAAGCTGTAGGACGAATCGGGATAGAATATGGTCTTGTCAAAATCGTAAGTATTCATTATCTTTTGCCTCTCGGAGTTTTTGAGCTGTTTAATGCGGTGAGCGCACAAAGGGTGAGCGCCGCACCGTCGGCTGCGGCGGCAAGCCAAACGCTTGCAAGCCCGAACAGACCAAGTACTATTATGATGCCCTTGACCGTAAGCGCAAGGCAGAAATTGCGCTTTGCATAGGAAACGCTGCGCTTTGCGGCATACAGCATGAGCGGCAGCTTTGAAATGTCGTCATCAAGAAGATATGCGGTGCAGAGCCTGTTCCCGTCGCCGATCCTGCCCTCTGCGACGGAGACGTCGGCGGCATTGAGCGCCGAGGAATCCGACACGGGATCGCCGACGAAGGCGACAAGCCCGGTGTCCAATGAGCGGGTAAGCTCCTTTATTGCGATCGCCTTCTGCTCCGGCACAAGCTCCGCTATGACGTCGTTTGCACCGAGCGCATAGCCGAGGGTGCTTCCGGTGTCCTGAGAGTCGCCAGTGAGCAGTACGATGTTCTCGACGCCGAGGGAGCGGAGAGAGCGGATGGACTCCTTTGCGCCGCTTCTGATGCGGTCGTCGATGACGATGTAGCCGCCGTAGCGTCCGTCGGCTGCGACGTGTATGATCGTCGCCTCCGACTTCACGGGGGGCGCCTTGACGCCGTGTGCGTTCATAAGTGCGATGTTGCCGACAAGTACCTTCCTGCCGCACACCGTGACCTCGATGCCCCGACCGGGTATCTTGTTCGGACGCTTTATGAGCGAGGCGGGCGGAAGCTTTGTACAGGCGGCCTTTAACGCCTGCGCTATTGGATGGTTAAAGCTGCTCTCAGCGGCTGCCGCAAGCGTCAGCAGGTCCTCCGCCGAAATGCCGACAGGCTCGACCTGAGTGACGGTGAAGCTGCCCTCCGTGACCGTGCCCGTCTTGTCGAGGGCGACGGTGCCGATGTCCGATATCTGCGAAAGCCCCAAGTGACTCGTGACGGCGACGCCGCTATTCAGCGCACAGGATATGCCGCCGGAGTAGCACAGCTCGACGGATGAGACGAGGGAGCAGGTGCATGAGGCGAGCAGAAACACGACGCCCCTTTGCGTCCACTGTACCCAGTTGCCGTCGCTTATCGAGGGGACGAGCGCAAACAAAACGCCGGACACGGCGAGCATGGGAGTGAAGATTTTTACAAAGCCGGAGACTTTCGTCTCGGTCTTTGCGGGAGCGTCCGCCGGGGAGCGCATCGTATCGGGGAGTCTGCGGCGCTTGCCGCCGTCGAGCGAACCGACGCTGTAGCTGCGCCGTGCAAACATAATGAGTACGCTGATGAGCCGATAGATGAGCATTATACCGACCGCCTCGTGATATGAGCCGATGGCAAGCATGGCGGCGCTTGCAAGCGTTATGAGCAGCTCATCGCTCGTGAGCCGTGCTTTTAAAACGGCGTCAAAGGCGCCGAGGATGGTGTTAAAGCCGGTCAGAACATACGGGACGAGGAACACCGCCAGCACGAGAGAGGAATTAAGCTCCGAGTGGGCGCCGCAGACTATCCACGCTGCGGCAAAGAGCGCAGCGCCGAGGACCGTTATAAGCAATTCACGCCGGAGCATACCCAGCCCGGACGGTCGTTTGTTATTTTGCATGGTCAACTCCTTATAATAAGGGCATAATACATTATTATAAGTCTACACCAGCGGAGAGGAATAATCAAATCTGCAACTACATAATTTGTTATTAAATAATTATCTCTTGACATAATTTGCGGGTGATGCTATGCTCAGAGTATAATGATGGAGGTGCGCCATGAGAGGTTCGATGCTCAAGGAGATACTCAGGGAACAGAAAACCAACATAAACGAGCTTGCACGTCGGCTCAACGTCCCGGCTCAGACCCTGTACAGCATGGTCAAGCGTGACAATCAGAAGGTCGATTTCGACCTGATGATGCGCATTTGCTCCGAGCTGAACGTCCCGGTCGAGCGTATGTGCGAGGATGTGACCGTTCCCGCTCTGCCGGACAGCGACGAGTTTTCGATGCTCAGCCGCTACCGTCGGCTCGACGAGTGGGGCAGGGAACTTACAAAGCTTGTCATCGACAGGGAGCTTATGCGCTGCGAAAGCACATCCGAGGCTAAGCCGACTGCGGGCAAGATCATTCCGCTCTACACCACCCCCGCCGCCGCAGGCTATGCTTCGCCTGCCTTGGGCGACGATTACGAGGATTACGAGGTGTCCGGCGACAGCAAGGCGGACTTTGCCGTGCGCATTGACGGCGACAGCATGGAGCCGTATATAAAGGACGGCAGCGTTGCGCTGTGCAAGCGGGGCGCGATAATCCACGACGGCGACGTCGGACTGTTCTTTGTCGACGGCGACATGAAGTGCAAGCAATACTGCCAGGACAGTGAGGGCAACGTGTACCTCTTCTCCGCAAACAGGGAGCGCTCCGATGCGGACGTTCACATCAGCGCAACGTCCGGAATAACGCTGCTCTGCTTCGGCAAGGTGCTGCTTGACAAGAGTATTCCGCTTCCGGAGGCATGATGATGGATAAAACAAAAAATGGGTTAAAGGGCGAGGTGCTGCGCTCGTGTCCCAAGGACTATCGGCGCTCTGCCGAGCTTAGCTTTAACACGAAGAAGGGCTGCATTGCGGTGACTGCGGTCGGGCTTGCGGCTGCCGCCCTTTGCTTTGCGGTCGGCTGCATTGCGGTCCCCGTTTCCGAGCTTTATAACGTGAGCGGCATTTGGCATCTTATGCTGAGGTTTCTCGTCATAGTTGTTCTGACCTGTGCATATCTTGCGCTCTTTGAGCTTCTGCATTCCGTCGTACTCAAAAAGATCCTCGGTGCAAGCACGCTCAGAGTTAACGCCGCCTGCCGCAGCTTTTGGTTTACAAGCTCCGACTGGTTCTCGGTGAAGGCGTACTTTACGGCGGCGCTGCTTCCGACGGCGGCAATGTTTCTGATACTGCTCCTTGCAGGCATCATTTTGCCGTCATCGCTGTTCTGGATAGTTTACATAATACAGATAATCAACCTTGCGATACCTGCGCCGTACTACTGCCTCGCCTGCGGGCTTCTGAAGAAAAAGCCCAAGGCGGCGCTTATTCGTGACGAAAAGGACGCCATCGGCATTTGGACTGCATAAGTTGACTTAACAAAAAACGTCGAAAAAACGTCAGAGGAATTTCCTCTGACGTTTTTTAGTTGTCTTACTATTCCTCGACCGGAGGATCGACAGGCTCCGGCACTGGGATGGGACTCGGTTCGGGGTCGGGCGAGGGGATCGGAAGCTCCTCCGAGCCGGGCAGCTCCGGACGCTTTGAGGGTTCGGGCGAGGGATCGGGGTCAAGGAAGGAGTAATCGACCTCAAGGTCAGCACCCGTGAAGCTGCCGTCGAGCTTACTCATTGTGCGCTCAAACTCCTTGCTGCCTTTCTTGTACGGGGTGGGGCGGAAGTCGTTATTCTCGTCCGAGCCGCTTATGGAGCAGGGAATATAGTCGCAGGCTTCGAGCGAAACATCCCCGTCGGCATTGCGGCACAGCGTGAGCTGCACGATAACGGAGTCATAGTCACGGGGGAAGGAGTTGCCGCCGAAGGAGAAGTTGCCGAGACTGTACAGGATAAGACCGCCGCCGTATTCCTCGGTTGGCTGCAAGACATGGGGATGCGAGCCGTACACGAGGTCGGCTCCGGCGTCGATCGCAGCATGAGCGAGGTTTTTCTGATATGCGTTGGGGCGGTATGCGCCCTCCACGCCCCAGTGCAGCGCACAGATTATGTACTCGGCGCCGTCGGCTTTAAGCTTGTCTATCGCTTCCTTTATCTGCGTTTCGCTTATCATAAAGCCGCCGTAGCCGCAGTAGATGCCGAGCTTCAGCCCGCTTTCGGTCGTGAAAACGACGCTTTGCCCGTCGATCCCGTAGGCGATGCCACGCTCGTCGAGAGCGCTTAGCGTGTCGTCAAGCCCACGCTGACCGTAGTCCATGATGTGGTTGTTGGCGGTCGTCACAAAGTCGATGCCGCCGGAGACGAGCATATCGGCGTTTTCGGTCGGCGCTTTGAAGTGAAACAGCGAGCCGGAGCTTAAAAGGGCGTCGGAAAAATTGCATTCGAGGTTTGCGATCGTCGCATCGTCGTTTTCAAAATACTCACGGACGTTTTCGAAGGGGTAGCCCATGTCGTCGCCGCAGAGGCTTTGAAACCTGTTGCCCTCAAGGGTGCAGTCGCCGACGAGACTTATCGTAAAGCGCTCATGCTCCGGCTCCGTTTGCACGGCGTCGCTCGGAGCGGGGGTTGCGTTCGGAGAAGGAGATGACAGAAATTCCTCGTCAATGATCCCAAAACGTATAAGCAGCATGAGTGCCGCAAGGACGAGCAGTCCCACTGACGCCGCTATGCCTATTACAAGCTTCAGTTTTCTCCCCATTTGCGTTTTCCCCCTCACCGTAATCTGCGCATATATTTGCGCACTTTGTGATAATTATATACAAAGACGGCAAAATTGACAAGCGGCTTTTGCCAATTTGCCCCTTGACGTGAGAGGAAAGCGGTGCTAATATGTAGAAAACCGATGAGCAAGAGTAGTAATCCGTGCGAAGATTTCAGAGAGCCGCCGTTCGGTGTGAGGCGGTATCGGATCTCGGATGAATGGACTTGTGAGGGCAAACCGAAGTTTCAGTAGGGGCGACGGGGTGACGGCCGTTAATACCGTCGGCGTATGGTAGTACGCATGAGTGGGCGAAAAATTCGCCAAGCCGGGTGGCACCGCAGGATATTATCTCCTGTCCCTGCATAATGCAGAGACAGGAGTTTTTTGTTTGCATCCTATCTCTGTAATATGAAAGAAAGGAGCAAACACAATGAAAAACATTCCCTACAAAATCTATCTCGAAGAGGACGAAATGCCTCGTTCCTATCAGAATCTCAGTGCTTATATGAAGGATAAGCCCGACCCGATGCTCAATCCGGCGACGCTCAAGCCCGTGAGCTTTGAGGATATGCGTCCCGTGTTCTGCGACGCCTGCATAGAGCAGGAGCTGAACGTGAGCGACAAGTTCATCCCCATCCCGGAGGAAGTGTTCAACTTCTATAAGATGTACCGTCCCTCGCCGCTCGTGAGAGCCTACAACCTTGAAAAGGCGCTCGACACCCCGGCGGAGATATATTACAAGTTCGAGGGTACGAACACCTCCGGCAGCCATAAATTAAACTCTGCGGTACCGCAGGTCTACTACGCAAAGCAGCAGGGCTTAAAGAGTCTTACGACCGAGACGGGCGCAGGTCAGTGGGGTACGGCGCTTTCCATGGCGAGCGCATTCTTCGGTATTGACGTCAAGGTGTACATGGTCAAGGTCTCAGCCCAGCAGAAGCCGCACAGGAAGGCGGTCATGGAGACCTACGGCGCACAGGTCATAGCATCCCCCTCCGACACGACCGAGGCGGGCAGAAAGATAAACGAGATGTCCCCCGGCACCGGCGGCAGCCTCGGCTGCGCCATCAGCGAAGCGGTCGAGGTCGCAGTAAAGACCCCGAACTGCCGCTACGTTCTCGGCAGCGTGCTGAATCATGTGCTGCTGCACCAGAGCATCATCGGTCAGGAGACCAAGACCGCACTTGACAAGTACGGCATAAAGCCCGACGTCGTTATCGGCTGCGTCGGCGGCGGCTCCAACTTCGGCGGCATAATAACTCCGTTCATGGCGGAGCGTCTTGAGGGCAAGACGAATACCGAGTTCATTGCGGTCGAACCCGCAAGCTGCCCGACCCTCACGAGGGGCAGATACGCATACGACTTCGGCGACATCGGCAAGGTCACTCCGCTTATCAAGATGTACACCCTCGGCAGCGGCTTCATGCCCTCCGCAAACCATGCCGGCGGACTGCGCTACCACGGCATGAACGGCACCATCTCCAAGCTCTATCACGACGGCTATATCAAGGCGGTCAGCTACGAGCAGACCAAGGTTTTCGAAGCGGCAGAGGCGTTTGCAAAGGTGGAGGGCTACCTCCCCGCACCCGAAAGCAGCCATGCGATAAAGGCTGCGATGGACGAAGCACTGCGCTGCCGTGAAACGGGTGAGAAAAAGAAGATACTCTTCTGCCTCACTGGTACGGGCTACTTCGACCTCAGCGGCTACCAGAAGTATAACAGCGGCGAGATGAGCGATTACATCCCGACGGATGAGGAGCTTGAAGCTGGCTTTAAGAGCATCCCCGTAACCGAGTGATCTTTAGAAAACGGAGTCGAAGAAATCGCAGACCTCACCCCACAGCTCGACGATGCGGAACTTGCAGCGGTAGCCGTCCTCCTCGGTGACGATGCCCCGTGTCTCGCCGTCGAGCGACTCTACGGCGCTGTCGCTTTCGGCTGCGGTGAGGCACAGCGGCGGGAACACGACGCACCACCAGTTGTGCCCCTCGCCCTCGCCGAGGATGACCCGCAGCGACTCGTAGCGCCCGGCGGGGAGCGAGAAGCTGCCGTAGTCCCGTGTGGGATAGTACTCCTGCGTCAGCGTGACCTTGACGGGGCGCCCCTCGGCGGCGGTCTCGGCGGCGGACTTTATCCCATCAAGCTCGGAGCTTATGATCCGCTTTGCCTCGTCCGGGGACTCGGCATCCTCAAGTTTGGGGCTTATGTAGGAAAGTACGCTGTCCCGCACGTTGAGCTTTATGCGCTGCTCGTTTGAGTCGTCGGACACCGCAAGAACGTGCAGTCTTACAAGACTTCCGCTTATGGACTCCTGCCGGGCCTGCGCCCAAGTGCCGAGACAGAGCGTGACGCACAGAGCGAGCATGAGCGAGATCTCCCATATTCTGAACCGTTTATTTTCGATATTCATAACAAAAACCTCCGAAACTATGTACTGACATTAGTATCGGAGGTTTTTTCGGTTTTTAAACATAAGCATAAGGGAAGCATCCAAACCCCGTTTTTAAGCCGATATGAGCGCCGCAGACTTCGTTTTGCTCAATCACAAGGCGCCAGCCTTCCTCAATCGCAAAGCCTTGCCTGCAACGCACATATCAGCTTAAAAATCTACGACCTCTGCCATTGAGTTTTTGTTCTTTATCAAGGCGGAGGACGAAGGAATACTGACGTATTTCAAGGAACGACAACGAAGAGAAAGGACAAAAAATCATGGCAGAGGCGGAGTTCGGATGCTCCCCTTATGCTTAAATCTCGGTATGGTGCTTATTTTCGGTGAGAAAAACCGATTTATACTCTGCGGAGAGCGTTTTCTCCGTCGCCTCAGCGCTTTGCCGGTCGGGGAAGATGCCGAAAACGGCAGACCCCGTGCCGGTCATTATCGCACCGAGCGCACCGCAGTCGAGCATACGGTTCTTTATCTCGGCGATGCTGCTCATGCGGCGGTCGGGAACGTCCTCAAACACGTTGTACATACGCCGTGCAAGCTTGCTTAGATCCCCGTCTATGAGCGCCTCGCAGATGCCGGCGGAGTCGGGGTGACAGCGCAGCTTCACCGAGTCGAGCTTTCGGAAAAGCTCCGGCGTGGAGATAGAAAACTCCGGCTTGCAGACGACTATATTGCAATCGGGGAGTGAGGGCAGCGGCAGCAGCATCTCACCTCTGCCGGTTGCAAGGACTGTGCCGCCGGAGACGCAGAAGGCGACGTCCGAGCCGATGCCGGCAGCAAGGGCTTCAAGCCCATGCCTGTCGTAGGGCTTGCCGTACAGCGTATTTAAGGCACGCAGAACGGCGGCGGCGTCGGACGATCCGCCCGCCATGCCCGCACCGACGGGGATGTTTTTCTTTATGCGGATGAATGCGCCCGTGTCGCTTATGCCCTGCGCCTTAAAGAACACCTTTGCAGCACGAACGGCAAGGTTCCGGTCGTCGCAGGGAATGAAGCGCAGATTGGTCTGCGCCGTGACCTCGGAGCCTTGGCGCAGCTCCACATAAACGTCGTCACTCAGCGTGACCGACTGCATGACCATGAGCATCTCATGGTAGCCGTCGGGACGCTTGCCTATAACGTCGAGCGAAATGTTTATTTTGGCAAAAGCCTTTTCGTTGATACTTTTCATTTTTCAAACAGCAAGGACATTAGGGCGACGCCGGAGTTTACCGTCGGACCCGCTTCGCCGCTCTTCTCGGTGTACGGCAGACCGCAGCCGTCGGAATATCTGCTGTCGTAGAGCATATACGGCACGGGGTCTCCGTCGTGACCTCTCGTCGAGGTGAGGGTCTTGTGGTCGGACAGGAAGAGGATGCGGTAGTCCCAGCCTCGCCTATCCATCTCGGCGCACAGGGGACGGATCATCCTCGTGTCGAGCCACTGGATGCCGAGCAGCTTACCGTCAAGGTCGCCGTTGTGCGTACACTCGTCGGGCGCTTCGACGTGGACGGCGACAAAGTCATGCATGCTCAGCACGTCGAGCGCTGCGTTCATCTTGCTTTCGTAGTTTGTGTCGATCTCTCCCGTGGCACCGTCGGGGCAGATCATGTCAAGCCCTATGAGCCTTGCGATGCCGTGGCAGAGCGGGACCGCCGAAATGACGGCTCCGTCAAAGCCGTAGCGCTCTTTGAAGTCGGGAAGCGCAACGGCGGTGCCTTCCGCCCAGAACCAAATGCCGTTTGCGGGCATTTTGCCCTCACGCCGAAGCTCCTCGCACAGCGGGTGACGGTCGAGTATCTCGTTTGCACGGCGCATAAGCTCAAGCAGGGTCTCGGCGTTTTTGCAGCCGGAGGGCAGGATGGGACCGATCTTTTCGCCGAGGTGATCGTGCGGCGGTATGAGCTTTATCCCCTCAATGCTTGCGCCCGACTGCTGCGCAATGTGCCTGAAGGAGTGACCGAGGTTTATCTTCATCCCCGCCTTCTCCGCCAAGGGAGCAAAGTCGGGATGCTCAAACAGAGCGGTGATTATCGCATCTGACACGTCCCCGTCGATGCTGCCGGCGGAGTGGGACAGGATGCGTTTTTCCTCAAAGGGCATATCGCCGTCGGAGAGCGTGACCATATTGCAGCGATACGCAATGTCGCCGTCGGAAAGCTCGATCCCGCTTGCCGCTGCCTCCAAGGGCGCACGTCCCTTAAAATACAGCGTGGGGTCGCAGCCGAAGATCGAGAGAATGGCGGTGTCGCTTCCGGGGGGCAGACCCTCCGGCACATTGCGGACGCTGCCGACCTCGCCCTTTGCGGCAAGGGCGTCGATAAAGGGCTTTTCCGCCGCCTCAAGCGGCGTTTTTCCGTTAAGCTCCGGAACGGGATTATCCGCCATTCCGTCGCCTATAATAAGTACATATTTCATAAGCATCTTCCTAATAATAAAAATTAAATCTATACTACACTAAAAATCGACGCTTGAAAAGGGTAATTGTTGATTTTTTGCCCGTCATGTGAGAAAATGTAAGCAGCGAACACAGAAGGGTGAAGCATATGAGAAGAAGCAAAAAGCTGCCTAAGTGGGCGGTCATCGTCATTCTGATAGCGGCGATCGCAGTGTATGCGGTCGATTACTTTACGCAGGACAGAGTGACGGAGCCTATGGACGGGTTGTACGTCCATTTTATCGACATCGGTCAGGGCGATGCGTCGCTCATCGTCTGCGACGGAAAAACAATGCTGATAGACGGAGGCGAGGTGGACGAGGCGGACAGGCTCGTCGATTACCTTGAGCGGCAGGGGGTCAAGACGCTTGACTATGCGGTATGCACCCACTCCCACGCCGACCACTGCGGAGGGCTTGACAAGGCGATAGAGCGCTTCGGCGCAGAGATGGTGTTCACGTCGCCCTACACGACGGAGATAAACCAGTATAAGCAGGTGGTTGAGGCGGCGGACGAGGTGGGAGCGGAGCTTTGCGTTCCCGACTTCGGCGCCGAGTACAGGCTCGGCGAGGCGGTGTTTACCTTCATAGGACCCGTTGAGGAGTATTCCGACACGAATGACAACAGCCTTGTCCTGCGTCTTACATACGGCGACAAGAGCTTTCTCTTCACCGGCGACATGGAGCGGGAAGCCGAGAACGATCTGTTAGACTCCGGGGTGAAGCTTTCAAGCGACGTGCTGAAGGTTGGGCATCACGGCTCATCGACCTCGACGAGCTACCGTTTCCTGTACGAGGTGTCGCCGGAGATCGCCGTCATATCCTGCGGCGAGGACAACAGCTACGGTCACCCGCACGAGGAGGTACTCAGCAGACTGAGTGACGCCGACGTCACGGTGTACAGAACGGACCTCGACGGCAGCGTCGTGCTGTTCTGCGACGGCATGAAGGTCACGAAAAAGTGAGGAAAACGATGAAGCTTGTGATTTGCGACGATCCCGACCTGAAGCTCAGTGTCGGCGGAGAACATATAATAGTAAAGCCCGACGGCAGGCTGTGCCGCTGCCTCGGCTGCTTCGGCGTACACTACACGCAGGTCAATATCCCGGCGCTGATGTACAAGCTTGGAGCGGAGCTTATGTGGAGAATAGCCGTCGTGAAAAACGGCAACAAGCCGTGGGACATCGGCAGAAAGCTGTGAGAAAAGAGATGGATAAAATGCCTGAGCTGTGGGATATTTACGACATCGACAGAGTGAAAACGGGACGCACCGCCGTGCGGGGTGAGGCGCTTGCGCCGGGGGATATGCATTTGGTTATACACATCTGCATATTCGGAAGCGACGGTCGGCTGCTCATTCAGCAGCGGCAGCCGTGGAAAACGTGGCCGGAGTATTGGGACGTGACCGTCGGCGGCAGTGCGCTTTTAGGCGAAAACTCACGTCAGGCGGCGCACAGGGAGCTGCTTGAGGAGCTGGGACTCGACATAGACTTTACAACACTTCGCCCGACCTTTACGCACAATTTCGACGAGGGCTTTGACGACTTTTACATCCTTGTGCGGGACGTGGACATACATAAGCTGCGCCTCCAGCCGGAGGAGGTAAAGTCGGTCGCATGGGCGACTGCGGACGAGGTGTTTCGGATGATGGATGAGGGACGCTTTATTCCCTTTTACAAGAGCTTCGTTCAAAGCCTTTTTGATTTGCAGGGCAAATCCGATTTCCTGAATATTTAACAAAAAACCGCCCAAACGCTGGGTGCCCATAACACAGGAAGCAACAAATTTTCAATGATTATGGCATCTGGCAATCGAGGTTAGCAAAAAAGAAAATGAGCGATACTTGGTTTGAATGACCAGGTATCGTTCATTATTCATCCGCACGATACGGTCACGGTGCCGAACGCCGAAGAGTGCGGAGGCAAGGCAAAAAGCTGTTGTTATACGGCGGCGGTCGTGTTATATTGATTTTATATTGTTATTGTAGGTGAGCATAATGGAAACCATAAAGATAAAGTATTTTACTGACATTGAGCCTGTAACACCGATGTGCAAGGGCGACTGGGTCGATCTGCGTGCGGCGGAGGACGTCACCATGAAAAGCGGTGAGTTCTGCCTTATCCGCCTCGGCGTGGGAATGATCCTGCCCGAAGGCTTTGAAGCGCACCTTGCGCCGAGGTCGTCGACCTTTGCAAAGTTCGGCATCATCGCCGCAAACAGCGTCGGCGTCATCGACAACTCCTTCTGCGGCGAGGAGGACGAGTGGCGTATGCCCGCCATCGCTCTGCGTGACACGACCATTCACAAGGGTGACCGCATTTGCCAGTTCAGAATAATGGAAAATCAGCCGGCGCTGTGCTTTGAAACGGTCGAGAGCCTCAAAAGTGAAAGCAGGGGCGGTTTCGGCTCCACGGGGACGAGGTAAAGCGTCTCTTCCACGCTTTGAGTTTTTGTGTATATTAAACACAAAACACGGCAAAAATAGAAGCAACCGATAATATTGGAGGTTGATTCTATGGATAACGGTAAAACCGGCGGAAAAATGGAAAAATTCTTTGCCGGAAAGGGCTATTACATAGTCCTTGTACTATGTATAGCGGTCATAGGCGCATCGGTGTGGAGCCTTGCGTCGAGAGGCGACAACGCCGCAAAGGCGAATCCCAAGATCGAGATTTCCGACGTCATCAAGAACGACGACAGCAAGAAGGACCGGCTCCCCGTGATCGTCACCAATCCCCCGCAGCCGACGCCCGAAGTCAAGGTCGACGATGCAGAAGTCACCGGAACCGTCGTGTCGGACACGGCTCCGACCTCGTGGGTGCGCCCCGTGGTGGGGCAGGTGGACCGTGCCTATTCGATCGAAACGCTTGCCTATGACGTGACGATGAAGGATTGGCGGACGCACGACGGCATCGACATCAGCACCGATGCGGGTGCGGTGGTCCGTGCGGCGGCGGACGGAACGGTCGAAAGCATAAAGCAGGACGATCTTTACGGCACCACGGTCGTGATAAAGCACGGCGGCGGTATCAAGACCGTATACTCGAACCTTGCTGAGACCCCGACCGTGAGCGAGGGTGACAGCGTGAGAGCGGGGGACGTTATCGGCTCCGTGGGCGAAAGCGCCCTGTGCGAGATAGGGCAGCCTGCGCATCTGCACTTTGCAATGAGCGTTGACGGCGTGAGTGTTGACCCCGATTCCTACCTCCCGCCGCAATAAATTTTGAAAAAAACGAAAAAACGGTTGACAACGTGGGCTGTTTCTGCTAAAATTCTCATTGCTCATTTGAGAGATGGCGGCATAGCTCAGTTGGCTAGAGCATGCGGTTCATACCCGCAGTGTCCCCGGTTCGAATCCAGGTGCCGCTACCAAAAAAGGCGCAGCCTATTATACTGCGCCTTTTATTTGGCCCGTTGGTCAAGCGGTTAAGACACCGCCCTTTCACGGCGGTAACATGGGTTCGATTCCCGTACGGGTCACCAAGAAGAAGCAGTTCACTTACAAGTGGACTGCTTCTTCTGTTTTACTTCCTTTTCAGCTTTCCGATTTGTTTACGAATCCATTCCGCGACACCAACGTTCCCGTTAAATAACGATACCGCCGTTCCGCAGACGTGACAGTATGTTTGGTTTTCCGCTATCAAGGCACCGCAGTTTGTGCAATACATACGCAGTTTCCTCCCTTATCTGTCTCTGTTTCGGTCGGCATTGCGTCAGAACACAAAGAGTTCTTTGCGGTTTCCAAAATACGCCAAGTTTGCTATAAGCGCTGCCATGCCGAGCATTACAAAAAGCAGCAGATTGCCGAGACCACCGACAAATCTCAGATCAACTCCGTGGCTTTTATATATCGAGATCGGAACAAGCATATCAAGCATATCAAACAGAGGCGGTATTACGCAGACGAGAGCAAGCAAGTTGATAGAATGTTTACGGTATCTTGCAAGGCGGAACCTTGTGTAAACTATAAACAGTGCAAAAAGCAGCATTGCAATGCCCGAAGCCATGCCATACGTTTTTAATTCTGCGTACCTTGAGTATTCTCCTGTGCCGAAATAGCATTCCACCAATCGGCTCACTCCGTACAGCACATAAACGGCAGCAAAGAAAAAGAGCAGAACATAAATTAAAATTGTATACCAAATCATCGACATATCCGTTTTGGGCGGATATGTTTGCTGCGCCGGGATATAATCGGGGCGCTTGTCTTCGGGAGGCGCTTTTGCGCCGCATATCGAACAGTTCGTTTGATTTCTTGCGATGACCGCACCGCAGTTTTTACAGTACACGCTCAGACCCCCTCGTCTTATATGTCTTGTAACATTTTTGCGTTACACTCAGAACACGAACAGGTGCTTGCGGTTTCTGAAATACTCCAGATTTATCACGATCATCACGCCGTCGACCACGGCAGTCGTAAGCACGGTAACGCCGTCCGTCAGCAGAAAATCGACAATGTTCAGCGAAACACCGTAGCTTGCAAGCGTTATATATACCGCAGCGGTATACAGCACGGTGTACGCAAATCCCAAAATGTACATCAGCAGGAGCATCTTGGGTCCGTTTTTGCAGTACCCGGCAAGCCGAGACCTCACATAAAGCGTAAACAACGCAAAGGCTATCAGCACAATACCGGCAACAACATCGACGGTTTTCAATGCGCCGAACTGCGAATAGATCGCTTTCGCCACGTCAATGGGTCCGTCTTTGTAGTATTGGTCCCCGATGATAAACTGAACACCGTCAATGGCATTGAGTGCCGCAGAGAAAAACAGCATGAAATTGATAAGGAATTTGTACCACTTCATCGGCAAGGCCGTGGCGGGCGGATAGGCATACTGAGCCGATACTGATCTTTCGCTCTCCGACGGCACCGCCGTTCCGCAGACGGGACAGCTCGTTTGTCCTTTCTCTATTGCCGCACCACAATTTTTACAAAACATGCGTAATTTCCCTCCGTTGCGCATTATTGTAATATGATACCACATATACCGCAAAAGCACAAGCAAATTTTTACTTTTTCGACAATGCAATTATTGGGCTTAAAGGGCTTGTGCGGATGTCGGAAATTTGGTATTATAAAGTGTATGCTTATTACGAACGGAGGCAGACGATGGCAGCACACAGCAGAGGCAGGAGCAGGCGCTCCTCCAAGAGATCCTACGCCGCATATATAATCATAACCGCAGTCGTTCTGTTTGCGGTGCTTATAGTCGTGCTTATCTACACCTCACGCATTGCACCCGTGTGCAAGCTCGACGTTAAAGGTCTTTCCGCCGACTCCCCTGCCGACGCTCAGGCGATATGCAGAGCCGACTACGCAAAGTTCAAAAAAGCGTCCGAGGGCCATGAGGGCTGCGTTTGGGTCTGGTGCGGCAAGGGAGCCGTGTTCCTGACGAATGCCGACGACCTCACCATAATCGCAGGAAGCGAGTCCGGCTTTACCCATGTAAGCTTTATCGACGAGGACGGCACCGAGATGACGGGCTACGTCATTGACCCGGAGTCGCCCCCGAACGAGCTGGGCAGGATCAGTCTCAGCGGGGAGGGTCCCTTTAATTACGAGGACGTCGGGATGAGCATACGTCAGGCGCTCCGTGCCGGAGAGCTTGACTACGACGGCGCCCTGTACCTTTGGAAGGTCGGCACAAACACGGTATTTGCCGTAAAGCCTGACGCTTACACGCTTATCGACGGTACGCAGGTGAGCTTTACGGACGACGGCAGTCAGCTTTGCTTCTGCCGCATCCTCGATACCGATATTTCTGAATAAGGACTGAGATAATGGCAAATTTGATGTATGACAGCGTGGGCGGGGTAAAGCGTATTCTTGAGATCGTGAAAACGCTCAGCCGCTACAACCTCGGCGAAGGGCTTACGCCCGACAGATTCTGCGAAATGCTCAAGGAGCTTGGCCCGACCTACGTCAAGATCGGTCAGCTTCTGTCCATGCACCCCGAGATCCTTCCGCCGGAATACTGCAAAAAGCTTGAGAGCCTGCGCACGAGCGCAACGCACCTCGTGACGGTGCAGATAAAGGAGATCATAAGCGAGGAATACGGCAGACCGTGGAACACGGTGTTTACACGCATAATGCCGATACCCCTCGGCTCTGCGTCCATTGCGCAGGTGCATGAGGCGTACCTGCCCGACGGCACCCGTGTTGCGGTCAAGGTACAGCGCCCCGACATATACGACACGATGGAGCGTGACATTAAGCTCCTCAAATCGGCGCTCGGCATAGTGAAACTCAAGAAGATAAACGACGTCATGGATCTCGGCGACACGCTCGACGAAATGTGGCAGGTCGCTCAGCAGGAGATGGATTTTCTGCGTGAGGCGGAGAACATTCGCCGTCTGCGCAAAAACATCGAGGGCATAAAGTACGTCTACTGCCCCAAGGTCTTTGACGAGCTGACGACGAAAAACATACTCGTCATGGAGTACATCGGCGGCTGTGAGCTCAACGACACCGAGGCGCTGCTCCGTGACGGCTACGACGTCTCCGAGGTCTGCACGAAGTTTATAAACAACTACATAAAGCAGTTTGCGGAGGATCACTTCTTCCACGCAGACCCGCACCCCGGCAATATCCATGTCGAAAACGGCAGGATAGTTTGGCTCGACCTCGGCATGATGGGAACGCTCACAGAGGACGGCGCCGAGCTTATTAAGGTCTGTATGCGTGCCATCGTCACGAACGACCACGTCTCCTTTGCCGACGCCGTTATGCGTATCTGCGAAACGCCGGAGAACATAGACAGAGACGGTTTTTACGCAAGTATGCGCGCCTATCTCGACAAGTACCGCATCATCACCATGGAGGAGATGAGCAGCACGGTCGATATATTCTCCGACCTGTATCAGATCTCACTCAGGTACGGTATACGCACTCCGAGGTCGATGACGATGTTCTGGCGCAGTATATCCATCATGGAGGGTACCGTCTCCCAGCTTGCGCCGGAGACCGATCTTTCGACAATCATTGGCAGGCACCTTGCCGCACAGTCCATGGTCGGCGGCATAGCCGGCTCCATAACGAAAAAGGTCTCGCACCGAAGGCTCGTTTCCGGCGAGGCGCTCTCGTATAACGATGCCTCGCACCCCGTCGAGGACGAAGTGCCGATCGAAGAAGAATAATGAAAAAAACGCCCTCTTGGGCGTTTTTTTCAAAGCGGATAAAACTTTCTCCGCAAAAAAGAACAGCCGCAGCAGCGGCTGTTCTTTTTTGGTGGAGAATAGCAGACTCGAACTGCTGACCTCTCGCGTGTGAGGCGAGCGCTCTAACCGGCTGAGCTAATTCTCCGAAACGGACTACCCCGTCAGTATAGCATTGCCGAGGAAATATTTCAAGAGCGAAATTTGCATTTTTACGTCGGATTTTTTGAACGCTGTGTTTGGTTTGTCATGCTTACGGAATATGTATGAAAACAAAAACAAAATCGGTGATTTTGCCAATTTGTGCATCCGTATTAAATAAAAATGCACTTTTGGGCATTTCAGAGAAAAATGCATTCAAAAGCAGTGCAAAAATTGCATCATAAGGCATGCACTGTCTAATATCCACAAAAAAACGAGGTGATTTTTGTCGGTTTTTAATGGCGCTTGTCTAGAAATTAACGGCTTAAAATGTTGACCGAAGTACTCGTTGATGTTAAAATATAGCCGTTGCAGTATGCATATGCTGCGCAGAGGAGCAGATATATGAAAGACGTTAAAGTGCTTATAGGAAATTACGGCAGCGGCAAGAGCGAGCTTGCGCTGAATTTTGCAATGCAGGCGGCGGCAAGGGGCGAACGCACCGAGCTGCTTGACCTCGACATGGTCAATACATACTTCAGACTTACCGAGCGAGGTAAGATGGTCGAGCAGAAGGAGATCCGTCTCGTATCTCCGAACTATGCCTGCTCCGGCATCGAAACGCTGTCCCTGCCCGCAGAGGTCGCATCCGCTTTCGTTTTGGACTGGGATACCGTCATATTCGACGTCGGCGGCGATGACGTCGGCGCAACGGCGCTTGGCAGATACCATCAGGATTTCATGGATCTTGAAGAGGGCGCTTTGGAGGTCTTAAACGTCGTGAACATCCGCAGACCCCTTTCCGGTACCGTCGAAAAGCTCATTAGACTTCAGGAGGGAATGGAGTTGCATTCCCGTCTCAAGATAACCGGCATGATAAACAACACGAACCTTGCGACCGAGACCTCGGAGGAGGAGCTGCGGGACGGCTATTATATGCTGAAAGAGGTTTCGGACAGGACGGGCATCCCCGTTGCATATACTACCGGCAAGAAGGAGCTTCTTGAGAAGTTCCTTTCGGAGGGACATGACCCCAAGTACATAGGCACCCCCGTTGCGATAGATATGTTCATGCACCGTGACTGGGACTCCTACATAAAGTACGGACTCAATACCGTCGATCCGAGGCAGAAAAATCTTTGATATGTCCTGCGGGAGCAGTTCATATATAACACGTCACTAAATTTTGGCAAAAATTAGGAAAAGAGGTAGTAACATGGTAAAGGTAACCATCAATGAAAACCTGTGCAAGGGTTGCGGTCTCTGTGCAAGAGCCTGCCCCAAGCATATCATTGAGCTTTCCAAGGCAAAGATCAACGCAAAAGGTTATCACCCGGCTGAGGTCGTAAGACCCGAAGAATGCATAGGCTGCGCATCCTGCGCACGCACTTGCCCCGAC
>SAMEA3663186__coassemble_62_pt1 | contig 46259 bp, 43 predicted proteins | sample SAMEA3663186__metabat2_low_PE_012 | metagenome-assembled genome bin SAMEA3663186 (sample SAMEA3663186) | pig gut metagenome | biome: pig gut; feature: pig-associated habitat; material: faeces | place: Denmark | collected 2012
TCCACCTGGATCCCCGTCGTTCTGATTTGCGTTGCTATCTTTATTGCCTACAAGTGCGCTGACCTCTACGGTATCGCACTTGCAGCAGTCGGTATGCTCTCCACCACCGGTATCACCGTTGCGGTCGACGCTTACGGTCCTATCGCCGACAACGCCGGCGGTATCGCCGAGATGAGCGGTCTCGACCACTCCGTCCGTGAGATCACCGACAAGCTCGATGCAGTCGGCAACACCACCGCAGCAATGGGCAAGGGCTTCGCTATCGGCTCCGCCGCTCTGACCGCCCTCGCACTGTTCGTCTCCTTCGCAGAGGCAGCAAAGGTAGAAATTGGAGGCGAGCTTGTTAAGCTCAGCGAGGCGGGTATCAGCATTCTTGATCCCGCAGTCGTCATCGGTCTGCTCATCGGCGGTATGCTTCCCTTCGTCTTCTCCGCAATGACCATGGACTCCGTTTCCAAGGCAGCCAACAAGATGATCGAAGAGGTTCGCCGTCAGTTCCGTGAGATCCCCGGCATCATGGAAGGCAAGGGGAAGCCCGACTACAAGAAGTGCGTTTCCATCTCCACCACCGCAGCTCTCAAGGAAATGCTTATTCCCGGTCTTATGGCAGTTATCGTTCCCCTCGCAGTCGGCTTCATCCTCGGACCTGCCGCTCTCGGCGGTCTGCTTGCAGGCGCACTCGTCACCGGCGTTATGATGGCAATGTTCATGTCCAACGCAGGCGGCGCATGGGATAACGCCAAGAAGTACATCGAGGAAGGCAACCACGGCGGCAAGGGCTCCGATGCTCACAAGGCAGCAGTCGTCGGCGACACCGTAGGCGACCCGTTCAAGGATACCTCCGGTCCCTCCATCAACATCCTCATCAAGCTGATGACCGTTGTTTCCACCGTTTTTGCAGCAGCATTCGGAAGCGGTCTGCTCCACTTCTGATTCGACACTTTATCACAGGCATCGCCGTTCGGCGGTGCCTGTGTTCATTTAAGCTGACGGGAGCCGAACCCCTGTCGGTTTTGACGAGCGGATTTTCGGCTTTCTTTGATGAAGATGGGCTGACGCCCATCAAAGCAAAAAAGTCGGAAATAACCGAAAGGGCACGCCGACAGGCGGCAGGGGTTCAGCTACCGTCAGCTTTAAAAATGGGTTCGGATACTCCACTTATGCTTATTTTTAAAACAATCTTAACAAACTCCTTGACAAGTAGTGTATAATAATAAAGTAATATGTTTTGTACTTAAACCCCACGACTACAGGAGACTAATATGTTTGGAAAGCGATTAAAATCAGCGATTTCGGTTTTGCTCAGTCTGGTGCTTATGTTCAGCTTGGTGCTGTGCTTTACCCCGACTAATGCAAATGCCGCAACCACGCAGGCAGAGATCGACGAACTCAAAGAGCAGCGCAACCAGCTCAAGGAGCAGCAGAAGGACATTCAGAACACTGTGAATTCCCTTCGCGGTCAGCAGGACAAGCTTATTGAGCTTAAAACCGCTCTTGACGAGAAAAACGCCATTACCCTCCAGCAGATCTTAAACCTTGAGGAGCAGATCACGCTTCACGAGGAGCTTATCGAGCAGAAGTCCGTCGAACTTGAGAAGGCTCAGGACGTCGCCGACGAGCAGCTCAGCAGACTTAAGGTTCGCATCCGCAACATGGAGGAAAACGGCAGATACAATTATGTTGCCGTTCTTTTCGGCGCAGAGTCCATCAGCGAGTTCCTCAGTCTTATGGACGACATCGGCGATATTATGAAGAGCGACCGTGATCTCGAAAACTCCTACAAGGAAGCCGTAACCGACCTCAAGACCGTCAAGTCGGAGTACGAGGAGGCACGACTTGAGCTTAAAGAGCAGAAGGCGGAGCTTACGAATCTTTCCGCTCAGCTTGAAAAGGACATCGCCGAAGCAAACGCAGCAATCCAGGAGCTTGAGGGCGACATCAGCGCCAATTCCGCTATCCTCAGTCAGCTTAACGCTCAGGATAAGGAAATGCAGGATAAGATAAATCAGAAGATCAAGGAGCTTAACGAACAGAATAAGCCCTCGAATCCGTCCAATCCTTCAAATCCTTCCAAGCCCTCCGGCAGCGGCACTCTCACCGTTTGGCCTTCCTACTGCACCTACATCACCAGTGTTCAGGGCAACCGTGTACACCCCATCACGGGTCAGTACGGCACCCACGGCGGCACCGATATCGGTGCAAGCTACGGTTCCGCAATATACGCCGCCGGCAGCGGCACCGTCGTCACCGCTTACAACAACAGTGCTTATAACGGCGGTTACGGCAACTACGCAATGATAAACCACGGCAACGGCATTCAGACGCTGTATGCTCACATGAGCGTCTGCTCCGTAACGGTCGGACAGACCGTCTCCGCCGGTCAGACCATCGGTTACGTCGGCTCGACAGGCCGAAGCACGGGTCCCCACCTCCACTTTGAGGTCAGAGTCAACGGATCCCGTGTCGATCCGCAGAGCTACTACCCCGGCATCAGCTTCAGCTACTCCCCCACCGCTTGGGGCGGCTGATAACAAATTGAACAGTCAAAAAGACGAGGCTTGGGCCTCGTCTTTTTTCTGCTTGTTACAAGTGTTTACAACATGTTAACCAAAGACTTGACAGGTGTGATATAATATTTTACCGTGAACGGAGGTACATTATGTCAAACACTAAATTTCGATCCGTACTCTCACTGTTCCTCGCACTGATCCTTGCTTTGACGCTTTTTATAGCGTTCATCCCGGTACAGGCAAACGCCGTTACTCAGTCCGAGATCGACGATCTCAAGGAGCAGCAGAGCAGTCTCAAGGAACAGCAAAAAGATATTCAGTCTACGATAAATTCTCTGAAGGGTCAGCAGGACAAGCTTATTGAGCTTAAAACCGCACTCGATCAGAAAAACGCCATCACCTTGCAGCAGATACAGGTGCTTGAGGAGCAGATCGCACTGCATGAGGATCTCATTGCTCAGAAGGCAAAAGAGGTCGATGAAACCCAGAAGCTTGCGGACGAACAACTTGTAAAGCTCAAGAAGCGTATCCGCAGCATGGAGGAGAACGGCAGATACAGCTACATAGAGGTGCTTTTCGGCGCCAACTCCATCGGCGAATTTCTCGGTCTTATCGACGACGTCGGCGATATTATGAAGAGCGACCGTGAGCTTGAGGATTCCTACAAGAGCACCATAACCGATCTCAAGGCGGCAAAGGCCGAATATGAGCAGGCTCAGCTCGAAATGAAGGAGCAGAAGGCGGAGCTTACTAAGCTTTCCGCTCAGCTTGAAAGCGACATTGCGGAAGCGACCGCACTCATATCCTCCCTGCAAAGCGACATCAGCTCCAACTCGGCGCTTTTAAGTCAGCTCAACGCTCAGGACGAGGCTCTGCGCAACGAGATAAGCGCGAAGTCCAAGGAGCTTGCCGAGGAAGCAAGACGTGAGCAGGAGAAAAACAACAACGGCGGCAACAGCGACGGTCAGGTCATCGGCACCGGTTCGCTCATGTGGCCCTCCTACTGCACGACGATCTCAAGCCGCAAGTACGGCTACTACCCCCACCCCATCACCGGACAGTACAAGCTCCACGGCGGTATCGACATCTGTGCATCAAACGGTACTGCGATCCTTGCCGCAGATAGCGGCACCGTCGTTAAGTCTGTCGACGGCTGGAACGGCGGCTGGGGCAACTACGTTATGATAAACCACGGCAACGGTCTGCAAACGCTGTACGCTCACATGAGCAGCCGTGCAGTCTCGACGGGACAGCAGGTGTCCAGAGGTCAGACCATCGGCTATGTCGGCTCGACCGGTATGTCAACGGGTCCGCACCTGCACTTTGAGGTTTGGCTCAACGGCTCAAGGACAGATCCTCTTAACTACTTTGCAGCCGGAACCTACACCGTAAGATAACAAACGCATAAGAAAATGCATCGTTCGTTTGAACGATGCATTTTTTGTTTTACTTTATAACGTAGAAGTAGAGCAGGACCAGAAGTCCGAGGACTATTCGGTACCAGCCGAACACCTTGAAGTCCTTCTTCTTTATGTAATTCATAAGGAATTTGATAACGAGGATGGACACGATGAATGCAACGACGCAGCCGAGGACGAGCGCTATCGTCTGTGCGGAGGTGAAGTCGAAGCCGAACTTCAGTATCTTCAGCACCGACATTCCTATCATTACAGGCACCGCAAGGAAGAAGGTGAACTCTGCGGCGGCGACACGGGAGACCCCGATAATGAGTCCGCCGATGATGGTCGAGCCGGAGCGTGAGGTTCCCGGAACGATGCTCAGCGCCTGAAAAAGACCGATGAGAAGCGCATCCTTATAGCTGATCTCCTCCAGCGTCGTAACTCTCGGTGTGCGGTTTTTGTTCCAGTTTTCGATGATGATGAACGCAACGCCGTACACGATGAGCGCCGCTGCGATTATGCGGCAGTCGTCAACGAAGATCGCATCGAGCGCAATGTAGGCAAGAAAGCCCGGAATGCAGGCGACCACGACCTTGAACCACATCGAAAACACGTCTCTTTTGATGACGGGCTTCGATTTATCCTTGCTCTGGAACGGCCACATCTTATTCCAAAACAGCACGACGACCGCAAGTATTGCGCCGAGCTGAATGACATACATGAACAGCTCTTTAAATTCGGCGCTTTCGTTGAGCTTTATAAACTCATCGACCAAGATAAGATGTCCCGTGCTTGAGATGGGCAGCCATTCGGTTATTCCCTCGACTATGGCGAGGATTATTACTTTTATCGCTTCAATAATTTCCATGATCTATAATATGCTTCTCCTTACAGCAGCATGACATCTGCTTTTTCGCAAAGCTCGACGGTGTCCTTGTCCCAGATTGAAGCCTGCACCTCACCGATGTGTGCCTTGCCGAGCAGCAGCATGGAAAGTCTGGACTGACCGATACCGCCGCCGATGGTGAGAGGCAGCTCGCCGTTTAAGAGCATCTTGTGATACGGAAGCTCCCGTCTGTCGTCGCAGCCGGAGAGTCTGAGTTGTCTGTCAAGCGCTTCGGGATCGACTCTGATGCCCATGGAGCTAAGCTCAAAGGCACAGCCCAAAAGCTCGTTCCAGAACATAATGTCGCCGTTTAAGCTCCAGTCGTCGTAGTCGGGCGCTCTGCCGTCGTGCGGCTTGCCGGACTTCAGCGCACCGCCGATGCCGATGATGAATGCGGTCTTATGCTCCTTGAGGTATGCGTTTTCACGCTCCTTCGGGGTCTTGTCGGGGTACATATCCTCAAGCTCCTGCGACGTCACAAAGCTCACACGGCGCTCAAGCTTGCCGAGGCTGCCGAGCTGCGGATAGATTGCCTGCATGGTGTCCTGCGTGTCGCAAACCGCCTTCACAATGTCCATGACCGTGAGCTTGAGGTAGTCGAGATTGCGGTTTTCCGCAAGTATGACCTTTTCCCAGTCCCATTGGTCGACGTAGATGGAGTGAAGATTGTCAAGCTCGTCCTCGTCGCGGCGTATTGCGTTCATGTCGGTGTAAAGTCCCTTGCCGGGGTAGAAGCAGTAGCGCTTCAGCGCCAAACGCTTCCACTTCGCAAGCGACTGGACGACCTGTGCGTGAGCATCGGAGCGCAGAATGTCAAAGCTGACGGGGCGCTCGTAGCCGTTGAGGTTGTCGTTAAGTCCGGAATCCGCCTCGACAAACAGCGGTGCGGACACTCGGTAGAGGTTCAACAGTGCGCCGAGCCTGTCCTCAAAAAGGCGCTTTAAGAGGCTTATCGCCTTCTGCGTGTCATACACGCTCAGTATACTTGAATATCCTTCGGGTATGAATGATTTCATAGGAGTATTTCCTTTCAAAATAAAAATGCCCATCGCAGGATGGGCTTAATAAGCACTATCCGTTCTTTAATCGTCAAGCATGACGATTATCTTACCGTAGATCTCCTCGGCAGAACGCTTAAAACCTTCTTCTATGCGCTTTGCCTGCTCCTCACCGGAGCAAAGCAGCCTCATGCGAATGATCTCACCCTTGCCGTCGTCCATTGCAAGCGTCACAAAGCAGCCGTTGTCGGTGACCTCGTGTTCCGCAGTGAGCATCGCCAGTCTGCGCAGACGCTCCGCCTCCGGTGCAAGGAGCTTTTCCGCCTTCTTACGCACGGAATACGGCAGACTGCTCTCGACAGTCTCACAGTTTGCGGCGCCGTTCTCGGTGATCTTATAGCCGCCCTCACATTCCTCGACCTGCCCTGCGTCCACAAGCTCGCTGAGGCAGTCGGAGAAATCGAAGTAGCCCACTCCCCCGTCGCACTGCACAAGCTCCGTAAGCATGCTTCTATCAACAACTCCGGGCAGTCTCCGTAATATAAAGAGTATGAGGAGCTTGATATCAAGCTTTTCATGTATGAATCCAAATCTCTCGTTCATGTCCCGCTCCTAAACTTAGTCAATATATTTTATTACATTTGCTCTGCCTTGTAAATGCTTTTGGCACAATTTTTCCCCATGAGCATACACTGTAGTGAAGTTTTTCTTCAAAAACATTTATGGAGGTATGCTTATGGCAGACAGGATCGTTCCTGGCCCGGTTGACAGCAATGACTGCATCAAAGAGGCCGTCTGCATAAACACTCGCAAGATACTGGATTCCTGTCGGGACAAAGACTGCGTTGAAGACCTGCGTGTCTACCCCACCGCAAGCTCTGCACCCTACATAGATAACGCCATCAGCGTAAGAGCACGCTGCGCAGAGCTGCTTTATTGCAGCGTAAACGTTGAGGAGATCTGCCTCAACAGAGGCTACTACACCGTCGACGTGACCTACTTCTACCGTGTCACCGGCGAGACCTTCCCCGGCAATATGACGCTGACGGGGCTTGCCATCTTCGACAAGCGTGTCATGCTGTTCGGCAGCGAGGGTCGGCTCAAGACCTTCGGTTCATCCGATTCCCCCGTGAGCGCCGACCGTGATATGCCCTACGCCGTGGTCGATGCGGTGGATCCCATTGCGCTGCACATGAGCATCGTCGACCCCGGTACGGAGCCGACTGCCGAGGCCCGTGACATCCCGCAGTTTATCCGTGATGAGTTCGGCGAGGACATTCTGCTCGACCGTCCCGGTCGGCAGATCAGCGTCACGCTCGGTCAGTTCTCGATAATTCGACTTGAGCGCAGCACCCAGCTCCTCATCCCCGCATACGACTACTGTATGCCGGAGAAGGAGTGCATCGGCTCGACCGAAGACGATCCCTGCACCATGTTCTCACGCATACGCTTCCCGGTGGAGGAGTTCTTCCCACCCGACAGCATCGAAAGCTGCGACGACTACAGGTCGCTGACCTAATTTTAAATCTCGGTAATACGGGCGTATTACCGAGATTTTTTATGTCATTTCCTTATTACGATGTTGTCCTTGTCCTTGTATATCGCATTTTCGGGAACGGTACCCCGTACGCAGGAGGTCGGGTACACGCTTGCGTGCCGACCGAGTACGGTGCCGGGATTGAGAACACTGTTGCAGCCAACCTCAACAAAGTCGCCGAGCATTGCGCCGACCTTCTTGCGCTGCGTCTCAATACTCTCCTCCCCGTCCTTTATGACGACGAGTGTCTTGTCGCTTTTGACGTTCGAGGTAATGGAGCCTGCGCCCATGTGCGACTTGTAGCCAAGCACGGAGTCACCCACATAGTTGTAGTGCGGGGTCTGCACGCCGTCGAACAGCAGGGAGTTTTTAAGCTCCGTTGAGTTTCCGACGACAGCGCCCTTGCCGACTATTGCGCTGCCCCGTATAAAGGCACAGTGCCGGACCTCGGCGTCGTGGTCAATGATGCAGGGCGCCGCTATGTACGCCGAGGGGAACACCTTTGCATCCTTTGCGATCCAGACGTTTTCCGAGACCTCGTCGTATTCGTCCTTCGGCAGCGTCGCTCCGAGGCGGACGATGTAGTCTTTAAGCTCCGGCAGTATCTCCCATGCGTAGGTTTTCCCGCAAAAGAGGTCCTTTGCTATGGTCTTTGAAAGGTCAAGCATTTCGTCTATTTTATACATATCACTTCACCGCTATAAGCCTTCCGCAGCGCTTCATCGCTTCGATTATCCTGTCAACGCAGGCGTTGCAGGTCTCGGCGCTTCCCGCCTCGACCATTATTCTCAGCAGCGGTTCGGTCCCGCTCTTACGGAGCAGCACTCTGCCCTCACTGCCAAGTTCTGCACCTATCTTCTCGACCTCCGCTTTGACTTCGGGGTCGTTTAAGGTCTCGTCCTTATCATCGACGACGACGTTTTTAAGCACCTGCGGGTACATGACGACGGGTGAAGCCAGCACGGAAAGCGGCTGCTTGCTCTCGCACATAGCCTCCATGATCTTGATCGCAGTCAAAAGACCGTCGCCGGAGCTTGCAAGCCTCCCGAAGATTATATGTCCCGACTGCTCGCCGCCGAGTATGTGGCCGTTGCTGCGCATATTCTCGGCGACGTACTTATCTCCGACTGCGGTCTTTTCGTAGCCGATACCGATCTCGTCAAGTGCCTTGTAAAGCCCGAGATTGCTCATAACGGTCGTGACGATCTTTTTGTTGCCGAGTATGCCGCTGTCCTTCATGTACTTTCCGCACACATAAAGGATATGGTCGCCGGTGATTATGCCTCCCTTTTCGTCCACGGCAAGGCAGCGGTCGGCGTCGCCGTCAAAGGCAAAGCCGACGTCGAGTCCCTTTTCCAGCACGAAGCTGCGCAGCTTCTCGATGTGCGTGGAGCCGCAGTCGACGTTTATGTTGATGCCGTCCGGGTTGTTTGCGATAACATAGGTGTCCGCACCGAGTGCGTCGAACACGCTCTTTGCCATCATCCACGTACTGCCGTTTGCACAGTCAAGTCCGACCTTTTTTCCCTTGTAGGAGCGGGTCGCCAGCGAAATGAGGTAGCCTATGTAGCGGTTGCGCCCTGCGGAATAGTCAACGGTGCGTCCGATCTTTTCGCCTACGGCGTAAGGCAGCGTGTCCTTTTCGCCGGACTGCACTCTGTCAATGTACTCCTCGATGCCGCTGAGCATCTCGTCGTCCATCTTTTCGCCTCTGCCGTTTATAAGCTTGATACCGTTGTCGTAGTAAGGATTGTGCGATGCGGAGATCATTATGCCGCAGTCGAAATCGTCCGCCCTTGCGACGAAAGAGACGCTCGGGGTGGTAGTGACGTGGAGAAGGCAGGCGTCGGCGCCGGAGGCGGTAAGCCCTGCGCAAAGTGCGGACTCGAACATATAGCTTGAACGTCTCGTGTCCTTGCCGATGACTATTCTCGCCTTGTGATCTCTGCCGTAGTACCAGCCGAGGTATCTTCCTATCTCAAATGCATGCATGACGGTCAGTCCGACGTTTGCCTCGCCTCTGAATCCGTCCGTACCGAAGTATTTACCCATTTTTATATTCCCCTTTATATTTTTGCCGCCGCTTCTTCGTCGAGGCAAAGTATCATATCCCTGTGCATTTGCAGCATAGCCGCTGGCACATCGGTCATGGTTTTTCCGTAGACAAGCTTATGTACAATATCCGCCTTCTCGCTTCCGAAGGCCGCAAGAATTGCGGTTTTGGATTCGCAGATCGTTTTAAGTCCCATAGTCACGCCAAAATTCGGGACATTTTCAAAAGAGCCAAAGCGCTCTGCCCCCGCACGCCTCGTCACCTCGGTGAGCATGGCGATATGGGTACGGCTGTCATATGGCGTAAACGGCTCGTTAAAGCCGATGCAGCCGTTAAGCCCCATGCCGAGCAGGACAATGTCTATCCCACCGTGTTCTGCGATGAGTTCGTCATATTCGTCGGGTTTTGCGGGGTCCGGCGAATGTACATGCGTGATCCCGAGCTTGGAGAAGAGAGAGGATCGGAGAAGATGTAAAGAGGTTTCTTCGGAATCAGACTTCGAAACTACATAGTCGCAAAGATTAAAAAACACCGCATTTTCGCAGCAGTTTCTGCCGCAAAGCTCGGAGAATATCGGCACAAGGCTTTCGTCAGCCGTAAAAGACAGAACGCTTTCGGGTTTTAATGTAAGCCGCTCCGCCATCATATCGGCAACGGTTTTTGAAATATTCTCCTTACTGTCAACGATAATTTTCAAAAAATCACCTTCATTACTGATAATTTGCCAACTGCCGGAGAAAATAGTCCGGGAGGCGGTCAAAATAGCCATCATATTTATTCGCACCATAATACTGTATTTTGCAATACTCGTATCAATGCGCATCATGGGAAAACGCCAGCTCGGCGAAATGGAGCTGAGCGAATTCATCGTTGCGGCACTCATAGCAGACCTTGCCGCCACGCCGCTTCAGGACATCGGCATACCGCTTTTAAACGGTCTTATCCCGATCGTCACCCTGTTTTGCCTTGAAGTCATAATCGCCGGCTTTTCGCTTAAGAACATACGCTTTCGCAGTCTTGCATTCGGCAAGCCGGAAATTCTCATAAGAAACGGAAAGATCAACATCGAAAGTATGCACAAAAACCGCTTCACCCTCGACGAGCTGATGCAGGAGCTGCGGTCGCAGGGCATTGAAAGCTTCGATGCCGTTTCCTATGCGATACTTGAGACCAACGGCAAGCTGAGCATTATACTCCGCAGCGAGGAGCAGCCCGTAACGCCGAAGCAGCTGAGCTTGAACGTCTGTCAGTCCGGCTACCCGCACATTATAATAAACGAAGGTCGGGTGCTGGATAAGAACCTGCACCTGCTCGGACGCAGCAGGAATTGGCTAAGTAACGAGCTGAAACGCCGCAGAATAAAAGACCCAAAGGACGTTTATCTGCTGACGCTCTCGGATCAGGGCGAGGTTTTCTGCCAGCTCGGAAAGGATGCAAAATGAAAAAGGAGCTTATTGCGGCACTGCTGCTCATACTTCTGTTTTCGGGAACACTTGTGAACATCGGCGTAAACGACAAAATGATGCAAAGGCTTAACGCCGAAGTAAAGGACGCATACGACAGCGCCGCTTCCGGCGACTGGGGCAAGGCGCAGCAGCGCCTTGATACTGCGATCTCACACTGGCTGTCCATGGACGGCTACACTCACATTTTCATCCGCCACTCGGAGATAGACGCAACGACGGAAGCCTTCTACTCCATGATGTCCGACCTATGCGCCGAGGACTCCGGTTCGCTCGAAGGCTCCTACGGTATGCTTCACGCACAGCTCCTCTCCCTTATCGGGATGGAGCATGTCAGCATCGGCAGTATTTTCTGATCAGTTCTTGTCGCTGAGGAGCTTTGACAGCTCGTCCATAAAGGTATTGATGTCCTTAAAGCTCCTGTAAACCGAGGCAAAGCGGACGTATGCGACCTCGTCAATATCTTTAAGGCGCTTCATTACCATCTCACCGATGTCAACGGTGCTGACTTCACGCTCAAGCGAGCTTTGAAGCTCCTGCTCAATCTCGTCTGCGATCTTCTCAAACTGAGTGTACGCAACGGGACGCTTATCACAGGCACGGGCAACGCCGTTTATTATCTTCGCTCTGTCGAAGGTCTGCCTCGAACCATCCCTCTTGACGACGACAAGCGGCATATGCTCGATGATCTCATAGGTGGTAAAGCGCTTCTGACAGGCAAGGCACTCTCTGCGGCGGCGTATGGTTGCGCCCTCCTCCGCCGGACGTGAATCTATGACCTTGCTCTCCTGATAGCCGCAAAAGGGGCATTTCATATCGGTTTCCTCCATATATGTATATCGTTTTCATTTATTGGTGTATTATAACACACTTGCCGTCACAATTCCACTCCATTTTGTGTCCGAACGGCTTTATAAAACTCGTCTCTTGTCATAATGACGTTTAAAACCTGCAAAAGCCCGTCGGTGCTGAGCTTTTCCGGCAGCGAAAGCCTGCGCTTCAGCTCCGCTCTCTTTTCCGCACTGCCGGGTTTTCCCGTAAGTCCCGCTGCGTACATATCCGCTTTGCTGATCTCCGGGATCTTTCGCCCTTCGCAGTCGTCCATCGTGGCGCCGCAGCTTCTGAGCGCCTCAACGATCACTTCCGGGCGCATCCCCTCAACACCGAGCTTGCCCTCGCACGAGGCCTTGCTTTTGCGTTTTTCCTTACCGAACACGTCGGGAATGTACGCATTTTTGATATATTCAGGCTTAATAAAGCCTTTTATGCTGTTTCTGATGAGAAACCCCGCTCCGTCGGAGTCTGTGAGTATGATTATTCCGCGCTCCTGCGCAAGACGGCGCAGGAGGCTGCGCTTCTCGGAATCGTTGAATATTCCGAAGCCCCCGGTCTCGATGACCGTGGCGTCCACGGCTTGCAGCACCGTGTTTTTATCATAGCGTCCCTCGACGATGATGACCTCAGACACTCTGTACATTTGAGCCTCCCACAGCGATACGCAGCACGCACTCCTTTAAAAGCGACGCCGGATCGTCACCGCTGCTTTTGAGCCTGTAGTCGGTCTCGGCGCAAAGCTCCACCGCATCGGCAAGGCTTTTCGCCGTGAAAGCATGCGCCGTACGCATGAGCTTTGTCGCCTGAAAATCATATTTCAGTCCGCAGGTCTTCATCACATAGTCCTTGCCGAGACCTTCGTCAATGGCGAGGCGGGCCGCATACAGTCTTCGCATCTGGATGCCGATTATCGCAAGTATCTGAATGGGCTCGTTATTTTTATCCGCAAGCAGCTCACCCAAAAGTCCGAGAGCCGCATTGTACTCCCCTGCGGAGAGGCGGTCGGTCATGTCGAAAACCAGCGCCTCCGGGATGTGGTGCGCAACGGCGTCCACGTCGGCGACGGTGACCTTGCTCCCCTGCGCATACGCCGAGATCTTGGCGATTTCGGGGATGAGCCTGTTCATCAGCTCACCGCTGACACTTATGAGCCGCTGCGCTGCGGGAAGTTCTATCTCCTTCCCGTCCGCCGCAAAGCGACGGACTATCCAGCGCATGAGCTGCGACCCGTCCTGCGCCGAGAACCTAAGCTCCTTGCACAGCGGCAGAAACGCCTTGTACAGCTTTAAGCGTTTGTCCGGCTCAAACTCCGATGACTCTGTAAACACCACCGTGCAATAGTCGGGAATGTCCTTGAGTATCTTTATAAGCTCCGTCGTGCTTGCCTCCGGCAGTCTGTTGAGGTCAAGTCCGTTGACCTCGACAAAGCTGCGCTCGGACAGAAACGGCATGGAATCCACCGCCTCGGACAGTGCGGGAACACTGAAGTTTTCTCCGAGTCTGTGGTAGCTGAAATCGTCCTCGGCGTCCGAAATGCACGCCTTTTTAAGCTCGTCACGGAAGCAGGAGGTCAGATAATCCTCCTCTCCCCACAAAAAGTACAGCCGCACGGGACCTTTTTCTTTTAGCTCCCTGACCGCCGCAGCGTAGCTTATTTTCTGTTCGTCCTTCTTTTTTGCCATTGTTTTCTCCTAAGAAGCCTTAATAACGACTCTGCCGTCCAAGTCCGTCCTATGTATCTCAACGCCACGAAGCTCAAGCAAGGTCAGCACACGGTAAGACGGATGCCCGTAGCTGTTATAGCCGACCGAAATTATCGCATCGGCAGGGTTTGCCTCGTAAAGCAGCTCCGGCGAACACGAATAGTCGGAGCCGTGATGCCCGACGACCAAAAGATCGGTACCCGAAAGGTTGTTGTCCCGCACGAGCATTTTCTCGACCGTCTGCCCTGCGTCACCCGTAATGAGCGTGTCATAGCCGTCGAGCGAGACCGTGAGGAGCAGACCTCTGTTATTGGAGCCGCTTCCTCTGTACGGTTTATAAAAATAGAGATCTATTGCGCCTTCGCATATCGTCTCCGCACGCCCGGAGCAGTAGATCTCCGTTCCGTATTGCCTTGCAAGCGCTCTGACGCTTCGGTATGCCTTGGCGCTGTCGCCGTACTTTGCCGCTTCCGGCAAAATGATCCTGTCAACGTCCATAAGACACAGCAGCTTGTGCAGGCCGTTAACGTGGTCGCTGTCAAGATGCGTCAGCACGAGGCAATCTATGTGCGTCCGCCCTCTTGCGGAGAGGTATTGCGCAAGCTCCGCTCCGGCATTCGTGAGCGTACCCGAACTGCCGCAGTCCACCGCAACGGTCGAGCTGCCCCGTGTAAAAACGATGCACTGACCGCTTCCGACGTCGAGTGCGGCGACGGTACCCTCGTCACGGCTGCCGACATACGCCGTGCCTGCGATCAGCAGTACAAGTGACGCAAAGCAAAGCGGCAAAAGTATCCGAAGCTTCGGGCGCTTTCTCAGTACAAAGCACAGAGCAAAGGCAAGATACAGTGTGCAAAGCCACACCAAAACCGCCTTGTTTTCAACATACAGCGCAGAGTACGGGAGCCGAAGCACGAGCTTTGCGGTGCCTGTGATATAGCGCACTCCGTAAGACGCAAGCAAGGCCGCAAGCCTTGCCACAGGCAAAGATATAAGCGCAACGGCACAAATCACAATGCCGGATATGAAAACGAAGGACACCACCCACAGGGTCAGAACGTTCGTAAGAACCGAGTACAGCGAAATATACCCGAAATGCACTGCAACAAGCGGCACGGTAAAGACCGAGACCGCAAGCGAGCTTGAGACCGTTCCGGCTGCGTAATCCCCAATGCGTCCGAGCTTAGCGAGCTTGTCTTTAAGTGTATTATACAGTGGCTGAGCAAACGAAACAATACCCGCCATAGCGCCGAACGAAAGCTGCAAGCCCACGCTCCCGCAGGCAAAGGGGTTAATGAGCAGAATAAGCGCCAAGGCAAAGCCGAGCGAGGTGAGCGCATCGTTTTCACGCCCGAAAATGGGTGCCAAAAGCAGCAGAGTCTGCATTATTCCCGCTCTGACTGCGGACGGCGGCGCTCCGGCGACCAGCACGAACAGCCACACGAGCGTGATGCAGAAGCATGCCAAGGCTCTGCGGTTCCCGAAAACGAGCTGCAAAAATCCCACAAGGAACGCAACGTGCATACCCGAAACCGCAATGATATGTGCAATGCCGGACACCGACATCGCCGTATTCAGCTCAACGTCGTCATGCAGCTCGCTTTTGTCGCCGACGATCATCGAGAGCATAAACGGCGCCGTATCGTCCGGGTAGATGCTCAATATTATCTCGCTGAGCCTGAGCGCAATGCTCTCCGGCAGGTATTGAATTTCACCGTCGGAGCGCTCAATAATGCGAACGTCTCCCGCCAAGGTCGCATTTGCGGTCAGCCCCTTTGACAGATTATAGTCGTAATACTCACCGTATTTCATGCGGGCAGACTTAAATCTAAGCTCCGCCTCCACAATGTCGCCGGGACAAAGCTCCGGCACATCGAAATCATAAGACGCAACGTAGGTCGAGCTTTCGGGCAGGTCCTTTTCACGCAGCGACAGGTGCAGGATCACCGAGTTGTCGGTATACTGCGGGTAGTCCTCGACTTCTGCACGGACTGTCAGCGTCTCGTCCTCAAGCGCTTCTGTCGGATAAAGCAGACGCTCGGCAGTGAGCTTATAGTAACACAGCCCGAACGCCGCCGGCACAAGCAGCAGTAATATTCTTTTTCTTGTATTTCCTTTAAACAGAAACCCGATCAGCGACGCCGCAAGGCACACGAGCGCCGCCATGTACAGGCTTTCTCCGTCGATTAGATAATGTGCGGAAAATACACCCGCCGAGAATCCTGCCGTGAGGCAGGCAAGCCTGCGTATCCCCTTCAATCATATCACCCACGCAAAAAAAGCAGAAAGCTTGGGACTTTCTGCTTTTTTCTTTTATTTTATGCCATTCCCTCGTTGAGCTTTTTGCCGCCCAACAGGTGGAAATGCAGGTGCTTTACGGTCTGTCCTCCGTCCTCGCCGCAGTTGTTCACGACTCTGTATCCGTTTTCGAGACCTTCGCTTTTTGCGATCTTTGCGATCGCTTCAAAGCACTTGCCGACAAGTTCGGAGTTTGATGCATCTATCTCGTCGGCGCAGCAGATGTGCTTTCTCGGCAGCACGAGAATGTGTACCGGCGCCTGCGGATTTATGTCTCTGAATGCGTAGACATTTTCGTCCTCATACACCTTGGCGGAGGGGATCTCTCCGTCGATTATTTTGCAAAACAGGCAATCGTTCATGGTTTTACCTCCGTATCATATTCCGAGCTTTTCGGCGACGAAATCATCGACCACCGCAAGCGCATTATCGGTTTTCAGCACGTTGCTGCTGCCGCCCATTGCGGAATCCGGCTTACCGCCGCCCTTGCCGTCTGCCACGGCAGCGACGGTCTTTACAAGCTCGCCCGCCTTTATGCCGGCATTTATCGCCTCCTTGCCGCAAACCGCAAGGAAGCTCACCTTGGCATCGTTTATCGCAGCCAGCACCGCAACGGTCTTGGGGTCCTTATCCTTGAGGAAGTCGCCCATCTTGCGAAGGTCGGCTGCATCAACGCCGCTAAGGGTCTGAGTGAGGACCGGGAAGCCGCCGATCTTCTTGGCGGCAAACAGGAAGCGCTCTGCGTCGGAATTGATTATTCTCGACTTCAGGCGGTCAATACCCTGACGCAACTCCCTCATCTCGCTGACAAAGCTCTCGGTCTTGGAAATAAGCTCGGTGGGCTTTACCTTGAGCAGCGCAGCCGCACGGCTCAGCTTGAGATTCGTTTCGTTTGCCATGTCAAGGTACTTCTTGCCGCAGACGGCATCGACCCTGCGGACTCCGCTTGCGACGGAGTACTCGCTCAATATGCGGAAGGGACCGACCTTTGCGGTGTTGTCTACATGCGTACCGCCGCAAAGCTCAACGCTGTAATCGCCCATGGAGACGACTCGCACAACGTCGCCGTACTTTTCGCCGAAAAGTGCGGTAGCACCGCTGTTTTTTGCGTCCTCTATGCTCATTTCCTTTGTGGTTACGGGCATACCCTTAAGCACTGCATCGTTTACCAGTTCCTCGACCTTGGATATCTCCTCCGGGCTGAGTGCACCGAAGTGCGTAAAGTCAAATCTCAGGCTGTCGGCATCGACGAGGGAGCCTGCCTGATGAACGTGGTCGCCGAGGGTCTCACGCAGTGCGCTGTGGAGAAGATGAGTCGCCGAGTGCGCTCTGGAAACGGCACGGCGGTGTTCCTCCGAGACGCTTGCAACGACGCTCTCGCCCACGGACAGGGAGCCGGAGCGCACGACGCCGTAGTGCAGGAACTTGTTGCCCTTGTCCTTCTTGACGTCAGTGACCTCGAAACGGGTAAGCTGTCCGTTTTCAATGTCCTCGATGCTGAAGCCTATCTCGCCGACGTCGGCAAGCTGACCTCCCATCTCGGCGTAGAACGGGGTTCTGTCGAGCACTACTATGCCCTCACAGCCCTCGCACAGCTCCTCGGTAAGCTCGTTTTCGCAGACGAGCGCAAGCACCGTGCCGGTGTCGGTGAGCTTATCGTAGCCCGTGAACACGGTGGGCGTTGTGTCAAGTCCGAGGTCGATGCCCGCCCAGCCGAGGTCGCCGAGGGCTTCCCTCGCCTTTCTCGCTCTGATGCGCTGATCCTCCATGAGCTTTGCAAACTCATCGGAGTTAAGCGTCATACCCTCGTCCTCAATCATCTCCTGTGTGAGGTCCACAGGGAAGCCGTAGGTATCGTAAAGCTTAAAGGCATCGGCGCCGGAAAAAACGCTCTCGCCTCTGTTCTTGTGACCTTCAAGTATTGCGGAGAATATCTGCATACCTGCGTCTATCGTCTTTGCAAAGCTTTCCTCCTCGCTCTTGACGACACGGGTAATGTACTCCTGCTTCTCGGCAAGCTCCGGGTACTGACCCTTGCTCTCGCCCACGACGGTCGCAACAAGCTCATACAGGAACGGCTCATTGACGCCGAGGAGCTTTCCGTGTCTTGCAGCTCTTCTAAGCAGGCGGCGCAGGACATAGCCCCTGCCCTCATTCGAGGGACGCACGCCGTCGCATATCATAAATACGGCGCTTCTTATGTGGTCGGTGATAACACGGAGCGACACGTCCTTCTTATGGCTCTGACCGTAGGATGCGCCCGTAAGCTCCGTGACCTTGTGGGTGATGTTCATAACGGTATCGACGTCGAATATGGAATCGACGCCCTGGCACACGACCGCAAGCCTTTCAAGCCCCATGCCGGTGTCGATGTTCTTCTGAACAAGCTCGGTGTAATTGCCCTCACCGTCGTTATCGAACTGGCTGAAAACGTTGTTCCAAACCTCGATATAGCGGTCACAGTCGCAGCCGACGGTGCAGCCCGGCTTGCCGCAGCCGTACTTTTCGCCTCGGTCGTAGTATATCTCGGAGCAGGGTCCGCAGGGACCTGCTCCGTGTTCCCAGAAGTTATCCTCCTTGCCGAAGCGGAAGATGCGGTCTTCGGGGATGCCTATCTGAGTATGCCAAATGTCCCACGCCTCGTCGTCATCGACGTAGACGGAGGGGTAAAGCCTGTCCGGGTCAAGTCCGACCCATTCGGGAGAGGTGAGAAACTCCCAGCTGAATGCAATGGCTTCCTTCTTGAAGTAATCGCCGAAGGAGAAGTTGCCGAGCATTTCAAAGAAGGTGCCGTGGCGCGCAGTCTTGCCGATGTTCTCGATGTCGCCCGTGCGGATGCACTTCTGACAGGTGCAGACTCTCTTTCTGGGAGGCTCCTGCTCACCCTTGAAATAGGGCTTCATGGGCGCCATGCCGGAGTTTATGAGCAAAAGGCTTGCGTCGTTCTGCGGTATGAGCGAGAAGCTCGGCAGGCGCAGGTGACCCTTGCTTTCAAAAAAGGAAAGGAACATTTCTCTCAGTTCATTAACACCGTATGCTTTCATTTCTTTACTCTCCTTACTATTGATAGCTTAGAGCAGCTTTTGGGAAGCTGCATTTTAAATCTCATCATGGCATGGGGCGTTGCGGTTATGCTCTCCCCCGCCTCGTTTATCATTTCTCCGGCGGTAAACTGCAAAGGCTCAGCATCGTTCGTCAAAAGCTCAAGCGTATCGCCGACGCTAAAGCGGTTGCGCTGCGTAAGCTCCGCCATGCCGTTTGCGTCACAGCTCTCGACCACGGCGCAGACCTCCGCACCCGAAAAGTACGAAGCGTCCGAGTAGTGCTGCCCCGGATAGCCGTAGTAAAAGCCGGTGGTATAGGGACGATGGCTCACCATATCGACCTCACGACGCCACACCTCGGGAAGCTCCTGCCCCGTGACTGCACAGTCTATCGCATGGCGGTAGGCATTCGTGACGGCGGCGGCGTAGTACGCCGATTTCATGCGCCCCTCTATCTTCATGCTCGTGACGCCCGCACTGATAAGCTCCGGAATATGCTCGATCATGCACATATCCCGTGAGTTCATGATATATGTTCCGCCGTCCTCGCTTATCTCGAAGTATTCGCCGGGGCGGGATTCCTCCACGAGGCGGTACTTCCATCTGCACGGCTGTGCGCAGGCGCCTCGGTTTGCGTCCCTCCCGGTGAGGTAGTTTGACAGCAGGCAGCGCCCGGAGAACGAAACGCACATCGCACCGTGGACAAAGGCTTCGATCTGAAGCTCCTTCGGTGTATTGGCACGGATGGTGAATATGTCCTCCATCGGCGTTTCCCTTGCGAGAACCACACGCTTTGCACCCATGTCGTACAGCGCACGGGCGGTCGCACTGTTTATGACGCCGAGCTGCGTACTCACATGACGCTCGACTCTCGGTGCGTACCTTTCCGCAGCACGCATGACGCCGAGGTCGGCAATTATGAATGCATCGACCCCGGCCTCCTCCGCCGACTCCAAAAATGCGGGAAGCTCCGCAAGCTCCGATTCCCTCGGCAGGGTGTTGCAGGTGAGGTGTACCTTAGCGCCCTTTTCGTGCGAAAGCTTAACTGCGGCGGAAAGCTGTTCAAAATTAAAATTACCTGCGGCAGCACGCATTCCGAAGCGTTCTCCCGCAAGGTAAACGGCGTCAGCGCCGTAGTGGAGCGCCATTTTAAGGCGCTCCATATCGCCTGCCGGCGACAAAAGTTCCGGCTTATCAATCATAGTTCTGCGTTGCGATAAAGGCTTCAAACTCGGAGCTGGAGCTGAAGAATCTGTGTGTACCCGTCTCGGTGTCGAGCGCATAGAACAGGTAGTTCGTATCCGCCGGACGGAGCGCTGCCCTTATTGAGGCAAGGCCCGGACTGCATATTGCCGTGGGCGGCAGTCCGACGCTTATTCTCGTGTTGTACGGCGAATCGCTTTGCAGCATCTCGGCGGTCGGCGCACCGACGTGGTCGGGATATTCGTACAGCGTCGTGGAGTCTATCTGCAGGGGCCAGCCCTTTTCGAGGCGGTTGTAGATGACCGAAGCGATCCTTGCACGCTCATCATCGTTTGCCGCTTCCTTTTCGATCATGGAGGCGATGTTGACGATCTGCGCCCAGCTCAGTCCCGTGCTTTCCTGCCAACCGTACATTTCCTTGGTCAAACGGTAGTGGAAGCCGCTGAGTAGCTTGTTTATGGCGCTGGATGCGGGCATTCCTTCGTAGAACTCATAGGTATCCGGGAACAGGAAGCCCTCAAGTCTGTTTGCATTGCCCGGCTCGACGCCCTCAAGGAATTTGTAGTTGAAGCTTGCGTTTGCGGCGGCTTCCATCAGCTCGTCGTATTCGCAGACTCCCTCCTCGTCAAGCTTTTTGAATATCTGATTCATCGTGTAGCCTTCGGGGAAGGTTATTTTTATACGGACCATGGAGTTGGAACCGGACTGCATCTTCTTTACGAGCGCTCTGTAGTCGTAGCTGCCCTTTAAAACGTAGGTGCCGGGGTCGATCGTATTCTCTGCGTCGGCAAGCGAGCAATAGATCTTAAACAGCCACTTGTACTTTATGATGCCGGCATCGTAAAGCTCGTCGGCGACAAAGTCGATATCTGCGACGTAGTCCTTCTGCTTTACGGTTTTGCCGTTTGCGTCCGTTGTCTCGGTTATCTTAACCTCGAATTTGTCCTTGGGAAGAACGACGGTCTCGGTGATGTCCGAGGCGTTGAGCGCCAGTATATCCGTCGCCGCAAGCCACGCAAGGCAGGCAAGTATGACGCTGACGCTGATGACAAATACGATGTACAGCAGACCGTTGAGCGCACCGTGCTTTTCAGGCTTCTTTGAAGCGCCCGACGGCGCTGCGGCTTTGGGTGCTGCCGTTTTATCGGCAGGGCTCTTTGCGGGCTTCTTTGCGGAAGCGGGCTTTTCGGCGGCGGGCTTTGCAGCACTCGGCTTTGCCTGCTTCTTTGCGGGAGCGGACTTTGCCTTCTGCGTGGTTTCGGATTTTTTCCCGAACAGCTCGTCAAAATTTACTTCGTCGATCATTGCATATCTCCTTTGATCGGTTAGTAACCGGAATCGGTGGTCCGGCATAATATATCTCAGGCGCAGAAAGTTCTGCGTATTCCGTTATAGCAGCGCTCACAATTGTCCGCCGCACCGGACGGTGACACGCAATACATTGTGCGGGGAAAGGGTTATTTTATGTTCTGTGGAAACAATAACAGCTGCATCTGGATCATCATCATTCTCCTGATACTCTTCTTCGCCTGCGGCGGCTGCGGCTGCGGCAACAACGACGGCTGTGGCTGCGGCTGCGGCAACAACAACGGCTGCGGCTGCTAAAGCTCCAGTGCTTCTGAGACTCCTTCGGGAGTCTCAGTTTTTATTCTAATGCGTCCATAATGACGGAGTATATCTCCTCGTGCTTGTCCTCGATGCTGCGCTCGACGCCGTTTGACAAAAACGGTATCCTGTGCCATCCGTAATGCTCGGCGGCTTTGTCCGCAACACGGAGACAGTTTTTGAGATACTCAATGTCCTTCTCGTGGATGTCGGCATGAGTGTTCGTCTTTTCCTGACGGTGCTTCATCCTCGCAAGCGAGGTCTCGATGTCCACGTCGAGGTATATCACAAGGTCCGGGACAGGCAGTCCCATTTTGTTATGCTCAAGATCGTACAGCCAGTCGAAAAACGGCAGCAGCTCGTCGTCCGGCAGCTTCGATCCCTGATGCACCGCATTGGAGGTTGTGTACCTGTCGGACAGCACAAAGCCGCCCGCAGAGTGGTACTCGCCCCAGTCTCTTTTATAGGATGCAAATCTGTCCACGGCAAAGAAGGTCGATGCCGTGTACGCATTGACATCCGTCGGATTTGAGCCGAACTCCCCGTTTAGGTACATACGGATGAGTGCGGAGCTTTCGTTATCGTAGCGGGGAAAAACTATGTGACGGTAGTCGACGCCGTCCTCCTGAAGTCTGGCACAGACCCTTCTGTAATGTGCGGATTTGCCGCTTCCGTCTATCCCTTCAAATACTATCAGCTTACCCTTTGTGTCCATTGAAAGTTCTTTTAATCCTCGTTTCTACGGCTTTAGTCATAAACAGCGGGAGCCTTGCGATGCGTTTAAAGCGCCACGGCTCCTTTATGCATCGGTGGAGCCACTCAAGTCCGAGCCTTTGCCAGATCTTCGGCGCTCTGTCGGTCACTCCCGCAAACACGTCCAGCGATCCGCCGAGACCGCCCATAAGTCCCACGTCGAGACGGGATGCGTTGTCGTACATCCACAGCTCCTGCTTCGGTGCGCCGAGGCACACCATCAGAAAATCGGGCTTTGCGGCGTTTATCGCCTCGATGATCGGCTCCGAGTCCTTAAAATATCCGTCATGCGTACCGCAGACGACAAGTCCGGGGTACTTTTTCTTGAGATTCTCTGCCGCCTTTTCCGCAACGCCGGGCTTTGCGCCAAGCAGGAAGACGCTCCCGCCGATGTCGGACAGCCGCTCTATCACGGCTTCGCATATCTCGATGCCCGGCAGACGCTCTTTAAGAGGGGTGCCGAGGATCTTTGCCGCCTTTACGACACCGATACCGTCCGATATGACGAGGTCGGCATTTTCCGCTGCGGTTTTGAGCGCTTCGTTATCCCAGCTCGCCATGACTATTTCGGGGTTGGGCGTTACCATGTATGAGGATGCGTGCTTTTCTATAAGCTTCATGCACACATTGACCGTTTCTTCCCTCGTCAGATTGTCAAACCCGACGCCAAGCACTTCTATCCTACTCAAAGCCTACCGAACACCCTTCCGATTTTTTCGTTTATCACAAGATCCGCCTCATTGTCATAGGGCGTGCTGCCGAGGTTAATGAGCGCAAGCTTATTGCCCCGGTAATAATTTATCAGTCCCGCAGCCGGGTAGACGTTCAGTGACGTCCCTCCGATTATAAGCACCTCAGCCTCCGAAATGTAGTGAAGCGCCCGTGTCATTATGCTCTCATCCAGCGGCTCCTCATACAAAACGATGTCGGGTCTTATAACGCCGCCGCAGGAGCAATGCGGCACTCCCTCGCCGTGGTTCATCTTATCCGCCGGGTAGGGCTTTCCGCAGGCAGAGCAGTAGCTTCTTAAAATGCTGCCGTGCAGCTCAAGCACGTTTTTGCTGCCCGCCGCCTGATGCAGCCCGTCTATATTCTGAGTTATCACCGCACGGAGCTTTCCCTCACGCTCAAGCTCCGCAAGCTTTAAGTGAGCGGCGTTCGGCTTCACACCGTCGATAACGAGCTTTTCACGGTGGAAGCGGTAATACTCCTCCGGATAGCGGACGAAAAAGCTGTGGCTGAGTATCGTTTCGGGAGGGTATTTCCACTGCTGGTTGTACAGCCCGTCAACGCTGCGGAAGTCGGGGATCCCACTCTCCGTGGACACTCCGGCGCCGCCGAAAAACACCACGTTGTCGCTGCTGTCTATCCAGTTTTTCAGGAGCTGAATTTTCTCGTCCATACTGCGGTCTTCCTTCCCGTTTGAATTATTTTATTATACTATATCGGCGTATCATAATCAAGTAATTATTCCAGTACCGCAAAGCATTTCGGCGTTTTTCGAAGCATTTGCCCCGGCGCCGCTTCTTGCATAATAGAAGATATACTGCTGTGCAAGTCCGGCATACCTTCCGAGGGTTTCGGGGTCAAAGTCCGGCGGAAAATGCTCCTTGAGTGCTCGCTTCATCCACACGTCAACAGGAAACGCCTCCGTGTGGTTAAGTCCAAACAGAACGACGCAGTTAGCAACCTTCTCCCCTATGCCCTTCAGCTTCCGAAGCTCCTTCACCGCCTCACGGCAGTCAAGTTCCTTTAGCCCTTGCAGGTCAAGCTCACCCGTGCTGACCGCTCTCGCCGCCGTGATTATATACTCCGCACGGTAGCCGCAGCGCAGCACCTTGAGATCGTCCTCACCGAGCGCAGCCACGGTATCCGCCGAAGGGAAAGTATAGCAGCATTTGCCATCAAAACGGACAGCTTTTCCGAAGCTTTCGCAAAGCCGTTCGACAATGCCCTTGATGCGGATGATGTTGTTGCACTGGGAAATGATAAACGAGCAAAGTGCCTCCCACGGTTCCTGCCTGAGTATGCGGATGCCCTTTCCGAACTCTCGGCAGCGCTCCAAGTATTCCCCTGTAAAGCCTGCAGCCGCAAGCTCATAATCGGTGTCCATGTCAAAGTAGCTGCGCCAAAAGCTCTCCGGCGCTTCCGATGTTATGTAAACCTTGCCGCCGTTAACAAAGACCTTTGCAGGGTTTTCTCCGGCAACGCCGTGATACACTCCGTTTTCGTCGGCGTTCCAACGGAAGCATTGCCCGCATTCGAAGGTTTTTACTATGTCGAGCTTGTCTGTTCCGCATAGCTCAATAGTGTTCATGGTCTCACCTCGTTTTCACTATATTGTACTATGTTTGAGCCGATTTTACAAGGGTAAGCCTCTATTGCCATTTTCGGCAAACTGTGCGATAATAACGGCATCAAATTATCGGAGGCGGCTATGGATTATTCGGCAGAATACGCAAGAAAGCTTCGCACCGCAGATGAAGCGGTCCGCTGCGTCAAAAGCGGCGACTGGGTGGAATACACCTCAAATCTCGGCTTCCCCGTGACGCTTGACAGAGCGCTTAGCCTGCGGCGTGACGAGCTGCACAGCGTCAAGATCAGGGGCGACCTTATTTTCGGACCTATTGCGGTCGCAGAATGTGACCCGACGCTTGAGCATTTCGTCTACAACACCTGGCATTGCTCCGCCTACGAGCGCAGGCTAATCGACTGCGGCAGGGCGTTTTTCGAGCCGATGATATTCCGCAATCTTGCTTGGTATTACAAGAATTTTTTGCACTCAGACGTGTGCATGGTGACTGTCTCCGGCATGGACGACGAGGGCTATTTTTACTTCGGCAGCTCTCTCGGTCTGTCAAAGTGCATTGCCGACAACAGCGCCGTCGTCATAGTTGAGGTCAACCGCAACACGCCGAGGATACTCGGCAGTGAAGACGTTCGCATACACATAAGTCAGGTCGATATGATAGTAGAGAGCGGCGATCCTCCGCTGTATGAGATGCCGAATCCCGCTCCCACCGAGACCGACATCCGCATCGCTCGGCACGTTCTGCCGCACATACGAAACGGCGCAACGGTTCAGCTCGGCATCGGCGGTATGCCGAACGCCTTGGGTGAGCTTATCGCAGAAAGTGACCTCCGTGACCTCGGTATGCACACCGAGCTTTGCTCCGACGCATACCTTTCCATGTACAAGGCGGGCAAACTTACAAATGTCGGAAAGACGCTGCACCGAGGTGTCGGTATTTTAGGTCTTGCGATCGGCAGCCGTGAGATGTACGACTGGCTCGACAACAACCCCGACTTCTGCGGCTACCCTCTGTCATACGTCAACGACCCTAACGTCATCGCCGCAAACGAAAACATGGTCTCCATAAACGCCTGCATTTCCGCCGACCTTTTCGGACAGATTTCCTCCGAAAGCGCCGGAACACGGCAGATAAGCGGCACGGGTGGTCAGCTCGACTTTGTGACCGGTGCAAGCATGAGCCGCAACGGTAAGGCGTTTATCTGCATGAGCAGCACCTACAAGAATCGCAAGGGCGAGCTTAAAAGCCGCATAGTTCCGACGTTTAACGGCGATATTGTCACGACGCCGAGAAGTCAGGCGTTTTACGTCGTCACCGAATACGGCGCCGTGAACCTCGCAGGTCGCACGACTTGGGAGCGTGCCGATATGCTCATCGGCATTGCGCACCCCGATTTCCGGGACGAGCTTATACGCAAGGCGGACGAAATGCACATATGGCTTCCGTCTAACAAGAGGTGAAAATATGAAGGTATCAGAAGTATATTCCGGCAAGCCGTCGGATCTCGAATCGAGAGCGCACGTTGAAAGGCGGGCAAGAGAGCTTTTGGAGACTCTCGGCATCAACTGCGTTTCCGTTGACCATCCCCACGCCGACACCATCGCCGACTGCATGGATGCGGAAGCCGTACTCGGCGCACACATCTGCAAGAATCTGTTTCTCACGAACCGCCAGCAGACGGAGTTTTATCTGCTGCTCATGCCGGGCGCTAAGCCGTTTAAGACCAAGCTCCTGTCAAAGCAGCTCGGCACGGCTCGGCTCTCCTTTGCCTCGCCGCAGCACATGGAGGAGCTTTTGGGGGTCACGCCCGGCTCCGTCAGCATCCTCTGTCTGATGAACGACACCGGTGGCAAGGTCAAAGCCGTCATTGATTCCGACGTTTTAAAGGACGAATTTCTCGGCTGCCACCCCTGCATGAACACCTCGTCTCTTAAGATCAGGACGACGGATATTACGGATAAGTTCCTCCCCGCCGTGCATCACGGCTTTACGGCAGTTGAGCTGCCGTGGAGCGTTGAGGAATAAGCAATAAAAAAGCCTGTACCAAATCGGTACAGGCTTTTTTAATTAGTAGTATCTCTTGTTCTTGTTCTTGCGTGCGGCCTCGCTCTTTTTGCGGCGCTTTACGCTGGGACTCTGATAGTACTCCTTCTTTCTGAGGTCCTGCAGAACGCCGGCCTTTGCGCAGCTGCGCTTGAATCTTTTAAGAGCATTGTCCAGAGACTCATTTTCCTTGACATAGATTTCAGACATTTATTTCACTCCCTCCATTAACGCCTTGCGGCGCTTTAAGGGCCAAACTCTTTGGCTTAACGAATGACATTATACTTGTTTTACAGTCCAATGTCAACCACAATTATTCTTATATCCGCTTATTTTACCACAAGGCTGACTATCTTGTTTTTCCTGACAATGGTCTTGACAAGCGTTTTGCCCTCAAGCAGCGGTGCGACCTTTGCGTCCTTGCAGGCAAGCTCCACAACGTAGTCGTCCTCGGAGTCAACGGGCGCCTTGATCGTGGTCTTGAGCTTACCGTTCACCTGGACCGCCATCTCGCACTCGTTGTCAACGGTCTTGGAATCAGTGTAGGAAGGCCACGGCATCTGCATCGCCATCTTGCCCTCGGCTGCGGCAAAGCCCATCTGTTCCCACATTTCCTCAACGATATGCGGCGCAAAGGGGCTTAAAAGCAGGAGCAGAGTTTTGACCTCGCCCTTGGTGCAGCCGTTTGCGTAGAAGTCGTTGACCATGCTCATCAGAGCGGCGATCGCCGTGTTCATCTTCAACTCCTCGATGTCGGCGCCGACCTTCTTCACGGTCTTGTGAATAACGCTCTCGTTCTTTGCGGAATAGCCCTCGTCGTCGCTCGCAAGCTCCATGAGGTTCCAACAGCGGTCGAGGAAGCGCTTTGAGCCCTTGACTGCCTCGTTAGACCACGACACCGCCTTTTCAAAGTCGCCGATGAACATAATGTGCAGACGCAGAGTGTCGGCGCCGTACTGATTGACAATGTCGTTCGGGTTTATGACGTTGCCCCTCGACTTGCTCATCTTTTCGCCGCCCTCGCCGAGGATCATGCCGTGGGATGTACGCTTTGCGTAAGGCTCCTTGGTGTGGACCTCACCGATGTCGTACAGGAACTTGTGCCAGAAGCGGGAGTACAGGAGGTGCAGCGTGGTATGCTCCATACCGCCGTTGTACCAGTCAACGGGACCCCAGTAGTTCTCGGCTTCCTTGGAGACGAACTCCTTGTCGTTGTGCGGATCCATATAGCGGAGCCAGTACCAGCTTGAGCCTGCCCAGTTAGGCATCGTATCTGTCTCACGCTCGGCCTTGCCGCCGCACTTGGGGCAGGTGCATTCCACCCAGTCACGCATCTTTGCGATGGGACTTTCGCCGTTATCGGTCGGCTCGTAGTTTTCCACGTCGGGCAGGACGAGCGGCAGCTCCTCCTCCGGCACGGGTACCCAACCGCATTCGGGGCAGTTTATCATCGGGATAGGCTCGCCCCAGTAACGCTGACGTGAGAACACCCAGTCACGGAGCTTGTAGTTGACCTTCTCGACGCCTATGCCTTTTTCCTCAAGGTACTTTTTCATTGCGGGGATGGCTTCTTTTACGGTCATGCCGTTGAGGAAGCCGGAGTTTACCATGACGGCGCTGTCGTCCTTTGCAACGAATGCGCCCTTAGTTACGTCGCCGCCGGAAACAACCTCGATTATCGGCAGACCGAACTTGGTCGCAAACTCCCAGTCACGCTGGTCGTGTCCCGGAACGCCCATGACTATGCCGGTGCCGTAGCCCATGAGAACATAGTCGGAGACGAACATCGGCAGGGGCTTGCCGGTAACGGGGTTCATAACCTCAACGCCCGCAAGGCGCACGCCGGTCTTTTCCTTGTTAAGCTCACCTCGCTCGAAGTCGGACTTTCTGCCCGCCTCGATGCGGTACGCCTCGACCTCGTCACGGTTTTCGATCTCAGGCATCCACTTCTCAAGCAGCGGATGCTCCGGCGAAATGACCATATAGCTCGTGCCGAAAAGGGTGTCGGGTCTCGTGGTGTACACCGTCACCTTTTCGCCAAGGTTGGTGTCAAAGGTTATTTCGGCACCGGTGGAGCGTCCGATCCAATTCTTCTGCTGGATCTTGACTCTCTCAAGGTAGTCGAGATCGTCCAGATCGTCGATAAGGCGCTGTGCGTACTTGGTGATCGCCAGCATCCACTGACTCTTTTCCTTGCGCACGACCTCGCTGCCGCAGCGCTCGCATACGCCGTCCACGACCTCCTCGTTTGCAAGCACGCACTTGCAGGAGGTACACCAGTTCACGGGCATCGTCGCCTTATACGCAAGCCCGTGCTTGTACATCTGGAGGAATATCCACTGGGTCCACTTGTAGTACTTGGGGTCGGTCGTATCGACAACTCTGTCCCAGTCAAAGCCATAGCCCAGCATCTTGAGCTGAGAGGTAAAGGTCTTGATGTTCGCCGCCGTCACCTTGGTGGGGTGGATATGGGTCTTTATCGCATAGTTCTCGGTGGGCAGACCGAATGCGTCAAAGCCGATGGGAAACAGGACGTTGTAGCCCTGCATTCTCCTTTTGCGGCACACGATGTCGATCGCCGTAAAGGGTCTGGGGTGACCGACGTGCAGTCCCTGACCCGAAGGGTACGGGAACTCGATAAGTCCGTAAAACTTAGGTCTCGGATCGCCGGTAATTGCGGCGTAAGGTTTGGTTTTTTCCCAATTTTCCTGCCATTTCTTTTCTATTGCGGCAAAATCGTATTTCATTTTTATATCTCCCTTATCATAGTATAAATGTCCGAAGGCCCCTTAGCAGGGGCCGATAAGGGATGAGAGGTCGATCTCCTCGGCGTCGGACCAGAGCCTTTCGAGCTTATAAAACTCTCTTGCGTCCTCGGTGAAGACGTGAGCGACAACGCAGCCGAAGTCAAGCAGCACCCAGTTGCCGCTGCGGTAGCCTTCTCTGCGGATGGGCGGTTCTCCCGCCTCACTCATTGCTCTGTCGATCTCGTCGGTAAGCGACTTGATATGTGTGGAGGAGGTGCCGGTGCATATCACGAAATAGTCGCACAGCGTCGTGAGATCGTGGGTTTTAAGGACCTTTATATCCTTTCCTTTTTTATCGTTCAGCGCTTTTGCGGCGATCTGAACGACCTCCTTCGGTGTCATCATCAATTATCACCCTCATCTGTCAGGATACTTGAATACGGCAGAATGCCGTAGTTTGCAACATTGGGATAGCTGCTATAAAGGTAGAAGCTCGTAACGCCGCCCCGTAAAGGCTCCGTGGTGTAGTAGAAGTTTCCGTTCATCACCGTCACCATGTCGAGATCCTCGTAGCTCACCTTTTCGTCGTAGGGGTTAATGCGCTCGTTGACCATATCGACCCATGCGCCGATGTCGGGGAACACATAGCTGACCTTGCATATCTCGCCGCAGTAAGAGTTCAGCGCCGGCATCTTCATAAACTGGATGTCCTCACCGCTGAGGTCAAGGAACTCCTTGAGGAAGTAGCGGATATTGTCGTCGGTAAGCGGCTTGCCCGTATGGGTATTATAAGTCACGACTCTGTTTTCCGCAATACTTATAAGCTCGTCGATGTTGGGAATGTTGCCGAGGCTTATGAGCTGAGACGCCATTGTACGGAACAGGCTCTGCTGCACGTCGATACGGTCAATGTCGCCCATGCCGTAGGTCGCACGGAAACGCAGCACCTGAACCGTCTGCTCACCGTTGAGCCTTTGAAGTCCCTTGTTTATGTGGATGTGCAGGTCCTGAGTGGGGTCGTCGTAGTTCATGTTGACCGGAACGTCAAACTCAACGCCGCCGATGGTGTCCACGATCTCGGCCGCAGCCTGAATGTCGATGACGACAATGTGGTCGACCTTAAAGCCCAGCATCTTCTCGACCGCAGCCGCCAAAGCGGTATAGCCGTCGCCGCCGTTATTGATGCTTGCGGGGTACACGCTGTTTATCTTTTTAACGCTGGATTCGGAGTTAATGAGAGTGTCTCTCGGAAGGCTCACGACGTTTATATTGTCGTTCTTGGTATCAAAGCGAGCGACCATGATGGTGTCGGTGTTGTTGCCGACCTTGTCAAGTCCGACAATGAGGAAGGTAAACTTGCCGTCTTCCCTGCCTTCGGGTGCGACCTCGGGTGCTTCGGTGAAGAACTCGATAAATATGAACCATGCTGCGGCGGCAAGCGCTGCGATTATCAGTATTGCAAGCAGGATCTTCTTAAGTGCGGACCCCTTCTTCTTGCGCTTCTTGCGCTTGCCGGAACGGTTGCCTCTCATGGCTTCGTCCACCGCTCTCTGCTCGGCAGCAAATTCTTCCTCGCTTTTTGGCCTTCTGTCCCCGGTATGCTTACCGTCGTTTTTGTTTCCGTATAACTGCATTTCATTTCCCTTTCTCAGTCAGCTTAGCTTTATACCATTCATACGCCGAAACCGTCACTTCATACGGCTCCGCCCCATAACTTCGTATATCCTCAAGGCTCATTTTAAGCCCTAACACCATCGCCGCATCAAGGTCCTCATACGCAAGCTTTCTGAGCTTGTCCACACCCGGAAAGTCCCGATTCGGCTCGATGTAATCCGCCATGTAAATTATCTTCTCAAGCAGCGTCATGTCCGGCTTTCCGGTCGTGTGCCAGCGTATCGCCGAGTACACCCTGTCGCTTATGTTGAAAAGATCCCTTGCAAGCGCCGCACCCGTCTTTGCGTGCAGCAGCTTTACGTTCGCCGTTTCATAGGTATCGTTAATGATACCATATTTTTCACTTAATATCAATTGTTCGGAAAGCACAAGTTTTTTTGTTATATCGTGCAAAATTCCGGCTTCTGCGGCATCCTCCTCGGATTCGCCCCAACGCTTTGCCAGCCGCACCGCCTCCCACTCGCAGCCCTGCACATGAGGGATGCGCTTCGGGGAAAGGTAGGCATATGACTGCTCCCGAAGCCACGGGAAATCCGGCTTTGCGGCGTAGTCCCCGTTTTTCACGATCCTTGCGAAAACTGCGCCGGGCAGAAGCTCTCTTCCGAGTCTCCTCGGCAGCAGCCTGCGTATCTCCGACGAGGAGATCGGCAGCGGGTCGTGCATAATGTAGTTTATCTTGGCACCGTATTTGCTTTCGAGATATTCCCCGTATTTGAATATCTTTTCGTCCTCGCCCTCTCTGCGGGCAAAGACGAGCATGGTCACGTTATCTATCAGATAGCGGTACTCGTGCCATGTCTCGAAGCTGAGGAACATATCCGTACCCATAGCGAGCATAAGCTCGGCGTCAGGGTACTTGCGCAAAAGCTCCGCCACGGTGTCCGAAGTGTAGCTTTTGCCCGTCCTCGTAAGCTCCATATCCGTCACCTCGGCATACGGAAGCTCTTTAAATGCAAGCCTCGTAAGCTCAAGGCGCTTCTCGGCGTCGGGGCTGCCTGCGGCAAGCTCTTTGTGCGGCGGTATGCTCGCCGGGATGACCAGCACCCTGTCCGGCTTTGCCTGCTCGTAAACTGCTTGCAGCGACTCGACATGCCCCCTGTGCGGCGGATTGAACGTGCCGCCGTATATGGCAATCTTCATTTCTTCCTGCTCTTCACCAATTCTATTTTCGGCTCTTTTATGTTTCTTTTAAACAGCACGAATTTGCTGCCTATGACCTGCACGGTCTCGGCGCCGCAGGCCTCTGCCAGTGCGTTTGCTGCCTCCGCCGCCGTGAGCAGCGAATTTTCAAGCACTCTGCCCTTTATAAGCTCACGGGCCGCCAGCGCATTGTTTACCTCCGTCACCGTGTTTTCGGTGATGCCAGCCTTGCCTATCTGGATTATCGTGTCCTCGGTCATGGCGATGCCCCGAAGCTGCGCTCTTTGCTTACTGCTTAGTGTCATTGTATTCCCTCAGTTTCTTCTTAAACTCCCGAAGCGCCTTGCCCCGGTGCGATATTGAGTAGCGTTCCTCGTCGCTCATTTCCGCCATGGTGATGTCATAGCCCTTGGGGCGGAACACTGTGTTGTATCCGAAGCCGCCGGAGCCTCTCTGCTCACGAATTATATCGCCGTAGCAGTATTCCTCGGTGCGTATGATGTCTCCGCCGGGCATGATGCAGCATATACTACAGACGAATTTTGCGTCCCTGTGTTCCACGTTTTCCATCACGGAAAGCAAATAAACGTTGCGCTCATAGTCGGTGGCGGAGTGTCCGCCGGGCGCAAAGCGTGCGGAATATATTCCGGGTGCGCCGTCGAGCGCATCGACCGCAAGCCCGGAGTCGTCGGCAAGGGATGCAAGCCCTGTCGCCTTATACACCGCCTCAGCCTTGAGGTATGCGTTCTCGGCAAAGGTCGTTCCGTTTTCCTCGACCTCGAAGTTGCAGCCCGCTTCACTCTGACTTAAAATTTCGATGCCCGTGTCGGACATAAGCTCACGCAGCTCACGCAGCTTGTTTTTGTTGTTGCTCGCTAAAATCAGCTTCATTCCTTAAACAGCGCCTCCACAAAGTTCTTTGCGTCAAAGGGAATGAGGTCGTCTATCCCCTCGCCGATGCCGACGTACTTCACGGGAAGCTTCAGCTCGTTTGATATCGCAAACACTATGCCGCCCTTGGCGGTGCCGTCAAGCTTCGTCAGCACTATTCCTGTGATGCCTGCGGTCTCGAGGAACTGCTTTGCCTGTATGAGTCCGTTCTGACCCGTCGTTGCGTCAAGCACCATCAGCGTCTCGATATCCGCATCCGGCAGCTCACGGCGCACCACACGGCTTATCTTGTTAAGCTCGTTCATGAGGTTTGCCTTGTTGTGCAGCCTTCCGGCGGTGTCGATGATGATGATGTCCGCATCTCTCGCCTTGGCTGCGCATATTCCGTCATACACCACGGATGCGGGGTCGCTGCCCTCCTCATGGCGCACGATATCGGAGCCGGAGCGCTCCGCCCACACGCCGAGCTGCTCTGCGGCGGCGGCTCTGAAGGTGTCCCCTGCGCAAAGCAGCACCTTCTTGCCCTCCGCCTTATAGCGGGAGGCAAGCTTGCCGATCGTCGTCGTCTTTCCGACACCGTTTACGCCGACCATGAGTATGACCGAGGGCTTGGTCGTAAGCTTCATTTCGGGGTCGTTATCGCTGAGCATCTGCATCAGAAGGTAAACGAGTGCCTCCCTTGCGGGTCTCGGCTTCATGATGCGCTGACGATAGATCATGCGCTTATAGTCATACAGAAGCTGTGCCGTCGTCTCTGCGCCCATGTCGCTCATCACGAGAAGCTCCTCAAGCTCGTCGTAAAAGTCCTCGCTGTCGGGGTCGAAGTCACGGAAGAGTTCCTCTAAGTCCTCAAGATTCTTTCGGCTCTTAGTAAGTCCGGAAAACATTTTGTCGAATATACCCATATAAGCCTCCTCAGCCTTCCTCAACGGATCTCTGCGCCGCCTCAAGGTCAAGCTCTATGACCTTGGACACGCCCTTTTCCTGCATCGTCACACCGTAAAGATAGTCCGCTTCCTCCATCGTGCCACGCCTGTGGGTTATCACGACGAACTGTGTTTTCGAGCAGACACGCCGCAGATACTCCGCAAAGCGCACGACGTTTGCCTCGTCAAGCGCCGCCTCGATCTCGTCCATAACGCAGAACGGGGTCGGTCTGACCTTGAGTATCGCAAAGTACAGCGCTATGGCGACGAACGCCTTCTCGCCGCCGGACAGCAGGCTGATGTTCGACACCGCCTTGCCCGGAGGCTGCACCTTTATGTCTATGCCACAGGCAAGCGGATCGCTCTCGTCCTCAAGAATGAGCTGCGCCTTGCCGCCGCCGAACAGCTCAAGAAAGGTCTCTCTGAAGTTTTCGTCTATAAGCTTAAACTCTCTTGTAAAGACCTCTTTCATCTCGCCCGTCACGTCGTTTATGACGCCGAGCAGCTCCTTTTTCGCCTTTTCAACGTCGTCACGCTGACCCGTAAGGAAGTCGTAGCGTGTGCTGACCCGTTCGTATTCCTCGATGGCTCCGATGTTCGGAGTGCCGAGTGCGCTTATCTGCCGACGGAGGTCCGCTATGCTGCGGCTCTCCTTTTGGAGGTTCTCGATGGGCTGACGCAGGCTCTGCGCCGCCGTGTGCGACAGCTCGTAGTTGTCCCACAGCTTGTCGAGGATCTGCTTTTCCTCCATGTCGGCTGCGACCTTCTTCTGCTCAAGCCTTGCACAGCCCCGCTCAAGCTCCAGAAGCTCACGGTTTTTGTCCTGTGCATCCTTATCCGCCTTTGTGCGTCTGCCCTCAAGCTCAAGCTTCTTTGCGTTTATCTCCGCAATGCTCGCTCTGACAGCCTCCGCCGTTTCGCTGAGCGTCCTGCGGGAGGCAAGGCACTCGGAAAGCCTGCGCTCTGTCTCGGACTTTGCGGCATCGGCAGCGTTAAGCGCCGCCTTGCGTGCCTCCCCGTCGCCGGAGAGTGCGTCGAGGAGTGCGTTGAGCTGCGATATTGCAGACTCTGTCGCCCGCTTTTCGGCATTGTGCGCACCGATCTCGTTTTTGACGGAATTGAGATCGTCGTTTGCCATCTCAAGCTCGTACCTGAGTGCGCTCATTGCGGACGCAGATTTTGCAAGCTCGTCCCTTGCGGCGTCAAGCTCACGGGACCTTTGCTCAAGGAGCTTTCTGAGCTTTATAAGCTCGTTTGCCCTCGACAGTATGCCCGTACCCTTTGCCGCCGAGCCGCCGGTCATAGAGCCGCCGGCGTTTATGAGCTGACCGTCCAGCGACACGATGCGCAGACGGTTGCCGCTGTTTTTGGAAATGCGGACGGCATCCGCAAGCGTTTCCGCAACCACGGTCCTGCCCAGCAGATTTGCAAATATGCCGTCGTACTTCTCGTCAAAGTGCGCAAGGTCGTATGCTACGCCGACGAAACCGGGATCGTTCACGGGAGCGTCCTTCATCACGCTGCCCCGTATCGTATCTACCGGCAGGAACGTCGCCCTGCCGGAGTCGCTGCGCTTTAAAAGCTCTATTGCGCTGCGACCGTCGTTTTGCGTATCGACCGCAATGTTCTGCATTGCGGCGCCGAGCGCCGTCTCAATTGCGAGCGCAAACTCGTCATCCGTGCGCAGAAGGTTTGCAACGGGTCCGTGTATGCCCCGGAGGTTGCCGCGCTTTTTCTCACGCATGACGGTCTTGACCGCCTTGGAAAAGCCCTCGTAGTCTTTTTCCATCTCCGAGAGCATATTGATCTTTGCGTCAAGGCTCCTCGTATCGACGCTCAGTCTCGACGTTTTTTCCTCAAGCTCACGGTATGCCCGCTCCCTCGATTCAAGCTTCATTCGGCAGCCTTCAATGACGTTTGAAGCCGATTTAGCTTTATCAGCAAGCTCCATCAATTCGGCATCAATTTCCGCTATGCGCTTGTTGTTGAGGTCGATCTTTCCGCTGACCTCAAGCACACGCTCGCTTGCCTCCGCCATGTCGTTTTTCATGCGGGCGATCGCCGCTTTGCTGCTTTCGATATTGGCACGCAGAGCTGCGGCAGCAGCGTCTGCGTCGGCGACCTTCGCCTCCTCCGCCGAAAGCCTTGCTCTTGCGTTTTCGACCTCAATGTCCTTTTCACGCATCTTGCTGCTCAGATTCTCGGACGACGCATACAGCGCCTCAAGGCTTCTGTGAGCATTGTCAAGCCTCGCCTTTACCTCGTTATACGCCTCGTTTATCTCGCCCGACTGCGCACGGAGCTTGTCAAGCGTCGCCATCCAGAGCGATATCTCTCTCAGTCTCAGCTCGTCACGCAGGACAAGGTACTTCTTTGCGGTCTCCGACTGCTTTTTAAGCGGCTCGACCTGAAGCTCAAGCTCGTCGATCTTATCGCTGATGCGGAGGAGGTTCTCCTCCGTCTTTTCAAGCTTGCGCTCGGACTCCTCCTTGCGGCTGCGGTATCTCGAAATGCCCGCCGCTTCCTCGAATATCTCTCTGCGGTCGGTGCTTTTGGTGGACACGATCTCCGCTATCCTGCCCTGTCCGATTATGGAATAGCCGTCTCTGCCGAGACCGGTGTCCATCAGGAGGTTGTTTATATCCTTGAGCCTCACGGCTTCCCTGTTTATATAATACTCGCTCTCTCCGCTGCGGTAATAGCGCCTCGTAAGTGTAAGCTCGTTGCAGTCGAAGTCAAATATGCGGTCGGAGTTGTCAATTATCAGCGACACCTGCGCAAAGCCCAAAGCGCCTCGCTTTTCCGTTCCGCTGAAAATGACGTCCTCCATCTTGCCGCCTCTCAGGGTTTTTGAGCGCTGCTCGCCCATGACCCACAAAATGGCGTCGGATATGTTCGATTTGCCGGAGCCGTTGGGTCCGACTATTGCGGTTATTTCTTTCTCAAATACGATCCGGGTCTTTTCCGGGAAGGATTTAAAGCCCTGGATCTCCAATGCCTTTAAATACAAGCGTTCTACCTCTGTACATCAATATTGCGTAAATTATACTATATAATAAACCTTGTAGTTATTCAATAGCGAGTATAACGATTTTGCCTTTTTCCGTGTCGCAGCTTTTGATTTTCAGCGCATCGAGCGAATGCTCACGCTTGAGCGTTTCTACGTTGCAGCGGTGCTGCCCGACCATTTTCGAAACATCGCTTGCGTTCACCCCAAGCGTTACGCTGCCGCCGTGAACCTCGGAAAGCAGCTTTCTTGCGGAATTGAGCATAATGCGTGAATACACAAGCTCGCCGAGCGCCGGGTGGTACGCTCCGCCGACTGCGGCTCCCCCCGACAGCTCCTCCGTCGGATTCAGACCGAGCCGGATTATCGGTATCCCGGCTTCCTCAAACATCGGCACAAGGCGTGCGCACACGCTCACCGCCGCCTCCACGTCATGCTCCGTATAGCTGCCGCTGCGCCACATATCGTAAAGCGCCGTGTCACGCACGATGACCGTCGGGTATATCCGAACCCCGTTCGGGTGCAGCGCTATCATGCGCCGTGCGGTCTCGACCGCCGTCTCCTCGCTGTCTCTGGGAAGTCCCGTCATCATTTGCAGGATAAGCTCAAAACCGTTCGCCATGATGAGTCGTGAAGCGTCCTCCACGTCCTTTGCGCTGTGTCCCCTGCCGGAGAGTGCCAGCACCCTGTCGTCCATCGACTGAGCGCCGAGTTCGATCGTCCTTACGCCGTAGTGCTTGAGCCTTTTGAGTACCTCGCCGTCTATTGCGTCCGGTCGGGTGGAAAGGCGTATCGAGTCTATGGTCCCGTCCTCAAGATATGGCGCCGCCGCCTGCAAAAGCTCAGTTTGGCTGGATTTCGGTATCGCAGTAAAGCTGCCTCCATAAAACGCCAATTGCCGCTTTGTCCCCGAAGGGGTCAGAGCGGCTGCTTTCTCTATGGCGTTCTTCACCGTTTCCGCCGTCGCCGCTTCCTTTTCCCCGGAAATACGGCGCTGATTGCAAAACACACAGTCGTTGGGGCATCCCAAATGCGGCACAAAAACGGGAATTATGCTGTTTCTTGCTGTCATTTATTCATCTTCTTCAGCGCTTCGCAGGCTGCCGCCTGCTCAGCTTCTTTTTTGGTGCGTCCGCTTCCCTCGCCCACGGTCTCACCGTCAAGGCAGACCTTAAACAGGAAGAGCTTGGCGTGGTCGGGTCCCGATTCCCCGGCAGGAACGTAGCTTATGACTCTGCCCGGCTTCTGCTGTACAAGCTCCTGAAGCTCGGTCTTGTAGTCACGGCTGTGGCTCTCGCTTATGCTGTCAGGGTTGAGGAGGCTGCGCCTGATAAAGGCGTCGGCAGCGTCAAAACCACCGTCAAGATACACGGCGGCAAGCACCGCCTCGACCGCATCCGCAAGGATGGACGGGCGCTGTCTGCCCCCGTTTTTGTCCTCGCCCTTGCCCATGCGCAGATACTTTCCGAGTCCGAGGTACAGCGCAACATTGTGCAGGCTCTGCTCGCACACAAGCTCCGAGCGCAGTCGGGTCATCTTGCCCTCCGGCATTGCGGGCTTAAGGTCATAGATATACCTTGCGCTTATAAGCTCCAAAACGGCGTCTCCCAGATACTCAAGGCGCTCGTTGCTCGATATGCCGTCTCCCCTGTTTTCGTTTGCGTAGGAGGAGTGCGTGAGAGCGTTTATAAGCAGCTCCCGGTTTTTGAATTTGTACCCGATTTTTTCTTCAAGCTCGTACACTTTTACGCTTCCTCACCGATCTTCATGTATTCGATATTTCTCATAACGTCGTCTATAACGCCAGACTCCGCAAACGCCTTCGCCTGACGGATTGCAGCGAACATTGCCTCGTCGTTGGACGAACCGTGCGCCTTGATAACGGGTCTGCTGATGCCCAGCATCGGAGTTCCGCCGACCTCGTTGGGGTCAAGCTTCTTTGCGATAGACTTAATGTCCTTATAAAGTATCGCCGCTGCGAACTTGTTTATCGGGTTCTTTTTGAGTACGCCCTTGAGTTCCTTAAACAGCAGCTTTGCCGCACCCTCGGTGGTCTTGAGCGCAATGTTGCCGGAAAAGCCGTCGGTCACAACAACGTCGGCGCCGCCCATGAACATGGTGCTGCCCTCGATGTTGCCGACAAAGTTTAAGTGTCCCTCGTCCTTTGCAGCCTTTAAAAGCTTATATGCGCTCTGCTGGAGCTGACCGCCCTTCGTTTCCTCGGCACCGTTATTTAAAAGTGCGACCCTCGGATTTGAGATACCCATGAGGCGCTTGGCATAGAAGCTGCCCATATATGCAAACTGGAGCAGATACTCCGGCGTACAGTCGGCGTTTGCACCGCAGTCCATGAGCATGAATCCGCTTTCCATGCTCGGAAAAACGGGAGCCATTGCTGCTCTGCGTATGCCCTTTATGCGCTTCGTGATAAGCGTTGCTCCGGTAAGCAGCGCACCGGTGCTGCCCGCCGAAACCACTGCGTCACCTTCGCCGTTTTTCAGCATCGTCAGGGCAACGGTCATCGACGAATCCTTCTTTTTGCGTGTGGCGGTGCTGGGATCGTCGTGCATCGTCACGACCTCCCGTGCGTCCACTATGCTTATTCCGTCGGTGTCGCATCCTTCAAGGCAGGAGCTTATATCCTCCTTGCGTCCGACAAGTACAATGTCTACGCCGAGGCGCTGTCTTGCGTACAGAGTGCCCTTTACCGCAGACTGCGGAGCGTTGTCACCGCCCATTGCGTCAACAATTATCTTCACAGTTAAAAATCTCCTTCTTCATCAGCTCGTCAATGAGCGCAAGGCTCCTTGCCGAGATCTCCGCATTCTTGTTGCGTTTGCCCTTCACTCTGTAGCCGAGCGGCGAAATGATACCGAAATTGATATTCATGGGCTGGAAGTCACCCACGCTGCCGCCGGAAATGTACAGTCCGAGTGCGCCGATGGCGGTTTCCTGCGGGAAATCCACCGCCTCCATGCCGAGAAGCCTTGCGGCAGTCTCGATGCCGACGAGCATACCCGACGCAGCAGACTCCACATAGCCCTCAACGCCCGTCATCTGTCCCGCAAAGCTTATGCGAGGCTCGGTTTTCAGACGATAATAGCGGTCGAGCAGCTTCGGGCTGTTCAGATAGGTATTGCGGTGCATCACGCCGTAGCGCACAAACTCGGCGTTTTTAAGTGCCGGGATCATTGAAAACACCCGCTTTTGCTCGCCCCATGTGAGATGGGTCTGGAAACCGACCATGTTGTATATGGTGCCGTCCGCATTGTCACGGCGAAGCTGCACCACGGCGTAGCTTTCCTTTCCCGTCCTCGGATCTTTGAGTCCCACGGGCTTTAAAGGACCGTAGCAAAGCGTCGAAATTCCTCTGCGTGCCATGACCTCAACGGGCATACAGCCCTCGAACACTCCGGCGTCGTCAAAGCCGTGTACCGGCGCTTCCTTGGCGGAGCAAAGCTCCTTCCAAAACGCCGTATACTCTTCCTCGGTCATCGGGCAGTTTACATAATCAGGCGTACCCTTGTCGTAGCGTGACGCAAAATACGCGCTCTCCATGTCGACGCTCTCAAGCGTGACGATGGGTGCGACGGCATCGTAGAAGTGCAGTCCGTCCGCATTGCAGAGCTTTGCTATGCGCTCTGCCAGCGCATCCGAGGTGAGCGGACCCGTTGCGACCACAAGCTCGCCCTCCGGGAAGTCGGTCGCCTCCTCGGAGACGACCTCAACATTCTGGTGATTTGTGAGCTTTTCGGTTATGTAGCTTGCAAAGCCCTCTCTGTCGACCGCAAGCGCTCCGCCTGCGGCGACACGGTTGCGGTCGGCGCTTTCGAGGATCAGAGAATCCATCTTGCGCATCTCGGCTTTAAGCAGTCCGACGGCGTTTGTAAGCTCGTCGCTTCTGAGAGAATTGGAGCAGACAAGCTCGGCAAAGTACGGAGAGGTATGCGCCGGGGTCATTTTCTTCGGCTTCATCTCCACAAGGCGAACCCTAATGCCCCTTTTCGCAAGCTGCCATGCGCACTCGCTGCCGGAGAGCCCCGCTCCCAAAACCGTTACATTCTTCATCGTTTATTCCTTGCTCTTTCCGGCGCCGCTCTTTTTGGCGGTCTGCTTCTTTTCACCGTCGCTCTTTTTCTTATAGCCTCTCTTGTCCTCCGGCACGAAGGCGGGACACTCCTCGTTTATGCAGAAGCTCTTGAGTCTGCCCTTGCCGCTCGGCTTGAACAGCGTCTTGCCGCAGGAGGGGCAATAGTCCTTGGTCGGAACGTACCATGTCATAAATCCGCAGTCGGTGCCTCTTTCGCAGGCGTAGAAGGTGTAGCCCTTCTTGGACGTCCTCTTGAGTATGCGGCTGCCACACTTGGGGCATTTGCCCGGCATCTCAATGACGAGCGGCTTTGTGAAGCTGCATTCGGGGTAGCCGGGACAGGCAAGGAATCTGCCGAATTTGCCCGACTTTACGACCATCTGCCGTCCGCAAATGTCGCAATGCTCATCCGAAAGCTCATCGGGCACTTTGATTCTTGTACCTTCAAGCGCCTTCTCCGCCGCTTCAAGCTCCTCGTTAAACTCACCGTAAAACTCACGGATTATCTCTTTCCAGTAGCGCTTGCCGGATTCGATGCTGTCGAGGTTCTCCTCCATGTTGTTCGTAAATTTGAGGTCAACGATGTCGGGGAAGCGCTCCATCATCAGCTCGGTGACCACCGTGCCGAGGTTCGTGGGCTTGAGGTATTTGCCGTCCTTCACGACGTACTCGTGCGAGGTGATCGTGGAGATCGTCGGCGCATAGGTAGACGGTCTGCCGATGCCCTTCTCCTCCATCGCTCTGATGAGCGTCGCCTCGGTATAGCGTGCGGGCGGCTGCGTGAACTGCTGCTCCGGCAGCATCTTTTCGAGGTACACGGTCTCGCCTGCGGAAAGCTCCGGCAGCTTGCTGCGTATCTCGTCGGACTCCTCGTCCTTGCTCTCCTCGTAAACTGCGGTATAGCCAGGGAATTTAAGCTCCGAGTAGTTGGAGCGGAATATATAACCGTTGCTTTCGGCGTCGATCACGACGTTGTCGTAAACGGAGTTTGCCATCTGGCTCGCCGTGAAGCGACCCCAAATGAGGCGGTAGAGCCTGTACTGCTCCGGCGTGAGGTCCTTTCGCACCAGCTCCGGCGTAAGCTCGACGTTCGTGGGACGGATCGCCTCGTGTGCGTCCTGAGCGCTGTTTTTGGACTTATAAATGCGGTAGGAGCCGTAATAGTACTCTTTGCCGTAGCGTCCGATAATGAAATTCTTCGCCGCAGCAAGCGCAACGTCGGACAGTCGGAGCGAGTCGGTACGCATGTAGGTTATGAGACCGACCGAACCCTGCCCGGTGATGTTGACGCCTTCGTAAAGCTGCTGGGCGACGGACATCGTCCTCCTCGGCGTCATACCGAGGCGGCGTGACGCCTCCTGCTGAAGCGTCGAGGTGATAAACGGAGGCGAGGGGCTGCGGTGCTTTTCGCCGCGCTTTACGCTCTTTATCGAGAAGTTGTGGTCCTGCGTTTCGGCAATGACCTTTTTCACCTCGTCCTCGCTGTGCAGCTCAAGCTTTTTGTCGTCCTTTCCGAAGAAACGGGCGGTGAAACTTGCCCCGTTTTCGCAGCCGAGTACGGCGTCGAGCAGCCAATACTCCTCACGCACGAAGTCGTTTATCTCCTTTTCACGGTCAACGACCATTCTCGTTGCGACCGACTGCACTCTGCCTGCGGAAAGTCCACGCTTTATCTTCTTCCAAAGCAGCGGTGAGAGCTTGTAGCCCACGATGCGGTCAAGCAGACGGCGTGCCTGCTGTGCATCCACGAGGTCCTGATCTATGTCTCTCGGATGCTCGATGCTCTCCGTGACGACCTTTTTCGTGATCTCGTTGAAGGTCACTCGTCTTGCTCGCTCGTCGTCAAGCGCAAGAAGCTCCTTTAAATGCCACGATATCGCCTCTCCCTCACGGTCGGGGTCGGTTGCAAGATAGACGGTGCCGGCAGTCTTTGAGAGCTTTTTAAGGTTGTCTATGACTTCCTTATGATCTCTGACGGGGATATATTTAGGCTCAAAATCGTTCTCAATGTCGATGCCGAGGGTGCTTTTGGGGAGGTCCCTCAAATGGCCCATCGACGCCACGACCTTGTAGTTTGAGCCGAGATACTTCTCTATCGTCTTTGCCTTTGCCGGTGATTCGACTATGACAAGATTCTTTTTTGCAGTAGGCATTTGCTGTCCTCACTTTATAATCAATGTAAATCTTTTGCCCGGTTCCTGTTTGACAAGGCCCTCGATCTGCAGCATCGTAAGCTCCGAAAGCACCTTAGCCGCAGTGTATCCGCTCTTCTCGATTATCTCATCGACCTGCACGGACGGTCTGTCAATCACCGAAATCAGCTTGAGCTGGATCTCGCTCAGCCCTTCAAGCCGTTTCTTCAAGTCAATATAGCCTTTGCCGTTTTCATTGTCAATGACTTTTTTTGAAACTTTTTCTGTTTCGGGAGGCGGATTTCTCTTAACATTCGTTGGAGTAATGAAGTTTTCGGGACGAAAACGCTCGGTGCTCCTGTGTACACGTTCAGGGTAAAGCGATGCATATTCGCACATCACGTCCCAGCCCTCGGTCACGGGCTTTGCGCCCTCCTTCAAAATTGCATTGCTTCCGGCGCAGCGATCCTCTCCCGCATCGCCCGGCACGACGAAAAGCTCCTTGCCCTGATCCGCCGCCTCGTTTGCAAACAGTCTTGCGCCGCTTCTTTCGGGCGCTTCGACGACCACAACGCCGAGTGAAAGCCCTGCGCTTATGCGGTTTCTCGCACGAAAATAGCTTGAATACACGGGTGTTCCCGGCGGATACTCGCTCACCAAAGCGCCGCCGCTGTGCAGCACGTCAAGGCAGAGATGCCCCCTCGCCTGCTCATGCGGAACGCCAAGGACGCCGATAACCTTTCCTCCGGCGGAAAGCGTACCCTCTGCGGCATTCGCATCAATGCCGGCGGTCAGTCCCGAAACCACCACGCCGCCGCACTTTGATATCTCGTAGCCGAAGCGCCTTGCCATTTTGAGACCGTAGTACGAGGCTCTCCTCGTGCCGACTATTGCGATGACGGGTTCGTCGTCAACGGCGGGAAGCTTGCCCTTGACATATATAACTTTCGGCGGCAGATTTATCGACCGCAGCCTGTCGGGGTACCCGGCATCCTGTGCGGTAAGTATCGTAATATTCTGATCATTGCAGGCGTCAATTATGCGCAAGGCGGAGTCGAGGTCACGCTTTTCGAGTGCGTCAAGCCCCTCGGCGTGATTTCCGGCAAGGCGCTTCATCTCGCCAAACGGAGCAAAGTACATTGCCTCCGGGCTGCCGTAATAGTCCAACAGCGCATGGCAGGTCCTTGGGCTGAGTCCCGGCGCCATTGACAGCCAAAGCCAATATTTCAGTGCCGACATTTGCTCACTCCCTCGGTCATTTTGACATTTCCCACATGATAACGGACGCCGCCACCGCAGCGTTTAAGGACTCCGAGTCCGGGCGCATCGGTATGATAAGCTCCGCATCGCAAAGCCGCAGCAGGTCCTCGGAAAGTCCTCTGCCCTCGCTGCCGACCGCAACTGCGGTGCCTTTAAGGTCGAGACCCGTTATCTCAACCGCCTTGTCGCTGAGCGCAGCGCCGTACAGTTTAAGCCCATTCTCCGCGCAAAAGCCTCGCAGCGCACAAAGCTCAACGCTCATCACCCGCTGACGGAAGATAGCCCCCATGGTCGCACGCACGGTTTTGGGATTGTACAGGTCCGCACAGTCGCCGACAAGCACGACCGCACTTATCCCGAATGCGTTTGCCGTTCTGATGACGGTACCCACATTGCCTGGGTCCTGTAAGTTCTCAAGCACAATGGCGCTGTGTACGGCCTCCCCTGCCGTCTGCGGCATTCGCACCGAAAACAGCGGGCCGGGGCAGTTTTTGAGCGGCGACGCATAGTCAAACAGCTCGTCGGGAGCGTAGTATGACGCAGCGTGCGGAAGTCTCTCCGCAAGCTCCGTATCGGGCGCCCCCTTAAACAGGACGGTTTTGATCTCCATCCCCGATGCAAGCGCTTCATTCAGCGTTTTAACTCCGTCGCATATAAATTCGCAGCATTCTCTGCGGTATGAAGCGTCGCTGCCGAGCTTGCGCAGGTGAACTATCGTATTATTTTTTCTCGATGTAATCTTTTCCATAGGAATTATAATATAACACCCATTTGCGCTTTGTCAAATGTTCCTACAATGTTATATATAAGAAAGCAGAAAAAGCTCCCTGCCGAATTGACAGGGAGCTTTCCCGAAACAGTGATCTATTCAGGAGTTAAAGAGCATTTCGTTGGTCGACGGGACCTGGTAGCAGTACAGGTCACCGTCTGCGCCGGGGTTGGTGTTGCAGCCGATCGCCGAGTCTAAGAACAGGAAGTCGCCGCCGCCTGCGTCTACTTTGCAGCTTGTGTAGTTGCCTGCATAAATCTTGTCCTGAAACAGCTTGTTGCCGCAATTGCCTGCTATCGAGCTTGACAGCTCATACTCTTCGAAATACAGAGCGGGCTTTTCATATTTTCTCTTCATTTTACGCCACCTCCGAGTATTTCTGCGACAAGCTCGCCCATCGTCTTGGACACGAGCTGTGCCTTGCCCATTGCGTCAAGTTTCGCTATCACCTGCTTGAGGTCTGCCTTGACGGTCGTCTGAGTCTCCTTCGACGTCGGTTCGACCGCAGGTGCTGCCGGGGTCGGGCTTACCGGGACAAGTCCCGCACCCGCCGGGGTCTTGAGTATCTGCTTTACGGCATACTGCATAAGGTCTGCATCGGCGATTATTCTCGTCGTTGCGCTGCTGCCCAGCTTGTAGGTCAGTTTCACGTTCGTGACGGAAATTATTCCGTTTCCGTTGTTCGTGATGACGACCTTACCGTCGGAGGCGCTCACCTTGTAGTACATCTCGGTGCTGCTGCCGACCGCTACCGTCGTACCATTCACAGCTGCCGATACGATTTCACCGGATGCGCTCTTGAGTCCGAGCTGTACGCTCTCGACATTGCTCATGTCCTTGATCCTGAACGCTATGCCCTGACCCGATGCGAGGTACACCTCGTTTTTAGGTCCGTAGTTCTTGTAATCGTCAAGTACGTTGCTTGTCGTCACTTTGCGGTCGTAAACAAGGTATCCGTCCTTATTGTATACCAGCTCGCCC
>SAMEA3663186__coassemble_63_pt1 | contig 42364 bp, 37 predicted proteins | sample SAMEA3663186__metabat2_low_PE_012 | metagenome-assembled genome bin SAMEA3663186 (sample SAMEA3663186) | pig gut metagenome | biome: pig gut; feature: pig-associated habitat; material: faeces | place: Denmark | collected 2012
AGCTTACTTGGTGTTGAATATTTTGAAGATGCTGTCGAAGGGATCTTCCTCACCGCTTGCTGCGGGAGCGGGTGCTTGCTTCTTCTCCGCCTTCTCTGCCGCCGCGGTGTAAAGACCCTGGGGTCTTTCACGGGCAGGCTCAGCCTTTGCCTGTACGGGAGCGGATGCGGTATTTGCGGGAGCCTCCTCAAAGCCGGTGGCAATGACGGTGACTCTGATCTCGTCCTGCATGGACTCGTCGAAGGTTGCACCGAAGATGATGTTTGCATCGGGGTGAGCTGCCTCCTGAACGAGGTTTGCTGCTGCTTCGACGTCCTCAAGACCCATATCCTCGGAGCCGGTGATGTTGATCAGCACACCGTGTGCGCCATTGATGGAGGTCTCCATAAGCGGGCTTGCGACTGCCATGCGGGCTGCGTCCTCAGCCTTGCCCTTGCCTGCCGCACGACCGACGCCCATGTGAGCGAAGCCTGCGTTCTTCATGATGCAGGTGACGTCCGCAAAGTCGAGGTTAATGAAGCCGGTGTTCTTTATAAGATCGGAGATGCTGGTGACTGCCTGACGCAGAACGTCATCGGCGATCTCGAATGCGTTTGCGAGGGTGACCTTCTGATCGGTGGCGTACTTCAGACGGTCGTTGGGGATGATAAGGAGGGAGTCGACTCTGCCGAGCATTTCCTTGATACCCGCATTTGCCTGATCCATGCGGCGTTTGCCTTCAAACTTGAAGGGCTTGGTCACTACGCCGACGGTGAGGATGCCTGCTTCACGGGCGATGTCCGCAACGGTGGGAGCAGCGCCGGTGCCTGTGCCGCCGCCCATACCGGCGGTGATGAACACCATGTCCGCATCCTCCATCGCCTTGGCGATGTTGTTGCGGCTTTCCTCAGCGCTCTTCTTGCCGATTTCGGGATCGGAGCCTGCGCCCTGACCATGGGTCAGCTTTTCACCGATCTGAATCTTCTGATCGGCGTTGGAAACGGCAAGAGCCTGCTTATCGGTGTTGACTGCGATAAACTCAACGCCCTGAGTTCCGCTCTTAACCATTCTGTTGACAACATTGTTGCCTGCGCCGCCGATACCGACGACTTTTATAGTAACCACATTTTCGGGGCCAAGATCGGCTTTGAAATCCATTTTAGTTCCTCCAATATTTTTTATTTAAAGAAGATGGCACCTGCCATTGTCATATTTTGCGGTATGATACATTTTATAACGATTTTCCTTGCAGGTCAATACATTTTTCCTCTGTTATGTAAACAAAGTTTTAAATATAATGTTAATTCGGATTAAAAACGACCTTATTTGAGTCCGAAAGGTCAAGCGTTCCGGAGTCGTCGGAGCTAAGCTTGCCTATCGCCGAGAGCAGCTTTGCGAACTTGTACTCGGTATCGTCCTGCGCTCCGAACTTCACCGTAAAGCGGTTTTGGTACTCAATTTGAGGGTTTTGCGGATCGCTCACGTCGATCGCCGTGACGTCGGTCTCAAGTCCCCTGCCCTTTATCTGCTCAAGGATCTGAAGCAGGTACTCAAGCCTGTCCTTCTCGCCGTCGGGAACGGAGATGTTGTCTCCGACCGCCGCTTTGTCAACGGTGATACCCTCGATCTCCGCAAGCTGCAAAGGGTCGTCCGCATCGACGGTGCCGAGGAATTTTCCGCTTTGGCTCACAGACCACAGCGTCCCGTCAACGTTCACGCTCGCTACAGCTCTGCTTTCCTCGACGACTATCGTACACTCGTTCGGCAGTCCCCTGCTGATGCTCACGGAATCGACATACGGCAGCTTTACGACCACTCGGCTTCCGGCGGATATGCGGTTTATGAAGAACAGATTATCTCCGATCTGAATGCCGGAAGCCTCGATTATTTCCTTGTCACTGTAAATTGAGTTGCCCTCGACATTTATGACCGAGATTTTAAAGAACACGCTCATCGCAAGTATTATTACCACAATGACAAGGAAAAATGTGAGCGGTCGGTTGCTTTTTCGTTTTCTCACGGAAGCGCCGGGATCCGACGGGCGCTTCGTGTAATAGCTGTTGGTATCACTCATAAATTCAAATCTCCATGTAAATATCGGCGCCGAGAGAGCGCAGTCTCCCGTCAAGATTTTCATAGCCTCGGACTATATGTCCGCCGTCGATTATCATGCTCTCGCCCTCCGCCGACAATGCAGCGATGACGGCAGCGGCGCCGCCCCGCAGGTCGGTCGCCGACGCTACGGCACCGAAAAGACTTCGCACGCCCCAAAGCTGAGCTTCCCTGCCGTTTACGGTTATGTCCGCACCGAAGCGTGCAAGCTCGGCTGTGTGAGCAAAGCGCTTGTCGAAAACGGTTTCGCTGAACACCGTTTTGCCGGAGGCACGCAGGAGCGCCGCCATAAGCAACGGCTGTGCGTCGGTCGGAAATCCCGGATAAGGCTCGGTAACGATCCTGCCGGGGGAACTCAGCTTCCCGTCGGAAGTGAGCCTTACGCTTCGCTTTCCGCTTATTATATCACAGCCTGCGGCGTTTAGGAAGTGTCTTACCGGGGAAAATTGCGATGGATCGACGCCACGCAGCTCGATATCCCCGCCCGCTGCCGCCGCTGCGCACAAAAATGTCGATGCAGCTATTCTGTCCGGCATCACACGGTGTCCGACGTGGCGCTCGGCAGCAAAGCCGCAGATCGTTATTTTTGACGTTCCCGCTCCGCTTATGTATGCGCCGAGCTTTCGCAGATACTCCTGCAGATCGACGATCTCCGGCTCCCTTGCCGCACCCGTTATCGTGGTCGTACCTTCGGCGGCACAGGCGGCTATCATTGCGTTTTCCGTTGCGCCGACGCTCGGATACGGCAGATTTATGACGCTGCCGCAAAGCCGATTTGCACGGCAGACTATCGTGCAGCCGTCCTCCTCCACCTCTGCGCCCAGCGCTTCGAGCGCCGACAGGTGCATATCCACGGGGCGCTCCCCAAGCTTGCAGCCGCCGGGTCTGGTCAGACGCACCTCGCCGCAGCGTGCAAGAAGCGCTCCCATGAAAAGTACGGACGACCGCATGGTCTCCATCATTTCCCTGGGAATCTCACACGAGGTCACGGCGCTTGAATCTATGTATACGTCGTTGTCACGCTGCTCCGCCACACAGCCGAGCTGCCGCAGAATGCGCAGAGACGCATCGACGTCGCTGAGCCTCGGAACGTTAATAAGCTCCGTAACGGCAGGCGTTAATACGGATGCGGCAAGTATAGGCAGCGCAGCATTCTTCGATCCCTGCACAAAGCAGGCTCCTTCAAGGCGTTTCCCGCCACTGATATGCCATATTGCCATAAAAAAACCTCGCAAACAAAAAGACTGAAATCAGCCCATTCTATGCTGCAAGGTTCTTTTATGTTATTTGCGTCCGCACATCTCCAGCAGCTTTTCAATTATGGTTGCCGTTGCGTCGTTCACCGCAAGCTTTGCCATCGAGTCCGACATGGCGCACAGCTCATTTTCATCGCCGAGGATACTTCTGACCTCACCGAGAAGGGTTTCCGCAGTGAGACCCGCTTCCTCAAAAAGCTTTGCGCCGCCTGCATTTTCGACGACCTTTGCGTTTTTGTACTGGTGGTTGTTCGTCACATTCGGCGACGGCACAAACACCGTCGGCTTATGCATATATGTAAGCTCCGATATGGTAGATGCTCCCGCCCTGCAAAGCACGAGGTCGGAAGCTGCCATGACCCTCGGCATATCGTAGATGTACTCTCTGACCTCCATGCCGTACTTTTCGTGATCGGGAGCGGTCTCGGAGAGCTTTGCCTCCATTTCGGCGTAGCCGTCGCTGCCTGCCGAGTGTATGAGCCTGAAGCCGGGATCTTTGCCCGCAAGCTCAATAAATCTGCACATGATCTCGTTCATCTTTGAAGCGCCGAGCGAACCCCAGACCGAGACCACAAGCCTCTCGCCGCTGGGGATCCCAAGCTCCTCTCTTGCCGAGCGCTTGGTGCAGCGTCCGAACTCGCCCCTGACGGGCGTTCCCGTGACGACCGCCTTTTCCGGCTGCTTATAGTATTTCTTGCTCTCCTCGAAGCCGACCATTATCACGTCGACGACCTCGCTGAGCATTTTTGTCGTAAGCCCCGGAACGGCATTGCTCTCATGCACCGCCGTCGGGATGCCAAGCTCGGACGCTGCTTTAAGCACGGGATAGCAGACGTATCCGCCCGTACCGAGTACAACGTCCGGCGCAAAGGAACGCAGGATCTTCTTTGCCTTGTGCTTGCCTCTGAACACGTTTACCAGCGCCTTGACATTGTGGCACATCGCCTTCGGGCTGCGGCTGCGGCGCAGGCTGTTCACTCTGAGCGTGATTATATCGTAGCCGCTCCTCGGAACGAGGTCCTGCTCCATATTGAAATCGGCGCCGACAAAGAGTATGCCGCAGTCAGGCATAAGCTCTCTGAGCCGTCCGGCGACTGCAAGCGCCGGATTTATGTGTCCTGCCGTACCGCCGCAGGCAAACAGAAAATTCATACGTTTCACCACTGTAATTTATATTTTTGCGGGAATACTCCTCGATGCGCTCAAGACTATCCCCATCTCAGCCATTTGGATCAGAAGCGCCGTGCCTCCGTAGCTGAAAAACGGCAGCGATATGCCGGTACACGGCACAAGGTTCGTGACGACCGCAACGTTGAGTATAACTTGGATCGCAAGCAGCGTTGTAATGCCGGAGCAGACGAGAAACGAGTACCTGTCCGGGCAGCGCATGGCTATCATATAGCCTCTGATTATGAGCAGCGCAAACAGCACAAGTATCAGCACGGCGCCGATAAAGCCGAGTTCCTCGCACACCACGGAGAATATAAAGTCGTTATGCTCCTCCGGCAGATAAAGGTACTTTTGTCTGCTTTGTCCGATGCCAAGCCCCGAAAGTCCGCCGGAGCCTATCGTGTACAGCGACTGGACAATCTGATATCCCTCGTCCGAGGTGGAGGAAAACGGGTCCCGCCATGTCATGATCCTCGTTGACGCATACGGAAACATCGTCAGCAGAACGGCGATCGCACCGCCGGATATGAGTCCCGCAGCGACGAACCACACGAGCCTTGCACCGCCGAGAAATATCATAACGCCGCCGATGGCGACAATGATTATCGAAGCCGAAAAGTGCGGTTCAAGCACCAAAAGTGCAACGATCACGAGCAAAATCGCCGCAAACGGCAGTATTCCGTAGCGAAAGGTTTTCATCTTGCCTCGGTTCTTGCATATAAGCACCGAGAATGACAGTATGACCGCAAGCTTTGCGATCTCCGACGGCTGCAAGGTAAGGCTTCCGACGCCTATCCACCGTCTTGCACCGTTTGCGTCCACGCCGATAAGCGGGACCAAAAGAAGCAGCACAAGCGCAGCTATAAGCAGCGGCATTGAAAATCTGCGGTAGAAGCCCATCGGCATACGGGAACACAGCAGCATTGCACCTGTGCCCAGTGCGGCAAAGGCAAGCTGTCTTATAAAATAATATGTAGGGCTTCCGCCCGTTACGTTTGCCGGATCGTAGTATGCTCTGGCGAAGCTCGCCGACAGCACCATTATGACTCCCGTCAGGAGCAGAAGCATGACCAGCACGAAAAAGCTCGTGTCAAAGCGATTTCGCTCCTTTTTATCTTTCGTTTCCGATTCGATGAGTCTTGCGGTGCCGTACTGCATACACCCGCCTCCTTATATCAGCCGATCTGGAAACGATTATATATTCCTACAAATGAAATTATTGCAAAAACAAGGGACACGGAGGTAAAAAGAACGAACAGCTCCTTCTCGCTCCACTTTTTGCCCGTCCATCCTCCCATTTCAAGGTGGTGGTGGAAGGGCGCCATTTTAAACACACGCTTGCCGTGAGTAAGCTTAAAGTAGGTGACCTGGATTATGTCGGACAGCGTTTCCCAAATGTAGACGATGCCGAGGGTTATGAGAATAAGCGGCATGTCGTAGGTAAACGCAAGCGCCGCAATTGCACCGCCGAGGAACAGCGATCCCGTGTCGCCCATGAAAACCTTTGCCGGGTTGAAGTTGTAGACCAAAAAGCCCATCAGTCCGCCGAGCAGCGCCGATGCAAAAATGCCCATTGCAAGGTATCTTTGACCCGCATAGAATGTCACGGTCACGAAGAAGAAGCAGACCGGGAGCGAGGTCCCAGTTGCCAGTCCGTCAACGCCGTCGGTGATATTCACGGCGTTTACCGTGCCGACGATAATGAAGGCCGCAAGCGCAAAGTACAGCGCTTCGGGAATGTAGAGCTCAACGTTCCAGAACGGAACATACAGCGTCGTTCTGATATATCCCAGCTTGCGCAGCAGCAGAACGAATGCAAGCGCCGCAACGAGCTGCAGCAGGAATTTTGCCTTTGCGCTTAGTCCGAGATTTGTTTTCTTGCGCAGCTTCTCCCAGTCGTCGAGGAAGCCTATCGCGCCGAAAACGAGCGCAAACAGCAGAACGAATATATGCGCAAAGTCCCCGTCAAGCATCGACTTAAAGCCGACGCTCAGGCAGGCAACCGTGATGCCGGCAATGAAGATAACGCCGCCCATCGTCGGGGTACCCGTCTTCCCCATGTGCCATGTGGGGCCGTTTGTTTTTATCTCCTGCCCCGCCTTTATCTTTCTTAGCCAAGGGATGTAAACCTTGCCGACGGCAACCGCAACGGCAAATGAAATCAAAAACGCAAGTATCAGACTCAATGTCATGTCGTTTACCTCTTCTCTATATGTTCTGCCACGATCTCTCTTTCGTCCATGTGATGCTTCTCGTGTCCGACGACCTGATAGTCCTCATGTCCTTTTCCGGCAAGCAGGATAACGTCGTGCGGACGGTGATTGTCTATCGCCCAGCGTATCGCATCGGGTCTGTCGCAGATCACCGTGTACGGGGTATCGCTCCCGCTCATGCCGACGACTATCTCATCGATAATGCTCTGCGGCTCCTCGGTTCGGGGATTGTCGCTCGTAACGATCACGAAATCTGCATATTTTGCGGCGACCGCTCCCATGATGGGGCGCTTGGTGCGGTCTCTGTCACCGCCGCAGCCGAACAGCGCCACAAGCCGACCCTCGTCGTTTATACGCAGCGCCTTGAGAGCATTTTCGAGCGCATCGGGGGTGTGGGAATAGTCGATGACTATCGTGTAATCGCCGTCCGTCGGCACAAGCTCCATTCTGCCCTTGACGCCCTTTGCGCTGCCGACGGCATCGGCGCAGTCGGAAAGACTTATTCCGAGGGCAAGCCCTGCCGACATCACGCACAGTGCATTATAAACCGAAAACTTTCCCGGTATGCAGAGCTTGGTTTTGACCCGCTCGTTACCCGAAACGGCGTAAAACTCTATGCCGGAGGGCGAAAGCTTCACATCGTCGGCATAAAGCTCCGTGTTGTGAGCGTCGATCGCATAGCTGTGTATCTTGCAGGTCGCATCCTTCGTCATGGTTTCGCACCATGCATCGTCTGCGTTAAAGCAGCCGTCTGTGCACATACGGAAAAGCTTCGCCTTCGCCTTGGCGTACTCCTCCATCGTGCCGTGGAAGTCGAGATGATCCTGTGTCAGATTGGTGAAGATGCCGACGTCGAAGTGAATGCCCGCAACTCTGTCAAGGGAAAGTGAGTGCGATGAGACCTCCATCACGACATGGGTACAGCCGGAGTCCGCCATCTCCCTGAAAAGGCGCTGAAGCTCAAGGCTTTCGGGGGTCGTGCGCTCGGAGTGCAGAAACTCAGAGCCTATCATATTGCCGTTCGTGCCGATAAGCCCCACCTTGGCGTCAAGCTTTGACTCCAAAAGGTGCTTTAAAAGATAGGTCGTGGTCGTTTTTCCGTTTGTTCCGGTCACACCGACGATCGTCATCTCGCTTGCCGGGTCGCCGTAGAACTCACGCCCCGCCAAAGCGAGCGCAAGGCGGCTGTCAGAGGTTAGCGCATAGGCAATGTCGGCATCGGGCTTTTCCTGGCACAGTATTGCCGAGGCACCGGCTTCGATCGCAGCGGGTATGTACTTATGCCCGTCGAACTCAAAGCCCTTTATCGCCACGAAGAGGTCACCGGGCTTGACGGCTCTTGAGTCGTAGCTAATGCCCGTGATCTCGGTCTCACCGCCTTTAAGCTCCTCAAGCTTAACGTCCTTTACGATTTCGGATAGCTTCATATGTTTATCCTCTGTTTTCAATATTTTCCGAGCATACTCTCGTCCTCGTCAACAAGCGTCACGGTAATAACGGTGCCGTGATCGACCTTGCTGCCGGGCTTTATGCTCTGCGATGTAACTATTTTTGCTTCGGCGTCGGGAACTCCCGAAGCCGTTCTGACAAACAAGCCGTAGGCGTCGAGCGTCTCTCTCGCCTGAGCGTAGGTCATACCCGAAATGTTCGGCATGGTCTCCTGCCCCGGCGACGGCTCGGCGTCCGCATAAATGATGACCGTGCTGCCGGAGGCTATCATACTCCCAGCTGCCGGAAGCTGCTTTGTCACGGTAGCACCCTCACCGAACAGTCTGTACTCAAAGCCCGCCTCCGCAAGCTTTGCCTTTGCCTCGTCCGGGCTAAGCCCCGCAAGGCTCGGCACCGCCGTGTCGCTTTGCTCACCGTCGCCGTAATCCGGCTCAAAGCCCATGTACGGCAGAATGTCGGCGAGCATTTTGCCCACCGTCGGCGCCGCCATCTGTCCTCCGCTTATGTACACGCCGGAGGCATTGCTCGGTGAGTCGAGCAGCACAAGTATTGCGATTTCGGGATCGTCCGCCGGAGCGACGCCGATGAAGGAAACGATATACTCCTTCTTGCCCGTCTCCGCCTGGAGACTTACCTTTTCGCTCGTCCCCGTCTTGCCACCTATCCTGTAACCGGCAACGGCTGCATTTCTGCCGGTGCCGTCGTTCGGATCTCCTACGACCTGCTCAAGTATTGCGCAGACCGTCTTGCTCGTTTCGGGGCTTATGACCCGTCTGACGGCTTTCGGCTCTCGATTATACACCGTATTTCCGTCTGCGTCCAGCATTCTTTGCACAATATACGGCTGCATCAGCTCTCCGCCGTTGACGCAGGCACTCACGGCTGTTATAAGCTGTAAGGGCGTAATGGTAAATGTCTGCCCGAAGGATGCCGCCGCAAGCTGCGAAAGATTCTTTTCGCTGCAAAAGGTCTCACGGCTCCACCATATGCTGCCGCTTTCACCGCCGATGTCGATGCCCGTCTTTGCGGTGAGCTGCTGTGTGTCGTCGCCCGTGAGGGTGAGGAAACCGAAAGCGTCGCAGTATTTGTAAAAGGTCTCGGCTCCGACCCGCATGCCGATGTTCACGAACGCCACGTTGCAGGAGTGCTGCACCGCCTGCGTGAGCGTCTGCGAGCCGTGACCTCCGCTTTTCCAGCACCTGACGGGGTTCGTTCTGCCCTGCACCGCAACGGTGCCGCCGCAGAAAAAGCTGTCGTTTAGGCTCACCGCACCCTCGTTGAGCGCCATCGAAAGCGTTATTATCTTGAAGGTGGAGCCGGGTTCGTAGGTGTCGGACACGGTTTTGTTGCGCCACTGCAGCTGCTGCGCCTTATACAGAAGCTCGCTTTTTGCCTCCTCGTCAGGTTCGGCGTCAATGATCGCCTGAGCATCCTCGCTGACGTCGAGGAAGTTGTTGAGGTCGTAGTTTCCCATGGAAGCCATGGCGAGTATCTTCCCCGTCTTGACCTCCATCACTATGGCTCCTGCGCCGTTTTGTATGTCATAGTCGGCTATCGCCTGACGCAGGTGCTTTTCGACGAAGTATTGTATCGTCGTATCGACGGTCGTCACCACGTCGTAGCCGCTTTCGGCCCCGAAATAACCGTCGTAGCGTGTGAGCAGCATATCGCTGCCCGATGCGTTGGTCGCTCTTTTATAGCTTCCGTCGGTCCCGGCAAGCGAGGAATCGTACCACGCCTCGATGCCGTTTAGGCCGTAGTTATCAGTGCCGACAAAGCCAATGACGTGACAGGCGAGCGAGGAATGCGGATAGTAGCGCTTGGTATCGCTTTCAAGGCGCACGCCCTTTATGCCGTACTCCTCCTTGAATTTCCTTATCTCGTCCGCCTTATCGGACTCGATCTTCCTTGCGACCGTCACATACCACGAGCCTGTGTTCGACGCCTTTTCGAGGATCTCCTCCTCGGATACGCCGAGTATTTCGGAGAGCTTACTTGCGATAAGCTCCTTATCCTCGTCGTACATTTTGATCTCCGCCGGACTGAGATACACGTTCTCAACGTCTGCGCTCATTGCAAGCACGTTCATGTTGCGGTCGTATATCGTACCCCTTACCGCCGAGGTACCCGTGGTCCTGAGCTGCTGACTGAGCGCAAGCCCCTCGTACAGCTCGTGGTCCCTTATTTGCAGCACATACAGTCGCACCGCAAGCACGGCAAAAGCAAGTACGCCGCACACTGCTGCAAGAAAAAGTGTACGGCGGAGCATGGTCCTGTTCGGACCTCTAAAGGGATTTTCGTCCTTAGGAATCCTATTCATATTAGCTCCTTTGCCTAATGAGTTCGTCTTAAAGACATAATATTTAGCCAAGCCCGAAATATTCCGGCAAAGAGCTTATCCAATCTTCTGTTGTTTCGTCCGGCTCGGAGTCGTCGCTATCGGAGATCAGCTCTCCGTGATCCTCCCCGGCCGTATCTATCGGCACTATCTGTCCCGACTCCGGCGGCTGCATTCCGAGGACATTCCTTGCGTAATCCTCTATCTGCGCAAGGTCCGTACTCTCCTCAAGCTCGATCTCAAGCCGCCGCTTTTCGTCGTCAAGCTCACCAAGCTGCGTCGAGAGCTTTGAGTTCTCTCCCTTTACCTCCGTAAGCTCCGCTCGCAGGAGCACCCCCCACACGAGCAGTCCGACCGCAGTCAATGCAAACACGGCAAAAATGCATATTGCCGCTTTCTTTCCGTAAGCGTTTCCGCTTTTTTCTTTCAACAGCCTCAGTCCTTAGACCCGTTCCGCCACTCTCAGCTTTGCGCTGCGTGACCTTGGGTTGGATTTCAGCTCATCCTCTCCCGGCACTATCGGTTTTCTGCTGACGCTGCGGAGGGTCTGCTTAAAGCCGCATATGCATATCGGCGCTTCCCTCGGACAGGTACAGCCGTTTTCTCTTGCCGCAATTCCCTGTTTTACGATCCTGTCCTCAAGCGAATGGAAGCTTATAACGCACAGCCTCCCTCCGGGCAGGAGCCTGTCCGGTACGGTGCGTATCATCTTCTCAACTTCGCCGAGTTCGTCGTTCACCGCAATGCGGATCGCCTGAAAGCTCCGCTTTGCGGGGTGCTGTTTTTCTCTGAGTGCCGCTGCAGGCATTGCGCTTTTTATAACGTCCACAAGCGCAAGGGTGCTTAAAATCGGGCTTTTTGCCCTCGTCTGCACGATCTTCGAGGCAATGCGTCTTGCGTAGCGCTCCTCCCCGTAGTCACGCAGTATGCGGTAAAGCTCGTCCTCCGGCCATTCGTTGACCACAAGCTCCGCCGTGAGCGGACTGCCTGAGTCCATGCGCATATCGAGCGGAGCGTCCGCCATGTACGAAAAGCCCCGCTCACTTTCGTCAAGCTGCGGCGACGATACGCCGAGGTCAAAGAGCATCCCGTCCACCGCATCTATGCCGAGATCCGAAAGGATGTCCGCTGCGTCCGAGAAATTGCCGTGTACGAGCGTCACCTTATCGGAGTAAGCCGACAGGCGCTCCCCCGTGCGGCGTATCGCACTTTCGTCACGGTCGATGCCTATAAGCCTGCCGCAGCTCAGCCTTTTGAGTATCTCCAGCGAATGTCCGCCGAGTCCCAAAGTGCCGTCAAGATATATGCCGTCGGGCTTTATGTTTAAGTTTTCAATGCATTCGTTGAGCAGCACCGAAACGTGCTTCGGCTCCATATCCGCCATTGTTTCAGCTCCCCTGTAAAGCGGACGGCAATGAGCCGTCCGCTTATTCTTTCTGTCTTACTTATTCCACTCGGCTACCTGCGAGCGCAGCCAATCCGTCCACTCACCGATGCCGTCGCCGTGCTTTGCGGAGATGGGGATGATCTTGATGTTGGGATTGAGTTTCTTTGCGTATTCCCTGCACTTGTCAAGATCAAAGTCAAAATACGGCATTACGTCAATCTTGTTTATAAGCAGCACGTCGCAGATGGAGAACATGAGCGGGTACTTTAAGGGCTTGTCGTGTCCTTCGGGTACGGACAGGATCATCGCATTCTTAACGGCTCCGGTGTCGAACTCCGCCGGGCAAACGAGGTTGCCGACGTTTTCGAGTATCGCAAGGTCGATGTTGTCGGTGCCGAGACCCTCAAGTCCCTGCTTCGTCATGCCCGCATCGAGGTGACACATACCGCCGGTGTGTAGCTGAATGACCTTTGCGCCGGACTTCTCGATGGTAGCGGCGTCGACGTCGGAGTCGATGTCCGCTTCCATGACGCCTATGCGGAGGTCGTCTTTAAGCGCTGCGATGGTCGCCATGAGCGTTGTGGTCTTGCCGGAGCCGGGCGAGGACATGAGATTCAGCAGAAAGGTCTTTTCCGCTTTAAGCTCCTCTCTGAGCTTGTCCGCCTCACGGTCATTGTTTTCAAATACGCTTTTCTTGATCTCAAGTACTCTGAAACCTTCCATTTTTACACCTCATAAGTTTATTTATTTCTCAATCCGTCCATAAGGGTTGCAAGATTCAGGTTGAATTCGATGCTGTTTGCGGCATATTCCGCATCAAGAGAATATATCACGGAGCCGTCCCCGTCAAGGAGCTCGGTCACGGTGCTTAGAAGCTTTGCCGCCGTCTCGTCGTCTCCGGCTTTGCTTTCGCCGAAGGTCGCAAGGCAGCCGGAGCCTTCCGCAAAGCGGGTGTTTATGTCCTTGGACGTAAACCACTCCGCAAAAAGGCAGGACGCAAGCTGCCGATTATCATCGTCTTTCAGGATGCACAAAAGCGTGAGCCTTTCGACGCATTCCCGACTTCCGTCCTTCATATACGGTACGGGAAGGAACTCTATATCGTCCGCACTCCCCTGCACGCACTCGGTCACTGAAGCCGACGACAGCACGGCGCAGGGTATTTCCCCGTCGGCAACGCTTTTTGCGGGAGTTTTCCCCGGCAGGTCAAAGCCTCGCTCCAGCGCCGAGGTCGCAAGCAGATTATTATATATGTAGATGCAGTTTTTGTCGTTGCTGTCGTGGGGGTTCACTCCGTCAAACTCACCGCCGAGACGCATGATCTGAAGTCGGAAGAAGTCGGAATAATCCTCCACCGTGTAAAAGCTTGAGTCGTTTCGCTGATAGTATTCATCGGAAACGGCGCACAGGCGCTCATAGGTTTTGAGCGAATCGGTGTCGCCGTAAAGCTTCGTGTTGAGCATCAGCACATCGGTCTCGCTCAGAACGGGCAGAGCAACAAGCTCTCCCTTCACCTCGGCGCCCTCGATATACGCATCGGGGCAGTCCGAAAGCTTCCACTTGTCAAAGTAGTCGCCGAGCTTATAAAGCTTGTCCCCGTCATTTAAAAGCGACGCCGTATCGGAGCCGCAAAGGATCACGTTCGGCAGATTGGTCCCGGACGATATCGCCGCCTGCAAAGCCGCTTCGTCCGAAAACGAGCGCAGCACAACACTGACGCCGGAGTCCTTTCCTTCGCCTTTATTATATTCCTCCGCAAGCTCGCTTAAGCGCTGCATCGCCGTACCGTCATCAACGTACCAGACCGTTATCTGCTCCTTCTTATCGAGCCTCACGGGAGCAAGGTGCTCAAAATACAGGTAGACGGCGCTTCCGACTATAAGCACCGCAAGGAGTATGAGGATCAGCCTTAACCTTTGCTTGATCATTTCAATAACCCTTTACATTTAAATATATGAATATATTACCACAGTTTTCTGTCGTTTTCAACCGCATTATGTCGATGGATATTAACACTCTTTTCATTTGACCTCACAGTGCTTTTATGTTATCTTTATTTTGAATATATATATTCCAATCATAGGATTTGATCGGAGGATGAGCTATGTTTATACGATCAAAAAGATTTATAAGCAGTCTCCTGTGTCTTGCGCTGGTGTTCAGCCTGCTCGGCACCATTGGACTCGGCTCTGTGCAGGCGGAGGCCGGCATTGAGGGCTACACCCCCGCAATGACCATGTCGGAGCTGAAAGCGTCGGGAGCGGACGCCGCTGCCGGAAGCGCTTACAGCATTTCGAGTATGGACGAGCTATACGATCTTGCCGAGTATATAAACTCCGGTAAGCCGAGCGAGGGCGTGACCTTCTACATCACCGGAGACATTAAGCTTCGCAACTGCTCCGGCGATAACAAGAACGACCGCCTTTGGGTCCCCATCGGCACCGAAAGCGCCCCCTTCTCCGGCGTCTTCGACGGCTGCGGCTATGCCGTTTTGAATTTTGACGCCGTCAGCGCCGGGGATAACTTCGGTCTCTTCGGCTGCGTTTCGGGTGAAGCTGCGGTCATCAAGAACCTCGGCATTGAGGGCGAAGTGACCGGAGGCGACAACATAGGCGCCATCGTCTCCGTTCTGACCGGAGGCAAGGTCTTAAACTCCTGGTCCGCAGTCGATATAAACGGCGGCGACGTTGTGGGCGGCATTGTCGGCAGCGTCGTCGGCGGCAGCGTACTTAACTGCTGCAACTACGGCTACATAAAGGGCGGAAGCTTTGTCGGCGCTATCGCAGGCAGCGCTTCAAAGGGCGCAGTCGTCGAATATTCCTACTATGTATATTACAGCGCCGAAAAAGCAATCGGCACAAAGGCGTCCGGCTGCTCAGAATCCGTCTACCGCTTTGCAAGCAGCAGCGACGAGGTCCTCACCGAGAAGGTGCTGACAGTCGGCAAGGAAAGGACTGACGACCTTATTGCTCTCCTCAATTCGTGGATAGAGCAGCAGCACGCCGCCGACAACGAATACCGTGGCTGGCTGTACGACACCTCGGCAAGCGCCACGAAGCGCACCGACGGGCGCTATCCCTCGCACCGCTACCCCAACTACGTCGAACCCGTGCCGAGCATCTACACCGCTACGGCAACGATGACGGCGCTTTATGAGTCCGGTGTGGACGGCATCCAGGGTTCATTCTACAGCATATCAAGCACCGATGAGCTTGTATACTTCCGTGACTACGTCAACGCAGGCTTTGCGACCGAGGGCATGACCTTCTTCCTCACCTGCGACCTCAATATGGGGCTCATATCCGGCGAAACGCAGACGCTCAGCTGGGTCCCCGTCGGCAACAGCGACAAAACGCCGTTCCGAGGCGTATTTGACGCTCAGGGCTATGTTCTCACCGACCTGTTCAGCGTCGAAAAGTCCTCGTATCAGGGCTTCTTCGGCTTCGTTGACGGTGCGACGGCACAGGTAAAAAATCTCGGCATCGTCGGTATGCTCACCTGCCGTGACAAGACAGGCGGCATCGTCGGCTGTCTCGTAAACGGCTCCGTTGTAAACTGCTGGTATGACGGTCAGATAAACGGCGACGACAGGCTCGGCGGTATCGTCGGCGTTGCCGAGGGCGGCACCGTTTCAAACTGCGTAAACTTCGCTCCCGTCACCGGCGACAAGAACGTCGGCGGCATCGTCGGCTCCTGCAACAGCAGTGTAAACGTCAAGTACTGCTATTACAGCGACGACAACACGGCTGCCTGCGGTGACGGCGGCGGCACTCTCACCGCAGTCGTCTCCTTTACTCACAACGGCTCGGACTACACCCTCTCCCGCTCCGTGAGCGTCGGCGCAGCGTCCGGCGTTAAGCTGCTCAACGTCCTCAATCACTGGGTCACCTATCTTGCTTCCGATCAGAGTATGCGCTTCTGGAAGATAGACAGCAGTGCTCTCGGTATCGCAAGAATTCAGGGCGACCATCCCACTCACCTCTACCCCGGCGACAGCTCCGGCGTCAAGAGCGTCAACGAGCCTTACACCGAGGTCGACAACCGTGACAACCCATATAATGTAGTATACCTTGAGACCTCAACGATGACTGAGCTGTACGACAGCGGCATCGACGGTATTGCGGGCGGACATTACAGCATCTCCACCGGCATCGAGCTTGCCCTTCTGTCTAAGTACGTCAAGGAAGGGCGTGCCACCAATGATATGACCTTCTACCTCAAGAAGGACGTTGATATAAGCGTACAGAGCCTGTCCGACCTTGAGGACGGTTGGGTCCCCATCGGCTACGACTACTCTACCACGGACCCCGACACCTACACCCGCAGCTTCAGAGGCACCTTTGACGGCTGCGGCTACACGGTGAGCGGTCTGTACATATACGACGAAAGAGGCGACAACGTCGGTCTGTTCGGCAGAGTCAGAGGCGGCACCATCAAAAACCTCGGCGTTATGGGCGGCATCGTCGGCGAATATAACTGCGGCGGTATCGTCGGCGACCTCGACGACGGTGCGGTCATCAACTGCTGGGCAGCGGTCAGCATACAGTCCGAGTCCGAAACGGGCGGTATCGCAGGACGCATTGACAACTCCACGATTGAAAACTGCGCAAGCTACGGCGCATACCTCGCCTACGGCGGCGAGACGAGCAATGCAGGCGGCATCTTCGGCGACGCTCTCGGCAAATCCGTTGTAAAGAACTGCTACTACACTGACGGCACCTCGGAGGCTGCCTACAACTCCGCAAGCAAAAATACGACGATCACCGACCTGCTCTCCTTCACCTACGGCTTTGAAAACGACGATTACTACTGCACTCTTGAGCGTGCGGTCACGATCGACGAGGTGACCACGACGAGCGCACTCGACGCTCTCAACGCATGGGTCTACTCGCAGGGCAACGGTCAGTACTGCACATGGTACAACTCCAACGTCATCATAAGCGTCGAAAACGGCGTTTCGGGTCACTTTCCCGTGCTGAAGAACCCCAAGGAGATTGGCGGCTCCGACCCCGGCGACTACTCCGGCGATTACACTGCGACCGCAACGGTCAGCCAGCTCTACAATTCGAGGACCGACGGTATCGAGGGTGCCTGCTACAGCATCAACGGTCTTGACGACCTCGAAGCCTTCAGAAAGTACGTCAACGCAGGCTATAAGACCAAGAACATCATATTCTTCCTGACCCGTGATATCGATATGAGCGTCACATACTCGGTCGATTCCTCGAAGTCGTGGATACCCATAGGCAACGTAAACGATCCGTTTAATGGTATATTCGACGGTCAGGGCTACACTCTCAAGTACATCTACATCAACACCAACGACGACGATCAGGGTCTGTTCGGACACGTCAACGGCGGCGCTATTATAAAGAACCTCGGCATAAGCGGCATAATCCGTTCCGGCACCAACGCAGGCTCCATCGTCGGCGACTTCAATTTCTCCACCATCGCCAACTGCTGGTCCTCCTGCGAGGTAGCATCGACCGGCAACAACGCAGGCGGTATCGTCGGCGGTGCTAACATGGGTACCATCGTCAACTGTGCGAGCTACGGCGCAATCGCCAGCACCGGCGGAGCCTACGGAGGTATTGCGGGCTTTGCGGTCGGCACTACCATAAAATACTGCTACTACCTCTACGGTACCTGCCAGCAGGCATACGGTACCGGCTCTACCCCCATCGCCACATGCGTCCAGTTCTTTAACGGTACGAGCGCAGCCTGCATCCTCCACGAGAAGGTGAATGTCGAAGGCACCGAGACAAGAAACGCTCTCGGCGCTCTGAAGCTTTACGTCGACGCTCACCCCGAAACCAACTACTGCTACTGGACCGTCGGCAACACCGAAGAATACCTGCTAATGGGCGTTGAGTTCTTCCCTGTCCTCATTTCCGCTTCCGGCACCATGGGCGACAAGGATTACAATACGGTGCAGGCATACTACAACGGCGAAGAGTATAACTCCCTCGTCAAGGCAGTCAACGCCGCAAACGACTCCCCCGACGGCGGCGACGTCACGCTTGCGACAAACGTCGTTTTGAGCGCAAGGGAGGACATCACGCTTGACGATAACGTCCGCATCCTCACCGAAAACTACACGCTAAACATTAAATCCACGGTCTCCGTGTACTCAATGCAGCAGCTTGTCGGCTACTTCACCGTCAACAAGGACGGCGGCAGCATAAAGCTTTGGGACGCATCGAAAAACGATTACATTCTCTTTATGCACTCCAAGGTCAAGGCCGATCTTTCCTGCAACAGCCTCTTCTTCGGCACGCAGAGCCTGACCTTCGTGTCCTCGCCCATCGAGGGCAGCGACCCGTCCGCATACGACCTCAGTCTGCACGACGGTGAATTCATCGTCAACTCCACGCTTGACAGCGGCAACCCGCACGGCATACCCGCAGGCAGCAAGCTCACTGTGGAGTCCCGTGCAACGCTCAATGTCTCAGCAAACGCAAGGATCCGCACGACAGGCGGTGCCGTGGTCATGGATAACGGCACGATCAAGATCGGCAACGTCACCCTCGACCGCAACGGCGGCGTCAAGATGAAGGGCGTATTTGAGGACGACGGCGGTCTTGTGACGCTCCCGTTCATCTACAAGGACGGCTACACGCTCAGAGGCTGGTCGCCGGATAACGGTGCAACGGTCTACCCCGCAGGCGGTAAGGTCGACGCTCAGACAGCGGTCACCCTTACGGCGCTTTGGAAGATGGGCGACAGCGCAGACCCCTACCCCGGCGACGATTATTACGACGACGGCGGCGACCCCATATACAACATCCCCATCACCGTCATTCAGTCAAAAGGCGGCACTATTTCTCCGGACAGCATCAAGGCGGCTAAGGGCGAGAACCTCAGCTTCTCGGTCGTTGCCGACACCGGGTACTATGTCAAGAATGTGCTTGTCGACGGCGAAAAGGTCGAGCTTGACGAAAACGGCAACTACAACTTCGTCAGCATCAGCCGTCCGCACACCATAATCGCCCTCTTTGCACCCACTACAAACTCCGCATATTACAACTGGTCGAACCCCTTTGCCGATGTAAAGAGCGGCGATTGGTGCTACGACAACGTGCGCTATGTCGTGTCGGCAGGTCTGTTTAACGGAACCACGGCCACCACCTTTGAGCCGGGCAAGTCCATGTCCCGTGACATGGTAGTCGTCGTGCTCTGGAGGCTTGCCGGTTCTCCCGTCGTTCCCGACGAGGGGCAGCTCTTCCCTGATGTGCCTAAAGGCAACTACGCATACGACGCCGTAAGGTGGGCGAACAAGTTCGGCATAGTCATGGGCTTTAGCGACGGCACCTTCGGCTACGGGAAACCCGTGACCCGTGAGCAGCTCGTCACCTTCCTGTTCCGCTTCGCAAAGAATTATGCGGGCGACAACGTTGGACTGTACGACAACACGAACATTCTCGGCTACACCGACGTTCTGGAGATTTCCAAGGGAATGACGCAGCCCTTCCAGTGGGCAATAGGCGCAGGCATCGTGAACGGCACGACCGCGACCACGCTGAGTCCCAAGGATATAACGAACAGAGGTCAGGTTGCGGCGATCCTCTCCCGTTACTGCAACAAATTCATCAACACCGTTCCCGTGTTTGATTCGGGAAAATAAATCAGTAAAAGTACAAAAGACGGCATTGCCGTCTTTTGTGCATTCTTGACATTATATTACTGATATGTTAATCTGAATGTAACTAATTTTATAAATTGGAGGGGAAAAATGAAATATTGTCCGAAATGCGGTTCCGAGATGGACGACGATCTTGAACTCTGTCCGAAATGCAGCGCCGAGTCGGAGCAGCCAGTTCCCGAAGAACCTGCACAGGAAGCGGCCGCCGCAGTCGATGCAGCGGAAGTGAGTGCACCCGAACAGACCGAGAAAGCGCCCGTGAGCGCACCCGAAGCTGCCGAATGTGAGTATTCGGAAACGACCGTAGAACCGACCAAAAAGAACACGAAGAAGATCATTTTGATCGCAGTTGCGGCACTTCTCGTTATAGGAGCTGTCGTTGCCTGTATCCTGATCTTCGGCAAAACCGACCCCGAAACCGCCGTTAAGGATGCCTATGCAAAGACCTGCGACGAGCTTGACGACGTGTTTGCAAAAGCACCAGATCTCAGCGATGCGATGAGTATCGCCTCCGATATCATGGAAAAAGACAAGATGACCATCGGATTTGGCATTGACGCCGACATACCGTCATACATGACAATAGGTTCTTCAAACTCACAAACCAATGTATTTCTGTCCGTTGATATGGACTTTGATCTCAAAAACAACATCGCCAACGCCGAAGTATACTCGTCGATTGATATCGGAGTCACTTCCGAGTTTGAATTCCTTGCGTCCATAAACGAGGACAGCATGATCGTTCAGATGCCGGAGTACATAGACGGCAGCTATGGCGTAGCCTTTACTGACGATTTTGCAGACCGCCTCCTTAATTCCTACTTATATAATGACATCCTCAGCGAAACTCTGCCTCCGTTTGCCGTTCGGATGTACGCTTCCACCCTCTCCGGACTTGGCGCCGAGACTGCGGCTTCCGCCGAAGATGCGACCGCTCCCATCGTCGCCGCTTATGACGACCTCAAGAAAACCTTCGAGTACGAAGAATCCGACGTTAAGATCCCCAAGTGCAGCGGTCTCGATATGTACAGGATAAGATACGACAAGGAAGCCTACGAAACATTTGTGGACCTCATTGTCGACCTGTTTGACGGAGGCAGCTACTCAAGCGGCATTATTGATTTCTCATTCACAGAAATGCCTGACGAAATGCTTGACGCCATACGCAACTCCAAGGTGAAGATTTATGTCGGCATTGACGAGAACGACCGCCTCGCCGCTTTTTCCCTCTGTCTTGACGACAGCTATCTTACCCTTCGTCTGAACGGCAAGGAGAACGTATGGAACAGCTTTACGCTGTATATTAACAAGCATGCTGCATTGAACGGAGGCATCAAGTCCACCAAGAACGGATTTGAGCTTAGAATCACCGCTGAAGACGAATCTGCCATAATTCTTGCCTGCAACGACAAGAGCGGCAAGCTGACGCTCAAGGTTATTGAGGACGGCGGCATGAACGAGGTAAAGCTTGCACTCAATTACGAGCTAATTAGGGACAAGACCGGCGTTAAATTTGAGCTTGATCTGAGCGACCTTCTCGGTTCCGACTTTAGCCTTTTCCTGAGTCTTAAGCCCCTGAAGGGTGAAGTCACCATGCTCGACACGGAATTTACCGACATACTCGACTTCACCGAGGAGGAATATCAGAACTTCATGCTGTCGCTTATAGACGGAATGTACGGCGGCATGATCTCCGAATCCATGGGGGATGATTTCACTTACGAAAACATTTTCGGTTCCTCGGACATCGAATATTACGACGACGCAGCCTAAATATTAAGTAAAAAAGCTTGCTCTGTTGAGCAAGCTTTTTTATTGTCTTAGTTTTAAATTACGCTGCGTCGATCAGATTCTTGAGGTAGTCTGAAAGCTCGCCCAATCTGTCCGGCGTGAACCAGTCGCTGATGCTGCTTTCGCCGATATTGATTATCGCACCGTGGGAGCCTTCAAGACTCTCGGCAAGCACCGCCCAAAGCCTGTCGCCGTCGGTGGTGTTGCCCTCGATTATGTCGAAAACGTAGCCAATGTGCTGGGCAACGTCCGGCATATCGTAGTATTCGCAGAGCTTGTCGTAGAAATCGGAGACGGCGCTCGTAAAGCTGAGCAGATCGTCGCTGCTGAGATTACCGAGTCCAAGCTCGGCAATGTACTCCTGCGGTACAACGCCTGCGGCGCTGCCGACTCTGAAGATCAGTTCGGGAAGCTCGGTGTACTCGAACATCTGATTTATCGTCTGAATGTTGTTTGCGGCAAGCTCCGAGAAGTCAAAATCTTCGTATTTGCCGCAGATCTTCTCAAGCAGCAAGGCTCTGCCGGCACTCATGGAGTACTCGCTTGCAAGCTTTGATATTTCGCCGTCGTACTGCATGACCTGGCTTAATATCGAGAAGCTGTAATCCATGCTCTCGTTATACTCACAAACCGTGTCGACAAGCGACTGACGCATAGTCTCCGCCTTTTCGGGGTCTGCGTCAAGCACCGTTATGAGCATGGAGTTTTTAAGCTCCGTGATGTAGCCGTGATTTTGCAGAACGGCGACCGTGTCCTTCACGGCGGTGTCGTAATCCTCACCGCAGACGTTAAGCTCCGGCTCCAGCGCCTCGGCATCCTCGTTTTCCGCCCGTACCTCAACGACAATTCCTCGGTCGTTCACCATAAGGCTCACGCTGGGGTTAACGTCGAGCATAACGACGGTGTTCTGCGCCATGGCAAGCTCACAGCGGTTGGAGCCGAGCGTAAGCTCCGACTCCTTAACGTCGCCCGCACCGCCGAACATGGCTGCGGTGCCGAAGGCAATGAGCGCAACGCTCGCCGCAAGTGCTCCCCAGTTTATGCCCTTCTTTTTCTTCTTTGCGGGAGCATACATTTCTTCGTAAAGCTCTTCAACATACTTATTGTCCACCGAGCCAATATTTCTCAGGAGATCTTCACTTTTCACAGGGGGATCCCCTCCTTCATAAAATGTTTTTTCAGCTTGTTCCTCATACGGAACAGCATCGTCGTGACCTTCGATGAGGACATACCCTTCATCTCGGCAATGGAGTCGATAGGCTCCATCATCCAGTAGCGCAGCATAAAAACGCTTCGTTCGACGGTGTTCAGGCCCTCAAGAAATCCGTTGAGAGCCTCTCTGATCTCGGCGGAATCCTCCCTCCGGCTTATCTCGTCAAAGCCGGACACGCACTCCGACAACTCGTCGAGAGCAAGCGGCGTTTCACCGCCGCCACGCTTGTCGCTTTTTTTGCTGCGAAGCTTATCGAGCGCAAGGTTGCGTGTGATCTTTCCGATGAACGACGAGAGAGACTTGGGTTCGTTCGGAGGTATGCTCCCCCACGTTCGCATATATGCGTCGTTTACGCACTCCTCACTGTCTTCGTCGTTGCCGAGTATATTAAAGGCTATACGGTGGCAGTATCGCCCATATTTTATGTCTGTTTCTAATATGGCTTCCTCTGAACGCTCCAGATAAAGCTCAACTATTCGGCGGTCTTCCAAAACGGTCTCCTTTACCTCTATATATTAAGACGTAAATTCTTAATAAGTATCACATTATTTATCAAAAAACACAAGAAAAATTTTTAAAAATCAGATATTTCCCTTTATGACTTGAGATAAGCAACAAGATGTGTTATATTTATATATCTGAATTCTTGAATTTTGCGGCGACCGCATCGGATGCCGCTCGGAGGCTTATATGATACTCTATTTTTCAGGAACCGGCAACAGCCGCTTTGTAGCCCGGCTGATCGCAGATGCACTCGGAGACGAAGCCATCTCGATAAACGAACACCTTATAAATGGCAGCGAGCGCAGCTTTTCCTCGGAAACGCCATATGTCGTCGTTTGCCCAACCTATTGCTACGCCATACCGACCGCCGTCCGTGACTTCCTGCTCTCGGCAAGCTTTTTTACAGGAAGCAGCAATATGTATTTCGTCATGACCTGTGGAGCGGGTATCGGCGGTGCGCCCTACTTAAACGACAGGCTCTGCCGCAGGATCGGAATGAACCACATGGGCACCGAAAAGCTGGTCATGCCGGACAATTACATTGTGATGTATGAGCCGTCATGCTCCGACGAGGCGCAGGCGCTTGTCGATTCCGCCCCGCAAAGGCTCGGCGGCATTATTGACTCTATCAAGGCCAATGAGCCGATCGGATCCCGCTCCAACGCCGTTTTCGGCAGCTTTAGCGGTGCAGCAGCAAAGATCTTCAATGCGGCGATAGGAAAGCCCGGAAAATTCACCGTAAGCGATAATTGCACCTCCTGCGGTCTTTGCGAGAAAAACTGTCCCATGGGCTGCATCACGCTCAAAGACGGTCACCCGACATGGAAAAGCGGCTGCATCCACTGCCTTTCCTGCATATGCGGCTGCCCGTCAAATGCGATCGACTACGGACGCTCGACCTACGGTCGGCGTCGCCACTACCTGTATCCCGACGGAACTCTGAAAGTATAAAGAAAGAAGGTACACTCCCTTGAAAACAAGAGTCATTTCCGCAGTCGTCATGCTCGTTCTGGTCTTCGGCTGCTTCCTCATTTCACCCTACACCCGCACCCTGCTGCTCCTCGCCATCTGCATAATGTCAATTTGGGAAACTTGCAGGGTCATTAAGGCGAAGGATGTTTCGACCGCTCCCGCAGTGCTGTATGTTTACTCCGCTGCGGTTTGCGCTCTCATTCTATTTAAGAAGGCAGACGAGGTCTACCTCACCGCTCTGTTCTTCCTTGCCGTCTTTGCTATTACCTTTGCAGGCATAATCAAGAAGGAGCTGAGAGGTCCCGGCGCTTTGGCAACGCTTGCGGTGCTTGCATACCCCGTGTTCCCGATCGTACTTATCATGCGCCTTACCGCACTCCCCGGCAACACATGGATACCCGTTTTCGCCATCGGCTGCGTTTCGACCTGGATATGCGACTCCTTTGCACTGTTCGGCGGCAAGCGCTTCGGCAAGCGTCACATAGTGCCGGAGGTCAGCCCCCACAAGACCCTTGCCGGTTTTATCTGCGGTGCGATCTCCGCTGCCGTTGCGGGCGTCGGGCTGTATTTTGCTCTCAGAGGCAGCTTCCCCGCCGTCACGCTCCCCTGCTGCGTCATCACCGCATTTGTGGCGTCCAGCTTCGGTCAGGTCGGCGACCTTGCCGCTTCGCTCATCAAGCGTATGTCCGGCTTTAAGGATTACAGCCACCTCATCCCCGGTCACGGAGGCGTTATGGACAGAGTCGACAGTCTGCTGTTCTCCGTGCCTGCCGCATACTTCTGCCTTTACATCGCAGGTCTTTACTAATCCCAACGATTGGAGCTGTATAAATGGATCAACGCATTCCTTCTCTTTCCGAGCTTAAAAAGCTGATGCTCGTAATTAACCCTGTTTCGGGCAAGCGTGCCGCTTCCCGTAATCTTTCCGATATTATCCGCATTTTCTCCTCTCACGGCTATGCGGTCACGGTGTTTCCCACCGCAAAGCCGGGCGATGCAACGGAGTTTGTGATAAACTACTCCGACGGCTTTGACCTTGTCGTCTGCATCGGCGGTGACGGTACGCTCAACGAGGTGCTGACCGGTATTCTCAGAGGCGAAAAGGATGTTCCTCTCGGCTATATTCCTTCAGGAAGCACCAACGATTTTGCCGCCTGTCACGGTATTTCGTCCGATATGCGCGCCGCCGCTGAAGCCATCGCCTGCGGCAAGCCGCATGAGATCGACCTCGGCAAATTCGGCGACCGCTGCTTCTCCTATGTTGCAGCGTTCGGTATGTTCTCATGGCTGTCCTACACCACCTCGCAGAACCTCAAGAACAAGCTCGGTCACTCGGCGTATCTGCTCGATGCGATAAAGGATCTACCGAAGATCAAGGCAAACCACCTCCGCCTCACGGTTGACGGCTTCACCTGCGAGGGTGACTACATCTTCGGTGCAGTCTGCAACTCCACCTCCGTTGCGGGTACCATCACCCTGCCCTCCGACGTTGTAGACACCTCGGACGGCATTTTTGAGGTGCTGCTCGTTCACGAGCCGAGAACGATATTTGATTTCCAGAACATAGTCATCGGCGTTCTGACGCAGGATTATTCCTCGCCTTTCCTCGACTTCTTCCAAGCGCACAGCGTCAAGATCGAAGCGCCCTCCGACATGGAGTGGACGCTTGACGGCGAGCGGGGCGAGCCTGTCGAGTCCGTAGACGTTGAAAATCTCAACCGCCGCATAAAGCTCATATATTGAGCTTTTGCGGCATAATAAAGCGTATGAAGGTTTTGATTATCAACGTAAAAAAATTCTTTGACGGCATCGACCGCTGCAATCTTTCCGCACACGCCGCAGCGAGTGCGTACTATATGTTCGTCTCACTTGTCCCCTTTCTTGCGCTGCTGTCCGCCGTCATACCGTACACCGGCACCAGCGAAGAAAGCCTGATGACTCATATAAGTCCCTATATCCCCGATGCGCTCCGGCAGCTTATCGGGGATATTGTCAGTGATATCTACCTTGCGTCGGGTGCAATTCTCCCTATCTCCATCCTTCTTTCCGTGTACCTTGCAAGCCGTGCCTTTGCCTCGCTCATCCGGGGTATCGAGGTCGTCTCCGGCAGCGGTCACTATGCGTCCTTCCTTCGCCGTACCGTGCTTGCCTGCCTGTACACGGTCGGGGTCATCGCCGCAATGGTGCTTGTCATTCTCGTGACCTTCTTCGGCGAGCGTCTGCTCGACCTCATTTACGAGCCGATAAGCCTCGTGCTTATAAAGCTGCGCTTTGTGCTTGTCGCTCTGCTGCTTACGGTTTTATTTACGCTTGTGTATCACTGGATCCCCGGACTTAAAATACGCTTTTATGCGCTCATTCCGGGTGCGGCGTTTGCCGCCTGCGCATGGCTGCTTTTCACTTGGCTGTTTTCGCTCTTCATAATGAGCGGCAACAGCTACAGCATATACGGCAGTCTTGCAGCCATAGTCATAAGCCTGCTGTGGATGTACTGGTGTATGTATATCATCCTGCTCGGCGCTTATCTGAACGTTTTCATAAGCTCGGAAAAGCAGAGCAAAGAGACTTAGTGTTTTTGCTGCAATACCTTGTCAAAATTTCAGCAATATTTACAAACCTCAAAATGCATGTTATGATAACTGCACTAATTTATTAGGTGATAATTATGCAAAATGATCATTCCCTCGAAATGTTTGAAAGAGAGCCGATCTCGAAGCTCCTTTGCAAATTTGCGCTTCCCGCCATCGCCTCGATGGTCGTTAACTCGATATACAATATCGTCGATCAGATATTCATTGGGCAAGGTGTCGGTGTTCTCGGCAACGCCGCAACGAACCTCACCTTCCCTCTCGTCACCTTCTCAATGGCTATCGGCACCATGATCGCCGACGGCTGTGTAGCATATTTCAGTCTGAAGCTCGGACAGAAAAACTATCCCGAAGCAGCACGCACCATGGGCAACGGCATTAGCGTTTCGCTCATTGCGGGACTTGTGCTGACGCTTCTTATGGAGCTGCTCATAACGCCCATACTGAACCTCTGCGGCGGCACTAAGGTTTCGGGACAGACCTTTGACTATGCGCTCCAGTACGCAAGGATCACGCTTATCGGCATTCCCTTCGTGTGCATCAGTATGACGGTCAACAGTATCATACGAGCGCAGGGCAATCCCAAATACGCCATGCTATCAAACCTTTTAGGCTGCTTTCTGAACATCATCCTTGACGCATGGTTCGTTCTCGGTCTCGGCTGGGGCGTCGCCGGCGCTGCATGGGCAACCATTATAGGTCAGGCACTCAACTTTGTTCTCTGCGTCATTTACATTCCCCGTCTTAAAAGCATTAAGTTTAAGCTTGAAAACACAAGGCTTTCCTCCAAAACCGTCGCAGCGTTCATCCCTCTCGGAATCTCAAGCTTCTTTACGCAGTTTGCCTCCACCATCGTCGTCATCTGCATGAACAATCTCCTTACAAAGTACGGTGCTGAGAGCGTTTACGGCGCCGATATTCCCCTTGCGGCGCAGGGTATCGTCATGAAGGTAAACTCCATAATCATCAGCGTCATGGTCGGTCTCGGCATCGGCAGCCAGCCCATCGTCGGCTACAACTACGGCGCCGGAAACTTTAAGCGTGTCAAGTCCACCTACCTGCGCACCATCGTCACGGGTCTTATCGTTGGCGTTATCGGTTGGGCGATATTCCAGTTCTGCACTCAGCCCATCATTGACCTTTTCGGTCAGGAGAGCAAGGAGTACAACGACTTTGCGCTCAAGTGCTTCCATATCTTCCTCTCCGTCATATTCCTCGTCGGCTTCCTCATTCCGTCGGGCATCTTCTTCCAGTCAATAGGCAAGCCTATGAAGTCAATGATCGCAACGCTTTCAAGGCAGCTCATATACTTCCTCCCCAGCGCCTTCATCCTCGGTGCGCTTATGGGTGTCGAGGGTCTGCTTTATGCAGGTCCCGTCGGCGACATTCTTGCTGCCATAACCGTCTCCGTGCTTATCATCGGCGAGATGCGTCTTTTAAACAAGGAAATCGCAAAACAGGACACCGCCGTTGAGCAAAAGCCCGCTTAAAATTTAACATTCTTCAGAAACGTGTAGCGTGTGCTACACGTTTCTGACTATAATGATTGTATAATAGGCACAGGAAATAAAGCTGTGTTAAAGGAGATACATCATGGAACTTTACAATCCTCTTATTAAGTCTACGCTTGAGCAGCTCTCGAAGAGCAAGAGCAAGCCCAAAAGCTGGGGCTATGACATCTCTAAATCTTGGGCCGACGTAGGCTCCTCCGAGCTTGTCCTTCAGAGTGAGGCTGCGTATGAGCTTGGCGCTCTCGGTCTCGGCTCCTCCAACTACAACTGTGTCACCACAAGCGCCGACCTTGTTAATAAGGATCAGGTCATTCTCTACGGTCCCGACCTCAAGGAGATCAAGAAGGACACCGCTTTTGCCCGTATCGTTCTGCTCCGTGTCGGCGATATCGAAGGCGACGACGACGAGGTCTACCGTGCACTCAAGGACATTGAGTTCAGCAAGTATCATGTCTATCCCGAAGGCTACATGGTGCGTATGTCCCCCGAAAGCCACCGTGAGCAGATCCGTGTCAGCAAGAGAGCGATCAAGAAGGGTATAAACTTCAGCGCCGTCGGTCAGCGCTACATCACCGAGTACAAGAAGGATCGCAACGTCATCAATGCGACCGTTATCTTCGTGACCGATCCTGCCATTGATTACAAGGAGCTGCACGAGAACGCAAAGAAGGCGGACGCCATCACCAGCACCCTCTGCCACATCATGGAGGGTCTCCCCACCGACTGCAACGTCTGCCAGCTCAAGGACATCTGCGACGAGGTCGAGGGCATGAAGGAGCTGCACTTCGGCGTCGGCGACAAAGGCACGAACGAGCATCATTGATAAACCGAAAATCAAAAAGCTCTGTGGTTAAGCCACAGAGCTTTTTCGTTATCTTCTATTTCTGTGTTTTGCGCTGAACACGTTAAATGCGATGTAGATCGCCAAGGCTAAGATTATTGCGCCCAAAAGCACGGTGTACATTGTGGAGATCTCCACCTTGTCTCCCGCAAAATACAGGTTGCAGTCAACTCCGTCACGCAAACCATTTATTATCTCAGCCGGAACTCCCGAATCCGACAGCTCCGCAAAGGCGCCGTTCATCCAGTGATTGTGCAGAAGCGAGGTCGCATAGCTGCCCGGCAGGTACATAAGAACGCTTCTCAGCCCTTCGGAGAAGCTTGCTATCGGCATATAAGCGCCGCAGATAAAACCGTATGCAACACTGACAAGCGTTCCGACCGCAGAGAGCTGTCCCTGTGTGCTGAGGAAGAAGTTCACGCACGACGACAGCGCAACGCCGAACACCGTGAGCAGTATGACATCAAGCAGTATGAGCAAGACGTCCTTTGCGCTCAGATACCAGCCGATCGTTGAAATGTATATAAAGCAGATAACGGTCGCAGTCAGGCAGATGACAAGCGTCACGAAAGCGGAAGACAGGAAGTACGAAAGTCCCAAAACGCTGCGTTTTACGGGCGAGACCGTGAGGTCGCCTATAGCGCCCGTCACCTTGTCCTGTATCATAAGAAGGTTTGAGCAGAATGCGATTGTGACGCAGCAGACCGCAAGTAAGGACGAGGCGAGCTGTCCCGCCGCAAGAGCGTCGATTACCGATGGTGAGACCCCGAAGGCATCGGGTATTGCCGAGGAAATGCTGTCACGGTATATCGACAGCAGGAAGCTTGCATAAAGCACGAGCAGGATAACGGGTGTTATGAGCGAGGAGAAGAACATCCCCTTGTCCTTAAAAAACAGCTTGCTGTTTCGCTGTGTCAGTATTTTAAGCGTTTTCAAGCCCGTCACCTCCCGCAAGACACTTGCCCGTTGCGGCAAGAAAAACGTCGTCCATTTTGCCTTTAACTATCTCGTAGTCGGAAAACAGCTCCGGCTTATCCGTGATGAGCTTTGTCGCATCGGCGGTACTCGGCACCGAGACCCGAAAGCCGTCTCTCAGCTTTTCGTATGGCAGAGACAGCGCCTTTACCTGCTCCTCCCCTACACCGTACAGCGTGATGTAGTCGGCAGTGTACCTGTTTTTGAGGTCAAGCGGCGTTCCGTGCGCTATGACCTTGCCTGCGTCGAGGATGATCACATAGTCGGCGTCCGACGCCTCCTCCATGTAGTGCGTGGTGAGGAACACCGTCATTCCCTCGCTTCGACGCAGCTCCGATATAACGCTCCACAGCAGCCTTCTCGTCTGCGGGTCAAGTCCCGTGGTCGGCTCGTCAAGTATGAGTATCTCCGGCTTGTGGAGCAAGGCTCTGGCAATGTCGATGCGTCTGCGCTGTCCGCCGGAAAGCTTCGATACGGGGCGGTCGAGGAGGTCTTTAAAGTCAAGCAGTTGCGAAAGCTCAGCGAGGCGCTCGTTAAAGCGCTTGCCCGTGATGCCGTATAGCGAGGCGCGACTTTTGAGATTGTCTCTGACGCTCAGCGGCTTATCCAGCACCGAGCTTTGAAACACGACGCCGAGTCTGCGGGTGACCTCCGAAACGTCCTCGTCGATGCTTGTCCCGCATATTCTTACGCTGCCTCCGTCCTTCCTGAGCTGTCCGCACATTATCGAGATCGTGGTGGATTTGCCCGCTCCGTTTACGCCGAGGAATGCAAACAGCTCTCCCCGCCGAACGTCGAAGCTCAGCTCCTGCACCGCCTTGATATCGCCGAAGCTTTTGCTAAGTCCTTCTATTTCAATTACTTTTTCATCATTCATAGCGTGTTCCTCAAAGTCCGATGTCGGATTTTTTCGGAATGATTATCGCCGCAACGATGTACGCAAGTACGCCGCTGCCGCCCACGGCGCAGAACAGCACCCACGCAAGGCGAACGAGTGACGGATCAACGTCAAAATACTCGGCTATACCGCCGCACACGCCGGCAAGCATCTTGCCCTGCTCGATCCTATACAGTCTTTTTGACATATTATCAGTTCCTTTCTTTGTTTCTGACATAAGCTTTCAGTGCGCCCGAAACGGCGGCGTACAGAACGCCCGCCACGGGCCAAACTATCCAAGTCATATCCCACTTGCGGCTTATAAAGCTCCACGCAAGGTATCCTGCGGTGACGACGCACCAGTACACTCCGCACCACGCCTCGACCGCTTTGTCGCCCTTCTTTTCGATGTCGGTGTAGTTGCCCTCCCGAAGCAGCATATCAAATCCGGACTTTATCATCGAGACCCTGACCATTATATACACACCGACGGCTACCATGATGAGGAGCAGCGATGTGAGCGAGGTGGCGACATAGTCGGGAGCCTCCATCGCCGCAGCGACGATGAGCGGCAAAGCCGACAGCACGCAGAGTATAACGCCGAGGGCGATACCTCTTGCAAAGCGCTTTTCAAACTCGGCTCTTCTTTCCTTTACAAGCCCCGTGACCCCGTATGCAGTCTCAAAAACGTCCTTTTCGATGTACTTGAAGCGCTCTGATGCAAGTCCGTAGGATACGAATATGAACACCGCCGCAGCAACGAGCAAAAAGAGGACCGCCATACCTATCGCAATGGCAAGGGATTCCGTCACGTTCCACACACCCGACTCGGCAAGCCCCGCAAGGAATATCAGCAGCACCGGGGACAGGATGCACAGCATGACGCCGATTGCGACCTTTTTACCGCCCTCACGGTTAAAGCGCATGAAGTCATTCGCTTCTTCCATGCTCACCCGCCTTACGGGGGTATCCGTGCCGCCCTGTGTATCGCTCTTGCGGCCGTCCGGCGCCTCGATCTCATCTTTTAATAAGTAGTCGGTGCTGACCTCGAAAAGCTCCGCCATTTGCAGCACACGCTGAAGGTCGGGCGTTGACTGTGCGCTTTCCCATTTGGAGACCGCCTGCCTCGATACGGAGAGCTTTTCCGCAAGCTCCTCCTGAGACAGTCCGAGTCTTTTTCTTTCGTCGATTATCTTGTCTGCCAATATCATTTTCCGTTCCTCCGAACATTGTTTACTATGTGTCAATAATAGCAAAGCTCAGGTGAGAATACCAGCAAAAGAGCCTTGAAATTTGTCAACCGGCGGTTGCAAAGCCTTATTTCAGGGCATTTATGTCACCGTTTTGAATGGCGGAGAGGTTTTCTCTTATCCTTTCCTCGTCCCAATCCCACCAGCGGAGCTTTTCGAGAGCGGCTATCGTATCGTCGTCAAAGCGCTTGCGGATGGGCTTTGCGGGTACACCGCCGACGATGGTGTAGGGCGGTACGTCCTTCGTCACGACGGCACGCCCTGCGATTATAGCGCCGTCGCCCACGGTCACGCCCGCAAGTATAAGCGCCTCGTAGCCTATCCAAACGTCGTTGCCTATCACGATATCGCCCTTCTTGTCCCACGCTTCCGAGATCGACACGGGGTCGGTTGGCAGTCCCCACTCCTCGAAGAATATCGGGAACGGGTATGTGGAAAGGCTCCTCAGGCTGTGGTTTGCGGCGTTAAACAAAAATTTTGCTCCGCAGGCGATCGAACAGAATTTGCCGATCTTCAGCTTGTCGCCGTTGCACTCCGGGTAGTGGTAAAGCACGTTGTTGCGCTGAAAGTCCCTCGGATCGTTCACAAAGTCGTCGTACATCGTATATTCCCCGACCTCAATGCTGTCGGAATGTACGACGTTTTTCAGGTACACGGTGCTGTGTCCCTGAGAGCGAGGATATATCTTCCATTCAGGTATCATTCTTGTTTCCTCCCTGTGTTTTTGCTATAATATCAGTCTGCGGCAGCCGAATAAAAAAAGAGTGTTCATAAGCTAAGCCTCTTACGAACACTCCGACCATGGTGCCGGTGGTGGGACTCGAACCCACACGATGTTGCCATCGGCGGATTTTGAATCCGCTACGTCTACCATTCCATCACACCGGCATTTGCGGTGTCCAGTATATAACATAAGAAGCTCTTTTTCAAGTTATATTTTTTCGGTCACAAAATTTTTATAGTTTCCCTCTACCATATTTAAATAAAATATGTTACAATGTTAAAATGTAAAAAAATGATGAAAGAGGCGTAACCATGAAAAAGATACTCGTACTTGAGGACGAACCGAATATCCGCAGTTTTGTGGTAATAAACCTCCGCCGCAACGGATATGAGCCTATCGAAGCCGCAAACGGCGCCGAAGCGATAAGCCAGCTTGAGAAGAATCCCGACATAAGTCTTGCTCTGCTCGACGTCATGCTTCCCGATATCGACGGCTTTGAGGTGTGTAGGCGTATTCGTGCGTCCGGCTCAAAAATCGGCATTATCATGCTTACCGCCAAGAGTCAGGAAATAGATAAGGTCACGGGTCTTATGACCGGTGCCGACGATTACGTCACAAAGCCCTTCTCCCCCGCCGAGCTCACCGCCCGTGTAGACGCTCTCGTAAGGCGTCTCGGAAACGGCACCAATCAGAAGCCGAGCTATGAGATCTCCAGCGGTCCCTTCCTTCTCAACACCAGAAATCGCACCCTTGAAAAGGACTGCCGCAGACTGAAGCTTACGCAGATCGAGTATCTGCTGATGAAACTTTTCATGGAAAACCCCGGCAGAGCAATGTCCCGTGAGGATATACTCCGTGCCGTTTGGGGTGAGGATTTTACGGGCGAGCTTAAAACCGTCGACGTAAACATCCGCCGTCTCCGTATCAAAATCGAAAATGATCCCACCGAGCCGGAGTACCTCACCACCGTTTGGGGTTACGGTTATAAATGGGGTTACTGATTCCTTGGAAGTGTCCCGTTATGTTTAAAAACCTCAAATTCCAGCTCCTCGCATCCAGCATTATCGCTATCATTTTAATAGCGTGCTTTATCGCATTTGCCGCAAACGGCTATCTTATCATATCTATAGTCTTTGCCGTCATCATAGCGGCATACATCGTCTGCGTTAACGTTTGGTTTGACGTGTATGTCAGCAAGCCGATACAGGATCTTACTGAAACGGCAAAGCGCATCGCCGCCGGCAGCTACGGCACGCAGGTCAAGAAGCTTGCCGACAACGAGATCGGCGATCTCACGGACGAGATAAACCAGATGTCAACAAAGATAGGTCTTGCCGACAAGGCGACGACCGAGTTCGTCTCTCAGATCTCGCACGAGCTGAGAACGCCGCTCACAGCCATCACCGGCTGGAGCGAGACCTTGCAGTACGATCCCGCCATTCAGGGGGATTCTCTGCGGGGACTCATAATCATCACAAAGGAAGCGGAACGTCTTACCGGCATGGTGACCGACCTTCTCATATTCTCGCGCATACAGGACGGAAGATTTAATCTCCGTGTCGAGCTTATCGACATTGCCGCCGAGTTTGAGGACTCCATCTTCACCTACGGCAATCTTATGAAGCAGTCGGGCATCGAGCTTAAATACACCGCTCCCGATTACGACATTCCCCTCATCTCAGGCGACCCGGAGCGCTTAAAGCAGGTATTTTTGAATGTGCTTGACAACGCTGCCAAGCACGGCGGCGACGGCAAGCTTGTTGAGGCGTGGATGACGGCAGGCAGCAGCTACGTTACCATCAACATAAGGGACCACGGTCGGGGCATCCCGGTCGATGAGCTTCCCTACGTCAAAGTTAAGTTTTATAAAGGCAGTTCCAAAAACAGAGGCAGCGGCATAGGTCTTGCCGTGTGCAACGAGATCGTCCTCAAGCACGGCGGCAGCCTCGACATCGGCAACGCCGAAGGCGGCGGCTGCATCGTCAGCATAAAGCTTCCCCTGCAAAAGAACTGACAGGTATTTTCTATGTCAACCAACGATAAAAAACCAGGTGAATTTCGCACTTCAATAGGCGGACAGGCTCTTATCGAGGGCATTATGATGCTCGGTCCAGATAAACGTGCCATCGTATGCCGCACAGAGGACGGCTTTGTCGAAAAGGTCACGCCCGTAAAGCCGGTGAAGGATCGCTTCTTTTTGTGGCGGCTCCCGTTTTTCCGTGGTATTGCGGGCTTTTTCTCCGCAATGGTCAACGGCGTCAAGGCTATCTCCTTTTCCGCAGATCAGCTCCCCGAAGATATGCAGGAGGAGCCGGGCAAGCTCGATCTTTGGATAGAGCGCCACTTCTCCGACGAAACGGCGCAGAAGATCATTATCGGTATCGCCGTCGTTTTGGGCATTGCGCTGTCGCTCGTCCTTTTCCTGTTACTCCCCACCGTCATAGTCGGCTTTATACCCGGACTTAAAGAGAGCTTCTACTGGCGCACGCTTGTTGAGGGCATCGTTAAAATCGCCATTTTCTTTGTCTATCTACTCCTCTGCTCACGGCTTAAGGACATGAAGCGCCTCTTTGCCTACCACGGTGCGGAGCATAAGACGATATTCTGCTACGAAAAGGGACTGCCGCTCACGGTCGAAAACGTTCGTCCGCAGGGCAGGCTGCATCCGAGATGCGGTACGAGCTTTATATTCGTCGTTTTGATAATCAGTATCTTCACGGGTTCATTTATCCATGTCTCCGACACGATTGCAAGAACAGGACTGAAGCTTCTTATTCTGCCCGTGATAGTCGGAGTGAGCTACGAGATAAACCGCTGGGTCGGGAGACACGACAACGTCCTCTCCTCCATCCTTTCGTGGCCCGGCAAGCAGATGCAGCGTATTACGACGAACGAGCCGGACGACGGTATGATCGAGTGTGCGATCCGCGCGCTTGAGCTTGTCATTCCCGAAGAAGCAGGCTCCGATAAATGGTGATTTACAAGGACTGTTAACGATGCCTAAAACATATAACGATATATATTTCTCCGTCAGGTCGCAGCTTCGTGACAGCGGCGTTTCGGCTTATGCGCTTGAGGCGAGGATCCTTGTCGCCGCCGCTGCCGGAAAAACCACGGAGCAGCTTATGCGTGACCTAAACCTCTACACCTCCGATGCGATAGAGAATACCGCAATGGAAATGCTCCGGCGCAGGCTCAAGGGTGAGCCTCTTGCCTACATTTCCGGCTCATGGGAGTTTTACGGCCTGCCGATGACCGTCACGCCCGACGTTCTCATTCCCCGCATGGATACCGAGGTCTTGGTCGACGCTGCCATAGCATCCATAAAGTCACGGGGCATGAAAGCGAGAGTACTTGATCTCTGCTGCGGAAGCGGCTGTATCGCCTGCGCCATCAGTTCGGCGATGCCGGCGTCACGACTGGTTGCGGCGGACATCAGCCTTCCGGCGCTTGAGGTTTGCAGACGCAATATAAAGGATAACAAGCTCTCGGCAAAGGTCATCACCATGCAAGCGGATGCCGCAGCATGGCCGCCCATGAGCATAGGGAGCTTTGACCTCATAGTCTCAAACCCACCCTACATCGCATCGGGCGAGCTTATCGAGCTTGACGGCTCCGTTCGTGATTTTGAGCCGCTCGGCGCTCTCGACGGCGGCGAGGACGGGCTTGACTTCTACCGTGCGATCATCAAATACTGGACGATAACCCTGCGTCCGAATGCCGAAATGATGTTCGAGGTCGGCGAAGGTCAAGCGGACGCCGTTAAAGATATGCTCCTTCAGGCGGGCTTTGTCTCCGTCGATGTGAGGCTCGACACTCTCGGCACCGAGCGTGTCGTTATCGGAAAATGGAAAAACGAATACTGATATACATGAGGTGTACTTAAATGGCAGAAAAGAAAAAAGCTCCGATCTCCACCCACGGGCAGTCCTCGGACAAGAAGAAAGCGCTTGAGACCTGCATTGCGCAGATAGAGAAGAACTACGGCAAGGGCGCCATTATGCGTCTCGGCGACGACATCCCCGTAAACGTCGAAGCGCTCACCACCGGTTCCCTTTCGCTCGACCTTGCTCTCGGCATAGGCGGCGTTCCCAAGGGCCGTATCGTTGAGATCTACGGGCCCGAAGCTTCCGGTAAGACCACCCTTGCACTCCACGTCGTCGCTGCCGCTCAGAAGGCCGGCGGCGAAGCGGCTTACATCGACGTCGAACACGCACTCGAACCCGCATACGCCCGTGCGCTCGGCGTTGACATTGACAGTCTGCTCATCTCTCAGCCTGACACCGGCGAGCAGGCGCTCGACATCACCGAGAGCCTTGTCCGCTCCTCTGCGGTCGACGTAGTCGTCGTCGACTCCGTCGCGGCTCTCATTCCCCGTATTGAGCTTGAGGGTGAAATGGGCGACACCGTCGTCGGTGCGCTTGCAAGGCTAATGTCGCAGGCAATGCGCCGTTTGGCGGGCTGCATCGCCAAGAACGGCTGCACCGTCATCTTCATAAACCAGCTCCGTCAGAAGATCGGCGTTATGTACGGCAACCCCGAAACCACCCCAGGCGGTCTTGCTTTGAAATATTACGCCTCCGTCCGTATCGACGTAAGGCGCACCGAGACCCTTAAGGTCAACGGCGAGATGATCGGCAACCGCACCAGAGCAAAAGTTATAAAGAATAAGTGCGCTCCTCCGTTCAAAGAGGCCGAGTTTGACATTATGTACGGCGAAGGTATTTCCAAAGTCGGTGAGATCATCGATCTCGGCGTTAAGCTGGAGCTTATCGATAAGGCGGGCGCATGGTTCACCGTCAACGGTCAGCGTATTCAGGGACGTGACGCCGTTAAGGAATATCTCCAGAAGAACCCCGAGGTTCAGGACGAGCTTGAAAAGCAGATCCGTGAGAATGCGCACAAGCTTATGAGTCCGCAGGCAAGAAAAGCAGCTCAGGCGGCAGGCCGTGCGGTCGATGTTTCCGCCGAAGATTTTGAAGGCTGATGTCGCTTATTACCGTTACCGGGATAAGACAGACCTCACCCGAACGCTTTGTCCTTGAGTTTTCCGACGGCAGCGAGCTTAAAACCACGCTCTCCGTGCTGACGGATAGGTTTATCCACACAGGCACCGAGCTTGACGATGAGGCGTACAGCGCTCTCCATGCCGCTTCCACCCTTTCGCTGTGTAAGGCAAGGGCGCTGCGCATCATTAACGCTCGACCGATGTCGCAGCAGGAAATGCGAAAGCGCCTTATTGAAAAGGGCGAAGTCGAGGAAAACGCCGAAGCTGCAACGCTTTGGCTGTGCGACATGGGACTTATCGACGACCGGCGCTATGCGGCGTCGCTCGTAAGGCACTACGCCGCCAAGGGCTTCGGCAAAGCAAGGATCACACAGGAGCTGCGGCGGCACGGCATCGGACGTGAGCTGTGGGACGAGGCGCTTTGCGAAATGCCGGAGCAGGATGACCGCCTGAGGAGCTTTATCGCTTCACGGCTCACCGACCCCGACGACAAGGTGCAGGTCCGCAAGATCTCAAATACTCTGTTTCGCAGGGGCTACTCCTGGGACGAAATACGTCACGCAATAAATCAATATATTAGCGAGGAATTTTAATGAAAAAAAGCATTGCCCTCATTTCGCTCGGCTGCGCAAAAAATCTTGTGAACAGCGAGCAAATGCTGTATCTTCTTGATGAAGCGGGCTACGCTCTCTCCCCCGACCCGGAGGGCTGTGATGCGGTTATCATAAACACCTGCGGCTTTATCGATGCCGCAAAGAGCGAAGCGATCGACACAATACTGCAAATGGCTGAGCTCAAAGCCGCCGGCAAACTCGGAAAGATCATTGTAACCGGCTGTCTGCCGGAGCGATACCGTGACGATATCAGAGCGGAGCTTCCCGAAATTGATGCTGTCTTAGGCGTCGGCAGCTTTGCCGATATCGTGTCCGCACTCGACGAGGCGTTTGCCGGAAACATCGTCGAATACTTCGGCGACAAAAACGCCCCCGTGGACGAGCTGCCGAGAGTGGTCAGCACGGGTCCTTCGTGGGCGTACCTCAAAATCGCCGAGGGCTGCGACAACTTCTGTGCGTTCTGCGCCATCCCATATATTCGGGGTAGATACCGCTCCCGCAGTATGACTAACATACTTGAGGAAGCCCGTTCGCTTGCCGAGCACGGCGTCAAGGAGCTTATTGTTATCGCTCAGGATATCACGAAATACGGCACCGATCTCTACGGCAAGCGTTCGCTTGCGGAGCTTTGCTCGAAGCTTTCCGAGATCGACGGCATTGAGTGGATAAGGCTTCACTATACATATCCCGATCAGTTTGACGATGATCTGATAGACGAGATCGCTTCAAACGACAAGATCGTGAAGTATCTCGACATTCCCATTCAGCATATAAACGACGGCATTTTAAGGGCCATGAACCGTCATGGTACAAGCGACGATATTCGTCGGCTCTTTAAAGACCTGCGGCAAAGAATTCCCGGTCTTGTCCTGCGCACCAGCATTATTGCCGGTCTCCCCGGCGAAGGCGAAGCCGAGTTTGAGGAGCTTTGCGAGTTCCTGCGTGAGGCAAAGATCGAGCGTGCCGGTGTCTTCCCCTTCTCTCCCGAAGAAGGAACAAGGGCCGCAAAAATGGAACACGTCGATTTTGAGACCGCACAGCGCAGAGCAGAACTTATAATGCAGCTTCAGTCCGATATAATGGAGGAGTTCTGCCGCTCTCAGGTCGGAAAGACGCTTCGGGTGCTGTGCGAAGGTTACGACGAGGAGCAGAAGATGTTCTTCGGTCGCAGCTATGCCGATTCTCCCGACATTGACGGACTTGTATTCTTTGACGGTGCAGGCTGTGAAGGCAATATCGTTGACGTTAAGATCACCGCAATTACAGACGAATGTTTTCTTATTGGCGAAGAAGTTTGACACGTTTAAGGGGGATGTTTTATGACTACGGCTAATAAATTTACAATTGCTCGTATTATTCTCGTTCCTGTTTTTCTGGTGCTTATGTACCTCGACCTAGTTTATTGGGCGCTGGCTGCCTTCATAATCGCCAGCCTTACGGATTTTGTCGACGGTCATATCGCAAGGAAGTACAATCAGGTGACCGACTTCGGAAAGTTCATCGACCCCCTTGCCGACAAGATGCTCGTTCTTGCCGCAATGTGCTATTTCGTCGAGGCGGGATTTATGCCCGGCTGGGTCGTTGCGATCGTTCTGTTCCGTGAGTTCGGTGTTTCCGGACTGAGACTGCTTGCCGTCGAGCAGGGTATCGTCATCGCAGCCGCATGGTCGGGAAAGATCAAGACCTTTGCCACCATGGTCTCCCTCTGCGTTATGATGCTCCTCGGCGAGAGCTGGTTCCCCGCCCCCGATGTTGTTGCCGTCGTCTGCTGGTGCATCATACTTGTCACCACCGTGTACTCCGGCATCGAATACTTTGTCAAGAACATCGGCGTATTTCATCACGCTCCTTGACATTGCCCTGTCTAAATGCTATTATTTAAGAGCATTATTTATAGGCTGTGAAGCGGAAAATAGCTGCAAAGAGCATCCCAGAGAGGTCTCGACTGCTGAGATGAGACTATGCGAAGGCAGTGAAGTGCGCCGCAGAGCTTCGGAGGAGGAAATGCCTCTGCGTATGTGCTGCGTTAAAGCGTCAAGTGATAAAAAAGAGTGGAACCGCGTTTACACGCCTCTTGTGGTCTTGCCATGAGAGGCGTTTATATTTTGTAAATTACACTTCAAAAGGAGTCTGAATATGAAGCTTTATAACTCTGCAACAAGAAAAAAGGAGGAGTTTGTCCCCATTGACCCGCAGCTTGTCAAAATGTACACCTGCGGACCTACCGTGTACCACTTTGCGCATATTGGCAACCTGCGCTCATATATCATGGAGGACATTCTCGAAAAGTACCTGCGCTACATCGGCTACAACGTCAAGCGTGTCATGAACATCACCGACGTCGGTCATCTCACGAGCGATGCCGACGAGGGCGAGGACAAGATGCTTAAGGGCGCAAAGCGTGAGAACAAGTCCGTCATGGACATTGCAAAGTTCTATACCGACGCTTTCTTTGCCGACTGTGCAAAGCTCAACATCAAAACTCCCGACGTCGTTGAGCCTGCGACCAACTGCATCGACGAGTATATCAAGATAATCTCCACGCTTATCGACAAGGGCTACGCCTACCTTGCCGGCGGCAATGTGTATTTTGACACCTCGAAGCTTGAGCGCTACTACATTTTCAACGACTTTAACGCCGAGGACCTCGATGTCGGCGTGCGTGAGGGCGTTGAGGAGGACACCAACAAGCGCAACAAGAACGACTTTGTACTGTGGTTCACCAAATCTAAGTTTGAGGATCAGGCGCTTAAGTGGGACTCTCCGTGGGGCGTCGGCTATCCCGGCTGGCACATCGAATGCTCCGGTATTTCGATAAAGCACCTCGGCGAAAATCTCGACATCCACTGCGGCGGCATCGACAACTCCTTCCCCCACCACACCAACGAGATCGCACAGAGCGAATCCTACCTCGGTCACAAGTGGTGCAACTACTGGATGCACGTTCTGCATCTCAACACCACGAGCGGCAAAATGAGCAAGTCCAAGGGCGAATTCCTCACCGTCAGCCTCCTTGAGGAAAAGGGCTATGACCCTCTCGCCTATCGCCTGTTCTGCCTACAAAGCCATTACCGCAAGTCGCTTGTATTCTCTTGGGAAAACCTTGACAACGCACAGGGTACCTACAACAAGCTCATCGGCAAAATTGCTGCGCTCAAGCCCGGAACGGCTCCTGTTGACGAGGAGGCGTATAATGCGCTGCGCTCCAAATTTACAGCAGCGCTTGACAACGATCTCAACACCTCGCTTGCAGTTACGGCTATATATGACGTGCTGAAGTATCAGACCAACGACGAGACCAAGCTTTACGCAATTGCAGATTTTGATAAGGTTCTGAGCCTTGACCTTATTGCAAAATCGGAAGCAAAGCGTGAGGAACTGAAGCGTCACGCCGTGAGCGGCGGTGAGTTTACTGTCATTGCCGAGGACGGCACCCATGACCCCGAGATTGAGTCTCTCCTCAAGGCAAGAGCCGAGGCAAAGAAGGCGAAGAACTTCGCCGAAGCCGACAGGATCCGTGACGAGCTTAAAGCCTCCGGCATCGAAGTAACCGATATTCCCGGCGGTGCTAAGTGGAAGCGCATCTGAATTTAAATTGATATGAAAACAGCCGGAGCGATGCTCCGGCTGTTTTGCTCAAAAAAAACAAAGCCGTCTGATGTGGGCAGACGGCTTTGCCATTATTGTGATTAGAATCTGATGTCGACAGGCTTTCTGTCAAACATGGTGTTGACCTGCTTATATGCCCAGCCAAGTAACTTCTGGTCGAGGTTCCAGAAATAAACCACGAACAGAAGGCCGACGGTCATGGAAAGCAGCTTAGCGGTAGTTTTGCATACATTGCACATATAGCTTTCTCCTTTATGAGCTGTTTTTGATGCCAAAATGCCTCTTAAATTACTTCTTTGCAAGACCCTTCTGGCGAGCATACTCTGCTGCACCGAGTGCGC
>SAMEA3663186__coassemble_66_pt1 | contig 39925 bp, 41 predicted proteins | sample SAMEA3663186__metabat2_low_PE_012 | metagenome-assembled genome bin SAMEA3663186 (sample SAMEA3663186) | pig gut metagenome | biome: pig gut; feature: pig-associated habitat; material: faeces | place: Denmark | collected 2012
GCGGGGAGAGGGACTCCCGGCTTCAAAAAGGAGAAAGACTATGGCAAAGGAAAAGAAGGTTGAACAGATAACCGATATGGAGCAGGATTTTGCCCAGTGGTTTACCGACGTATGCACCAAGGCGGAGCTTGTCGATTACTCCGGGGTAAAGGGACTTTTCATTCTGCGCCCTTACGGTTACGCCATTTGGGAGAATATTCAGAAGGAGCTTGACAGGATGTTCAAGGCACACGGTCACGAGAACGTGTCCATGCCCATGCTCATCCCCGAAAGCCTGCTGCAGAAGGAAAAGGATCACGTCGAGGGCTTTGCGCCGGAGTGCGCATGGGTCACGGTCGGCGGCAGCGAGGAGCTGCCGGAGCGCCTGTGCATCCGCCCCACCTCCGAGACGCTGTTCTGCGATCATTGGAGCCACACCGTTCATTCGTGGCGTGACCTGCCCATGCTGTACAATCAGTGGTGCAGCGTTCTGCGCTGGGAAAAGACCACCCGCCCCTTCCTCCGCGGCAGGGAATTCCTGTGGCAGGAGGGTCACACCCTCCACGCTACCGAGGAGGAGGCACGAAAGGAGACTCTCCAGCAGCTTGAGGTCTACGCCGACCTGTGCGAAAACTACCTCGCAATGCCCGTCATCCGAGGCAACAAGACCGACAAGGAGAAGTTTGCCGGAGCGGTCAACACCTACACCATTGAGTGCATGATGCACGACCACAAGGCGCTGCAGTCCGGCACCAGCCACTACTTCGGCACCGGCTTTGCGGAGCAGTTCGGCATCACCTTTACCGATAAGGACAACAAGCTCAAGCATCCGCACCAGACCTCGTGGGGTATGTCCACCCGCATCATCGGCGGCGTCATCATGACGCACGGCGACAACAACGGTCTCGTGCTGCCTCCGAGGATCGCACCCGTGCAGGTCATCGTCGTTCCCGTTGCACAGCACAAGCCCGGCGTGACCGAGAAGGCGACCGAGCTTTACGAGGCGCTTTGCGCCCACGGCGTGCGCTGTAAGATCGACCTGAGCGACAACAGCCTCGGCTGGAAGTGCGCTCAGTACGAGATGAAGGGTGTTCCCCTGCGCATCGAGCTTGGACCCCGTGACATCGAAAACGGAGTCTGCGTTGCGGTGCGCCGTGACAACGGCGAAAAGCTCAGCGTTGCCATCGACGAGCTTTGCGACAGGATCGACGGTCTGCTCGACGACGTTCAGCAGGGTCTTTTCGACAAGGCAAAGAAGAATCTCGACAGCCACATTTTCGAGGCTCACTCTCTCGAAGAGGCGAAGCGTCTCCAGTCGGAAAACGGCGGTTTTATAAAGACGATGTGGTGCGGCGAGCTTGCGTGCGAGCTGAAGATGAAGGAGGAGGCGGGAATGTCGAGCCGCTGCATCCCCTTCGAGCAGGAGGACCTCGGCGACACCTGCCCCATCTGCGGCAAGAAGGCAAAGCACATGATCTACTGGGGCGTAGCGTACTGAGAACTATACCAATAATAAAAACGGAGCAGTTTTTAACTGCTCCGTTTTTTACTTCTCAGGGAGGAGGGGGAGGGTGATCGTCTTTACTTTTGCGTCCGGGTTTGTGCCGTCGCCGTCGACAAACTCGACCGAGAGCGACGTTCCGTCCTCGCTTAACTCGGCGGCGGTCACGAAGATCTGCCACGAATCGCTCTCGACCGGAGTTTCAAAGCGGTAGCCCGACTCGTCGAAGATGCTGCGCACGACCATGATATGCCCGTTGTCGTAGGCGTTGTAGGCGACCAGCTCGCCGTCGCTCCAGAATGCGTTCATAAACGACTCCGACGCCTTGCCGTTTTTGAGGTCGTAGTACCTCGCCCAGCTATGCCCGTCGTCTGTAAAGCGGATGCCCGCCAAAGCTTCGCTCACCTGCGAGACCTTCGGCATCTCGGCACAGAAGGCGCTCTCTATCGTATTGCCGTCGAGGTCAAAGACCGTGTAGCGGTACTTGACGTTTTCGCCGTCTACCACCGCCTCGACGGTGAATGTGTCGGTCGAAACGAGGGTGCGGCTGTTCTCAACGTCCTTTGTCTGAACGGGAGGCTCTGCGCCCTGCGTGCAGGCGCAAAGCAGAAGGACGCACAAAAGCAGCGGAGCAATAAGCTTTTTCATTCGTTTACCTTCCTTTCGTATCGCATGAAGCGGTAGCCGACGCCGTTTTCCTCAAGCGGCTCTCCGGCGTCCGCAAGGTACCAGTCCCCGCTCTCGTCGAGTGCGGGAAAGTATGAGTCGGACTTCGGCGCAAGCTCTATTTTAGTCACAAACACCCGGTCTATATACGGGAAAAACTCACGGAACACGCTCGCCCCGCCCAAAACGACGCAGTCGCCGTTCCCGATAAGCTCCAGCGCATCGGCGACGCCGTGGACGACCTCGGCTCCGGGGATCTCGATGCTCTGACGGGTGACAACAATATTGCGGCGACCCTTGAGCGGTCTGCCGCCGGGGAAGTCCTCAAGCGTCCTGCGCCCGACAAGCACGGTCCTGCCCCGTGTCAGCTCGACAAAGTGCGCCCTGTCCGCCTTGATGACGACGGGCTGCGTCCCCTCAAAGCCGATGCCCCAGTCACTGTAGACCGCAACTATCGCATCCATGCTCTCACCTCACAGCGCAACGGGGATCTTGCCCGAAAAGTCCGAGTATTCATAGCCCTCGACCTTGAAGCTGTCCCTCGTGAATTTGTAAAAATCGGTGACATCGGGGTCAATGACGAGCCTCGGTGCGGGCTTCGGCTCGTTTGCGATTATCTCCTCGATCATGGGAATGTGGCGGTCGTAGATGTGCGCATCGGCGATGACGTGGACAAACTCGCCGGGCTTTAAGCCCGACACCTGCGCCATCATGCAGGTCAGCACGGAATACTGCACGACGTTCCAGTTGTTTGCCGCCAGCATATCCTGCGAGCGCTGATTTAAGATCGCATTGAGCCTGTCCCCCGTGACGTTGAAGGTCATGGAGTATGCGCAGGGGTAAAGCGCCATTTCGCTCAGATCGGCATGGTTATATATGTTCGTGATGATCCTGCGTGAAGCCGGGTTGTGCTTTAGGTCCCAAAGCACACGGTCGACCTGATCCATATCGCCCTCTTTGTAGTGGTGCTTAACGCCGAGCTGGTAGCCGTAGGCCTTGCCGATGCTGCCGTTTTCGTCCGCCCAAGCGTCCCACACACGGGTGCGAAGCTCGTTTACGTTGTTGCTCTTTGCCTGCCATATCCACAGAAGCTCGTCAATGGCGCTCTTCCAGAAGGTGCGGCGTATGGTGAGGATGGGGAACTCCTCGGAGAGGTCGTAGCGGTTTACGATGCCGAATCTTTTCACCGTATGCGCCGCCTTGCCGTCCTCCCAGCGGGGGCGCACCTGAAGCTCCGTGTCCCATGTCCCGTTATCGAGAATGTCTCTGCAATTTGCAATGAAAATTTCGTCCGCTTTGCTCATGGTTTTACCTCCCGTGCAAAATCACTTACATTTATACCACATAAACAGGCACCGTGTAAATAGCCGAGGAATAGGATGTTTTTGTAAAGCATAAGGGGAGCATCCAAACCCGTTTTTAATAGGATATGAGCGCCGCAGGCTTCGTTTTGCTCAATCACAAGGCACAAAGCTTCCTCAATCGCAAAGCCTTGCCTGCAACGCACATCTCTCGCTTAAAAATCTACGACCTCTGCCATTGAGTTTTTGTTCTTTATCAAGGCGGAGGACGAAGGAATACTGACGTATTTCAAGGAACGACAACGAAGAGAAAGGACAAAAAATCATGGCAGAGGCGGAGTTTGGATGCTCCCCTTATGCTTAAAAGGAGGTGACGCTTATGAATTACGTTCTCATAGGCGGCGACGCAAGGATGCAGAGCCTGTACCGCCGCCTTAAAAGAGACGGCGAGAGCGTTTTCTGCTATGCAATGGAAACGGCGCCGCTGCCGGACGGGGCAAAATGCACGGAGCTTCCCAAGAGCGCCGACGTCTACGTTCTGCCGCTGCCGTCCGAGAAGCGGCGGGGGCATATAAACGCACCGTTTTGCCCCTCGCCGCCGGAGACGGCACGGCTCTTTGCCGAGCTGCCGCAGGGTGCGCTCGTCTGCGGCGGCAAGGTGAGTGCGGAAATGCGTGAGACGGCGGAAATGTTCGGCATACGCCTGTACGACTGTATGCTGCTGCCCGACTTCGTCGTCGGCAATGCGGCGATAACCGCCGAGGCTGCGGTGTCGCTGCTCATGGAGGCGACGCCCGACTGCATTGCGGGCAAGCGCATACTCGTCCTCGGCAGGGGACGCATAGGAAAGCTCCTCGGCGATAAGCTGCGGGCGCTCGGCGCCGAGGTGTGGGTCATGTCGGGAAACCCCGAAGCGGCGGCGCTCGCACAGGCGCTCGGCTTCGGCGTGCTGCCGAAGGGCGGCGGCACGTCGGGCTTTTGCATGGCGGTGAACACCGCTCCGGCGATGACGCTCTCCCCCTCTCAGCAGCGGGGATTTGACGCAGGCTGCGTGCTTTTGGAGCTTGCGTCCGCACCGGGCTTTGACCCCGACGAGACGGCGCACTGCCGGCTCATAAATGCGCCGGGGCTGCCGGGGAAGTATGCGCCCGACGCCTGCGGCGAGCTGCTGCGCAATGCGGTAAATTTGATCGTAAAGGAGCATATGCAATGAACAAAAAGCGTTTGGGGGTAGCCCTTTGCGGCTCCTACTGCACATACGGAAAGCTCTTTCCCGCACTGGAAGGGCTTGCGGAGGAATACGAGCTTGTGCCGATAATGAGCGATACCGCCGCCGAAACGGACAGCCGCTTCGGAACGGCGGCGGAGCATTTGTCAAGGCTCTCGGAATTGTGTAAAGCGGCTCCCGTGACGGACATCGTTTCGGCAGAACCCTTAGGTCCCGCCCTGCCGATGGACGCACTTTTGATCGCGCCCTGCACCGGAAACACAATGGCAAAGCTTGCGCACGGGATAAGCGATTCCTCGGTCACGATGGCGGCGAAGGCGCACCTGCGAAACAACAAGCCCGTCGTTGTTGCGTTTTCCACGAACGACGGACTGTCCGGCTCGCTTAAAAACATAGCGGAGCTGTTAAATCGCAAGAACTATTACTTTGTGCCGTTTCGTCAGGATTCGCCGGAGGCTAAGCCGAACTCGCTCGCCTCGGACTTTTCGCTCATTCCGCAGACGCTCGCCGAGGCGCTTTCCGGTCACCAGCTCCAGCCCCTCGTCCTCGGTCCGGATTAAAAATGCTCACCCGCAAACAAGCGGGTGAGCATTTCGCATATCACTTTTTGCCGAGGTTGCGGCGAGCGGTGTCAAAGCGCTTTTTCGCCTCCTCGTACTCACGGCGTGCACGCAGAAGCTCATCGTTTTGCGCGTTTTCCTCCATGCGGGTCGCTTCCTCGTTTAAGCGCCGGGTCTCGGCGGCAAGCTCCTCAAGGCTCATTTCGCCGCCCTCGGCCTCAAAAGCCTCGGTCTTTGCGGGCGCTTTCGCCTTTGCGGGCTTTTCCTCGACGGCGGGTGCGGGCTCCTTTTCGGGAGCCGGTTCCTCGACCTCGACGGGCGCTTCCTCAATGCCGTCTTCGCCCTCTTCGGGGGCGACGCCCAAAAGCACCTTGTTGTAAACGCTGCGGCACAGCAGCGCAAGTGCGGCGGTACACAGAGCTGCGACGGCGGCGATAAGCAGCGCCGTGGATTGCAGCCTGCCGTCTCCCGCAACGTTGCCGAGCTTATCCATGTAGAAGTACGCAAAGCTGTGGCTGCCGTTTACGAGACCGTAGATCATAAAGCCGACCGACAGCGCCGCCGCTGCGACGGAGGCTATTGCGCAGGTCGCAAGTCTTACGCCCGTGGGGGTGAGCGAGGCTATGATGCCCGCAACGCCTGCTGCGGCGCAGACGGCGCAGGCGACGATGAGCATGACGTACAGCCGCTGGCGCACGGTCATCTCGGCGTTTACGCCGTCCTTGTTGCTTTCGATGAAGCTCCTTGCGGCTTCAAGGACGCTGCGGTAGTCGCTCTCGTCCTCGACCTGCTCTGCGATGCCGGGTATCTTCATAAGCTCGGCAACGCCCGCCTTGACCTTGGACTCGGCGTCGTCGTACGCCTTGAGAGCGTCGAGCGCATTCTGAAGATTCTCGACGCTCTCGCTCACGGTGCGGCGTCCGGCGTCAAGCTCCGCCTTGGCGGAGTCGAGCCTGCTCTTACCCTCGTCGAGCTGCTTCTTGCCCTCGTCGAGCTGAGCCTTGGCAGCGTCGAGCTGCTTCTTGCCCTCGTCGAGCTGCACCTTGGCGTCGGCAAGCTGCTTTTCTCCGTCGGCTATCTGCTTCTCGGCGTCGGCTATCTGAACGTTTGCGTCGGCAAGCTGCTGCTGTCCGGCTTCGTAAGCCTCAAGCACCGCCTCCACGCTGTCGTAGCCGTAGAGGCGTGCGATGGGGTCTGCGAGGAATCTCGTGTGTTCGTAGACCTTGCCGTTTGCGAGGTCGACGTAGATCTTCAGCTCGTTGTACGCCGGGGTCGCCTCGTCGAGCTTTTTCTGTCCGGCGTCACGCTGAGCCTTGGCGTCGGCAAGCTGAGCTTTGCCCTCCTCAAGTCTTTCGCAGGCGTTGTTATACTCGGCGAGCTTCTCGTCGTACAGCGCCTTGGCGGCGTCGTACTGAGCCTTGCCCTCGTCGTACTCCTTCTGTCCGGCGTTGAGCTTATCTTTTCCCGCCTCGTACTGAAGCTCGCCATTGGCAAGCTTGCTGCCGCCGATCTGTTCGACGACGGAGCCTTCGGCGGCTTCGAGAAGGTCCTGCTTGCGCTGCTCCTCCTCCGCCTCAAGCTCGGTTACGCCCTTTTCCGTCTCGTCGGCTATCTGGGCGACGACCTGCCGCTGGTTGTTGGTATAGCGGACTATTGCGGATATGTCGTCAAGTCCGACGGCTCCGGCATAAATGCCGAATATCGCCGCCAGCACCAGACACACGCTTATTACCGTCAGCAGTGTTCTTTTCATTTCACGTTTCCTTTCACCGTCCGGCAGCCGCCTTGTTTTCCCCCGGCGGCAGAGCCTTTTTCTTTTTCAGCCATAGCCGCAGCCTCAAAGTCGCCCTCGAATCTCGGCGGGACTATGAACTTCAGCTTCTTTGCGATCTTGGTTTTGCGTATGAGCTTATCTCCCCAGATAAGCACCTGCGGCAGCACGAACATGACCAGCACGAGGGAAATTGCGGTTCCTCTGCCGAGGGCGATGCCGATACCGGAGGTCGTCGGCTCGCTCGTCATGATGCCGATGAGCAGACCTGCGCAGGCGAGTATACTGCCGGAGGTCACGAGCGTCGGCAAAGCGCCGTTTAATGCACCGATGACGGCTTCCTTTCGGTCGAGACGCTCCCTCAGCTCAAGGTAGCGGTTGGACACGACTATCGCATAGTCGATGTTTGCGCCCATCTGAATGGAGCTTACGATAAGGTAGCCGACGAAGAATATCGAAGTCCCCGTAAAGTAGGGGATGGTAAAGTTGAGCCAAATGCTGCCCTGAATGACGCCGATGAGCAGGAAGGCAAGACCCACGGAGCGGAAGGTAAAGACGATGACCAGCACGACAAACAGCAGCGACAGCAGCGTCGTCATAAGCTGATCTCCGCCGAAGGAGGAGGCGGAGTCCCTTGCGCAGGTGGCGTTGCCGGTGACGTACACGTCGCCGCCGTAGTAGCTCTCGGCGACGTTGTGTATCTCGGTCACGAGGTCGTATGACTCCTGACAGTCAACGGGCAGGTCGGCGTAAACGAGCATACGGTGGTACTTTTTGCCCTCAAGCTGCTTTTTGGCGTCCGTGAGCTGACCGTAGAGGCTGTCGATAAGCGCCCTGTTGTCGTCCCCGACATCGACCACGCCCTCGTCCACGACCTGACGCAGGAAGAGGAACAGATCGACGAGCGGGACCTTGTACTCGTGCAGTGCTTCAAGGTCGTCGAAGTCGGAGTTGCTTGCGGCGTAGTAGGCAAACAGCGCCGTGGCGCTCGTCTCGTCAAGCCCCGCAAGGCTCGAAAACTCGTCGATGCTGATCTTATCGCCGAGACGGTAGCCGTCCATGACCTCGACCCCGGCAAGACCGAGCGTGGATTTGACGTCTTTAAGCTGCGATATCTCGTTGAGCATCTTCGCCTCGGTGTCGTAGTCGCCCGCCGGGACGACGAGCACCATGAGATTTTCCTCGCCGAAGCGCTCGGATATCTGCTGCCTCTGCTCCTGTGTCTCGTTCAGGTTGACGGGCAGGCAGTCGTTGTAGTTATATGCAAGGGGGCTTTGACTTGAGAAGTAGAAGCCCGCCACTATCAAGAGGACGAACAGCGGCGGCACAATGTTCCTCGTTTTCCACGCAAAGCGACCCACGCCGGAGATGTTCGGGATAAAGCTGCGGTGCCGTGTTTTCTCGATGAAGCGGGAGAACACCATGATGATGCCCGGCATGAGCAGGAACACGGAAAGCAATGAAAATACAATGGATTTTATAAGCACTCTGCCGAGGTCGTAGCCCATGCGGAACTCCATGAAGATCATGGCGAGCAGACCGCCGATGGTCGTGAGGCAGCTTGCGGAGATCTCCGGGATCGCCTTGCTGAGCGCCTTGACCATTGCGTCTCTCGGCGCTAAGAGCCTTCGCTCCTCGGCATAGCGATTGCAGAGGATGATTGCGTAGTCGATGGCGAGCGCAAGCTGCAAAATAAGCGTTACGGAGTTCGAGACGAAGGATATGGTGCCGAACCACCAGTTGGTACCCATTTGGAGCAGCGCCGCAGCGCCGAAGGTTATGAGCAGCACGGGCACCTCGCCGAAGCTGCGGGAGGTCAGGAGCAGCACGCCGATGACGATGATGACCGCAACGATGCCGACGTACACCATCTCCTCGATGATGCTCTGCGCAATGTCCTCGTCGCCGGAGCTTGAGACGGCGTATTCGCCGTAGGCTCCGGCGATGTCCTTGAGGTCGGAGAGGGCGTTTATGCTGACCTTGTCGTCCTCGGCGCCGGTGAAGGTGACGTCGAAAAGAGCGGCTCTGTCACGGTAGTGCGCCTTTGAGTCGTCAAAGCTCACGGACTTCACGCCCTCGACCGCCGCCATGTCCTCCGCCATGCTCTGCGCACGCTCAAGACTGATGTTTTCGACCATTATCCTTGCGGTGCCGAAGGTGTAAAACTCGCCCTCCATCGCCTCGATGCCCTGACGGGTCTCGGTCTCCTCGGAGAGGAAGTAGGCAATGTTGTCCTCGACGCCGACGAGCTTTGCCGTGAATACGCAGCTTATGCCGCTGAGGATGAACAGTGCGATAATGAGCTTTCTTTTATCTACGATGAATGCGGCAAGAGCCTCCATGCCGCTGTGCTTTTTCTGCATATGTCAGTCCCCTTATGCTTGTTAGACATATATAATTAATTATACATTATAAGACAAATACCATTTTTACGCAAGGGAAATGTACGGTAAAATTGTTGACGGTTCGTCAATTTTTCTTGAACGAAACGCCGTATGGCGTTATAATGCGGGAACAGGGGGGTGAGCGCTTGCTGAAGCTGCTTATCAGAATTTTCATAAAAGACAAAGACAATGTGGATGATCCGCAGGTGCGCAAGGCATACGGAAGCCTGTGCAGCATTTACGGCATCCTGCTTAATCTGCTGCTGTTTGCGGGCAAGTACGCAGCCGGAGTCGTTTCCGGCTCCATCGCCGTCACGGCGGACGCCTTCAACAACCTCTCGGACGCAGGCTCCTCCGGCGTGTCGCTTTTGGGCTTTCGGCTCTCCGGCAAGAAGCCGGACACCGACCACCCCTTCGGTCACGGCAGGATAGAGTACATATCGGGGCTTGTCATTGCGGCGCTCATACTTATAATGGGCGCAGAGCTGCTCATAAGCTCCGCAGAAAAGGTGATGCACCCGCAGCCTGCGGAGTTTTCGTGGCTCACCGTCGGGATACTGCTTGCCTCCGTTCTGGTTAAGCTGTATATGTTTTTCTACAACCGCTCCGTCGGACGCAGGATATCCTCCTCGGCGATGGTCGCCGCCGCTGCCGACAGCCTTTCGGACTCGGTATCGACGCTCGTCGTTTTGGTCTCGACTCTGCTTCTGCACTTTGCCGGCGTGAATATCGACGCCTATGCCGGTTTGATGGTTGCCTGCTTCATACTCTACACCGCAGGCAGCGTTGCAAAGGATACGATAAGCCCGCTTTTGGGTCAGGCACCCGATCCGGAGCTTGTCAACGCCATTGCCGAGATCGCACAGAGCGATCCGCATATTCTCGGCATCCACGACCTCATTATCCACGACTACGGTCCCGGACGCAGGATGGTGTCGCTGCACGCCGAGGTGGACGGCAAGGGCGATTTCTTCGAGCTGCACGACATCATTGACCAAACGGAGAGCAGGCTTAAAGCCGAGCTCGGCTGCGACGCCGTTATACACATGGACCCGGTCGTCACCGACGACGAGGCGGTCAGCCGCAAGCGTGAGCTGCTGCGCGATATAATACGGGACTTTGACCCGGAGCTGTGCTTCCACGACTTCCGCATGATAGAGGGTCCGAGCCACACGAATCTCGTGTTCGAGGTCGCCGTGCCTCCCGGCTACAAGCTGAGCAAGAGCGAGCTTAAACGCCGCCTGACGGAGGAGATAGAGAGCCGCCTCCCCGATCACTACTGCGTCATGACCGTGGAGGACGCATACGTCACGCTAAAGGAGAACAGCAATGAAAACAGAAATACGAGCGGTTGAGACGAAAAAGCGTCTGCCGCTGCCCGCATATTCGATCCTGCCGCTTGTAGTCACGGTCATATGTCATACCCTGTGCTACTCCGGCAGTAAGCTCATAAACGTACATTTTCCGCATCACGAAATACACTCCGCACTTGACGCCGCCATTCCGCTCGTGCCGGAGTGGGTCATTGTGTACGTCGGGACCTTCTTTTTCTGGATGGTCGGGCTTGTAATGATAATGCGTGAGGATAAGGCGCTGTGCTATGAGCTGTTTTCGGCGCTCGTCATTTCGTACGCCGTGTGCTTTGTGATCTTCCTCGTCTACCCCACGACGATGGAGCGTCCGGAGCTTAGCGGGTCGGGCTACGCCTCTCAGCTTCTCGGCGTGCTGTGGCAGATCGATACGCCGACGAATCTGTTTCCGTCCATGCACTGCCTGCTGAGCTGGCTGGTTTTCCGTGCCTCGCTGCGCTGCAAAAAGACGAACACTTTCTTTAAGGTCCTCTCCTTTGTCGCCTCGGTATTGATATTTGCCTCCGTCGTACTGGTGAAGCAGCACGTTTTTGTCGATATAATCGGCGGCGTTTTCTTTGCGGAGCTGGTGCTGTTCCTTGCGAAAAAGCTTCACGGCGAAAATTTTTTCTACAATATTGAAAAAAAGCTATTGAAAAAATCCCTGTAAAATGTTATGCTAAATAAAAAAGAGCAAAATGTATAGTTCTTGATTTTTTTCGGCAAAAAATATGGGGGTTTCAAAATGGAGAAAACAAGTAACAAAAACGGGCTGAAGATCGTTCTTGCACTTATCGTGACGGTTGCGCTTGCCGTGGGACTGCTGCTTACGCTTTCCTCCTGTTCGGGCAACGACGAGAAGGGCGCTTCCGCCTCGATCCCTGAGGTCAAGGATGCGACCGACGATATTGGCGAGGGCGCAGACGCAGCACAGGTCCCGGCAAGCTCCGGCACTCCGTCCGGCAGCACGCCGACGGGCGGCAGCAACGGCAGCACCGGAAGTACCGGCAGCGCACCCGCAGGCGGCGATCAGGCGAGTCTTGAGGAGTGGATAAACTACCTCAAGGACTACGACAAGAACGTCGAAAACGGCGTGGAGTCGGCAACGGACGACTTTACCGACATGATCGGCAGCGTCGGCGATTCCATGGCAAACGGCAACTACGGTGAGGGCGCACAGGAGTTCAACGACGGACTCAAGGATTACGTCGGCGACATTTTCGGCAGCCTGACTCCGTGATAAGGCAAAACAAAAAGACTTGGAAATACACTGTATTTCCAAGTCTTTTTAATCTTTTCTGCTGCGCTGCGGCTGTTTAAGGCGTTTGGGCTTTCGGCAGCCCGGCTCACATTGACAGCTCAAGACGCAGCGTCGATTTTGGCTTTCGGCAAATTAAAATACGCCGAGGGATTTGAACAGCATCGCCCAGCCGAACATGGTAAAGCAGCACAGGGCGCTCGTTGCGACGACGATGTCGCCTGCAAGCTCCGCATCGCCGCCCATCTGCTGCGCCATGGTGAACGAGGCGATGGCGGTCGCAGAGCCGAAGATGGCGATCATTCCGGCAAACTCCACACCACGCACGCCGATGAGCATTGCGGCGGTGAGCGCAAGTCCGGGGATGACGACGAGCCTGCCGAGGCAGACCTGCACAAGCTCCTTTGCGTAGCGCCGCAGACCGTCGAACTTAAAGAATGCGCCGAGCAAAAACAGCAGCATGGGATTCGCTGCGGCGGCGATCTGACTTGCCGTGCTTTCGAGGAAGGACGGCAGCTTTATCCCCGTGAACAGGAACACAAGACCGACGGCGGTGCCGACGATGAGAGGGTTTTTTACAATATCAAGCAGAAGCCTGCCGATGCCGGGACGCCGCCCGTTCATGGCCTCAAGCGTTATGACGGCAAGGACGTTGAACATCGGGACGACGACGGAGATGAGCAGAACGACGGGACCGAGGTCTGCACCCTCGACGAGCGAGGACGCAAGCGGCAGCCCGATTATGACGAAGTTTGAGCGGTAAAGCCCCTGCACCATGACGCTTTGCCGCTCCTTTTCCTTTTCGGTCAGCAGAACATAGCCTAACGAAAGAAAGTACACGGCAAGCACCGTTCCTGCGGCAAAGAGGAGCAGCTTCGGCTGCAAAACGCTTGAAACGTCGGACTTATAAATGCTGTTAAACAGCATGATCGGCATGAACCAGCGAAACATAAGCTTGTTGAGTCCCGGCACGCTTTCACGCTTCACTGCGCCGCAGCAGCGTGCGGCATAGCCGAGCGCCATGATGAGGAATATCGGCAGTACGGCGTTTATACAGACCTTGAACGCACTCATTTTTTGCGCTTCTCCAGCTTGTGCTTTTTACCGTCGGGGGTCACGAGGTAGGTGTTGTCAAGGACCTGCTTTGCGCCCTCACGCCATTCGGCTATGTACTCACGGCGCAGAGCGTCACGCTCCGACAGCTCCTCGGCGGTGAGCGCACGCTCCTTTGCGAGCTTTGCCAGCTCGTTAATTCTGTTAAGCTTTGAATTTTCCATTATTCCATACTTCCGAGTTCGTCAAGAGTTTTTTCAAATGCGGGGATGAAATGCTCAAGGAAATAGTCCGCCTCCGGCAGAGCATAGTCCCGGATCGCCGAAAGCGTCTGCTTTTCGGCGGAGAGAAATTCGTTGTTGCCCGCCTTGCGCTCCTCGATGCATTTTATGTAGGCGCTGAGCTTGTCGGCGGCCTTAACAACAGCGTGGCAGCGCTTCTCGGTCTCGCCCGTTAAGATAGGCTCATAGGCATGCCGAAGCTCCTCCGGCAGCATATTCAAAAGCTTTTCACAGGCGAGCGCCTCGACCTTGCGATAGGCTCCCGTTATCTCGCTGTCGTGGTACTTTATCGGAGTGGGAAGGTCGCCCGTTAAAATCTCGGATGCGTCGTGGAACAGGGCAACGGCGGCGCAGGCGTCGGGGTCGCAGTCCTTTCCGAACACGTCCCGTGAGATGACGCCGAGGGCGTGGGCGATGACCGCCACCATGTGGCTGTGTTCCTGGACGTTTTCCTGTATCGAGTTGCGCATAAGGCTCCAGCGCTGGATGTAGCGCATACGGGATATGAGCGCAAAAAAGTCGTTATTCATAAATCGCTCCTTGTCGAATAAAAAGCCGAACCTCGGTTCGGCTTTTGTGCTGTATCAGAAATCGGCGTTGCCGGTGGTGCGGGGGTGCAGCTCCACGTCGCGGATGTTCGACACGCCGGTGAGGTACATGACCATGCGCTCAAAGCCGAGACCGAAGCCTGCGTGACGGCAGGAGCCGTAGCGGCGCAGGTCGAGGTACCACCAGTAGTCCTCCTCCTTGAGTCCGAGCTGTGCCATGCGCTCGGTGAGAACGTCGAGACGCTCCTCACGCTGAGAGCCGCCGATTATCTCGCCGATGCCGGGGACGAGGCAGTCCGCTGCGGCGACGGTCTTGCCGTCGTCGTTCAGACGCATATAAAACGCCTTGATATCCTTGGGGTAGTCGGTGACGAATATGGGCTTTTTAAAGACCTCCTCGGTGAGGTAGCGCTCATGCTCGGTCTGAAGGTCGATGCCCCACTTGACGGGGTAGTCAAACTTCTTGCCGGACTTTATGAGTATATCGACCGCATCGGTGTAGCTCACTCTGCCGAAGTCATTGGACACGACGTTGTGCAGCCTGTCGAGCAGACCCTTGTCGACGAAGGAGTTAAAGAACTCCATCTCCTGCGGGCATTTTTCGAGAACGCTGTTTATGATGTACTTGACCATCGCCTCGGCGGTGTCCATGTAATCGTAGAGGTCGGCAAACGCCATCTCCGGCTCTATCATCCAGAATTCCGCCGCATGACGCTGGGTGTAGCTGACCTCGGCACGGAAGGTGGGCCCGAAGGTGTACACGTCGCCGAACGCCATTGCAAAGTTCTCCGCATTGAGCTGACCCGAAACGGTGAGGTTGGTCGCCTTGCCGAAGAAGTCCTTGCTGTCGTCGACCGTGCCGTCGTCCTTCAGGGGAAGGTTGTTGAGGTCAAGAGTCGTCACACGGAACATCTCGCCTGCGCCCTCGCAGTCAGAGCCGGTTATGATGGGCGTGTGGATATACATAAAGCCTCTGTCACGGAAAAACTCGTGGACCGCCTGCGCTGCGACGCTTCTCACTCTGAAGGTCGCACTGAACAGATTCGTCCTCGGACGCAGGTGCTGGATAGTGCGCAGAAACTCGACGCTGTGGCGCTTCTTCTGGAGAGGGTAGTCGGGGGAGGAGGCACCCTCAAGCACGACCTCGTCCGCTTTAAGCTCAAAGGGCTGCTTTGCGTCCGGCGTAAGCACGAGGCGGCCGTGCGCAATGAATGCGGCGCCGACGTTCTGACGGGCGATCTCGCCGTAATTGCTCAGCTTCTCACGTTCGAGAACTATCTGAAGGCTTTTGAAGCAGGAGCCGTCGTTAAGCTCGATAAAGCCGAAATTCTTCATGTCACGGATGGTGCGGGCCCAGCCGCAGACCGTTATTTCCTTATCGCCGAAGCTCTGTGCGTCGGCATAGATGTGCGCTATCTTAGTGTGTTTCAATGTGAACACTCCCGTCAATAAATGATTTGAATATTTTATACTATTTTGTCCGCCATTTCAAGATAAAATGACTATTTTCCGAATCGGGTCGCATATCCGCAGCGGCGGCAAAGCTCCTCTGCGGGCTTTCGTGCGGAAAAGCCGTCGTAAATGGAGCGGGCCTTCTCGCCGGAGACGATGTCGGAAAGCGGCGTTGTCAGCAGATTTCCGAGCGCAAGCTCCCCGTCGGCATCGAGACAGCAGGGTACGACCGTGCCGTCGCACAAAACGCCGACGTGGTCACGCAGACCCCGGCAAAACTGCACCCCGCACTCGTCTGCACTCATGTCCGGCCACTCGAAAATGTCCGCATTTTCAAGGAAAACGCCGTCTTTGAGCTTCACGCTCCCCGGACGCTTCGTGTCCTCAAAGGACGCACCGTGCCGTCGGAGGAAGTCGAGTATCTCGCCGTTTTTGGAGTTCTTGCCGCCGACGTTCCAAAGCCGCAGCGAACAGATGACGCCCTCGGTGGAGAGCCTTTCGCACAGGCTCCACACGGAATTGAGGTACTGCATAAGCCCCTCGCCGCCGTTTTCCTCAAAGCTGTGCAGCGATACGCTGAGCTTATACAGCCTGTCGCCGGAAAGAAGCTCGCCCCGTGCGTCCGATAGGCTGCCGTTTGTCGTTATGCAGACCTTGAGACCCTCCTCCTTCGCAATGTCGAGGATGGTTTCAAGCTCCGGGTGCAGCAGAGGCTCGCCCATAAGGTGCAGACAGATGTAGCGGGTATGCCCACGGAGTCCTGCGCAGATGCGCCGAAACTCGTCGGGCGACATGAAGCGCTTTTCACGCTTCGTACCGTGGCAGAAGCCGCAGCTTTTGTTGCAGACGTTCGTTATCTCGACATAGACTCTGGAAAACATTCCTGCGCTCCGTTCTTGACGCCGTAGCCTGCGGCCTTTATCGCAGCGGCGGCGAGTATGGCAGTGGGGTCTATAAAGCGGTAGCCGCCGACGCCCTCGAATGCGATGGGCAGCTCCGTGCAGCCGAGGACGAAGCCCTGCGCACCCTCGGCGCTCATGGCGTCGAGCGTGGGGAAAAGTCGTTCTGGCGTGGGCGTAAGTCCGGATTTCACCTCGTCGTATATAAGACGCATGACCTCCGCCTGACCCTCGGCGTCGGGGCGAAGAAGCCTGATGCCGTACTTTGCGAAGGCACGGATAAAGTCCGTTTTTACGCTGCCGTCGGTTGCGAGAAGCCCCACGCAATCAAAGCCCGCCTCCTTCACGGCGGCGGCGGTCTCCTCCGGCATACTCAGAAGCGGCACGGCGCAGGAGGAGGCTATCTCCTCATGGAAGTAATGTCCCGTGTTGCAGGGCATGATAAGAACATCCGCTCCCGCCGCTTCGAGCCGATGCGCCGCAGCGCAGATGAGCGGCACGGGGGATTTACCGCCGTAAAGAATGGCGTCGGTACGGTCGGGGATGGAGGGGTCGTTGTCGATGAGGACGTGTATATGCTCACGGTCGGAGTCGGCGTCGGTCAGGGACACGAGCTTGCGGAAAAGATCGGCGGTCGCCATGGGTCCCATGCCGCCGATGATCCCGATAACTTTTTTGCCGTTTATCATTAAGGATCACCTTTTGATGCCTGCCCGATGCAAAATAAGGGCAGACCAAATCAGAATAATATATTGTAGCATAGCGGAGCGTGATTTTCAACGTTTAACGAAAGCCCGACGAAAAAGCGCAAAAAAGCATTGTTCACGACAGAGATATATGGTATATTGTATTGTTGTAATTCCGCACTTTACAAAAGGAGGCGGCAAATTTTGAGCGAAGAGTTCAACATTGACGATATTATTGCCGAAGAAAAGGCGCTTGAGGCTGCCGAGGCCGAGAAAAAGGCAAAGGCTGCCGCAGCGAGAGCGGCGGCGGAGCGGTCCGCCGCAAAGAAGGCCCGTGTCGTAATGGGAATTTACGACGAGGAGGCAAAGGAAAAGCCTGTCGAAAAATCGCAGGACGAAGGGCCCGCCGAGCCGAAAAAGAAAAAATCAAAGAAGGATAAGCCTGAGGGCAAAAAGAAGCTGCCCAAATGGGCGGTCGTTTTGCTCTGCGTCATTGCGGCGCTGGCGATAATTGCCGTGTTCGTAGTGTTCGTGATCTATGGCGGCTTCCGCCTGTGGGTCTGCGCCGAGCTTGGCGACGGTGCGCCCGACGCATCGGCGTTTCTTAAAGACGGCGGCAAGGCAAGCTATGTCACAAAGCCCGACGTGAGCTTAGAAGACGAGGGAAGCTATGTCCTCACCGTCAAGGCGGACGGCAAGGAGCGCAAGGTGCTGCTCATCGTGCGTGACACGAAAGCGCCCGAAGCCAAAAGCGCCAACCCCGTCATCACGATAGACGACGAGATCGGACCTATGGCGGCGGTCAAGGACGTTAAGGACGCAACGAAGGTCACGGCGAAGTGGAAGGCTCAGCCGAACTTCGGCACCGCCGGAGTGTATAAGGCGGCGGTGGAGCTGTCCGACGAAAACGGAAACTCAAGGACCTTAAACGTCAAGGTCACGATACTGGGCGCTGCCGATGTCGTGGAGTACGAGGCGGGAACTCCCCATCCGAAGCTTGAGGACTTCATGGTCGTCGAGCGTGAGGATGCAAAGCTCGTGACCGACCTCGACGGCGACGATATAAAGTGGGACGTTCCGGGCGAGTACAAGGTCAGCGTCGAGTTCGACGGCAAGACCTATGACTCGACGCTCAAGGTCGTCGATACCGTTGCGCCGAAGCCCGATGCGGTGCCGGCGGCGGTGCTCAAGGGCGGCACCCTGACTCCCGACGACTTCGTCCTCGGCTGTGACGACGCAACGGCGGTGAGCTATGAGTTTATAAACGAGCCTGCGACCTCGACGGTGGGGACCGTTCCCTGCACGATCGAGGCGACCGACCTCGGCGGCAACAAGACCGAGGTGCAGACGACTGCCGTCATCTGCGACGAGATAATAGAATTTGAGGCGCAGAACGACGAGGCGACCGAGGCGGACATCCTCGCAAAGCTCAGCGGCTACGCCGGATATAAAATGCAGAGCCGGGCCTTCTCGCTGACGGAGCTCGGAGCGCACGAGGTCGTGCTGACGAGCGGTGAAAACAGCGTCACCGTTGCGGCGGTGGTGAAGGACACGACCGCACCTACGGCGGAGGGCATCGAATGCCCCTGCTCCACGGGCTACTACTGCGATGCGATAAACTTCGTGACGAATATTGTGGACATGAGCCGTGTGACGGCACGCTTTGAGACCGAACCCGACTGGGACACCGAGGGCAGGCAGGACGTTGTCATCATCCTCAAAGACCGCAGCGGCAACGAGACGAAGGTGAACGCCGTGGCGGTCATCGCACCCGACAAGACCGCACCTGTCATATACGCCGCAATAGACCGCACCTGCTATGCGGGCGACGCCGTGGCGTACTTCAAGGAGGTCTTTGCGACCGATAACGCAGACCCCGAACCCAAGCTCACCGTGGACAAGTCCAAGGTCGATGCAAAGACCCCCGGCACCTACCCCGTCACCTACACCGCAACGGACGAGAACGGCAATTCGAGCAGCGTCACGGTGCAGTACACCTTTGTGGAGCGCACTATCAGCCGTGAGCAGCTTGACGCCGCAATCGACGAGGTGTTCGCCGAGATATTCACCGACGGCATGACCCCGACGGAGCAGGCGTATGCGATATTCAACTACTGCTACGACCACATCATTTACACGGGTACCTCGAATAAGGAGGACCTGTACGGTGAGGCGTACAGGGGCATAACCCAAGGCGTCGGCGACTGCTACACCTTCTACGCCGCATCGTACTGTATGCTTGAAAAGATAGACTGCCAGCTCCTCTCGGTCGAGCGCTTAAACGGCAAGACCCAGCACTTCTGGTGCCTTGTGAACCTCGGCACGGGCTGGTATCACTTCGACCCCTGCAACGTCGGTCCGCAGCACTACCGCTGCTTTATGAAGATGAATTCCGACCTTGAGCCGCTCAGCCCGCAATACTGGCGCTATGACCACAGCCTGTATCCGGATGTTGAGACCACGCCCTTTGTCGCACCCGATTGACTATGAAAAATATACTGCAATATCTTGAGACCGCCGAAAAGCGGTTCCCCGAAAAGACGGCGTTTGCCGACGAGAGCGAGTCTGTAAGCTTTACTGCCCTTGCGGAGCTTTCCCGCAGGGGCGGCAGCCGCCTCATATCGAAGGGGCTTTACAACGAACCCGTTGCGGTGTTTATGAAAAAAGCGCCGCAGGTGATCTGCGCCTTTTTTGCGGTCATATACGCCGGCTGCTACTATGTTCCGCTCGACCCCGGTATGCCGAAGCACCGCATCCGCATGATACTTGACAGGCTTCAGCCCTCCGCCGTCGTGTGTGACGATGCCTGCGAAAAGCTTTTGTGCGACCTCGGTCACGGGGACGCAATGCTCCCCGTGTCGGAGCTTTTCTCCGCCGAGGAGGACAAGGCGGCGCTTGAGAGTGTTCGCCGCCGCAGCATCGACACCGACCCCATCTACATCGTGTTTACCTCCGGCAGCACGGGGATGCCCAAGGGCGTCACCGCCTGCCACCGTTCGCTCATCGACTACGCCGAGGCGCTTTGCCCGGTCATCGGGGCGAGGGAGGACAGCGTTTTCGGGATGCAGGTGCCGCTGTACGTCGATGCCTGTATGAAAGAGATACTCTCCGTAATACGCTGCGGAAGCAGCGCATACCTGATGCCGCAGAGCATTTTCATGTTCCCGGTCAAAGCGATAGAGTACCTTAATAAATATAGAATAAACACCGTGTGCTGGGTCGCATCGGCGCTCACCATGATATCGGGTCTCGGCGGCTTCGAGGAGATGATGCCGCAGTATCTGCGCACCGTCTGCTTCGGCAGCGAGGTGTTCCCCGTAAAGCAGCTCCGTGCGTGGAAAAACGCCTGCCCAAAGGCCGAATTTATAAACCTCTACGGGCCCACCGAGGCGACGGGCATGAGCTTTTACTACCGTGTGGAGGCGCGCTTTTTCGACGAAAGCGCAGACCCCGGACCCGTGCCGATCGGCAGACCCTTTGAAAATACGGGCTACCTGCTGCTTAAAGAGGGCGACGTGCCTGCCGCTCCCGGCGAGCAGGGCGAGCTGTGCATACGGGGTACGGCGCTCACCCTCGGCTACTTTGACGATCCCGAACGCACGGCGGCGGCGTTTACGCAGAACCCCCTAAACCCGCACTACCCGGAGCGCATATACCGCACGGGCGACCTTGCGGTCGAGACCGAAAGCGGCGACCTCGTGTTCGTGTCCCGCAAGGACAATCAGATAAAGAACATGGGACACCGCATCGAGCTCGGAGAGATCGAAAGCTGCGCCTGTATGTTTTCGGGCGTGGAGAGCGCCTGCTGTATTTTCGTTAAGGAAACGAGCAAGCTGTATCTGTACTACATGGGTACGGCGGACGAAAAGAGCCTGCAAAGGTACATGAGGAGCGAGCTGCCGAGGCATATGCTCCCCTCGAAGCTTATAAAGCTTGAGACCTTGCCGCTTCTTCCGAACGGCAAGATAGACAGAAATAAACTGCTGGAGATGTAAAAATGGACGAAATTCTGGAAATCTTAGAGGGCATAAACCCCGACATCGACTTTGAGACCTGCGACACCTTGGTGGACGACGGCATACTTGCGAGCCTTGACATCGTTTCCGTCATCGCAGAGCTGTCCGACGCATTTGACATCACGATCCCCGCAAGGGACATCGTGCCGGAAAACTTCAACTCCGCCGAGGCGATGTACGCCATGGTGCAGCGCCTGCTTGACGACTGAGCCGTGCTGTTCACATCCTACGGCTTTATAGCCTTTATTGCGATCTTATTCATACTGTATTACCTCATCCCGAAGCGCTTCCAGTGGCTTTTGCTGCTGTGTGCGGACGTCGTGTTTTACGCCTGCGCCGGCTGGCAGGGGCTGTGCTTCATGGCGGTGACGGTGCTTGTGTCATGGGCTTCGACGAATCTCATGGGCGCATCGCTGCGCCGTCAGAAGGAGACGCTCTCCTCGCCGGAGGGCAAGGCGCTGCCGAGGGAGGAGCGCAGGGCGATAAAAAAGGCTGCGGAAAAGTACAGAAAGTGTATCTTCGTGCTTGCGCTTTTATGCGACCTCGGCATACTTGCGGCGCTTAAATACACGAACTTCCTCATCGGCAACGTGAATGCGATAACGGGCGCCTCTCTTGCGTCCGTCGACTGGGTGCTGCCGCTGGGCATAAGCTTCTACACCTTCCAGACCGTGAGCTACGTCATCGACGTCTACTGGGAGAAGATACCCGCAGAGCGCAATCCGCTGAAGGTGGCGCTGTTTACATCGTTTTTCCCGCTGCTTATCCAGGGTCCGATCTCCCGCTTCGGCGATCTGTCGGAGACGCTTTTTTCCGAGCATAAGGCGGACTACAAGCAGATATCCTTCGGACTTCAGCGCATACTGTGGGGCTATTTTAAGAAGCTCGTCATTGCCGACAGGCTGCTCATCGCCGTCACTGCCGTGTGCGGCGATCCGGCGGGCTACGACGGAGCCTACGTCCTCGCCGGCGCACTTTTGTACGCCGCCGAGCTGTACGCCGACTTCACGGGCGGCATCGACATCACGATAGGCATTGCGCAGGTACTCGGCATACGGGTGAAGGAAAACTTCGTGCGCCCGTACTTTTCGAGGAACATTGCGGAGTATTGGCGGCGCTGGCACATCTCCATGGGAACGTGGTTCAAGGACTACATTTTCTATCCGCTCTCCGTTGCGCCGTGGCTTTTAAAGCTCAGCAAAAATGCGAGAGTGAAGATCTCCGACGGCTTCGGACGCAAGCTCTCGGTGTACGTCTCCACGATCGTGACGTGGTTTCTCACGGGACTGTGGCACGGCGCTGCGTGGAATTTCGTCGTGTGGGGACTTCTCAATGCGGTGTTCATCTTGGCCGCTGAGGAGTTTAAGCCCGTGTCGCTGCGCTTCCGTGAAAAGCACGCAAGGCTCGTGTCCGGCTTCGGCTACCGTGTTTTCGAGACGCTGCGCACCTTCCTTCTGCTCTGCTCGTTCAGAATACTCGACTGCTACCGTGACGTGGCGGTGTCGTTTAAGGCGTTCTTCTCCGTGTTCACGGGCGGCAGATGGGGAGAGCTGTTCTCCGGCGGCTTGCTCGGTCTGGGACTTACGTCGGCCGATTTTGCCGTGTGCGGCGTCGGCGTTGCGCTCATGTTTGCGGTGAGCTGCGTTCAGGAAAAATTCGGCGAAGTGCGTGAGCTTCTGTGGAAAAGGAAAGCTATGGCTTACATAGCGTTTTCGCTTCTTGCAATAATAATACTGGTGTTCGGAGCCTACGGAGTGGGCTACGATTCATCGCAATTCATCTATAATCAGTTCTGAGGCGGCTATGGCGGTTAAAACAAAAAAATCGGTAAAACTGAATATTGCAGTGCTTTGCCTGTGCCTTGCCGCAGTAGCGGTGTCGGTGTGGCTGCTCGGAAAGCTTTTGGAGCCGAAGTATATGTCCGGCGTTCTTGAGGGCGCAATGGTGCGGGAGTACTACGACGAGGAGCATCCGCACGACGTCATCTTCGTCGGCGACTGCGAGGTGTACGAGAACTTCTCCCCCGTGACCATGTGGGAGGAGTACGGCATCACGAGCTATATACGAGGCTCGGCGCAGCAGCTCATCTGGCAGTCGTATTATCTGCTGGAGGAGACCTTTGAATACGAAAGCCCGAAGATCGTCGTGTACAATGTGCAGTCGATGAAATACTCCGAGCCGCAGAGCGAGGCGTATAACCGCATGACGCTCGACGGCATGAGACTATCGGGCAGCAAGGTCGATGCGATAAAGGCGTCCATGACCGAGGACGAGGACATGATAAGCTACTTCATCCCTCTGCTTCGCTATCACTCACGGTGGAACGATCTCGGCTCTGAGGACTTTGAGTATATGTTCGGGCGTGACAAGGTGACGGTCGCAGGCTACCTCATGCGTGCGGACGTAAAGCCCATGACGAAGCTGCCCACCCCGTCGGCGCTTTCAGAGCCGGAGCTTGGTGAGCGCTGTTGGGAATACCTTGACAAAATGCGCATACTCTGCGAAAATAACGGGGCAAAGCTCATACTGATAAAATCCCCCAGCCTTTGGCCGTACTGGTACGACGAGTGGGACGCTCAGATCGCCGACTATGCGGAAAAGTACGGGCTGGACTATCTGAACTTCCTGCCCCTTGCCGACGAGATCGGCATTGATATGCAGACCGATACCTACGATGCGGGTCTGCACCTGAACATCTACGGTGCGGAGAAGCTGTCCCGCTACTTCGGCGAGATATTAAGCTCCGATTACGGGCTTGAGGATCACCGAAACGATGCGGACATCGCCGCAGACTGGGATGAAAAGTGCGAGCGATACTATGCGCTGCTCGACGCTCAGCTTCGTGAGCTTGAGGAGTACGGCTACCTCAAATCGTGGACGCTTGAGCCGAACGGCTAAAGCAAAAGGAGAACAATATGAAAAAAATACTCAGCATTTTACTTGTTATCTGCATGGCGCTTTCCGTTTGCGCCTGCTCGGGCGGCGACAGCGACGATCCCCAAAAGGGCAGCGACCGTGAGTCGTACAGCCCCGACTACGGCAAGCTTTACTACGAGGCAAACGGCGTTAAGTTCGGCATCATGGACTACGCCGACGAGGTCATGGAAAAGCTTCCCGAACCGAGCGGCAGCTTTGAAAACGAAAGCTGCGCATATCAGGGCAAGGACACCGTTTATTATTACGACGGCTTTGAGCTGACCGTACATAAGCTCGACGGCGACGACCGCATCATCGGCGTTAAGCTCACCGACGACACGGTGCAGACGCCGCAGGGTCTGCTCATCGGCATGAGCGAGACCGACTGCGCCTCCGTCATCGACGGTCTCGGCGGCGAAAAGACCGGCGCCACCGTCTACACGGTCAAGGCCGGCTCCACCGCACTCATCGTCGGCATCGGCTCGGACGCCACGGTAAGCTCCATCGAGTTTGCGGTTATCTCCGATTGACAGTTAATTCAAACTCAAAAACGCCCTTCGGCATTTAGCTGTGCCGAGGGGCGATTTTTTGCATCAAATTCCCTTAAATTTTGACATATTTTCAGGATTGACCAAACAGGTAAATAATGATAAAATAAATCATTCCCAAAGGGGGAAAACAAATGGAGCAAAAAACGATATTGCAGGAGATGCTGGAGCAATCCTCGGTAGGAAAAAAGAATAAGCTGCGCATCGAGTCGGCGTACAGGCTTTCCGCAAAGGGGAAATACGTGGAAGCCGCCGAGATATTCGATGAGCTGCTCCGTGAGGACCCGGACGATCAGGAGGCGCTGTCGGGTAAAAAGCTGAACGACTGGCGCATTAAGCTTGACGGCAGGGTCACGGACCTTGCTCAGCGCCGCCGTGAGACGGCGAGCGAGGCAAAGAAGGAGCGGGGACCCGTGCTTAAAAACGCACTTCGCTCGAAGAAGGTGCTTGCGGGACTGGTAATCGCCTTCGTGCTTGTGTGTGCGGCGGCGGCAGCGGCGGTCGGCATAACGAGCCACGGTGGAGATATAGGCGAGCTTGAACCGGCGGCAGAAGTCGGCGAGCTTTCCGAGGCACAGTAATACTTCGAAATGAAAATCCCGACGGCGGTTTTCAAAACTGCCGTCGGGATTTTTTTATCCGAACAATTTTTCGCTTATATGCGGTTTTGATGCCGGGGAAGCTTACTTTATCATGGCTTCGAATTTTGCGATGAGACCGTTCATAAGCTCCTCGCTGCCTTCAATGGCAAGCTCCGGCTCTCTGCGGGTCGTGCGGGCGAAGACCTCCTCGTTCATCTTGGTGGAGTAGTAAGCCTTCATGAGCCGCACCGTGTGCATTGCGGTCTTTGCAAAGTAGACCGAAGCGGCGGCGGTGTCGGCAGCACTGGGGCTTATCTTGTCCGAAACACGGTCGAGCAGCTCTGCGAGCATGATGCAGGTGTACAGAATTTCGTCAATGATGACGCAGGCGGTGCGGTAGCCGGCCTCGATCTCCTCGGCGGGAGCGCCGTCGACAAGGCGCTTTTCGAGCGGAGCCTTGCACTTTATCTCCTCGTCGATAAGACGCAGGAAATAGGTCCTGAGGGTCTCGGCGTCGGTCGCAGCCTTCTTGACTTCGGGGTCCGATCCATCGCTGCCGCCCAGCGCAAGCAGGATCATTGCGGCGGAGGTCGCCGCAGCCTCCGCAGCGGCGGAGCCTATCCCGAAGGGCGATTTCTTGTCGGCGAGAAGCTGGTTGCACACGCTGACGGATTTCTGCGAATAAAGCTCAGCCTTGAGCGCAGTAACGTTGATTTTTTCTGCCATGGGTTACATCCTTTCAGCTCCGGTTGACACGGAGCGCATATGATTTTATAATTTCCTTGTGAATTATTTTACAACATTCGCAAACCATATTCAAGTGTTCATGCGACAGGAGCGGCAAAAAATGAAAATTCTTATTTGCGGTGACGTTCATGCGGGCAAAAGCACGCTCATCCGCCGCCTTATCGACGATATGAAGCGGCCCGTGTACGGCTTTAAGACAAGGCGTATGCCGCCGGACCCCGACGGCGTTTCGAGGGTGTATCTCGTTCCCGCCGCCGAGACGGACTTCCGCTCCGGCTGCGTTATAATCGAGATCGACGCAAACGGACGCTACACCGGGCATCCGGAGCTTATGGACAGCCCCGGCGCCGACTACCTTGAGGGCATCCCCGAAGGCAGCCTCGTGCTGTTGGACGAGCTGGGGACGTTAGAGAGCGCCTCGCCCCGCTTTAAGGCGGCGGTCATGCGCATACTGTCGGGGCGCTACGACGTGCTTGCCTCGGTCAAGGCGCAGAACACCGACTTCCTCCGGGAGGTGCGGCGGCACCCCGACTGCGAGCTGTACATCATAACGCCGGAAAATCGGGATGCGCTGTATGAGCAGCTCAAGAGGGAGTACGGCATCGTGACATAATGTTGCACAAATTTGGGGGTGAAATTTCGGCAGATAATCGGAGGGATATTTTCGGGTATTATGTTGACCGAATGAAATTTTGTTATATAATAAATGTACTTGATAAAAAGGCGGATAAAGCAATGATGAAGAGAATACTTTGCCTGCTGCTTGCGCTTGCGACGGTGTTTACGCTGTGCGCCTGCGGCGGCGATAACAACAAAAATAAGGACAAGACCGAGCACCCGGAGGTCGGCGCAAGAACGCTTATCGCCGCAGCTCAGCAGGAGAGCGGGGAAAAGTCGGCGGCAAGGCTCGTCGGTATGGAGGACACGGACTTCGGCGCAATGGTGAAGTCGTACCTCGGCGTTGATCCCGCCGAGCTTTACGACGGCGCTATGGCGCTCTCCGAGGATACCGCCGCAAACGAGATCATCGTGCTTGTTCCCAAGGACGCAGACTCGATGAAGAAGCTCATCTCGGCGCTTGAGCAGCACCGTGACGGCAGGATACAGAGCGACGCAAACTACTTCCCCGAAAACGTCGAGCTTTTAAATAACGCACGCATATACGACAAGGGCGGCTACGCCGTCATGGTGGTCGACAAAAACGCAGAGTCCCTGTGCGACAGCATCGACAGCCTCATGTCGAGAGCAAAGGACGCCGAGACACTTGCCACAGCGTATGACGAGGCAGAGAAAAACCCCGTCGTGAGCTACGATTACACAAAGCCCGTGCCTGAAAACGAAGCGGTCGATGCAGACTGGTTTTCCGATGCCATGTTCATCGGCGATTCGAGGATGAAGAGCGTCATGGATTTTGCGACGATGAACGGCTGGTTCAGCTACGGCGCAGACCTCTCTGCGGTGAGCCTCACCGTGAACAAGATCTATACCGCTACCATAAAGTATAACGGCGTCGATATGACCATTGCCGACGCCATCCGTTCCGGCGGCAGCTTCTCGAAGTGCTACATAATGCTCGGCGTGAACGAGCTGGGCTGGAGCAGCATAAGCGCATTTATCGACGGCTACTCGGCGCTCATTGACCTCGTGCGTGAGGCGCACCCCGAAGCGCAGATATACGTCATCGGCATCATGCCTCTCGGCGACAAGGCGCTCAGCAGCGGAAGCTGGCTCACGAACGACAACGTCAAGCTCTTTAACTCCCGCATACTGGAGATGTGCGCACAGAAGCAGGTGTACTACATCGACGATTTTGACCTGCTCGCACCCGACGGCAAGCTTGCGCCCGACGCTGCGGTGGACGGCATCCACGTTCAGCCGGAGTACAGCAAGATGCTCGTGGGCTATCTTCTGACCCACACCGTGAGCGAAAGTTAACAGACAGTGAAAAACCGTGGAAAGCAAAGCTTTCCACGGTTTTTTATTATCTAAGCTGGATGCAGTAATAGGCTTCGAGATAGACCTTCTCGGAGGTGTAGTAGCTCCACACCTGATCGGCAAGCGCCTCGGACTGACCCTGCTCACGCAGGATCTCACGGATCTCCTCGATGACCTCCGTGACCTCGGCGTCGCACTCCGCCTCAAGATCGTAGAAGCGGTCGTAGTTCGTGTACGAATACACAAGCAGACTGCGGTATGTACCCTCCGGCTCACTTTCAAAGCCCTCACGCATTTCGACGACCAGTCCGTCGAGACGAGCCATCTGAACGTGCTTTATCGCCTCGATCTCGGCGGCGGCTATGCTCAGCCGGTAGTTCTCGGAATCGGGGTCGACGCCTGCCTTCTGAACGACCTTCTTTGCGACCTCGTAGTAGCTCAGGTCGCCGTCAAGCACCGCCTGCGTGCTGTCTTTAAATATGCTGTAATCCCACTTTGCGGGGTCGGTGCCGAGAGCGTCGTAAATAAAGGTGTGATAGTTGTCGGCGTAGCCGAGTATCTCCTCGGCGGAGTGGGAGTGCGAGATGTTGTACGCTTTGAACAGATCGTACTGCGCCCAGATGAATCCGCCGACGGCGGCGACCGACAGGAGCGAGACGAACAGCATTATCTCCGCAATTATCTTGCCCTTGTTGTGCTTGGGCTTTATGGGCGGCATCTTCTTTGCCGCCTTGATGGACTCGGTCTGCGGCAGAACGCCGTCCTCAAGATATTTCTCGTATGCGTCGCACACCGTGTTCGGGTCGCCGAACATCACCATGCGTCCCTTGTCGAGCCACAGCACCTTGTTGCACTGCCGTCTGACGCTGCCGATGGAGTGGGACACCATAAGCCCCGTGGTCTTGCCGTCGGACAGAATCTTCTGCATATGCTCACGGCTTTTCTTTTTAAAGTCGCCGTCGCCGACCGCAAAGACCTCGTCCAAAATGATGATATCCGGCTCGACGAGACTTGCTATCGCAAAGGCTATCCTCGACTTCATGCCGGAGGACAGGGTGCGGAAGGGGTTATCCTCAAAATCACGCATATCCGCAAAGTCGATTATCTCGTCGTACTTCGAGTCGATAAACTCCTTTGAATAGCCGAGCAGCGCACCTCGGAGGTAGACGTTTTCCTTAACGGTCATCTCCTTGTCGAAGCCTGCGCTCAGCTCAAGCAGGGCGCAGAGGGTGCCGTTTTTATGTATCTCTCCGGCGGCGGGAGCGAGGGTGCCGGAGATGGTTTTCATAAGTGTGGATTTGCCGGCGCCGTTCTTGCCGATGACGCCGAGCATATCGCCCTTCTCAAGCTCAAAGGAAATGCGCTTTAGCGCCCAGAAGGTGTTGGAGCGTTCCTCACGCTTAAACAGCCGCTTTATTATCGAGGCAGCGGAGCGGGAGTCGGACTTGCGGTAGCGGACGGAAACGCCGTCCAAAATAAGAGCCTTGTTGCTGTCCATACTGCACCTCCTCAGACGTAGAGCGGGATCTTATCCCGACAGATGCGATAGGTACAGCCGCCGATGAGCAGACAGAACACCGTCATTGCGCAGAGCATGAGATTATACGACAGCGTGGGTACGGAGTTGTGGATGACGACCTGGCGGAAGTAATCTATGCACATATACAGGGGGTTGCACTTTAAGAGCCTGCGCATGATGTTCGGCAGGATGGACACGTCGTAGAATATCGCCGAGGCGTACATGATGACACGGCACAGAAGCGGCCAGAGGTAGTTTATGTCTCTGAAGAAGATGTACACGGTCGAAAGGAAAATGCTGATGCCGAGGTTGATGAGGTACAGGCACAGGGTAGGGTAGATGAGGGCAAAGAAACTCAGCTTAAAGCTTATCCCGTCAACCGCAACGAACACGAAGTAGACCGCCAGCGAAACGAGGAAGTTGATAAACTGCGCCGTGCTGTGCGAGAGGATGAAGTATATCTTCGGGACCGGCACCTTGGTGTAGATGGATGCGTTGGAGTACAGCACCGAGAGCGCACCCTTGGTCGAGCTTGCGAAGTAGTTATACAGCAGAAGTCCGGAGAAAAGGTATATCGTGTAGTGCGACATATTCCTGCCGAAGAAGGTGCCGAACACGAGGTCCATAATAAGCAGCAGGAACAGCGGAGAAAGCGCACTCCACAGTATGCCGAAGGTGGTGCGCTTGTATTTCTTGATGAAGTCACGCCGAATAAGCTCCCGCAAAAGGAAGCTGCGGCTTTTCCCGTTGAAGCTCATAGGAAACTCCTTAGAAAAGAAAATGCTATAATGAGGTCATTATAGCATAGTGTATATTATTTTTCCATATTATTTTTTTCCGCAAGGTAGCCCTCGTAGTCTTCGGGGGAATTGAAGTCCCGTGTGCCGTCCGGCACCGTGACAAAGCTTTTGCCTATCTCCCGGCTGTCGAGCGGAAGCCCGACGTAGAATCTGTATATCTGCCAGCCCTTGCACTCGGTGATCTCACCGTTAAGATACATCCGACGCACGGCGTCAAAGCAGCGCCTGAACACCTTGCCCGAACGCACCAAAACAGCACATATGCTTTTTTCGTTTCCGAAGAACATGAGAGGCTCGTCCCCCTTGTCGCCGCATATGCGCCGTATCGCCGCCTCGGAGTACAGCACGTCGCCGTAGAGGAAGCAAACGTCGTCGCCTATAAGCTCCGCCGTGAAGCGGTCTATTTCAAGCACGTTGTTTTTCGGCTCATAGCGCCGGGCGCCCGACGTTTTGAGGTCGGGCTTGTGCGAGGTCACGGTGATGAGTGCCGAGGGTGCGTTTTCCCGGATGAGGCGCACGGTGCGCTCTATGAGCGTTTCGCCGTCGAAGCTTATCTCGTGCTTCGTGCGGTTTAGGTAGCGGTTCCAACGGCTGCCCTTGCCGTCCGCCATGATTATATATTCCATATCATTTGATTATACCGTGGTCACGGTAGAACTGACCCAGCCTGCCGTAGCGCTGCGGACCCCAAAGCTGGATAATGTTGACGCCGGACGAGGTGTTTGCTTCGATGACGGTAAAGCCGTCGGGAGTGGGGAGGATGTCCCATGCGATGATGTCGAGGTACGGGAAGTGCGACGACACCTCAAGCACACCCCTTTTGATGCTCTCCCAATTGGGAATGACCACGCCCTTTATTGGGTGACCGCTGTCGGGATGGACGTTGTAGACCATGAGATCGTGCAGCGTCCGAGCCTCGCTTAGCTCGCCCGTTGCGATGTTGACGTTTGCGATAAGACCGCCCTTGGAGCCGTTGTCGACGGAGCCTGTCCAGCCTGCGCCGATGCGCTGCACGGCAAAGGCAAGCTCAAACTCACGCTCCGGCGTGTCACGCAGAACGATCATGCGTATGGTGTTTGCGGACTCGGCGTATATCTCGTTTAGGTAGTCCGCCTGATGCGCAAGAGCGCAGATAAACCAGTCGTGCTGCTTTTCGAGTGTGCATCTCAGCTCGTCGGGCGTACACTCCCTGCCGTCGTCGGTGATAACGCCGTCGTTGTACTTTACGATGTGAACGCCGCCGCCCTTGCCGCCCCGAACGGGCTTTACGACGAAGGCTCCCTCACGCCGCAGGAGCGCAAACACGTCGTCCATGCAGTCGAGGTGACGGGAACCCATGCCCGTTATGCGGCTGCCCTTTTTGACGGCATACAGCTCCGGCGTGGGGCAGTAGTCCCGCACCAGCTCCGCAAAAACGACCTTGTTGTCGAGCAGACTGTTGTACGGCTCGTTTATCTGACGGGAGCGGATCCAGTCAAACTCTGAGAGATACTGCTTTTTGTCGTTGTGCTTAAAGTCGTAAAGGGCGACCTGATCCACCATGTACCCGCCGAAGACCGCATACCATATGCGAAGGTGCAGCGGGACGCCGAAGTGGTTAGGTGCGAACAGTATCCTTACTATCCAGCGTGCTGCCGACAGCAGCCTGCTGAGAAATGATCTTGCGAATTGCATCATGCTTGTCGTTCTCCATGCATCCGATAATCAGATTTGCTATTTTATCCGTCGCTCTGCCGCTCATGTCGGGCAGATATTTCTCCCGGAACTCCTCATACGCCTCGGTGTCGTAGCGCCCTGTGCGTATCGCTTTCTCAAGCGCCTTTGCCGAGGTGTACACGCACTGCGGCAGCTCGTCGGGAAGATTGACGTTCAGCCCGTTGTGGCTCAGATAATCCTCGTAGTCGAAGAGGTAGAAGTAAAGCGGCTTATCGAGCACCGCAGCCTCGATCGCAATGGCGGAGTAGTCCGTTATGACGCAGTCGGCAACGGAGAGGACGACCGAGGTCGGCACCTCGTCGCACTTTTCCGCCTCCATCTGCGCTTCCATGCTCTTTATCTGGTTCGGGTGGTACTTGACGACAAGCACCGTGTCCTTTCGGGGAGCGAAGGCACGGACGATGGAGTTTGCGGAGATGACCTTGCCCTTGCGGAAGGTGGGCGCATAAAGCACTATCTTCTTGCCCCGGTACTGCGGGTATGTAGAATAGAAAAGCTCCCGTGAGCGCTCGACGTTTTCACGCAGATCGTCCATCCTCGGCAGACCGACGTTGTAGAGAATGTTCTCGTCGATGCCGAAGGAGGCGCAGTAGAAGGGGTTAAACGCCCTGCCGCCTGCGATGACCACGTCGTAATTGTGGTGCATACGCATTTCCTCGGCGATCATGTGGCTCCTGCCGAACTTCTTGCCGAGGGTTTGGTAGCCGGACTTTTTGATCTTGCCCATTGCGTGCCACATCTGAATGACGGCAAGCTGCTTTTTGTGCTTCAGCACGCTTACGGCGGGCCAGTAGGAATCGAGAACGCAGACCCTTGCGGTCGCAAGATGGCGCATACTTTTAAGGGTCGCCCCCGCAAAGCGCAGCAAGCTTCCGGGATTGCTGTCCGCACGCTGCGTTATCATGACGATCTTTGCGTCGGGCTTGAAGTCGAGTATCCTCCGGCTGAGACTCATAAAGTCCTCGGACGGGGTATCCGACTGCCGGCTCAGAAACAGTATTTTGTTGCCGTCGGTGGGCAGAAGCTTCATGAAGAAGTACACGAAGTTCATGACCCAGCGCAGCAGAATAACGGCTATTCGCATAATGCTCCGTTTCTCCCGTGTACTCACACGGGCTGATCACATTCTTGTCGTCATTTTACTATCATTTTAGCTTTTCTTCAATAGAAAAATATGAACAATGCGGCAAATTGTGCGTATTCCTGCTTACAATTAAATAGCTCTTGAAAAAAATGCGGAATCGTGTAAAATAAACAAATAGGCTTTAAGAAATTATATGCTTTGGAGAGAACAGAGAATACGAAAACCGGAGGGTCTTTCGCAATATGAAAAAGAAAATAAAAAAGCTGGCAAGGAAGATCGCCGCAGTTGCGCCCAAGTCGGGAATAATAAGAACCGTACTTGAGGGGACATACAGAGCCGGAGCGAGCATATACAAACGCTTTTTCGGACTGAGAAGATTCAGAGAGGCTGCAAACGAGGCGATAGACCAGCACTGCCCGGAGGAGAAGAAGGGCTTTGCCCGCTTTATCCTCATGCTGAAGATATACGGCAGCCGTGTGCGCTACGGCATCATACCTAAGGAATACTTCATTTACGGCTTCAATATGCTCTCCGCCGAGGGGCGGCGCAGCTTCGTTACAAGAAGCAACAAGTATAAGTATTACAAGAAATTCAACAGCCGCAACTATGTGGACTTTTTAAATCAAAAGACCGAGACCTACCGCAAATTCGGTGAATTCTACGGCAGGGACGTTGTGAGCCTGTACACGGATGCGGACTTTGAGAGCTTCAAGAGCTTTGTCGAAAAGCATCCGAGATTTATCTACAAGCCCGCACAGGACTACGGCGGCAGAGGCATAAAGATCTACGATCTCAAGAATTATGACTGCCCGGAGGATCTTTTCGCCATCATAATCTTCAACGGTGCCTGCGTGCTTGAGGAGCTTATAGTTCAGGGCGAGGAGATCGCAAGGATCCACCCCGACTCCGTCAACACGGTGCGCCTCGTCACCTATCACAGCGACTCCGGCGACACCTATCCCCAGTGGTGCTTCCTGCGTATGGGCTCCGGCGGCAGCCACACGGACAATATGTCAGGCGGCGGCATCTCCGCTCTCGTCGATTTCGAGACGGGCGTCGTCTGCGACTGCGGCAGAGACTATCTCGGACACCGCTATATATACCACCCCGACACGAATGTTCAGCTTGTGGGACTTAAGCTCCCGCACTGGGACGAGGTGAGGGGGCTTGCCTGCCGCCTTGCCGCCGTGCTGCCCGAGGTGCGCTTCGTCGGCTGGGACCTTGCGTACAGCGACAGGGGCTGGGTCTTTGTCGAGGGCAATGCGCAGCCGCAGTGCGTTGCGCCGCAGATAATGTCCTACAACGGAAAGCTCAGAAACTACAAAGAGATGGATAAGATATACGAAGCGGATCACAAAGCCCTTGCAGGAGGTGCCGCAAAATGAATACTGACAACAGCGCAAGCCTTACGATAGGCTTTACCGGAGACCTTGCCTTCAGCGGATACTTTGCGGACTGCTGCGGCGACGATACGCTGCTCGGCGACGGTATAAAGAGCTTTCTCGGCGCAAACGACTACAACGTCATAAACTTTGAAAGCCCCGTGACGCCGTGCCGCATCACGAAGAAAAAGCGCCTTGCGCATCGCAGCAGCCCCGAAGCGCTGGACTTTGTAAAGCGCAACATCAAAAACCCGGTGCTGTCCTTTGCAAACAATCACATGATGGACTTCGGCACCGTCGGCGTCGTAGATACGATCGAGAGCTGCAAGGCAGCCGGCGTTCCCTTCGTCGGTATCGGAATGAACGTTTCCGAAGCCGCCCGCTGCATCATTCTCGGAAACGGGATAAAGGTCGGGCTGCTTTCGGTGCAGTATAAGCACTACCGCATTGCGACCGCCCAAAGCGGCGGACCGCTGCACGAGTCGAGGATAGACTATATAAAAGCAGCGATAAAGTCGCTCAAACCCAAGGTGGACTACGTTGTGCTGATCTACCACGGCGGCGACGAGTTTCTGCATCTGCCGTCGGCGAAGGTTCGGCACCAGTTCAAAAAGTACCTGCGCTGGGGCTGTGACGCCGTGGTTGCGCACCATCCCCATGTGGTGCAGGGCTACGAGTATTTCGGCACAAAGCCTGTGTTCTATTCGCTGGGCAACTTCGTGTTCGACACCGACTATCAGCGTGCGCAGAACGACACCGATAAGGGAATGCTCCTGCGCCTTAAATTCACAAAGAGCGGGATAGCGTTTGAAGCGCTGCCCACGCATATCGACCGTGAGAACAAAAAGGTCTCCGTCGGCGACGATATGAGCTATTTTACCGACGTTAAAAAGCCCCCCGCCGCCGTGCGCAAGCAGGAAAAGCTCCGGAAGCTCGACGTCATCGCAAGGACGAAGGCGCACAAGGAGCAGGAGCTTCAGACCCGTGAGGAGAAGCACGCAAAGGAGCAGGTTCGCATAGAGCAGATGGAGGCGAGAGCCGCCATAAAGGAGGCGCTGTCCGACAAGACCGACCCCGAGCTTGCGGGCAGACACTTCGGTGACGACAACCACGGCAACCCCGACGAGGGGCATATGGAGCGCAGACTGAGCGCAAAGGACAGGATCTGAGCAAAACGGGAGGCAGCATGAAGGACGGCTTCGGAAGGACAATCGAATATCTCCGCATCTCCGTCACCGATGCGTGCAACCTCCGCTGCCGCTACTGTATGCCGGAGGAGGGACCGAGCGGCTGCAACTGCAATAGGAATCTCAGCGCCGACGAGATAGTTGAGATCGCCTCTGCCGCTTCCCGGCTCGGAATGAAAAAGCTCCGCATAACGGGAGGCGAACCCTTGGTGCGTCGGGACATAGTCGAGCTGACACGTCGGCTCGGCGAGATACCCGGCGTCGAGGATATGTCGATGACGACAAACGGAACGCTGCTCAAATCCCTTGCAAGAGAGCTTTACGATGCCGGAATACACCGCATAAACATAAGTCTCGACACGCTGGATGACGAAAAGTACCGCAGCATGACCCGCACGGGAAAGCTTGCGGATGCGCTGTCCGGCATCGAGGCTGCGATAGAGGTCGGGATGTCCCCCGTAAAGCTGAACTGCGTGCTGATCGGCGGCTTTAACTCCGACGAGGTCGAGAGCCTTGCCCGCCTTACGCAGAAAATGCCCGTCGATGTGCGCTTTATCGAGCTTATGCCCATCGGCGACACGGCGCACTTCGGTGCGGACGCATACCTGCCCGGCTCTTTTGTCACCGATAGGCTGCCGGAGCTTGTACCCGCAGAGGCGGAGGGCAAGTCCGTAGCCCGGCTGTACAGACTGCCGGGGGCGCTCGGCAGAGTGGGGATAATAAGCCCTCTGAGCAATCACTTCTGCTCGGAGTGCAACCGCCTGCGGCTCACCGCCGACGGCTGCATAAAGCCCTGCCTGCACTCGGCGGAGGAGATCTCCGTTCGGGGGCTTCACGGCAAGGCGCTTGAGGACGCCATAGCGGAGGCTGCGCTTCACAAGCCGAAAATGCACGTTGAGCTTTCGGCGACGGAGCGCTCCGAATCGAAAAGAAGCATGAACAGGATAGGAGGATGAGCCATGGCAAGCGTTGCGGCAATATGCATCAGCGAGGTCAGAGGAATACAGAAGCATGAGATACCCGAAGCGTACTTTCGCATCGACCACGGTATCGACGGCGACGCCCACGCAGGCAACTGGCACAGGCAGATAAGCCTTTTGAGCGTCGAGAGCGTTGCAAAGCTTCAGGAGAAGCTGAGCTTTAAGCTCAAAAACGGCGACTTTGCGGAGAACGTGCTTGTCGAGGGGCTTGCGGTGTCAAGTCTCCCCGTGGGGACGAAGCTTCGCATCGGCGAGGCGGTCTGTGAGGTCACGCAGATAGGCAAGGAGTGCCATGCCGACTGTGCGATACGCAAGGCGGCGGGCGACTGCGTCATGCCCAGAGAGGGCGTTTTCGTGAAGGTCCTTGCTTCTGGCAAGGTGAAAAAGGGCGACGGCATCGAAGTGCTGGAGGCTTAATTTAATCAACGCAAAACAAAATAAAAATATACGGAGGAAGAAAATGAAAAACGTAAAGAGAATTGCGGCTCTGCTGCTTGCGCTCGTCATGGTGTTTGCACTGTGCGCCTGCTCCGACAGCGGCAGCGGTAAAGACAAGGACAAGGGCGAAAAAGTCGAGAAGAAGACCGATGCCGAACTCATCGTCGGCACTTGGGAAGCAACGGTCGACATGGGCGATTATCTCAATGCAGAGATGGCTGGCGAACCCGGTATGGCGGCTTACGCAGAGTATTTCGACTTCAGCGGCGTTGAAGCCACGCTGAGCTACGAGTTTGACGAGGACGGCGACTATGTTCTCACGATCTCGATGAACAAGGAGCCGCTGGAGAAGGTCTTCCGCAATGCGATGCAGAAGATTCTTGAAGAAGCGGCGGCAGCCGAGGGCTACACTCTTGAGGAGCTTGCAGCCGAGGAAGGTATGACCGTTGAGGAGCTGCTTGACGCCGCAATGGAGGAGAGCTTTGACGCAGAGAACTTCTTCGGCGATGAGACCGAAAGGGGCAGCTACGAGATCAAGGACGGCAAGCTTTACATCTTCGACAAAGGCGACGAGCTTGACGAGGACGATTACTTTGAGTACAAGCTCAAGGGCGACAAGCTCACCCTTGTTGCAGAGTACGAAGACGGTGAACTCAGCGACGAGTCCGAAGCAGAACTCTATCCCATGGACTTTGTAAGAAAGTAATACATAAAAACGGAGGAAGAAAATGAAAAACGTAAAGAGAATTGCGGCTCTGCTGCTTGCGCTCGTCATGGTGTTTGCACTGTGCGCCTGCTCCGACAGCGGCAGCGGTAAAGACAAGGACAAGGGCGAAAAAGTCGAGAAGAAGACCGATGCCGAACTCATCGTCGGCACTTGGGAAACCGAAATGTCCATGACGGACTACTACGGCGACGACATGGGCGAGCTGGAAGGCATGGAGGCTTACTTCGATTTCGATAAGATCAAGATCACCATGACCTTTGAATTTGAGGAGGACGGAACCTACACCATGAGCGTCGACGGCGACGAAGCGGAGATCAAAGCGATCCTTCGTGATGGCTTCGAGAAGCTGCTGAACGATATGCTCGAGGGCACCGGCTACACTCTTGAAGATGCGGCAGCCGAGGAAGGCATGACTGCCGACGAGTATCTTGACGCACTGATGGAGGAATCCTTCGGCAGCGGCGACTTGATCGATGTTGACGACGAGTTGGGCGAGTACAAGGTGAAGAACGGCAAGCTGTACCTCTTTGACGAGGGTGACGAGCTTGACGAAGGCACCTACTACGAGTACAAGCTCAAGGGCGACAAGCTCACCCTTGTTGCAGAGTACGAAGACGGTGAGACCACCGAAGCTTCCGACACGATATTCCCCCTTGACTTCGTAAGAAAGTAATACATAAAACGAAAAAGCCTGCGGCACAGCCGCAGGCTTTTTGTGTTTTTGGGCTCAGTTAAAACCAGTGCCAGCACGCACAGTTCAAGCACACCCTTTTTATATTGCGTGTTCATATCCGGCTCCTTTCGTTTTCGCTTCCTTACACTACTGTGCTATATTCAGTAGTTTGAAAATGCAAAAGCTTTTTGCAAAAAATCTGCAAGGAAGTTTTTCCTTGCAGATTTTCGGATATTATGAGCTTTACGGGGTTGCGGCGCAGCGGAGCCGACGCAGACCGAGGTACAGCAGCAGTCCGCAATACAGCAGCAGCGAAATGAACAGACTCAAAAAGAAGTCCCTCGGCATCGAGTACGAGGCAAAGGATATGCCCACGACAAGAAGCTGCGCTGCGACATACAAAACGGGGTACGGCAGCAGGTACGAAAGTATCGGCTTCACGGCGGCGTTTTTCCTGAAAACGAGGAACAGCAGCCACAGCAGCGCTTCGGCGCAGAGGGCAAGGATCAGCAGGTAGCCGGGAGTGAGCCTCGGCAGAGTCACGCTGCCCTCGTTCCCGTTTGCGTCGCCGTAGAGAAGCACGTCGTCGCTGCCGTTGTTCGGCGTGTAGTACACCGTCACGCTCTCGGCGTTCTCCGTGCCGATGACCGTCGTTTTGGCGCTCTTGCCGAGCCAGCGGTCCCAGGTCGAGGTCCACGCCTCGACGGAGCAGAGCAGGTGATCGGGGTCGTCGGGGTCTGCGTATGTGCGGAAGTCAAAATCCGTAACGCCTTTGCCGAAGGAGAGTTTCAGACCGCCGTCTAATTCCTCGACGGTAACGAGACCTTGCGAGTACGGGAGGTACTCCGGCGCATCCAGCACCGCAAAGGCGGAGACAAAGAGCGCCAGCGCCAGCACCACGGCGCAGGCGGCGGTGCCTATGCGCTTTAGATAAAGCCGCTTGCGTATGAGCTTTAAGGGGGCGGCGTCGGACACGTCGCAGTGCGCAGGCTCAAGCTCTTTTGTGCGCTCAAATTCCTCTCGGCAGCCGTCGCAGCCCTTGAGATGCTCCGCTACGAACTCCGACGTTTCGGGACTCAGCATATCCTCCGCATACAGCGGGAGCAGGTCCCGCACTATGCTGCATTCATTTTTCATGTTCGTTTTCCTCCAGCTTGCTTCTGATAAGAGACTTGGCTCGGTGATAGGTGACGCACGCCCAGTTTTCGGACTTTCCGAATATTGCGCCGATCTGCTTAAAGCTCAGCTCGGCGAACACCCGCCACATGAACACTTCACGGTACGGCTCCGCTATGCCGTGCAGAACGGTCCTTGCACGCTCTGCGCCGTCGTGCAGCAGCACCTGCGCTTCGGGACCGTCGACCGACAGCGGGAGGGCGTCGTCTAAGGTCTCGGTGCGCTCCGACTTTTTGAGCCTGTCGTAAAAGCAGTTTTTTGCGATGCGGCACAGCCACACCCGAAGCTCGCAGTCGCCCCGAAAGCCGTCGAGCGAGCGCAGCGCCTTGAAAAATGTGTCGCTCGTTATCTCCTCGGCGTCTCTTTCGCTGCCGGAGAGCTTCAGCGCATAGCGGTACACGTCGCCGAAGTAGCGGCGGTAAATTTCTTCGAACTCGATCACTCTATCACCTCCCCTTATGCTTAAGAGACTGCGTTGGACGGAAAATCTTACAGACTTTTAAAAAAACACCGCCCATGGGGCGGACTTAGATAAAGATAAGCTGACGGGAGCCGAACCCCTGTCGGTTTTGACGGGCGGATTT